>WNFE01003245.1_pt1 | contig 12524 bp, 12 predicted proteins | sample 5400451 | NCBI WGS metagenome assembly WNFE01 (sample SAMN13153344, study PRJNA577476) | soil metagenome | isolation source: 200 cm saprolite under Douglas fir tree site 2 hole 2 | place: USA:California | collected 2015-04-18
CAGCCCGACGACCGCGGCTTCCTGGACGGCGGGGTGGCGCAGCAGCGTCCCCTCGACCTCCACGGTGGAGATGTTCTCCCCGCCGCTGATGATCACATCCTTGATCCGGTCACGGATCTCCACGTAACCATCGGAGTGGACCACCGCCGCGTCGCCGGTGTGGAGCCAGCCGTCGCCCATCGCGCGCTCGGTCGCCTCCGGATCGTGGTAGTAGCCCTCCATGACGACGTTCCCGCGGACGGTGATCTCACCGAGCGACGCGCCGTCGGCAGGGACCTCGCGGCCGTCCTCGTCCACCACCCGCAGCTCACCGGAGGTGAGCAGCTCCACTCCCTGCCGCGCCTTCACCACCGCCCGGTCCCCGGGCGCCAGGCCCGCGTGCTCAGGCAGCGGCGCGCAGACGGTGATGAACGGCGCCGTCTCGGTCAGCCCGTAGACGTGGGTGACCTCCCAGCCGAACTCGCCCTCCAGCCGCTCGATGGTCGCCGCCGCGGGCGGCGCCCCCGCCGTCACCACCCGCACCCCGGCCGGCACATCGCCGCGCACCTCATCGGGCGCGTTCGCGAGCGAGATCAGCACCGTGGGCGCCGCGCACAGCCGGCGCACGTTCTCCTCGCGGATCAGCGGGAACACCGCCGCCGGGTCGACCTTGCGCAAGCAGATGTGGGTGCCAGCGGCGGCGGTCACGGTCCAGGTGTAGGTCCAGCCGTTGGCATGGAACATCGGTAGCGTCCACAGGTACCGATCACCCACCTCGATCGGCATGTGCAGCAAGGTGCCGATCGTGTTGACCGCCGCGTTCCGGTGCGTGATCATCACGCCCTTCGGCCGCGCGGTGGTCCCGCTGGTGTAGTTGATCGTCAGCAGATCCCGCTCACCGATCACCGGCCGCGCGAACTCCGGCGACGCCGCGGCGACCGCGATCTCGTAGTCCAGCCAGCCGTTCTTGGCGCCGCCGGTCGCCACGAAATGCGCCACTCCGGGCATCTGGTCCCGCACGCTGTCCACCGCGTCCAGGTACTCCCGGTCCACGCAGAGCACGCTGGCGCCCGAATGGTTCACGATGTAGACGAAATCCTCAGGCGTCAGCCGGTAGTTGACCGGTACCAGCACCGCGCCGATCTGGGGTACCGCATAGAACGACTCCAGCTGCGCATGGGTGTTCGGCGCGATCGTGGCCACCCGGTCACCCGGCCCGACACCCAGCCCCTGCAACGCCGACGACCACCGATCACACCGGTCGAAGAACTGCTCGTACGACAAGTGCAGGTAACCATCGACCACCGCTTCCCGCGAACCGTGCAGACGGCGGGTCCGGCGGGCGAACTCCAGCGGCGTGAGGGGTGTTTCCATGACGTGCCTCCAGGTGGTGCGCGGTATCGCCGACCCTCGCCGACTGGCCGTTAGGACGGAACGCTAGTACCGCGGCGGAAATCTCGCGACGACCCGGAGGCGTCAGCCGAGGACGGCGCAGAGGATGCGGTTCTCGCCGCGCTGCCAGATGGTCCCGATCTCGGTGAAACCAGCCGCTCGCAGAGCATCGACGTGCGTCCCAAGCAGCACCGACTCCGAGCCGTGATGATCCTGGCTCAGCCGCCGCCGCTGGCGCTCCGCAGCCGGGCCCGCCAGCGCGGGTTCCGCGGTGGCCGCCTCCCACCAGCCCGTCCAGCTCTCGGAGTGCCCGCCGGGGAAGCGCCGCTGTTCCTCTCGCTCGATCAGCGCCCGGCCGAGCCGGGCCAGTGTCGGCGTCACCGCCTCGTCGTCCTTGAGGTGATCGCCATCGAGCAGCAGGCCGCCGGGCCGCAGGACCTTGGCCAACTCGGCGTACATGGCCCGCAACTCCGGGGCGCGCAGCCAGTGCAACGCGGTGGTGCTCACCGCCGCGTCGGCCACCCGGTCAAGCCCCAGCAAGCCGGCCCATCCCGGGGTGCGCAGGTCAAGGTCCGCGAAGCGCAGCCCACCGCGTCCGCCGTAGCTGGCGCTGCCGAGGGCCAGCAGCAGCGGGTCGGTGTCGATGGCGATGACGGTGGCGTCCGGAATCCGGTCCAGCAGCCGGACGGCCAGCGAGCCGGGCCCGCAGCCGAGGTCGAGCACGAGCGGGTCGGCACGCCCGGCCCCCGCCTCAACGGCGTCGATGAGCGCGGTGAACCGGTCTTCCCGGTCCGGAAGGTACTCCGTCTGCTGCACGTCCCAGCGATCGATCCAGCCTCGCGCGGTACCGGCGTCCAGGTCGGGCACGCCTGCCTCCTTGTCACTGACGACTATGCTTTCGGCAGTCACAACCTAGAATGCGAGGACGTAACTGGTCAAGTGAACTTCAACAGTCACATGGATGCCGTGGTCGCGATGGCCGTCCGCCTCGTGAACACGCTGACCGCGGGTGAAGCCCGCGGTCAGGGCTACGCCCCGCCGGACGGGCCGGACCTGGCCCGCGCGGCAACCTCCGCGCTCCGGGATGCCAGCCCGCACACCCACGATCTTTCCGAACGAGAAGCCGCCCAGCTAGCCGACTTCGCCGAGGCGTTCCGTGCCGTGTTCGCCGGTGTCGCCTCCGGCGACCTCGACGCGGCCGCTCACCTGGTCAACAGGCTGCTCGCGGTGACAGGAGCACACCCCTGGCTCGACCGCCACGACGGCGAGCCGTGGCACATGCACTTCCAGGGCGCGCAGGATTCGACGGTCACCGGGTGGGCGGCGGGATGCGCCACCGGCCTCGCCGTCGTCCTCGGCAGCGACCTGCACAACCGGCTCGGCGTCTGCACGGCCCCTCACTGCGACCGGGTGTATGTGGACACCTCACGCAACGGGACTCGCCGGTTCTGCTCGACGTCCTGCCAGAACAGGGTCAAGACCGCCGCCTTCCGCGCCCGCCACGCCTGATCCTGACCATGATCGCGGCATGGCGGCACCACCCAGCTGCTCCGGCTGCTGCTGGCCGGCCGGCCTGGCGGCGACGGGTGCCGGTCAGGAATTGAGGTAGGCGAGGACGGCGAGCACACGCCGGTTGTCATCGCTGCACGGCGGCAGGTCGAGCTTGGCGAAAATGCTCGTGCTGTGCTTGCCGACCGCCTTCTCCGAGACGAACAGGCGCTCCGCGATCGCGCTGTTGGAACGTCCCTCGGCCATCAGCGCCAGGACCTCGCGCTCGCGGGCGGAGAGCCTGGCGACCGGCGCCAGAACCGCGGCGATCCCGCTAGCCAACATGGCGGAGATCGTCCAGAAAGTTCGCGCCCAGCAGCACGAACGCCACGATCGCGACCGGCAGCGGGACGATTCCCCACCCCATGGCCCGGATCCGGAGCGGCCAGGCCTTCGAGTGCCCGGCGGGGGCCGCTGACCTTTTCCAGGCGACCACGACACAGGCAACGACGAAGACGATCACGATGAGGTGCATGCCAGGCCCCTTTGCCGGCCGCGCATGTGACGGCCGCTGGCTCCATCGTGACGCGCCGTCACGGCTCCCCGCCATGGGCCAGCGCCCACCCCCGGGGTAGACCTATGCCCACTCCGGGATCAGCCGAAGAAGATCTCGGCTTCGGCGTAGCGCTCCGGCGGCACGGTCTTCAGCTCGCGGGTCGCGTCCGCCAGCGGCACGCGGACGATGTCCGTGCCGCGCAGCGCCACCATCATGCCGAACGCGCCGTCGTGCACCGCGTCGATGGCGTTCAGGCCGAACCGCGTGGCGAGCACCCGGTCGAACGCCGTGGGGGTGCCGCCGCGCTGGATGTGCCCGAGCACCGTGCAGCGGGCCTCCTTGCCGGTGCGCTTCTCGATCTCGTCGGCGAGCATCTGCCCGACGCCGCCGAGCCGGACGTGCCCGAACGCGTCCAGCCGCTGGTCGGCCAGTTCGACTTCCTCCTCGGCCGGGCGGGCGCCCTCGGCGACCACCACGATCGGCGCGTACCTGGTCTGGAAGCGGTGCTCCACATGGGCGCAGACCTCTTCGATGCTGAACGGCTTTTCCGGGATGAGGATCACGTTGGCCCCGCCGGCCAGCCCGGCGTGCAGCGCGATCCACCCGGCATGCCGCCCCATTACTTCGACGATCAGCGCCCGGTGATGACTCTCCGCGGTCGTGTGCAGCCGGTCGATCGCCTCCATGGCGATGTTGACGGCGGTGTCGAACCCGAAGGTGTAGTCCGTGGCGCCCAGGTCGTTGTCGATGGTCTTGGGCACCCCCACCACCTTCACGTCCTGCTCGTTCAGGCGCGTCGCCGCCCCCAGGGTGTCCTCGCCGCCGATCGCGATCAGCGCGTCCACGCCCAGGCCGGCCAGGTTGTCCTTGATCCGGTCCACGCCGCTGCGCCCGGCGCCGCCCGCGCCATCGGCCAGCGGGTTCGTTCTCGACGAGCCGAGGATCGTCCCGCCCCGGGGCAGGATCCCCCGTACCGCCTGCACGTCGAGGGGGATCGTGTCCCCTTCGAGCGGGCCACGCCAGCCGTCGCGGAACCCCACGAATTCGTACCCGAACTCCTGGGCGCCCCGGCGGACCAGTGCACGAATAACCGCGTTCAGTCCCGGGCAGTCGCCGCCGCCCGTCAGCACTCCGACTCGCATAGGGGCAACATTAGTCCCCATGAGCGTCCTCGCGATCGACGCTGGAACAACCGGCGTAACTGCCCTGATTGTCGCCGCTGACGGCAGCGTAGCGGGCCGTGGGTACCAGGAGTTTCGCCAGTATTACCCCCAGCCGGGCTGGGTGGAGCACCTGCCCGAGGGCATCTGGCAGGCCACCCTCACCGCGTGCGCGCAGGCGCTGGCCAGTGCCGGGGCAGCCGGAAAAACCCAAGGATCCCGAACGAATCCCGCCCCGCCGGTGTCGTGCATAGGCATTACGAATCAGCGGGAAACCGCTGTGGTCTGGGACCGGGAAACCCTGGCCGCGCCACGGCGCGCGATCGTGTGGCAGGACCGGCGGACCGCCCGGCTCTGTGACCGGCTGCGACAGGCGGGCCATGAGGACCGCATCAGGGAACTGACCGGCCTGCGCCTCGACCCGTACTTCACCGCGACCAAGGTGACCTGGCTCGCCGAGCACGACCATGCCACCTGGCAGGGCATCGCCGACGGCTCGCTGGCCGTCGGCACGGTGGACTCCTACCTGATCGCGCGGCTCACCGGCGGGCGGCGGCATGTCACCGACGCGTCCAACGCCTCGCGCACGATGCTCTTCGACATCGGCGCCGGGCACTGGTCGGCGGAACTCTGTGAGCTGCTGCAAGTCCCGCAGCGCGGGCTGCCAGAGGTGGTCCCCTCCACCGGGGTCGCCGGGCACACCGACCCGGCGGCATTCCTCGGCCTGGCCCTGCCGATCGCCGGCATCGCCGGTGACCAGCAGGCGGCGCTGTTCGGCCAGGCCTGCTTCACACCGGGCGACACCAAGTGCACGTACGGCACCGGATCGTTCGTGCTAGCCAACACGGGCACGTCGATCGTCAGGTCGGACGCCGGGCTGCTGTCCACGGTGGCGTGGATGGACTCCTCGGGGGACCTGACGTACGCGCTGGAGGGCTCGGTGTTCGTGACCGGGGCGGCGGTGCAGTGGCTGCGTGACGGGCTCGGCCTGCTCGACAACGCGGCGCAGAGCGAGGCGCTGGCCGGCGGCGTGCCCGACTCCGGCGGCGTGGTGTTCGTGCCCGCCCTCACCGGGCTGGGCGCTCCCGACTGGGACCCGGACGCCCGCGGGGCGATATTCGGCATCACCCGGGGGACGACCCGCGCGCACCTGGTGCGGGCCACGCTGGAGGCGATCACCTTCGAGGTGCGTGACGTGTTCGACGTGATGACCGGCGGCTGGCGGGAGACCTGCGCGCTGCGGGCCGACGGCGGCGCGAGCACAAACGACCTGCTCATGCAGATGCAGGCCGATCAGCTGCAGATTCCCGTCGAGCGGCCCGCGGTGGCGGAGACCACGGCACTCGGCGCCGCGTTCCTGGCCGGCCTGGCCACTGGGACGTGGTCCTCGCGGGACGAACTCGCCGCCACGTGGCGGCTGGACCGCCGGTTCACGCCGGGAGTGCGGGACGATCCGGGTTACGCACGCTGGCGCCGCGCCGTCAGCCGGGCCCAGGGCTGGGCCCTGGACCCGGCCGACGGCCCGCCAGGCGAACCCGGGTGACGGTCAGGCGACGCGGAGCGCCTTCCCCAGCTTCAGGTAATCCGCGTCGAACTGAGTCAGTTGATGTTCAAGCCCGGTGCTGACGACTGTCTGCTGGTACTGGCTGACGGAGGTCGACGCGGCGAGCTTGGTGAGGTCGTTGCGGGCGGCCGTGGCGTCGGCAATGACCTTGTTCGCGGCTGTCGTCGGGGCTCCGGCCGGCATCGAGATGCCGCGCATCGCCTGGGCGAACGTCCCGAACGCCTGCGCGACCGTCGTGTCCTGCGCGGTCACGCAGGTGAGGGAGCCGTTGCAGGTCGACGTCTTCGACTGGAACGATGTCAGCGCGGTACTCAGCGTCGCGTACGAGCCTTCGACCTTGAGAGCGGCGGTGGCGTTGCTCACCTGCGTCTGCCCGGGCGTATTGGTCGAACCGCTTATCACGCCGAGGACGATTCCGGCGACGATGAACAGCGCGCCCAGGGCGAGGAACACGCCAACCAGCGCCTTGGCCCCGCCCGAGAGCACGAGCCGCCAGGCCTGCGGGTCGCCCAGGGGCCAGCGAGGCGCTCCCCCGTAGCCCGGCTGCGCATAGGACGCCTGGCCATAACCCGGCTGGCCGCCGGCCGGCTGGCCATAACCCGGCTGGGCAAAACCCGGCTGGCCGCCTGCGGGCTGGCCATAACCCGGCTGGCCGCCTGCGGGCTGGCCATAACCCGGCTGGCCGCCTGCGGGCTGGCCATAACCCGGCTGGCCGCCTGCGGGCTGGGCAAAACCCGGCTGGCCGCCCGCCGGCTCACCAAACCCCGGCTGGCCATAACCCGGCTGGCCATAACCCGGCTGGCCGCCCGTCGGCTGGCCATAACCCGGCTGGCCGCCCGCCGGCTCACCAAACCCCGGCTGGCCATAACCCGGCTGGCCGGAACTCGGGCTGAACCCGGGGCTTGACGCCGGGCCACCGGTGGCAGGTGCGGCCCATGCCGGAGCGGTTCCATCTGGGCCGGGCTCGTCGCCGAACAGTCCCTTCGGGTATGTGCCGGTCAGCAGCAGCACATACCCGTAGAACCGGGTGAAATACCTGATGACAGTGGCGATCGCCCCGTAGAGCGTCTCGGACATGGTCCCGCTGATCAGCACGATCAGCCAGATGATGAAAATCGCGATCGTGCCCAGCCCGTAGATCAGCGCGATGCTGATCAGCCAGGCCGGGATGGCCAGGATGATCCGGAAGAAGACCGCGAGGCGGTTCAGCCGCCCGGGCCGCACCGCCACATGCACCGGGTAGTCGGTGTCGCCCAACTCGAACGGCGGGTACTCGTCAGTCAGCAGGAACAGGTACGCGTAGACCCTCGTTGACCACCTCAGGTACCCGGCCAAGAAGCCCGCGAGACCGGTTGGCACCCGGCCGGTGAACAGCGCGGCGAACCAGGAGATCACCACCACGACCTCCGTGGCGATCCCGAGCGCGTACAGAACGATGAAGTGCGGGATCGCCAGCACTATCCGCACGAGCACGGTAAGCCGGTTTTGCTTGGCGGGCCCGGCGAACGCGACGAGAACCTCGTCGCCGGTTCTGGGCTCAGCCGGTAGTTCCTGGGGCGCCGGTGGGGGGCCCATCGGGACGTATGTCACCTTTTCCGCTCCTTGGTCGGCCGCAACCTTAGCGTTGGCTGAGTGGCAGGGCGAGATCGTTGGGCAGAAATTGTTGGATTCGAGATCGTCCAGCGCTGGGGGGCCGCCGCTGATCATGGAGGCCGGGCCTGCGAGCCGGATCAGTGGACCCTGGGCAACGAGGACGCCAATGCTGGATGTACAACGGTCCTGGCGCTGTTAACCGAGATGCGGAACGAGACTAGAACCGGGGACGGGGGTGGAACGCCGCATGGTGACCCTGGAACTCTCCTGGCCGGGCGCCGCTGTCGCGGCGGCGGGCCTGGCCGGTGCGGCCACGGGCGCCAAGCTCACCCGCCGGCCCCGGCTTGTCGCTGCCTCCGCGTTCGCCCGGGAGAGCGCCGTGGTCCTGGCCCTGTTCGCGCTCTGGCAGCTGGCGGGGAGTTTCGCCACGGCCGGGCCCGATGGTGCACTGGCGCGGGCGCGCTGGCTCTGGCACCTGGAACGGGTGATCCACTTGCCGAGCGAGGCCATCGTCCAGCGGGCCTTCCTGCCCCATCCGATGGTGGTTCAGGCGCTGAATCTCTATTACGCAGGACTGCACTTCCCGGTTCTCATCGTCTGCCTGCTCTGGCTTTTCATCTGGCATCGCCGGCAGTACCGGCACGTGCGCACCACGCTGGTCATGTTGACCGCGATCTGCCTGGTCGTGCAGTTCCTCCCGGTCGCGCCACCGCGCATGCTCACCGGCGACGGCATGGTCGACACGGCCGTGCAGTACGGGCAGTCGGTCTACGGCTCGGTCGCAGGGTTCAATGCCGACCAGTTGTCGGCCATGCCGTCGGTGCACGTCGCCTGGGCGCTGCTGGTCGCCCTGGTGGTGGTGCAGGTATCGCGGAGCCGCTGGCGCTGGTTCGCGCTGGCCTACCCGGCGGCGACTTTGCTGGCCGTCACCGTCACCGCCAACCACTTCTGGCTGGACGGGATTGCCTCGGCCCTGCTCCTCGTGCTGGTCTTGCTCGTGCAGCGGGCCGGGCGGGCGGCGCGGGCCGGGCTGATGGCCGGCCGCCGGGCCAGCGCCGCGGAGCCCGCCGAGCCTGGACCGTCCTACGTACCCGACCGGCCGCCGGTAGACGCGTGAGTCTTCCGCTCCGCCTTCATCCTGGCCTTGGCCCGCTGGGCGTCCTCGTCCACGTACTCCTGCCCGGAGAGTTCCATGAGCGCGTACATGATCTCGTCGGTCACGGCCCGCAGCACGAAGTGGTCTGACTCCAGGCCGGCGTAGCGGGAGAAATCCAGCGGCTTGCCGAACCGCACCCCCGGGCGGATCCGCAGCCGCGGCCTGACCTTGCCGGGCGGCTGGAACTCGAACGTGCCGACCATCGCGCACGGGATGACCGGTGCGCCTGACTCCAGGGCCAGTCTCGCCACCCCGGTCTTGCCCCGGTACAGCCTGCCGTCCGGGGTCCGGGTGCCCTCCGGGTAGATGCCGAGCAGCTTGCCCTCCGACAGCACGCGCAACCCGGTGCGCAGGGCTCGCTCGCTCGCCAGGCCGCCCGTCCGGTCCACCGGAATGCCGCCCACCCCATTGAAGAAAGCCCTGCTGAGCAGGCCCTTCAGCCCGCGGCCGGTGAAGTACTCCGACTTGGCGAGGAAGGTGACCTTCCGCGGCAGCGGCAGCGGCCCGAAGAAGTGATCGGAGAACGACAGGTGGTTGCCGGCGATGATGGCCGGGCCTTCGCGCGGGACGTTCTCGGTCCCCTCCGCCCACGGCCGGAACACCAGCGTCAGGAAGGGACCCAGTATCGCTTTGAGCACCCAGTAGAACACGCCGCCATCGTCCCATGGGGTAGCACCCGGGGCTACTGAAGTCCGCCCACGTCCGCTACCAGCCGGAATGTCATGACCCGTGGTCCGCCAGGCTCGCCTCAGGATGCCTCCGTCCAGGGTCGATGGCTCCCGGCTTGGCTCCCACCCGCATGCCCCATGGCCTCTCACAACGCTAGCCAGGATGCCCGCCCGGCGGAGAGCGCCCACGAGTTTTGTCGGAACGCTGGCGCCGTCCGACACCCGCTAGGCCTCCCGGACCATCTCGTAGGTGAGGTAGACGAGGCTGTCACCGACGGTCCGGGCGGTGAGGGGGCGAATGGACTTCTTGTCGCTGGTCTCGCCGAAGAGGCGCTCGCCAGCCCCGAGCACGAACGGGTAGACCATCAGCCGCAGCTCGTCGACCAGGTCGTGCTCCATCAGTGTGTGCACGAGCTGACGGCTGGCGTAGACGACGATGTCCCCGTCTAGCTCCTGCTTCAGCTTCGAGACCTCGTTCACCACCTCGCCCTTTAGGACCGTCGAGTTGCTCCACTCGGGATTTACGAGGGTCGAGGACACGACGTACTTGGGCAGACCGTTCAGCCTGTCCGCCCACTCGCCACTGCGTCCTGTCCACCGCGGTCCGAAGTACTCGTCGCTCCGCCGGCCCAGCAGCAGGGCCTCGGCGCCCAGCGCCTCCTCGAACTCGACCTTGGCCCACTCTTCGCGGTCCTTGTCTCCAACCTGGCCGAACCAGCCGCCGTGCCTGAAGCCCTCCTCGCCGGTGGGGTCCTGGACGACTCCGTCGAGCGAGACGTTCTCGCTGATCACGATCTTTCCCATTTCGGTTCTCCTTCGCTGGCGTTGTCAGCTACTACCGATGTAGTCACCGCGACCTCGGGAAACTGGGCGCCCGCCAACCGCCCAGTTCGCCGCTCGACCGGTGTCTATACAAGATGGAAGTGCGACAAGGTGCGGGAAGAAGGTGACGCGACGGTGCGGGTGATGACAGCCGACCTGATCTCAAGGGCGCGGGCCGGGGACGGCGACGCGTTCCGAGAGCTGACCGAGCCGTACCGCCGGGAGCTACAGGTGCACTGCTACCGGATGCTCGGATCCTTCCAGGATGCCGAGGACGTCCTCCAGGACACGCTGCTGGCCGCCTGGCAAGCCCTCGCCGGTTTCGAGGGACGGGCGTCGCTTCGCACCTGGCTCTACCGGATCGCCACTTACCAGTGCCTCAACGCGCGTCGCTCAGCCAGCAGGCGCCAGGCCAAGGAGTGGGACGTACCCAAGGTTGAACCGCCCGAGCCGACCCGGCTCGGCGAAGTCGTCTGGCTCGAGCCATATCCCGATACTCTTCTCGAGGGCACGATCGACGCACTACCCGGCCCGGAGGCCCGCTACGAGCAGACCGAATCCATCTCCCTGGCCTTCGTAACCGCCCTTCAGGTCCTGCCGCCTCGCCAGCTCGCCGTCCTCATCTTGCGCGACGTCCTCGGATTCCACGCGAACGAGGTGGCCGACATGCTGGACTCGACCGTCGAATCGGTCAACAGCGCCCTCAAACGGGCGCGCGCCAGCCTGCAGCACCGACGGCCCACGACCGCCGACCGCGAACCGGCGCCCGCGTCCGGCTCACCCTCCGAGGATGCGATCGTGGCGAAGTTCGTCCGCGCGTGGGAGTCCGCCGATCTCGACGCGCTGGTGGCCCTCCTGACGGACGACGTCTTTGTCTCGATGCCGCCGATGCCCTTCGAGTACGAGGGCCGAGACGCCGCGGCCCGCTTCTGCGCCAGCATCTTCAGCTCGGGCCGGAGGTTCGACCTCGTGTCGACGCGAGCCAACGGTCAGCCAGCGTTGGGGGCCTACCTGCGCGCCCCTGACGGCATCGGACACGGGGTCGGCCTCTTCGTCCTCACGCTTTCCGGCGACCGGATCTGCGCCATGACCCGCTTCGAGAACACCGTGCTCCCATGGTTCGGGCTGCCGCGATCGCTCCCTAGCCGCTAGCTACCGGGAAACGCCGCAGCGATGGCTGCCCTGCTCATTGCGGCCAGGTCCGGCGGGGTGGACGGGCGCAGTGAGTCGAGTGCCTCGGCCAGCGGGCGAGGTCAGCGCTCGAAGCCTGACACGCGTGCGGGACTACCAGCCGGCGTGCGACGATGCGAGAGCGCAGCCATGGCCGGGCCGGGTAGCGTCAGGTTGGACGGCGTCAGGCCGGGCGGCGTCACGCCGGGGTGCCTCGGGCCGAAAGGACAGCGAGCCGATGCCAGTGATCGCAGGCGCGGAGCCTTACTCCCACGCGGGCGGCAGCACCGGGGTCCTGCTGTGCCACGGGTTCACCGGGAGCCCGCACTCGCTGCGGCCGTGGGCGGAGTACCTCGCCGGGGCCGGCCTGAGCGTGTCCCTGCCCCGGCTGCCCGGACACGGCACGACATGGCAGGAGATGTCGCGCACCCGGTGGGAGGACTGGTACGCCGAGGTGGACCGCGGCTACGAGGAGCTGCGAGGGCGCTCGGGCGAGATCTTCGTGATGGGCCTGTCGATGGGCGGCTGGTCAACCCGTCGCTGGCCGCCGACAGCAAGCTCTTCATCCTGGCGCCGCTGCTGAAACTGGTCATACCCTCGCTTAAGGGGGTGGGCAGCGACATCAAGAAGGAAGGCGTCCGCGAACTGGCCTACGACCGTGTACCGGTCCGCGCGGCGGCGACGCTGCCAGCGCTATGGCGGCTCACCCAGTCGCGGCTCGGCGAGGTGACGCAGCCGGTCCTCGTCTACCGGAGCGCGGCCGACCACGTGGTCGGCCCCGCCAGCATGCGCGTGCTGCGCGCCGCGCTGCCCGACGACCAGCTCACTGTGCGGGATTGCCCGGACACGGCACGACATGGCAGGAGATGTCGCGCACCCGGTGGGAGGACTGGTACGCCGAGGTGGACCGCGGCTACGAGGAGCTGCGAGGGCGCTCGGGCGAGATCTTCGTGATGGGCCTGTCGATGGGCGGCTG
>WNFE01002983.1_pt1 | contig 12522 bp, 16 predicted proteins | sample 5400451 | NCBI WGS metagenome assembly WNFE01 (sample SAMN13153344, study PRJNA577476) | soil metagenome | isolation source: 200 cm saprolite under Douglas fir tree site 2 hole 2 | place: USA:California | collected 2015-04-18
TGGCAGTATTGCGAACACAGATTCTGGCTCCAACCAGTGCCAGCCCGGCGGACATTCTTCAGCGCCAAACAGTGGTGCGGGAACGGGCGCTTGCAGAGATTCGTACCAGGTTCGGATGGCGATTCCATCGGTGGGCCATTTTTTCTTGGTGGTATCGACGGCTATGCCGGTTCTTCGCCCTGCGGGAGGCGAACCGACATCATCTGATGTATTACTCGGCAGCGGGACGTAGTCTCCTGCTTCGCCTCGGCGAATGGCTGGTCGAACTGGGGCGAATTTCGTCGCGGGAGGATATTTTCTACTTCAAGATCGAAGAACGCGCCGACTTGTTAGCCGGAGGATCGACTGATTGGCGAGGGGTAATTCTGGCCCGCCGGGCCGAGAGAGACCGTTACGCCATGGTCAGCGTTCCGGACACGATTCGGGATTGGAAAGATGTGGCCCGCGGCACGGACACATCCTCCGTTGCGGCTTCGGATGGGATCTTCCGGGGTATTCCCATCAGTGCGGGGCAGGTCGTGGGACCGGTTCGCTTCGTCCGTTCGATGGAGGATTGGAGCCGAGTCTGCCGTGGCGACATTCTTGTGGTCTCGGTCATCGACCCCGGCATGGCACCATTGTTTGGCGTGGCAGCGGGGCTGGTCGCCGAGATGGGCGGGACACTGTCACACGGGGCGATCATTGCTCGTGAGTACGGATTGCCGGCAGTTGCGAACGTGCCAGGCATTACCGCCAGGCTCAAGGAAGGCGATCGAATCAGCTTGGATGCGGAGCGAGGAGAGGTCATCGTCCAAAAGCAGGCCGGAGACTAGCCTGTGATGTCACCAATCATGATGCATTTTTTCTTGTAGAGGCGAACGACCCTAGGCGTTTTGTAGTCTTGACCTTTCACGGGAGTTTACGTATTCTTCAAAATCATTCTTTCCTCATCGCAACACCCAACAATCTGGTCGAATATGGGTCGATGGCATGACGTGGACGATCACCCATGATTGACGGCACGGTCTTTGGTGCGGGGGTTCTCGTCGGAGGTCTCCTCGGCGCCCTGATCGTCGGGTTCTGGATTGCGGCCCGCGTACGCGCGAACGTGCAGGCACAATTGCTGGCTACCGGCGAACGGGCGCAGCGGGCAGAATTGCTGGCAGACGAATTGCGCCGACAGGTACTACAAGATCGCCTTGACCTTGATCAGGTCAGGCAGGATCTCTCGGAGGCCTCTCGGGCCCGTGCGGTGGCGGAGACCAGGGCCGCTGAGGCCGCGCTCCATCTGAACGAACAAAAGACTCTGCTGGGCCAGGCCCGACAGGAATTGGCCGAGACCTTCCAAGCTCTCTCCGGCGAAGCCCTCAAACAGAACAACGAAGCCTTTCTGAACCTGGCACGCAGTTCATTCGAAACGCTCCAATCCGAGGCCAAGGGAGATCTCGCCCAGCAGCAACAGGCGATCGATAGTCTAGTCAAGCCCCTCCAAGACTCGCTGCATCGATACGACGACCAACTCCGGCAGCTGGAGCAATCGCGACAAGCGGCCTATGGAGGCCTCGATCAGCATCTCAAGCTTCTGGCTGAGTCGCAGCAGCGGCTGCAGTCGGAGACCGGCAACCTTGTGAAGGCGTTGCGCGCGCCGTGCATCCGCGGCCAATGGGGTGAGATCACGCTCAAGCGTGTGGCCGAGTTGGCCGGCATGGTGGCACATTGCGATTTTTTCGAGCAGGAGTCCATCACGGTCGATGGCGGACGGCTCCGTCCCGACATGGTGGTCCAGTTGCCGGGCGGGCGGCAGATCATCGTGGATGCCAAGACCGTTCTGGCAGGCTACCTGGATGCGCATGAAGCCTCGACCGAGGAGCAGCGTCTCGAAGGGATGCGCCGTCATGCCGCCCAAGTCCGGTCGCGCATGGACGAGTTGAGCCTGAAAGCCTATTGGAATCAATTCGCGCAGGCGCCGGAGTTTGTCGTGCTGTTCTTGCCGGGTGAACAGTTTCTTGGGGCCGCACTCGAGCATGATCCGCGGCTCATTGAGGACGGATTCCTTCGAAGTGTGGTCCTTGCCACCCCCACGACGCTCATGGCGCTCTTACGGGCAGTCGCCTACGGGTGGCGGCAGGAGCGATTAACCGAGCATGCCGAGGAAGCAGGCCGGTTAGGAAAAGATCTCTACGAACGGATGGCCGTGCTGACAGAACATTTGAATGACGTCGGGCAGGCGCTCGGGAAGAGCGTCCTGGCATACAACAAAGCGATCGGGTCGCTCGAAACCAGAATCTTGCCGGCGGCCCGTCGGTTCAAGGAGCTCGGCGTCTCGTCGGAGAAAGATATCCCCATGTTGGATCCCGTAGAACTCGTTTCTCGCAAAGCGTTACCCTATGACAGCGAATAAGGAGCCCCTGATGGCCGACGAGCAGGCGATGGTAGAAGCCTTCCACCGAACCTTCGATATCGTGGTCAATCCAGTCCCGACAGTCGTCGATGGGCGGACGTGCGAACTACGCGTAAAACTCATGCAGGAGGAATTCGATGAATTGAAAGAGGCCCTCGCGGCAGAAGATCTTTCTTCCATTGCCAAGGAGATGGCCGACCTCCTCTACGTCGTTTACGGCACCGCGGTTTCCTATGGCATCGACATGGATCCGGTCTTTCGAGAAGTACATCGGTCCAACATGAGCAAGGTTGGCGGCTATAAGCGTGAAGATGGGAAATGGGTGAAGCCGGCCATGTACTCGCCGGCGCGCATCGAACCGATTGTGGCGGAGCAGGGGCCGACGCAGAGCAAGGTCCTTTCTGGTTCATGAGAGAGTTGCACTGCCCAAATTGCGGGGCTCCGTTCGTCCGGGTGACCTACCAGGAGGGCAGGGTCGAGCGCCTGTTGAGCCGCGTCAACGTGTTTCCGTTTCGATGCCAGCTGTGCACGAATCGTTTTCGTGCGTTCTATTCCGGTGCGCGCCACAATACGCAGGCGTTTGATCGGCGTCAGTACACGCGCCTGGCGGCCTCCATCGAGGCCCAGATTCTCGATCATAATCAGCCGGCCGTGACCAACCGAATCACTGACATCTCAATGGATGGCTGCACTCTGCAGACGACGGGATTCCCGAAGGGGACCTTTATCGAATTGGTCTTGAAGCCAACGGTGAAGGAGGAAACGATCCGTATTGAGACGGCGATGGTCTGTTCTGTTCGCCCGTTATCGATGGGGGTCCGCTTCCTGGAGATCCCACCGGAACACTACCGCCGTCTAGCTCAGGTCATCCTCGGGCTCTTAGTCGGTCAAGGCTTTGATCCCATGCTCAACGCGTAGCGCGACTCTTTCCACCCGGCATTTTCACCAGTAGATTATCGATCAAGCGGATCGACCCGATCCGGATTGCGCCCAAGAGTACCGCACGAGCCGCGACGACGGACAGAGGCTCCAAACTGTCCGGATCGCAGACGGCCAGGTATTCGACATGAATGGTTGGCGCCTGCTCAATAGTCTGCCGCATGATCCGCTCGATCGCAGCCACGTCGTTCATTCCACCTAGGATCATCTGTCTACCGATGCTGAGTGCCTGAGAGAGCAAGGGGGCAATCCGACGTTCGTCGGTGCTGAGATAGACGTTGCGCGAACTCATGGCCAGCCCATCCCGCTCTCTGATTGTCGGGCGCACCTGAATCGCCACGCCGAGATTGAGATCGTCCACAAGTTGCCGAACCAGTGCTGCCTGTTGGTAATCTTTTTGGCCGAACAAGGCGAGATGGGGTTGCACCATCCCGAAGAGTTTCGTCACCACCGTGGCGACGCCGGTGAAGTGATGAGGTCGGGCCTCGCCTTCCCATCGGCGCGCGAGCGCCGGCACCGTCACGGTCGTTTCGAAGCCCTCGGGATACATGGCCAGGGCCGTGGGTTCAAAACAGACATCCACCCCTTCCTCGCGGCACAGTGCACGATCGCGGGCAATTGGGCGGGGATACGTGGATAAGTCTTCGGTCGGGCTGAACTGTGCCGGGTTTACGAAGATACTCACGACGAGCGCATCACATCGTAATCGGGCGGCTCGAATGAGGGAGCGATGGCCGTCATGCAGCGCACCCATCGTGGGAACGAACCCGATGGTCACACCTTGCCGGCGTAATCGTTCGCTCCATGCAGCCATGGATCGTGCGGTGCGGATAATCTTCATAAGCCTGGGGGCGGGCTGCAAGCAGGGCGAGACCCATAGCGGGTTGAGGGCTGAGGAAACAGGAGACGGACCTCAGGCTGCTTCCCGACCTCGGCGAGTAACTGGCTGCATGTGCGCCGGAGTGATGGGTGCAGGAACAGGGGATCGAGTTCGCTCAACGGCATGAGGACAAATCGGCGTTGGTGCATGCGAGGATGCGGCACCACGAGATCCGGTTCGTTGATGATCCGTTGGCCGTAGAACAAGATGTCCAGATCAATGGTCCTGGGGCCTGATCGGTTCTCCTCATCCCGGCCAAGCGAGCGCTCGATCTCACGCAGGATGGCCAAGAGGCTCTTCGGCGTGACATCCGTCTCAAGCTGCACGACGCCGTTCAAGAACCAGCCATCTCCAGGTTGGGCATGATCGTTCACGGGCTCGGTTTCATAGAGCAGCGACACCCCCACGACTTGCGAGTGTGGCAGCAGGCTCAGCAACGTCACCGCACGGTCGCAGAAATCGACTCGATCGCCGACGTTCGAACCAAACCCGATGAAGACGGTCTCCATAAATCACCGTGAGGGGTGAGGCGTTAGGCGTAAGGTGTCATGATCGATTTGACCGGCGGTTTGAAAGGCCCCCTCACGCCTTACCCCTTACGCCTCACGAGATTCAGAACCCTGCCTTCTTAATACGCTCCACCGCTTCAGCCAATCGCTCTTTCGACGTACACACGGTCATTCTGATATACCCTTCGCCCGGCGCGCCGAAGCCGTTGCCCGGTGTCGTTACGATTCCGGCTTTCTCCAGCAAGTGAGCCGTGAAGGTAGCGGAGGTGTACCCCTTCGGCACCGTGACCCAGATGTAGAACGCGGCCGGAGGCGGATCCACCTCAAGCCCGAGCTGTTTGAGGCCTGGGACGAGAGTGTCGCGCCGTTCCTGATAGATCTTGCGCAAGCCATCCGTCACAGAATCATCCAGGTTGAGCGCGGTAATGCCAGCCTCCTGAATTGCCTGGAAACAACCGGAGTCGAGGTTGCTTTTTACCTTGCCCAGTCCTGCGAGGACCTGTTTGTGTCCGACGGCAAACCCGATGCGCCAGCCGGTCATGTTGTACGTCTTCGACAGCGAGTGGAACTCGATCCCTACGTCCTTCGCGCCTTCGACTTCCATGAAGCTCGCAGGGGGCTTCCCGTCGTAGAAAATCTCAGAATATGCTGCATCGTGGCAGACGATGACCTGGTTCTCCTGGGCGAATTCCACCACTCGCTTAAAGTAGTCCTTGCTCATGATGACCGACGTCGGGTTGTTCGGCGAATTCAGGAACATCAGCTTCGCCTTCTTCGCCACGTCCTTGGGAATCGCCTTTAGGTCGGGTAAGAAGCCGTTCTGCTTTGTGAGCGGCATGAGGTGCGAGACGCCTCCGGCGAAGCTGGTACCGACGGGGTAGACTGGATAGCCGGGGCTCGGGACGAGCACGATATCGCCCGGATCGACGAATGCGAGTGGAATATGCCCGATGCCTTCCTTCGAGCCGATCAGTGTGAGAACTTCATGCGCCGGGTCGAGCGTGACATGAAAGCGGCGTGTGTACCAGTCGGCCACCGCTTTGCGGAACGACAGCATGCCCTCATACGAGGGATACTGGTGGTGCTTCGGGTCTTTGGCAGCCTTGCCGACTCGTTCGACGATCGGCGTCGGCGTCGGCAGGTCGGGGTCGCCGATGCCAAGATTGATGATATCAACGCCCTTCGCAATCGCGGCCTGCTTCATCTTATCGATGGCGGCAAACAGATAGGGGGGTAGTGTCTTAATTCGTGTGGCAACCTCAATCGGGAAACCAGACATGCGAACAGTCTCCTTTCCAGCAGGACGTTGAAAACAACTCTATTCTCACCCGCCCGCCCTGAGGCTGCCAAGACAGCCTCAGGGCCCAGGGATGCGCCTATCACTAGGCTTTGTTCTCGCGTCGCTCAGATCCTCAACGTACCGAAAAACGTACGCGTCGGGCCTTTACTCGCTGCGGCGTCACTGGACGGCTGTTTTGACCATCCTGCGATGAAGACCGTTAAGAGTACAGCAGGAATGAGGCGGCAATCAACGCTAGCCCGCATTATTCATGAAGGTTTTCGCGAAAGCGTGCAGACGCGAAGCGAGACGGGCACTCGGAGGCGTGAAGTCCTGAGGCATACTCGTGCAGTCTGTCGAAGGGCTGAACGGCGAGACTGCCTGTCACAGCCGCGTATCCGCGCTTGCAGCAGAAGCTTCATGAATCATGCGGGTTAGGAGAGAGAAGGTGACCAATGAGCCGATCGGCGATCTGATGGAGTTGCGGTAGATGGGGGAGGGTTGCCGCTTTCACGTGGTGTGCGGTCAAGCGTGCTTTCGTCAGATCCGGCGCACATTCTCGGGACAACGATTCAATTCCGTTCTCTTCCACCTCCAAATGAAACAGAAGCCCGTAGGCACGAGCGGCGTAGCGGAAGGCTTGCAGGGGGGCGATGTCGGAGCCGGCCAAGGGCACACAGTCTTTGGGGAGGTCGAACACTTCACCATGCCATTCGAAGACTTCGAATGACTCCGGCAGCGTACTGAAAACAGGGTCGTGTTTCGCCTCAGCCGACAGCCTGACCGGTGTCATGCCGATTTCCAGCGCCTTACCCGGACGCACGGTGGCACCCAGCGCCTTCGCCATGAACTGGCTGCCCAGACACACACCGACAACCGGTGTCCCAGCATGTAGCGCAGATCGAATAAACGATGTCTCCTCCTCAATCCACGGATCAGGATCATTCACCGACATCGGCCCACCCATCACGATCAACATATCGCCCGCATCCTTCGGCAGCCCGTCTTGTGGGACAAGATAGCGTTCCAGGCTCACGCCGCGCGCAGTCAACGCCGTCGCGAAGGCTCCAGGCCCTTCAAAGGGAACATGTTTCAGACAGACTGCGCGCATCAGAAGACAGACCTTGTGCGTTGACGATGAATGAAAGCTATTCGTAGCCTGTAGTCCTTCTAGTCGGGAACATACACGGTCGCCGTATTGACAGCAAGGGCAGTCCCATGAGAAAGGGGCTAGCCCACGCTATCCACGACGGTGGAGTGCGGCCCTCCCTCTGCCTTCTCATTGCATCTCACGTCTCACTTGCCCGAGGATCGTTTACCGACATCGGTCCGTCCTTCATGCTGAGCGGGTCGCCAGGATCTTGAGGAAGCCCTTTCTTTGGAACCAGATGGCATTCAAGCGAAATGCCATGCTTCTCATAAGGGCAGACGCAAAGGCACCAGGGCCTTCAAAGGGGACGTATTGGAGGCAAACGGCGCGCATGGACACCTCAGGGCCATCGAATTACGCTTTGGCTTCGACGGCTACGAGAGACACCTGATCGGGGTGTGTACTTCAAGTTGGGGTATTTCGCGGGAAAAGAACTAGTGTTCGGCACCTGATTGGTTCTCCATCGTGACTAACATATTGTCGAAGGTCGTGATGGACGCGTGCGCAGCCTGGACTTATACTGGTAAGCTGTGGAGCAACGGTGTGGGTTTGCAAAAAACCAATGGTCTGTATGTCTGGGGGCAATAGGACAGGATTCCGCAGGATAGCTAAGCGAGACAGGCGGGACGAACGAGACGGGCCAACCGATTAGGGAACCAAATCTGTCCACGTCGCGCCTATTTCGCCTGTCTCGCGCTTCACGCGTCACGGTCAATGGCCGCTGGCGGACTGTTTCAGCATGCTGCTAGGTGAAGCCTTTCTCGTTGTAGGGTAGGTGGCAGACGCATGTCATTCCCGACTGACGAACGACAACAGATCCAGCTTGTGCTGGAGGGGTTGAAACGAACGCTGGAGTGGACGGAAATTCAGCGAGAGCAGCTCTTGGATCGCTTGGACCTGCTTCGGCTCGACAATGCCCGTCTGCAGGATCGCGTGGAGGAGTTGGTGCGTCAGGTCGAAGGGCTTAGGCAGCAACAGCCGTTGTTCTAGCAGGATGCTGAAAAAGCCTGCCAGCAGCGTTCTCGCATCGCTCAGAGGCTCAACGTACCGAAGCGTACGCCTCGCCTCTTCGCTCGCTGCGGCCTTGCTGGACGAACTTTTTGAGCATCCTGCGGGAGAGTTCTTCTGTTATGTCACATGTGCAGGCCATCGAGGTTCCGCTGAGGTGAAATGGTTTTTCCGCAGCTTCCTAGGATCGTTCTGAGCCCGCGAGCATTCATGCTATGAAATATCATGTTGTGAATATCGAAGATGTGCGCTGGCTGCTGGGTCATACCGGCGGGTTTCACGGCGGCTATGTGACGGATGTACAGGTGTCGAAGCGACGGCTGTTGGACGAAGCGTCAGGCCGCGAGGTGCTGGCGGGGACCACGGTCACGGTCGTGATCCGCTATCGTATTCGCCAGATGGCTCGCGTCGCGAAACTCACGATGACCGGCGTGACGGACTTCTCGATGTTTGAACAGGAAGGGGCCGATTTCTCGACGCTGGGGGTTATCCAAGCGGAGTTGAACGACGGGAAACTCCGCTTCTGGTTCGATCCGCAGGGCGAACTCTATGTGGTGTGTGAGGAAGCGCAGCTGGAGGAAGTGGCGGCGCCGAGTCTCGAACCCTTGTCATTTAAGCAGGTGGCTCAATGGACGTTTCAAAGTGGGATGCCGGACTGGCCTACGGTAACATGGCTGTTGGCAGAACTGGATGGGGCGGGTGTTCCCTGTACCTGGCGGGCCACTACTTCGTCATCCGGGCGTCATCCTTCCATTCAGTGGGAAGGGGATCTGCTTCCGGCGTCCATGCAGGGAGCAGTGGATGCCATAGGGGTTCACTGTATGTTGTACGGGCCGCTCGATGGACCTGGGTTCGGCGTGGTGCTGCGGGTCCGTGGGGTGCAGGATCGCCGCACCGGTCAGGTGCTCTCGCTCCTGGCGGACCTGATCGCTCAACGGTTCTCCGGCCAATGCTTGGTGGGCAATACGATCATTCCAGGCGGGGAATGGCAGAATTGGAAGTCATTCGAACAGCAACGCGGGGCTGACAAGTCCGCAAAGAATGATATAGGCTGAGGTCAAGGTTGAGTTTGAGCGAAGACCTAACTTTCCTTATCTGAGCCTCGACCTTAGCCTTAACCTTCCAATAGCGCTGGCGGACTTTTCGAGCAGCCTGCTAGCCCAGCGCTTGTCCGCTGGCGTGTTCCGACAGATGCGTGCCGTTGATATGTGCGTAGGCCGCGGCGCCGTTCCCATTTTTTACGCCGTTGATGTGTGTCTTGCCGTTCACGTACTTCCCGTTCACACATTCCACCAAGGCCCAGAGCCGAAACGGATTCACATTCTGCTTTCGGGCGACGTGCAGCGACGTCCCTTCCAGCACGGCCTGGAGTGCCAGGTCTGTCCGCCACCCTAAGTGCTTCGTGAAAGGGGAAATCACTTTTTCCATGGCGGCGATGATCTTATTGTCGTTGCTGAAGTGATTCAGCATGATGATTCGTCCGCCTGGTCGGCAGACGCGGATCATTTCACTGACTACCTTGCGGTAGTCGGGGACAGCGGTGACGACGTAGGCCGCGACGACTGTGTCGAAACTATCGTCCTTGAATTCCATCGCGCCGGCATCCATCCGGTGCAGTTGCACGTGGCCCATCCGGTGTTCTGCCGCTCGCTGCTTCGCTTTGTCGAGCATGCCTTCTGAAAAATCGATACCGACGATCTGGCAATGGCGGGGGTACATTGGCAGGGCCAAACCGGTTCCGATTCCCACTTCGAGGATTTTTTCATCAGGTTGGACGTTCAAATTCCGGATGACTGACTGACGCCCTTCGTGAAACACTTTCCCGAAAATCCGATCGTAGATCCTGGCGTAGGACGTATAGACACGCTCAACTTTCGCTAAATCCATGTCACCTCCGACTCCACATTAAATGCAACGTGCACTCCTCTGCAAGGAAGGGATGAGCCGACTGTCGCCACTACAGAGGGGGAAAATTTGTGCGGCGGAGCACCTAAATGGAGCGAGGGGACCCGCCCGAGTAATACACGAGGCTACTCTAGCCAACTCGCAGCGATGAGTCAACAGATTATCTCGGTTTCGTCACTTGATTCACCCGCGGCCCCTATGGGATAGGTACAAGCATGATCTTCGCTGGCCTCTTCGCCGGTGCGTTGTGTCTCGGCCTCATTCTCGGAGACTGGCTCTACTTCGTGCGCCTCACGCCGGATGCAAGTCGGTACGGATGCGGAGTTGCCCGCACGCACGATCGATTCACGCATACGACCATGAAGCAGCTGGCCGACCGGTTTGATGCCGGCGGTTTCTTGACGTTGCCGCATGGAACCGCACGGTTTTACCAGGATCTGAACCAGATTGTGATTCGCCAGAAATACCGGCTGTTCGCCATAGGCTTCCGAACATTGTGGCCGTTGAAAGGGTTGATCTCCCTGTCTCCGGAAGGCGACGCACTCGCAGTGCTCTGCCGAAAGCTCACTCCTTGGTCCTCGGCTCTTCTCACCGGAATCTGGTTTGTCCTGGTAGCCGTGGGTACGGTGGGGGCCCTGATCTCCTTGTTCGTCGAGGGAGAAATGGCGGCACTCGGTGGAGTGGTGTTGGCGTTAGGGATTGTAGGGTTGGGACTTGTTTTTTTAGTGTCCGGAGCCATTACGGTCGTATTCGCCTATCGGCTAGAGAACGCCCGGCTTACGACGGTATATCAAGAACTCCGGGAGGTTCTCGAAGGAGGCAGCCCGCATGATTCATGACGGTTCGTCGTCCCCCACCCTTCCCTCCCCCATAGCATGGGGGGTGAGGGAGGGGGTGAGCGGCGAGCCTGCCAGCCGACAGGCATGTCGTAGCCGCGCATCCGCAATTGCAATAGAAGCGCTCGTAAATCATGCGGGCGAGATTGCCGTCCCGAACTAGCCAGGACTATTCATGAATACCTGCTATGTCGTCCGATCCTCTCGCCTGGCGGGGCTTTTCTCGTTCGGCCTCCTCGACGGACTGCCAGTACGCCTCGGTCGGCCTTACTTGCGAGAAGCCCCGGCGGGCTTCGGTCTCGAACGCCTCGCGACGGCATTCATGAATAATCCGGGCTAGGAAAGATACAGACTCAGGAACTGATCGTATTCGGCGGGGAGATTCAGGCTGGACCGGTTGCGGGCAAGACCCGCAATGATGCCGCGATGTTTCTTGCTGAGCCCGGACGATTCAAAGGCCTGACGAAAGTGCTGCCACCGCGCGGTGGCGTCGGTGGCCAGACGCGCGCGCTCTAACGGCGGTAACGCGTGGACCGAGGTCGTGAGGGAACGAATGGCCTTCTCGACGCTTTCATAGGGCGGTGCCAACTTGAGCTGGGTGTAGAACGTTTCGAGGTGATGACGGAACTCCTCTCGAAGCGCCAGGGTATGATCGGTTGCGGGAAGAGTCGGTTCAGACATGGTGGCCGTGACGGATGATACGGGATGGACCGTCGTCGTGACAACAGGCTAGCAGGATACTGAAAAAGTCCGCCAGAGACCGTGGCGCGTGAAATGCGAGACATGCGAGAAAGGCGCGATGTGGACAGATTGGATTCCCACCTCGTTTGATCCGTCTCGCCCGTCCCGCCTGTCTCGCTCAGTTATCCTGCGGGGGCGTTCTCCTCTTGTCCCGGACGTGCAGGCCATCGAGACTCTGCTGTGCCGAAATGGTTTTTCCGCAGACTGCTAGAGTTTTGCGTACATTTCTTTCATCCATATTTCAGGGGACGGTACTTATGAAGTGGATTCAGCGATATGTCCTTGGACTCGTTGCCGTGCTCGCCTTGGCCGGTTGTTCGTCCCACCATCACCATGGGATGGCCAGTGAAGGAAAGGGGGATGCCTATTGGCAGAAGGGGCAGCAGGACATGGCATCGTTGATCGATCGCACCGTCAAGGATCAGGGAAAGGCCGAGCAAGTCAAATCGATTGTGAACGACATTGTTGCGGAATTGAAGGCCAGCCGTGAGCAGGAGCGCGCGGGGCACCGCCGGCTGTATGAGTTGAATACGAACTACGCGGCGACTCCGGAGGAGTTCACCAAGGTTCTTGATGACGCGTACAATCAGCGGATGCAGACCGCCACGAAAATTCTTGCCCTCCGATTCAAGATGAAGGAACTCATGACGGTGGAGGAAGTGGAAGGCCTTGTCGGACCAGATGCTGGCCTACAGTAGCCGATACAACCACAGCGAATCGGGGCCACGAACCGGCTACTGAGCATTCGCCAGTGCAGCCTTGAGCGGTAGGGGCGTCCAGGTTGCGCCGGCGTCGATCGAGCGGTAGAGGCCGCTCCCATTCGTGCCGGCATAGAGGATGTGCGAATCGCGCGGGCTCATCGCAAGGGCGCGAATGTTCAGCGAGGCCAGTCCGC
>WNFE01003893.1_pt1 | contig 12517 bp, 8 predicted proteins | sample 5400451 | NCBI WGS metagenome assembly WNFE01 (sample SAMN13153344, study PRJNA577476) | soil metagenome | isolation source: 200 cm saprolite under Douglas fir tree site 2 hole 2 | place: USA:California | collected 2015-04-18
GACACTGGTGCTGATGCAATCGCCGAGCCGGTATCGTGGGTCGCTGGAGCAATAACTCGCGCCGCGCCGAGATCGCCTTGCCATTCCGATAGGACTTCTCCTAGCGTGTTGCCCGGCTCAACCACAGGCGGAAGCATGGAAGTAGGAATCGCCAGTTGGTCGAGCAGGTCCACCGCCCACGCCCCGGCGACAGGGTCCCAGCACTGCGTCGTGCTCGCGTTGGTGCGCTCAATCACCAGCGACCCACATAGCCAGTTGTGAAGCAAATCAGGGATCATCAGCAACCGGTGTGCATGGGCTAACTCGCCTGGCTGTAACTGCTCGTGTGCGTAGAGCTGGTAGAGGGTATTAAACGGCAGGAACTGGATGCCAGTGCGCCTGTAGAGAACGTCTTGGGGAACGCGTGCGAAGACTCGCTCCATTACTCCGTTCGTGCGGCGGTCTCGATACTGGAAAGGTTGACTGAGCAGGAAGCCATTAGTATCCATCAGGCCGTAATCGACCCCCCAGGTATCGACCCCGATGCTATCCAGCGTTCCCGCCACCCGGCGCGCTTTGCGCAGTCCCGTGAGGGTTTCGTCCCACAACGCGAGGATATTCCAGAAGCGGTGTCCGTGTAGTATCACCGGTCGGTTGGAAAAGCGGTACACCTCTTCCAGGCCGAGTTGTTGCCCGTCGAAGCGCGCCAGTATGACGCGCCCGCTCTCGGCACCTAGATCGACGGCTGCCATATTGCGTGTCGCCACGAGTCTTCCCCCTCTCTCAGCGCGGATACGCCGCCGCGACACCCCCATCAACGTTGAGGATGTTGCCGGTGCTCTTGGTGGAGCGTGCCGGTGATGCGAAGAACGCCACCGCCTCGGCGATATCCTCCGGCAGAATATTGACCCCCAGCGTCGTCCGCTTGCGATAGACTTCTTCTAGCTGATCAGGTGCCACACCATACGTCGCCGCACGCTCTTGCCTCCAGGTGCTGTCCCAGATGCGCGAACCGGCCAGCACAGCGTCCGGATTCACGGTGTTGACGCGAATGCCGAACTGGCCGCCCTCCTCAGCCAGGCAGCGCGCCAGGTGTGCTTCGGCTGCCTTAGCCGTCGAATACGCGGCGGCATTCTTGCCCGCGACCAGCGCGTTCTTGCTGGCAACGAAGACCAGATTTCCCCCCCGCCCCTGAGCCTGCATGAGCCGGAAGCCCTCACGCGCCACCAGGAAGTAGCCGGTGGCCAGCACATTCCAGTTCTTGTTCCACTCCGCCAGGCTCGTCTCAGTAATCGGCGCGCTGGAGGCCAGCCCGGCGTTGTTGACGATCACATCGATGCCACCGAAGGAAATCTGAGCTTGCTCAAAGGCCGCACGCACGCTGGCCTCGTTGGTGACGTCCATTTTCACCGCCACGGCCCGTCCAGCACCAAATTGCTGGTTGAGGTACGCCGCCAGTTGCTCCGCACCGGCCAGATCGATATCGGTTGCAATGATGTGCGCACCATCCTGCGCCGCGCGCCGGCAGATAGCTGAACCGATGCCTCCCGCCGCACCGGTCACCAGCACCACGTGCCGCGCGAACTCGCGCTCCGGCAGGGCCAGCTTGAGCTTGTACTGCTCCAGTGGCCAGTATTCGACGGCGTAGCTCTCGGCATCGCTCAGTGAGATGAAGCCGCCGCAAGCCGCCGCACCGCGCATGACAGCGATGGCGCGGTGATAGAGTTGGGCAGAGACACCGGCCATCGCGGCGTCTTTGCCGGTCGTGAACATCCCCACACCAGGGATCAGGATGACACGCGGGTGCGGATCGGCTGCGGCGTCGGCCTCGCGATAGGCGGGTCTGGCGGCGTCTGGATCAAGGTCCTGCTGCTCATTTGCTTCCAGGTAGCGACGGTACTGTGCCACATAGGCCGCGACACCTGTACGCAAGGTCTCCACGAGTGCCGCGACGTCCTGGTCTGGCGTCCAGTCCACCAGCAGCGGCCAGGGTTTGGTGTGGACCAGGTGATCCGGGCAGGCCGCGCCAATCCTGGTCAGTCGTGGCGCATCCTGGCTACCAGCGAAGGCCAGCACGTCCTCATCGTCTTCGAAGCGCAGGATCTGGCGTTTCTCTGCCGAGACCAATCCGCGCACCACGGGCGCCACCTGCGCTGCGACGTGGCGCCGCTCTTCGGCAGCCAGTGTGGTGACACGAGGACCACCAAAGACGGCCCGGTCAGCACGATCGATGCGCGCCTCAACGAAATCACGAGCCTGGGCGATGGTCGACAGAGTCGAGGCGTAGCAGGCCTCGTCGGTCTCTCCCCAGGTGATGAGGCCATGTTTGGCCAGGATGACCAGCTTCGCGTCAGGCCTGGCGCGTACCGCCAGTGCGACCTCGCGTGCCAGCCCAAAGCCGGGGCGGCGGTACGGAATCCAGATCAGGTCATCGCCAAAGCAGTCCCGTGCCAGGTCCTCGCCACCCTCGGCACAGGCGAAGTAATTCGTCGCATCGGCATGCGTGTGATCAATATGGGTGAACGGCAGGAATGCGTGCAACAGCGTCTCGATAGAGGGGCGCGGGCGGCTCGGCTCGTAGAAGCAGTGAGCGAGGTAGTTCACCATCTCGGCATCGCTCATGCGCTCGCGTTCCAACAGGGGTAGCACATCCTCCAGAAACAGCCCGGTAAACGACGCCCCTGTGACAGTCGCAAGATCCGAGCCGGATCCTTTCACCCACAGGACAAGCGCCTGCCGCCCGCGAAAATCGACCTCGTCGGCCTTGGCGGAGGTGTTGCCGCCCCCCCAGTTGCAGATCGCTCGATCTGCTCCTAGCCTGCGCGAGCGTGCGACCAGTTGGGCCAGCGTCGTTGGTGTAGAGATATTTGTCATGGTATCGAATCCTTTACTAGTGTATTTCAAAGAAGTTTGTCGCACTTGTCGCACTCGTAACGCTTGCAACACTTGTATCACTTGTATCACTTGTATCACTTGTATCACTTGTTTCCGTTGTATCGCTGTGTTATCTCTTGCATCAAAATGGGAGATGTTCTTGGGACGTCTCCTCTTCCCGAAATGATCTCTTGATTCTGCGCCAGGCACACTGAAACAACTTCTCGACTAGAACAAGCAAAAGTAGTCGACTTACGCGCCGGGATAGCCGCTGCTCGCTTCTGTAGGGGCGACTCTTGTGGTCGCCCGCTCGCCTGCCACGCGCTCGGCGTAGCCACTGGCACGGAACGCCGCAATTGGATCGGGGGTGAGCCCCTGACGGGTACGAACCTCGGAGAGCAGCGGGCGCACATCCGTCTCATATGCCGCCTGGAGCACGCGGTACGCTCCCAGCACATCGCCTGCCTCCTGCGCTTCGCGCAGGGCCGCGCGATCCACCAGCAACGCCTTGGTATAGGCGGTCTGGATATTGATGACGCTCTGGATCATCGCCTCGATCTTCGGCTCAATATTGTGCGACTGGTCGATCATGTAAGCGATGCGGCCGGCGTTGGCGTTGCCCTCGGCATCCGCACCGACGATCTCGTTGAAGATGCAGAAGAGCTCGAAGGGGTTCTGTGAACCGACGATCAGGTCGTCATCGGCGTACCTGCGGTCGTTGAAATGGAAGCCGCCCAGCCGGCCTTCATCGAGCAGTTGCGCGACGATCTGCGCGATATTGGTCCCCTGGGGATGGTGGCCGGTATCCACCAGCACCTCGGCCTGCGAACCTAGCTTTTGGGCCATGAGCAGCGATGTCCCCCAGTCCGGCAGATCGGTGGAATAGAAACCCGGTTCGAAAAACTTGTACTCGATCAAGAGACGCATCCCAGCGGGTAATGCTGTGTAGATGGTCTGCAAGGAGTCTAGCAGACGGCGGCTACGACGGCGAAGATCGTCCTGGCCGGGATAGTTGGTGCCATCGGCCAACCAGAGGCTGATGACGTCTGAGCCGACCGCTTGCGCGATCTGGATGCATTCGAGCACGTGCTCAATCGCCAATTCGCGCACTCCCTTGTCAAAATGGCATAGGCTGCCGAGGCGGTAACGATCCTCCTGAAAGAGGTTCGGGTTCACCGCGCCGATACGCAGGCCAAGAGTATTCGCGTACTCTTTCACGGCCTGCCAATCGTCTTCCCTGTCCCAAGGAATGTGAATGGCAACGCTAGGGCAGATGCCAGTGACCTGGTGGACCTGAGCCGCATCTGCCAGCTTCTCGCGCAGAGTCCTGGCCGCTCCCGGCCAGTGAAATACCTTGAAGCGCGTGCCTGAATCGCCATAACCCCAGGAGGGCGTCTCGACTCTGAATTGTTGAATGGCCGCGATGATGCCGTCGATAGTGACACCTCGCTCTTGCAAGCGATTTTCGATTTCTGAACTCACGTACTCACCTTGCCTGACTATTGTTGATTTTTGTGCCTGGATAGGTTTGTTGCCTCGACGAACTTTCCACAAACGGACGCAAGCTCCGCCCCTCCCTCGGGGCAGAAGAGAAGTAAGCTCTCTAAACTGCCCCTACGGGCTACTTTCTGCGCACCTGTATATTAATCGAGATGAAAAACTTCCTCAAGAACAGGTGGAAAACCTGTAGCCGCCTCGGTATAGCGAACCAACCTAGAAGTTAAACTGGTCGATGTTTGCACTGTTGAACACCGTTGGTGGGCCAAGCAGGACCACGTTATTGGCACCAATGGTAAAGCTGCCCAGCTTGCCAGCCGTGAACGTCTCGCCAACATTCCCCTTGATCTTGCCTTCGACCAGCAGAGCCGCGACATAATAGGCCAGGTAACCCAGGTTGCCGGGGTCCCACAACTCAAAGCCTTTGATCGTGCCATCTTTCACGTACTGGCGCAGTTGGTTCGGCGTCCCCAGGCCAGTCAGAGCCACCTGACCGCCCTTTTTCACCGACTCGAGCGCGCGGGCTGCGGCAGCGATACCCACAGTGGTGGGAGAAATGATCCCCTTCAGGTTGGGGTACTGCTGTAACAGGGCCAGCGTCTGGTTAAAGCTGGTCTGGTCATCGTCGTTGCCATAGGCGATCTTGACCAATTTCATATTGGGGTACTTCGCTGCCAGTTCCTGCTGCATAAAGCCGATCCAGGTGTTCTGGTTCGAAGCTGTGCTGGCCGCCGAGAGAACCGCAATCTGACCGGTGCTATTGATCTGCTGGGCCAGCAGATCCACCTCGCTGCGGCCAATCTGCTCGCTATTGGCCTGGTTGACAAACACGTTGCGCGCATCGGGCGCCACATCAGCGTCAAAACTCACGACCTTGACTCCCTGCGCCATGGCCTGCTTCAGGGACGGTGCGACGGCATTGGGATCATCGCCCGAGATGACGATGGCGCCGACATGCTGCTCGGTGAGGGACGTAATGAACGGCACCTGAGCAGCCGCGTTGGCTGTGGACGGGCCGACCTGTTTGAATTGTCCGCCCAGGGCCGTAGCAGCCAACTGACCCCCTTTGGCGGCAGTGTCGAAATACGGGTTATTGATCTGCTTGGGCAGGAACACGATGTTGAGGCCGCCGGTACTACTTGTAGGAGTAGTACTTCCTCCAGTGCTCGTCGTGCCCCCACAGGCTGCCAGCATCAGCAGCACAAAAACCAGAAAACCGGGTCCCAGTGTTTGAAACAGCCTTTTCACTGTCTCCTCCTTTACACTTGCTTTGAACTTCCCGCGGCAAGACGCCGGCGGGTGAAAACGACCGAAATGCGCCGGGCGATGTTGGGTCCCAGCACAGAGAGGATCAACAGTAAGCCAATCATGAGGCTCTGGATATCCCCGCTGATATTCAGCAGGCCTAACACGTTCTGTAAAATAGCGACGATGAAAATAGCCAGCACCACGCCCAACAACGAGCCACGCCCCCCAAAGATGTTGACACCGCCCAGCAAGACAACCGTCACGACCGTGAGTTCAAACCCCACCGCATTGTCCGGGCGCGCGCTGGAAAAGCGCGCGGTAAAAATCACCCCGGCCAGCGCCGCGATGACCCCGGAGAGAATGAACAGCAGCAGTTTCACCCGGCTTACATTGATGCCGGAAAAGCGCGCCGCCTCTTTGTTATTGCCCATGGCGAAGAGTTGCCTGCCGACCCGGCTAAAATGCAATACCACTCCAAAAATCACCGCCAGGATGGCAAAGATCAAACCCGACCAGGGAATCTCTGTACCCGGGATAGTACCAAACCCCAGATTGGTGAAAGAGGTGGGAAAGCTGCTGACTGCCTGATCACCCAGGACGACGTAGGCCAGGCCTCGATAGAGTGCTAGCGTGCCAATTGTGATGACCAGTGAGGGCAACGCGAGCTTTGTGACGAGTAAGCCGTTGAGACAGCCTGCCACCAGCCCTACCAGTAGCGCCACTCCTATCGCCAGCCCCATGGGAAGTCCTCTCTCCCAGAGAAGGCCCAGCACGACACTGGACAGACCCAGCACCGAAGCGACCGACAGGTCAATCTCGCCAGCAATGATGATCAGTGTCATCGGCAGAGCCATGATGGCTATCTCCATAATGTTACTGGTCAATGCGTAGAAGTTAAAGCCGCTCAGGAAGTAGGGTGATTTCACAGCGCCGATCACAATACTGATCAGGAGCAGTATCACCAGCAGAGCCTCCCAGGAAATCAGGAACGATTTGAGTCTTTTCATGCCTTCTTCCTCCTCCGGGCGAGGATGGTTCGCTGCACCCAGCGGGTGATAAAGGCGTCAAGCACCACGGCACCGATAATTGCCGCACCATAGATCGCCTGCAGCCAGAACTGGGAAATGTTGAGGATGTTTAGCGCGTTTTGCAACGTCCCCAGGACAATCGCACCCAGCACTGCGCCCAGGATGGTGCCCGATCCGCCGAAGATATTGACCCCGCCTACGACAACCGCCGCGATGACCTCCAGCTCCAGGCCGGTGGCGGCGGTCGCATCCACGGTGGCAAAGCGTGCGCCCCAGAGCACTCCTGCCAGCCCGCAGAGCAGTCCCGATGCGGCGAAAGCCAGGAAAACAAGCCAGTCCCGGCGAATACCAATCACGTTCGCGGCATCTGGATTGCTCCCAACCGCGTAAAGCTGGCGCCCGGCCTGCGAGGCATGCAGAAAATACCCGACGATGATCGCGATGACCGCCGCAATGAGGATGATGGCCGGAATGCCAAAGATCTGGGTCGTCGCCAGCGCCAGGAAACTGGCCGGCACATCGGAGGCATTGACCTGCGAGGTCGTATTGGCCGAGAAGATAAAAACCAGGCCGCGGTAGACGTAGAGAGTACCCAGCGTGGCCACAATGGCCGGGACGCGCCCGAACGAGACGATCAGTCCGTTGACCATGCCCAGAACCAGCCCCAGCGCGCAGCCCAGCAGGATACCCAGCAGCAGATTGCTGCCGGGAAGCTCCTTGAAGAAATAGGCCGTAACAAAGGCCGTGACACCGACCATCGAACCCACTGACAGGTCCACGTTGCGTGTCAGCACCACCAGCGTCTCTCCCACGGCGACGATGGCAATAATGGCGACCGAGAGCAAAATCTGCTCGAAATTGCCGAGGCTCAAAAAGCGCGGGGCTTGAACGCTGACGACGAGAATAACGAAAAGCAAGACAATCAGCAGGCCCAGTTCGCGCACGCGGCTGATGAGGCCCAGCAGACGCGCCTGATTCACCTGGCTGCGCTGCTTTGAGCGCTCCACTTCCTGACTCGTAGTGGTCATGCTATCACCTATCCTGTCCTGTGGCGGCGAACATCACCCGCTCCTGAGTCGCCTCCGAGCGCGCGAATGTGCCGGTCACGTGTCCCTCGTGCAGCACAATAACCCGGTCGGCCATGGCGAGCACCTCCGGGAGATCGCTGGAGATCAAAATGATCGCCAGGCCCCTGGCGGCCAGGTCTGAAATAATGCGGTGAACTTCGGCCTTGGCCCCCACATCGATACCGCGCGTTGGCTCGTCCAGGATCAGCACCGACGGGTTGGTCGCCAGCCATTTGCCCAGCACCACTTTCTGCTGATTCCCACCAGAAAGGGCATTGACGAACTGCTCCACGCCCGAGGAACGGACGTTCAGCTGGCTGGAATACGCGCTTGCGATCTTCCGTTCCCGGCGCGGATCAAGCAGTCCCAGGCGCGAAACCAGCGGGAGAATAGCCAGGGTGACATTGGAGGCAATACTGAAGTTCATGACCAGCCCCTGCTGGTGGCGATCCTCGGGGACATAGGCGATGCCGTAATCCATCGCCTGCTGCGGCGAGCAGATGCGCACCTTTTTCCCCTTGAGCCAGATCTCTCCGCTCTCGGCCCGGTCAATGCCAAAGAGTACCCGCGCCACCTCGGTGCGTCCGGCCCCCACCAGGCCCGCGAAACCCAGGATCTCGCCCCGGCGAAGCTGGAAGCTCACATCGGCAAACACTCCAGACCGCGTGAGCTGGCGCACCTCCAGCACCACGTCCCCGATCTCGGATTCACCCTTGGGGAAAAGGTTGGAGAGTTCGCGCCCGACCATGTGCTTGATGAGCTCTTCGGCAGTCATCTCGCTGACCGGAGCGGTAATGATGTGTGTGCCATCTCGGAAGACGGTCAATCGGTCGGCGATTGTGAAAACCTCGTCCAGGCGGTGGCTGACGAAGAGTATGGCCACGCCACGCTCGCGCAGTTGCTTCACAATGGCAAATAATTCTTCAACCTCGTGCGACGAGAGGGCCGCAGTCGGTTCATCCAGTACCAGCACGCGCGCCTGGATGGAGAGAGCCTTGGCGATCTCTACCAGCTGTTGTTCAGCAACGGAGAGTCCCTGTACCGGTGTATGGGAACTGAGTGTCACATCCAGGGACGCGAGCAGTTGATCGACCTCGCGATACATGCGCTTCCAATCAACGCGCCCGAAGCGATCACGAGGGTGACGACCCATGAAGACATTCTCGGCCACATCCAGGTCGGGGAAAAGCATCGGCTCCTGCTGGACAATGGCGATACCGAGGGACTGGGCCTGTGTGGGCGAGCGCAGCTCTCTCACCTCGCCGCTAACTTTCACCACCCCCGCGTCCGGCTTGTAGATACCTGCCAGGATTTTCACCAGTGTGCTTTTGCCCGCCCCGTTTTCTCCAACGAGCGCGTGCACTTCTCCTGGATAAAGGTTGAGATCCACGCCACGTAATGCCTGGACTGCGCCGAATTGCTTGGCGATGCCCACAAGTTCAATAATGGGCTCGGGAGGTTTCGTCACGCTCTTACCTCTCCTCACGGACATACTTGACGGACTAGACCCTACATAGTACAATTACTACTAAGCTGAAACGTTTCAATCAATAGCAAAGATTAATGCTCGCTGTAGTCAGGGGATGTACGGTGAAAAATAGCCTACCGTATACGACAGATACACCCAGTTTTTTCTGACATCTGTAAAGATACGCTGGAATTGAAACGTTTCAATAAAAGCAAGTATAAATGCAAATTATCATTTTGTCAAGAAGTTTGCGTCCGAAAATTGTTGACTGCATCGGAGCAGCAAGTGGGCTTTTTCGTGACATTCTATACACCTGAGGTCTAGTTGATATGCTCAGCTCAGGTGGAGCAATGCCGAACAATGTAGAAATTCACCACTGAAAGAGTGGGGGTCACATACATCGAGCAGGTGAGGAAGCGCGTGCGCATGAGTTCAATGACAAGTATCCGGGAAGTAGCGAAGCGTGCGGGTGTTTCGCTTGGTACCGTATCGAACGTGCTGAATCGGCCTGAAATAGTTGCTGAAGAGACGAGGCGACGTGTGCAGCTAGTCATCGAGGAAATTGGCTTCGTTCCCAATGGGTCGGCACGCCAGTTACGTGCTGGCCGAAGCCAGCACATCGGCCTGATTGTGCTTGATGTGGCCAATCCTTTTTTCACAGAGGTTGCGCGCGGCGTTGAGGACCTGGCTAACCAGGCTGGCTACGTCGTTATTCTTTGCAATTCGGACGACTCCGTCGAAAAGGAGAGCCACTACCTTCATGTCCTCGAGGAGCAGCGTACTCAAGGGGTCCTGATTACGCCGGTGCAGAGCGATTCCAGTTACCTGCAGCGGTTTCGACAGCGTGGTATTGCCGTCGTGTTACTGGATCGTCCGAGCCGGATCAAGGACCTTTGTTCGGTCTCTGTAGATGATGTACGCGGGGGCGAACTTGCAGCCGCTCATCTTCTTGAACAAGGACACGAGCACATTGGGTTTATGCATGGCCCGCTCAGTATCCGTCAGTGTGCGGACCGGCGACGTGGAGTGCTACGGGCCGTGAGGGCTGCTGGTCTTGATCCCGATCGCGTTCTTGTCGATATCACCACCTCAGCTCAAAGTGCCAGGGAGGGTGAGGAGAGCGTTGAGAGGATATTGAGAGCCAAGATACAGCCCACCGCTGTCTTTTGTGCAAATGATCTCCTGGCGCTTGGACTGATGCGTGGTCTGATCAAGCGTGGGATCTCCATTCCTGGAGAAATTGCCCTTGTAGGCTACGACGATGTCGAGTTCGCGAGTGTCCTTTCCACGCCGCTCACCTCGATTCGACAGCCAAAGTATGAACTCGGACGCGCAGCTGCCGAGTTGCTGTTCGATGAGGCAAGCCATCCAACCTCTCACCAACATAAGCACATTGTGTATCAGCCTGAACTGATTGTGAGAGAATCAAGCCGCTCTTAGCTGGACTTTCCCTGCAAATACAGAAAACGAGAATACAAGCTCAAGTCCTCTCATTCAAGATGCACATTTTACTGTTGGCGTGAGAGCCTGAATATGCACTCTAACCTCCCAGGGCTGTTGCAAGATCGGGAAGATGACGCGTGCTTGTAGGAGTGCAGAGGGCGACAGCCCTTTGCCGGAGCGCGAGGTGTCCTCGCTTCATCCTTCCTTCCCGCCGCCGGAGGCGGCAAAAAGGGAGTTTGCAACAGCTCTGTCTAACCTCCCTTTTCGCTTGACAGAAACACCCCCTGAGATGTAGCTTGTGTATGGAGGGTGAAGGACTTAGACAGGTACTATCTTAAAGATGCAGCTTTCGATTCAGAAGGGAAAAGAGCTTGAGAACATTTGATGGGTTCAAAGTGGTCTTTACCGAAGGGCTCCTCGAGATGAAATCATTAAAGCAAGATTCTCCAAAGTATCAAGCAATGGAACAGCAACTCGGTCAATACTGCTACGACCCACAACTGAACTACGTTTGCTAAAAGGAGCTTTAGGGATACGCGGCAGCGCCTGGCAAAGGTACAAAGCAGCATTTATTGCTGGTCGTTCTGCTCGCGAGTAAGTCCAAATCCCGGTTTGAGGTATTTAAGAAGAAGCAATTCATGGTTGAAGCAAAGACAAAGACCACAACAACGAAAAGAGATGCGGTTCAAAACGCCAGGCGTCTCTGGCTTGTGCGGCACGGGCTAACCGAGTGGAACGTGCAGCAGCGCTTCTGCGGGCACAGCGATGTTCCGCTCTCAGCGCGGGGACGAGTGCAAGCTCGCTGGCTTGCAAGGCGATTAGAGAAAGAAGCGATTTCCACCATTTATACAAGTGACCTTGCAAGGGCGCGAGAAACGGCGACAATCATCGCCAGTCAAAGAACGCCAGCATTGCAAGTGAAGGTATCGGCAGCATGGCGCGAGATGGACTTTGGTGCTTGGGAAGGACTTACCTTTAGCGAGATTGCAGACCAATTCAAAGACCAGTTAGGCTTCTTTAGCGACCCGGAGCATTTTTCACCGCCCAATGGTGAGTCCCTGGCGCATTTGCTACAGAGAGTACAGGCTGAGCTAGCAGCTATCGTGTATAGCGACGATATGCAAATGGAAGGCGACGCGGTAATTGTGAGCCACGGCGGTCCCCTGCGTATATTGCTGTGCAGCATACTGGGGATGCCCGTAGAGCGCCAGTGGCAACTGCGGCTCGATCACGGTTCACTCAGCGCTATTGATCTTCTACTAACCCACGAGCCAACGGTTCCCCGGGCGATACTTGCATCGCTGAATGTTCAACAATCCACTCGCCCGAGCCATTCGCCAAAAGTCCGATCACCACAAGAGCGATGAGAGAAACAAGTATGAAAGCTGCTCCCGTTCGCAGGCTTCCAGAAGGAACAATTTGAGATGGACGAAGAGCAGAAGCGGCACTCGCCCAAATCCTCCAGGCAAAAATGGTATCTTCTTTCAAAAGCAAGGAGCTTCTTCCTGATCCACTATTTAGAGCTGGTAGCAGCAGTACGTTTCCTCTCTATATTGCCTATGCCAGGAAGTACGCAGCTCTTTGACAAAGATGAGACGGCGCCTCGTCTCGTAGCCGGCAGTGAATATTTTCCGCTGGTAGGCTTGTTGCTAGCATTTCTGCTCTGGCTTCTTGTACTCGTATTCGCTCCGCTAATCCCGCAGCTAGCCCTAGCCGCTCTGCTTGTTGTAGCGCTGGTAATACTCACGGGTGGACTACATCTAGACGGCCTGATGGATTCCTGCGATGGGCTCTTCGGTGGCAGCACGCGCGAACACAAACTGGAGATCATGCGCGATAGCCGTGTAGGAAGTTTCGGCGTGCTTGGCGGTGCATGCATCCTGTTGCTCAAATTCGCACTGTTCGCCAGTTTA
>WNFE01002987.1_pt1 | contig 12513 bp, 13 predicted proteins | sample 5400451 | NCBI WGS metagenome assembly WNFE01 (sample SAMN13153344, study PRJNA577476) | soil metagenome | isolation source: 200 cm saprolite under Douglas fir tree site 2 hole 2 | place: USA:California | collected 2015-04-18
AGGAACTGCGGCGCCGTGGCGTGCCGAAGTTCAACGCGGCGGTTGCCGCCGGCTCGCCGACCGGGTTCTGGCGCATGTCAGGACATCCGGCAGTCCAACAGGCCCTGCGCAACCCCTTTTTCGATGCCCTCGGTCTCCCCCGACTCTATGTTTCTGCCCCAGCTTAACTCGATCGAACCGCCGTGGTACGGACCCGTATGCCCGGTGGTGTGGGAGGGGTGGCGCCGCGAGGTGTCCCCCTATCCCGATCAATCCCCTTCCGTGAGTCAAACCTTCAGGCGGTTGGTATTAGCTTGCACCCGTGCCGGATTGCCGAATGCGGTCGCGCCGGCGGGTATGTCGCGCGTGACGACGCTGCCGGCACCGATCAGCGCGTCGTCGCCGATGCTGACGCCCGGCAGGATGATCGCGCCGCCGCCGATCCAGACATTGCCGCCGATGTGGATAGGGCGGCCGAATTCCAGGCCGGCAGCGCGCATCGCCGGATCGCGCGGATGATCGGCCGCCAGGATTTGCACGGCGGGGCCGATCTGCGTGCCGTCGCCGATGCTGACCGCGACGACATCGAGGATCACACAGTTGAAGTTGAGAAAGACGCCGGCGCCGAGGCTGATGTTGAGGCCGTAGTCGCAGTGAAACGGCGGCCGGATCATCGCACCGTCGCCGACCGCGGCTAGGCGCTCCAGCAACAACGCTCGCCGCTCGGCGGGTGTGGCGTCGAGCGTCGCGTTGTAGCGCACGAGCCAACAGTGTGTCGCCGCCAGCGCGGCTTGCAGCTCGGGGTCGCTGGCGTCGTACAGCTCGCCGGCGAGCATCTTCTCTTTTTCCGTGCGCGTCCGCTCGCTGTCTATCACCCAGTCACCGCCCCCGTGTTTCTGTTCCTCCTTTGTACCATATCCCTCGCTCGCGCGCACGCGTAGATTCACGTGATAAACCGGGTTATCGCGTAGAACAGGGTGCAGACCGTAGAAAATTCAATTAGATAACTGTCGCCGCACTCGGTCGTGATAATTTGGACTTTTCGGGATCGCCGCAGCCGATGCTCGTCCGAAACGCGCAAAGGCGCGGTGCTTTTTTCAACAATTTCGGCAGGCGTGCGTCGAGAGGGCGGCGTGTGACCAACCTCACTTTCGAGTGGTGAACGTTTCGCGTATTGTTCGCCGAAACGGATAGTGGTCGCTGGTGGGCGTTGTCATGCAAGGGCTCCTACAGAACCTCCGTTTGTCGGCCGTTCAGGTCCGCCGCCATGGTGAACCGAGGCCGGTCGGTACCGGCTTTCTCGTCTCCCGGACCGGAATCGTTGTCACCTGCCGTCACGTCGTTGCGGATGCCGGAGTGGTTCCGCGGACTGGGAAACTGGCTCAAGGCTGGATCGAGCGGGTCCGCGGTTGGCCGGAGCGGCGAGGCGTGGTCGACATATACATTCCAGCGGTGCGCGAGCGGCGCTTCAGCCGCGAGGGGTGTCTAATGCAGGCGGTGTTGAAGGAAACGTTCCCCGCACCCTTTGGCGATGATGTCGCCCTCTTGGAGTTGCAACCTCCTTTGCCGGAAATCTCCGATGCGGAGGTTGTGGCCCTGGGAAGCGCCCTGGATCAAGGAGGCCCGTTTGCAGCGTTCGGGTTTCGCGTCCGCGGAGAGCACGATGGCGGCCTGCCAGCGGCGGGGTTCATCGTGGGCTTCGAGGGCGAGCGGCCTCCAGGAGCGCAGCAGGCCCGGTTCCACAAGCCGAGCCTGACGATGCGTTCGCCCGAGATCGCGCCGGGCATGAGCGGATCGCCGGTGCTCGACCTTCGCCGCAACCTGGTCGTTGGCGTAGTTGAACGCACTTGGGAATCCGGCCGTTTGGGCAAGGATCGGGATCTCTGCTGGGCCGTGAACAGCGTGGTGCTTGCCGATGATCCGCTGAACCTGAGCGTGCGGGACGAGCCGCTTCCGCGCGGGGTTGCTCCCGCGAACGCTCTCGATGTGGACGTCGCCGGCTTGGCATTGAAAGCGCCGGGCCGCCAACTCGATGCCGCCCCGAAACGCGCCAGCACGTGGGTGGATCGCCCTGCTCTTTCCGGACGCCTTAGCGAGGCATGGGCGGGCGGCGATGTTCGCGTGATCGCGTTGGTGGGCTTCGGCGGAACGGGGAAAAGCGTACTCGCGGCAAGCTGGATCGACAACGTGCAACCGGCCCCGGACGGCGTGTTCTGGTGGAGCTTTAAGCAGGACTCCAGTCCGGATCTGTTCTTTGAGGCTGCAGTCCGGTTTCTCTCGGGAGATCGCGTCGATCTGGAGAAATACAGGGGGCCTGGTATTCAGTCGCCGCTCGTGGCGCGTCTGCTTGAGGGAGGGCGCTATATTTTCGTCCTCGACAATTTCGAATCGACTCAGTACCAGTCCGGCGATTTTTACGGCAGTTTGCAGAATGAAGATCTGCGGGACTTCATTCGCTACTTTGCTTTGCCGACCCATTCGTCTCTATGCTTGATTACGACCCGCGCTCCGCTTGTGGATCTTCTGGAGTACGGCGTCCAGTCCTACAACGTGGATCGCATGGAGCTCGAGGAAGGCCGTGCATTGCTGAAAAGCGCGGGAGTCAACGTGCCAGACCCGATGCTCGACGACATCGTGGACGACTGGGACCGCCACGCACTGGCGCTCACCCTGATCGGCGCGCAGTTGAAGGGCAAGTCCACACTGCTGCCGCACGAAATTCCCAAGCCCACGGGCGACGCAACCGCCCGCGACCGTGTGGAAGCAGTGCTGCGGAGTTATGAACAGGACGCCGCCGGCAGGGAGATTCTCAGCGAAGAGCAACGCCAAGCGCTGTTTGCGATCGCCCTGTTCCGCAAGCCTCCGACGATAGAAGCCATTCGCGGCGTCACTGGCCAGATGCGGCAAACGGAGGCGGACGTTCCTGCGATTCTCGCGCACTTACAGGCACGCCGGCTAGTGGAACCTTTGCAGGACGGCACGTCGTACTCCGAACATCCCCTGGTGCGCGACTACTACCGCGACCGGCTCAAGGGCAATTTCGAGTCGCTGCCCGATCTTCACCGCATCGCCGGCGAGTTCTACCTCGAAGGCGCGAAAGATCCGCCCGCATCGCCGAGGCTATCCGAACTGGGCAACTGGATAGAGTCAGCATACCACCTTTGCCAGGCTGGGGATTACGATCGCGCCTACGAGATCTACTACGACAAGCTAGAGCAAGGAAAGCTGGTGCTTTCGTGGAAGCTGAACGCCTACTCGACTATCGTCGGGATTCTGGAGTCATTCTACCCAGACGGCCAATACCTTCGGGAGCCGCCCCTCGCGAATCCTAAGTGGCGGAGGTTCGTGGTCAACCGGCTGGGCGTGTGCCGGATGAACCTGGGGCGGCTGTCCGAGGCGGCGGCGTTGTATCAGAAGGCTGTGAGCATCGCCCGTGAAGCGGGTGATATGATCGGAAGGCTTGGCAGCACCGAGAATCTGGTCGAGGTCGAATCGTACCTGGGCTCGCTCAGGACCGCGCGTGAGGATGCGGCGGATGCGGAGGCGATTGCGCGGCGGTTGGAAGATGACGAGGAGATACGGGATGCGTTGGCCTATAGAGGATACATCGCGGATCTGACCGGCAACCTCGACGAGGCCACATGTTGTTTCCGAGAGGCCACCGGCCTCACGAGTCTCTACGGCATCTGGCATGCCGACCACGTGCGCCGTATTGGCGATCTGGAAAACGCGCGAAAAATGGCGGAGTTCCTGTTCGAAACCGCCGAGAGCGACGAGCAGTTGGACGATATCAGCATGACGTGGCGTCTGCGCGGGGACATCGCCGCGGCAGCACAGAAAGGGGGAGAGGCTAGGGAGTGTTTCGATAACGCGGTTCGCGCGGCACGTGCGATTTCCGAGCTGACCGTCCTGCTGGAGGCGCTCCTGGCGCGCGGCAGGTGGCGGGCGGCGACCGGCGATCCTCAGGCGATCGTGGATCTGAACGAAGCTCTAAACCTGGCGCTAGCCGGCTCCTACAAGCTCTACGAAGCGGATATCCGCCTGGGCCTTGCCCGCCACTCCGCCAACGAAGGCAACATGGGGGACGGGCGTGCGAACTTGAAACGCGCCCGCGCGCTGGCCGACGAAACCGGGTATTACTGGGCGCGGACGGAGGCGGAGGCGCTGGCGAAAGAATTCGGCGATTAGAATGGGGAAACAACCATGACGGCTCCGTTCAGGGTGATCCATCCCGAAGCCGGCGAGAAAAGAGTAAGCGCGACCCAGGATCCCGCGCGCGAGTATTTCGAGCGCCTGATGAAGATGATCCCTGCTGAGGTGGTGGGCCTGTACCTGGTGGGCAGTGGTTTCATACCGAAGGAGCAACGCGTCGCGCTGTTGATCTGGACAGTGGTTTGCCTCTTAGGAGTGGTCGCCATTCGCATTTGGGGCACCGCCGATCCGAACCCGGACAACCCGCGACCGCCACAGTGGCCGGTCGTGTTCATTTCGACCGTATCCTTCACGCTGTGGATCTACGGCATCGGCGGAGCCTTCGCCGCATATGGGCTGTCGCAGCCCTACCTGGGGTCGCTGCTGGTTTTAGCGTGGACCTTCTTCGTGCCGATCTTCTACAAGGGATCGTTCCAATAGAGCACCAATCTTGTTCGCAAAGCAGCCGATCGCATCGATCCAGATGCATGGGAAGGAAGCACGAACGGCCCTCCGCCCAAACCCTCTTTCTGAAACGCACCGGGCGCGCCCCGCCGGCACCGCGATCGCCCGAGGCCCGTGCGATCGAGCGGCGATCCTCTCACAACACAATTCAAGATTTCTGCACGCTGATCTCGTCGGCTGCCTCATGCATCCTGCTAATACCGGTGTATCGCGTGCGCGAGGGCAGCACGAGCGCCGTCGACCAAATCGCCCGCGGCGCTCTGCTCGGTCGTAAACCAGGACCGGTATTTCACGTCTGAATTGGCTAAAAGGGTATCCGTCCGACGGCCGCCGCCGCGAGTATCAGTTTCACCGTCGCGACGGCTCATACGGGATGCAGGATCCCGTCCGTTTCAATAGCGTTTAATGCCTCGGTGAGTGATAGGCCACGATAGAGGCAATGCCAAACGCCTGTATGGCGGTACCACTGGATATCGAAGCGATCCCGGGCGACCCAGTCCAACCGCACGAAGGGGCTATCGAACTCCTGATTCATCGTCTCGGGGAAGCCGGAACGGTAGCGCTGGATGAAGCGATATCGTGCGCCATGCCATTTGCCGTGAATGTCGATGGGGTAGTTGAATTCGGTTCGGTGGATGACGGGCAGAAATCGCGGCTTTAGGACTTCGTCGATAAACCTCTGACAGGCGACGGTGACGGCCGCCTTTTCTACCTCTGATATGCCCGTTGATCGCCTTCTTTGCACTTCTACCCCTGCCGCATCCTTGCCGCTTCGGCAATGTCGTTGTTTTTCATGCCGCGAGCTTGGCAGATTGGCGCTTCCAATTCCAAGGCAGGAGTTCGTCGAGCCTGTGAACCGGGTGATCGGCAATGTGGCACAGCACGTCGGCGAGCCAAGCCTGCGGATCGATGTTGTTCATCTTGGCGGTGACGATCAGGCTGTACATGAACGCCGCCCGCTCGCCTCCGCGATCGGAGCCGGCGAATAACCATGCCCGACGTCCGAGAGCAATTCCGCGCACCGCGCGCTCGGCGGCGTTGTTGGAGAGGCAGATGCGCCCATCATCAAGGAACCGTGCAAACGCCGCCCAGCGCTTGAGCATGTAGTCCATCGCCTGGGCGACGTCGTTGTGGCGCGACAACCTGGCGCGTTCCTGACGCATCCAGGCTTCCAGCTCGGCGACCAGCGGTGCGCTCAATTCCTGGCGCACGGCCCTGCGCTGACCGGCGTCCTGGCCATTGATCTGGCGTTCGATGTCAAACAGGGCGTCGATGCGACAGACCGCCTCCAAAGCGATGGGCGAGATGACGGCCGGCGTCTTGCCCTGCGCTTTGCGCCGGGCGCTGGCAGCCAAGTCGGCCAGGACGAAGAACCTGCGGCGGGCATGAACCCAACACGCCGCTTCCAGAACCAGGCTAGGCTGGCGTCCCTCCTCATAAAGCTTGTTGTATCCACCATACGCGTCGGCCTGGAAGATGCCGGCATAAGTGTGCAGATGGCGCTGGGGGTGCTCGCCGGTGCGGTCGCGGGAGTAATAGAACACGGCCGCCGGCGGTGCCGGGCCACCGAACGGGCGGTCATCGCGGACATAGGTCCACAATCGGCCGGTGATTGTTTTGCCCTTAGCCAGGACCGGCACCGTGGTGTCATCGCCATGCAGGCGCTCGGCCGCCAGCACATGGGTTTCGATCAGGCTATAGAGCGGCTTCAACACGCCGGCGCAGGTCCCGACCTGGTCGGCCAGGGTCGACAGGCTCACCTCGACACCCTCACGGGCGAAGCGTTCACACTGCCGATTGAGCGGTTGGTGCTGGCCAAACTTCTCGAACAGGATCATGGCCAAGAGGCTCGGCCCAGCCCAGCCCCGCGGGATCGTATGAAACGGTGCCGGTGGCTGCGTGATCTTCTCGCATTCCCGGCAGGTGAATTTCTCCCGCACCGTCTGGATTACCTTCCACTGGCGCGGAATGCTTTCCAGGGTCTCCGTGATGGTCTCGCCCAGCTTGGCGAGTTTGGTCGATCCACAGCACGCGCACGCGCTCGGGGCGGGAACGACGACGCGCTCACGGGGCAGATGAGCCGGAAACGGCTTGCGCGACGACCTCTGGCGGGTGAACGCTTTGACCGCGGTGGTCTTCGCCGCCGCCTGCTCGGCCGTCAGTTCATCCGCGCTGGCGGTGGCCTCGAGTTCCTCGAGCTGGAATTCCATCTGCTCCAGCAGCCGGGCCTTGCGTTCGGAGCGCTGGCCGTAGATCTCCCGACGCAGCTTCTCGATCTCCAGCCGGAGTGACGCGATGATGGCTTCGGTGCTGGAGATTTGTGCCACGGCCCGTGCCGCCTCGGCCTCCGCGGTAGCGGCACGAGCCTGCGCCTGTTCCAGGGCGGACCGCAGCGCGGCGAGGTCGTCATGGGCGGCATCCATGGCGATTATTTTACCCCCGAAACGCAGGAAATCCGCGGCTTTCCTGGCGCAAAAACCGCACCTGATTCATCATGCCGCAGTCAACCAGCCGCTTCCGGCCTCCAGGTTTTCTGCGGCATTCTCCAGTCGATGCCCTCGAGCAAATAACCCATCTGCCCGGCGCTGATCGCCACCACCCCGTCCGCCGGCGACGGCCAAATAAAGCGGCCGCGTTCCAGCCGCTTGGCGAATAGGCACATGCCCTGACCGTCATGCCAGATCACCTTGATCAGGTCACTTCGGCGGCCCCGAAAAATGTAGAGGTTGCCGCTGTGCGGGTCTTGCCCCAGAACTTCTTGGACTTGGAGTGCCAGGCTGGCCCAGCCCTTGCGCATATCCGAATGGCCCGCGGCCAACCATACCCGCGTCCCCGGCGCCAAGGGCGAGATCACCGGCCCAGCACCGCCAGAACCCGCCGCAAGGCCTCGGCATCGACATGGCGGTCAACACGCAGACGATGGCCGCCCGACAGCTCGATCTCGATCACGCCGCCAGCCGCCATATCGGCGCCTTCACCACGGGCAGGAACGACGACCGGTGCGAACACCTCAGACACCTCGTCGAGCGCGGTGACCGCGTCAACCTCCGGCGCGACCAACACCGGCATGAAGCCAGGCACCAATGATCGGGAACGCGCCCGCAACCCATGAGCCTGTCAGCGCCATGTATACAGAAGACCTGTCGAGATCCCGTACCGCTGCGCAACCACAGCCCCAGATGATCCCGGGCGTGCCAATTCCGCGACAATCGCCAGCTTCTGATCGACGCTCCACCGGCGTCGCCGCTCCGGTCCCGTCAAAACCTCCGCCCGTGCCCCAGATCCCGTCATAAGAGCGCTCGTAAGAGTGGCCTCGCAGATCGGAAAAATGATCGGCTGACGAGCTCAACATCAAGACGGTTCCCCTCGGAGGATTACCTAAAAGGTGGGGCGGGTCGGCATTGGAACCTGTGGATTGCGGGTATTCAGGCGGCGGACGTACTCGTCGCTTAGCGTGTGGTCGCCGGTTTCGGCGGCGCGGGTTACCAGAAGGTCGCGCAGTAATCGTGCCCTCTGCAAGGGCGCTTTTTCGGCGAACAGAAGATAGACGCCGCGAAATCGTGGGTCGTCCATATACTCGGCTTGAAGGGTATCGTCGTCGGCGAAGGCGATGTACATGAAATAGTCCATCACCGTATCGTGACGGAAGAACGCCGCCTGGACGTCTTTCGCGTCCGGGCTGTGCATCGGCCGCATCACTAGCAACCGGTATTCGACGAGCGCTGGCTGCTCGTTCGGCAATTCGTCGGCGGCAAAGTAGTTTAAGTCCTTCAGCCGCAAGTCAACTACCTTGGCGGCGAACGCCTTGCGGGGAAAGTCACGCAGATATACGTCCCGATACGCCCTGCAGGCCAATCCGAAGGACCTGCCCAATCAGGTCGCGGTCGCCGCCTACCGTGCCGCACTCGAAGAATTGACACGTGACCGGGTGCCGCTCGACTGGGCAATGACGCAGAACAACCTCGGGATCGTGCTCTTAGCTCTTAGTGCTGGGCCAACGGGAGTTCGGTACGGCGCGGCTGGAGGAGGCGGTTGCGGCACTCCGCGCCGCGCTGGAGGAATACACGCGCGACCGCGCGCCGCTCAGCTGGGCCATGGCGCAGCAAAATCTCGGTAATGCGCTCTAGAGGCTAGACGATAGAAACGGTAGCAGGGTCGGTAGCAGCGGTACAGAGTGGGTAAAGGTAGCGCCTAAATAACGAGGAGAAGAAAGTCAATTTTCTTTAACATCCGATCGTTCTGTTCGGACATAGCCCACGAGAAATCTGGCGCTTCATTTGGTAGGCGGTGATCCAGCGGGTGGTGCGCCGCCCTGGTATTCAATCCCGGCTTTGCCACCGGAGATGATACCGGGAGACTGAGCGCCTTCGGTGCGCGCTGTCCCGCTCGGGGCGGGGGTATTTTTGGGCGTGGCCGGCGGGTCGGTAGGTCGATCCGTAGTAGGCGAAGAGCCGTAACGAATATTCACATCGCTGCCGCCGATCACGGCAGGGGACTGGAAGCCTTTGGTCGAGGCCTCGGGGGCAGGAGATCGATTGCCGATTGCCCACGCGGCGATCCCGAGCGCGCCGATGATAAAGCACCCGATGGCGACGAGATTGAATGAACCGGCACGGGCACTCTTTGGCAGGCCTGCAATCTTGCTTATCAATGGGCGGCCAAGGAGAACCACGACGCCGAGAGCGATGCCCCCAATGCCGGCTATCTCTCCGAGTGATTTCAACTGGGACATGTCCATGACAACTAACCTGGAAGTTTCGGAGGTTTGTTCTTACTGTTCTGGTAAGGTCGCAAGCGCACCCTGGAGGAAGGCAATTATCTGATCGGTCCCTTTTAAATGTTGGGTCATCCCAGCTGCTTCAAAAACCGGTCGGGCTTTCTGAAAGCAGAGCAGGGCTTCTTTCAATTGCTCCCTGCTGCGGGTTTGCCCACCAAGACCAACCAGAGCACTTCCCATGCTGAACTGCGTCGCCGCCCAGTCGAGCGGGACGCGGTCCCGGGTCCGTTCCTCCAGCGCCACGCGGTAGGCGGCGACCGCATCCTGAAGGTGCGCTGTGTCGCCGTCCCGCGCGCTTAGCCTCAGGAGCGCGTTGCCAAGGTTGTGCTTCGTCATCGCCCAGTCGAGCGGGACGCGGTCCCGGGTCTGTTCCTCCAGCGCCGCACGGAAAGCGGCGAGCGCCTCCTCCAGGCGGGCGGTGCCGCTCTCGCGCTCGCCCAGTGTCTGGAGCGCGTTGCCGAGATTGTTCTGGGTCATCGCCCAGTCGAGCGGGACACGGTCCCGGGTCCGTTCCTCCAGAGCCGCGCGGAAAGCGGCGAGTGCCTCCTCCAGGCGGGCGGTGCCGCTCTCGCGCTCGCCTAGCGTCAAGAGCGCGTTGCCGAGGTTCATCTGCGTTGCCGCCCAGTCGAGCGGGACGCGGTCCCGGGTCTGTTCCTCCAGCGCCGCGCGGTACATCGTGACCGCCTCCTCCAGGTGGGCCGTGCCGCTCTCGCCCTTTCCCAGCTTCTGGAGCGCGTTGCCGAGGTTGTTCTGTATCGTCGCCCAGTAGAGCGGCATCCGATCGCGGGGCAATTCCTCCAGTGCCTTGCGGTAGGCCGCGACCGCCTCCTCCAGGCGGGCGGTGCCGCTCTCGCGCTCGCCCAGCGTCTGGAGCACGACGCCGAGGTTGTTCTGTATCGTTGCCCAGTGGAGCGGGGCGCGGCTGCGGGTGTATTCCTCCAGCGCCGCGCGGAAAGCGGCGAGCGCCTCCTCCAGGCGGGCGGTGCCGCTCTCGCGCTCGCCCAGCTTCTGGAGCGCGTTGCCGAGGTTCATCTGCGTTGCCGCCCAGTCGAGCGGGACGCGGTCCCGGGTCCGTTCCTCCAGCGCCGCGCGGAAAGTGGCGAGCGCCTCCTCCAGGCGGGCGGTGCCGCTCTCGCGGTTGCCCAGCTTCTGGAGCGCGATGCCGAGGTTGTTCTGTGTTGCCGCCCAGTCGAGCGGAGCGCGGTCCCGGATCCGTTCCTCCAGTGCCGCGCGGAAAGCGGCGAGCGCCTCCTCCAGGCGGGCGGTGCCGCTCTCGCGCTCGCCTAGCGTCGAGAGCGCGATGCCGAGGTTGTTCTGCGTCATCGCCCAGTTGAGCGGGACGCGGTCGCGGGTCTGCTCCTGGGATACTAAGCGATAGGTGGCGATCGCCTTGACTAGCGCGGGGTTGTTGCCGTGCTCACTACCTTCTTGATGCAACGCATCCGCTTCGGCATTCAAAAGTTCCCCTTTCTGCTGGGGATACCCGCTCGGCACAAGCTTGGCCGCTTCTCGAAAATGCTCCGCCGCAGCCCGGTAGTTAAGCCTGATCATGGCGAACTTGCCCCGCATCCCTCGGTCGGCCGCGGCGCGTAGCAGTCGTTGATCGGCGGCGGTGTGGGCCTGTTGTGCCAGTTGTTGCGCCTGATGTGCCGCCGCGATCTCGGCCTGTTCGGCTTGGCTTACCAGTTCCTCAGCGACGTCGAGGCGAGGTGGGTCGGAATTGAAGGCCTCGTTCGCGCGCTTGACGAGGTCGCCTGTGATGGGGTCCTCGGGATTGAGCGCCGCCAGCCGCTCCTTTGCCGATTTGTATTCTTGCGCAACCTCGGCCAGCTTTTGCGGCAGCTTTTCGAGCGGCACATCCTGATGACCAAGGATGCGCAACATGGTTACGGCAGCGCCCTGGGTGACGCCGATCTTGTTGCTCAGATCAACGATTTTGTCCGCAAGGGGCCCCACGGCTCCAGATGCGGCGGCTGCGGTGAGCCTCTGTACCTCCTCAGGCGTAAACCCGTAGACAATGCTGACATCGCGGCCGGCGCTTACGGCAGGGCTCTGAGGGCCCGATGTCAATTGGGCAAGAGCGGGGGAAATCAGTATCCAAAGAACAAGGAGCAGCAGGACGCTGTTGATACAAATCTGCGGGAGGTGGCGGCCGGCCACACCGCCACGGTCTGTCACGAGATCAGGGATGTTGATCGTAGTTTTCGCCATTAGTGTGGCTCTCCCTCCTTTTTTTGAGCCCTTTTTTGAACAGAGTAGGCCAAAGAGAGCGAAGCGCGATGCAGAACACGGCCGCAATCTCGCGGGTGCGGAAGTTGCCGTCAGGCGAGCTCATAAGTGTACACAATCTGGAATGTTTACAGTAGCTTCTCCTAAGCCGCTCTAGGATCGCTACGATGGCCGGTAGGAAACAGCAGGGTTCTTGAGCCCGGTTTTTGCCGGGGCGAGAGGAGCGCCAACCAAGGTTCTCGACGCCGCCACCGGCAGCCCGGCCGTCGCGCGCGCCATGTCCGACCCCTCGACCCGCCAGCTCCCCACCCGCCAGCTCATCATCGCCCCCGCCGCCGGCCTGGTCCCGGCCCGGCTGTTCGCGCCGACGCCAAAGGCGGCGAAGCGCGTCGTGGAATTCTTCACCGCGCAGGTTAACAATGACCACACTCGCAAAGCCTATCTCAACGCAGCGCGCCGCTTCGCCGCGTGGTGCGAGGATCACGGCCTCGATGAGCTGACCACCGTGCAGCCGGTCCACGTCGCGGCGTTCGTCAAGGAGCTGCAAGGCCAGTTCGCGCCGCCGACCGTGAAGCAGCACCTCGCGGCGCTGCGGAGCTGGAGGCGATGGGCGTCGTGAATGATCCTGTCGAGGATGGCGTCGGCGAGGGTTGGCTCGCCGATCAGATCATGCCAGCGATCGACCGGGATCTGGCTGGTGATCAGCGTCGCGCCGCGGCCGTAGCGGTCTTCCCGAGACAAAGGCCGGAGAGCCGCCGGTGTTTTCACCACTCGAGGATGAGCCGGTAATAGAGAACCTGCCCGAGCCCATCCCGCTGACCCCCGAGCAGGTGAGGGCTCAGGCCGAGGCCGACGAGCGAGATCGCCAGCGC
>WNFE01002989.1_pt1 | contig 12511 bp, 18 predicted proteins | sample 5400451 | NCBI WGS metagenome assembly WNFE01 (sample SAMN13153344, study PRJNA577476) | soil metagenome | isolation source: 200 cm saprolite under Douglas fir tree site 2 hole 2 | place: USA:California | collected 2015-04-18
CGAAGCACTTCGTGCAGAAGCCGGTGAAGCCGGAAGTGCTGTACGAAATTCTCCGGTACGTGCTCAGCGACGATCCCAAAGCCGTCGGCGCGCCGGTGGCGCTCGCAGGAGAACATCGCTCATGAGAATGGAACTGATCCAGCCGTTCATCAACGCCGCGGATGCGGTCTTCGCGGAGTCTTTGCAGGCGCCGACGAAAATCGTGGACCTGGCGATGGAGGAAGATGCGTATCGGCGCAAGGGTGTCGCGGCGTTGATCGCCATCAAGGGAGATATTGAAGGGCGCGTCATTTTGGATTTGTCGCCGGAAGTGGCGATCAAAGTGGCGAGCCAACTCGCGGGCGCGGAAATTCCGTCGAGCGAGCAGGTAGTGCGGGAAACGGTTTGCGAGCTGGCGAACATGGTCATCGGAAATTCGGTGACGCTGCTGAATGACCAGGGGTTTCACTTCAAAGTGTTTCCGCCGGAAATCCACATGAATGACGAAGGGCTCGGCGGAAGCGCGGACACCGAAGCGCTGGTGATCTGCATCGAGACGCCGTGCGGCGAAATTTACCTCAACATTGCGATGCACTATTTGCATCGGCGGCGGAGTGAGCGGAATGCGGCTCCGGCGTTGGACTGAAAAATCGGTGACTGGTGATCCGTGACTGGCGACCCCGGAAGGGTCGGGGCAGGCTGGTGACTGGTAAAATCGGCGCTCTGCAAATGCTGGATCCTTCTTAGTGTCCTCCCGGAGTTAAAGTAATTCTCAAGAAATTCTGAATGACACCCCCCCACCCCGGGTGTTTTTGCGAAAGAGTGCGGAAGCGCTAGATTGCAAAAGAGTTGTGAAACACTTTTTGTGCAAAGAGTGAAAAGAGCGGGCCAAGAGCGAGACCGGAGAAGAACCAAAATGGGAATTGTTGGTACACCCCCCCGGTTGTTTTCGTATGAGTGGCAAATACAGGAGTTACAGGTGCGAAGTGTGTGTGAGTGGCAAGTAAGGACTTAAAGCACTTGAGTTTTCAGCGGTTTGCGACCGACTCGTATGAGTGGCAAACAAAGGACTTACAGAGAGAGGGAGGCGGGGGAACAGGGGTGTGGCGAGTAGATCGTAGGCGAGGATTTTGATTGGCAAACACAGTAAGAAATAGCACAGAAGTACACTGCGTGTCAATTACTTTGTTGTTAGCCTTCGAACGGGGCTGTAAAGTGTTGAACGGCAGAGGGTTGGACGAATAGGGGTTGCGCGTCGGATGCGCCACCCGCCGGGCGTCAGCATGGCGGTCAATTGCGCGGCGGGTAGTTGATGGTGCCGTCCTCTGCGCGAATCTCCAGAGGATCTACGGTCACGTGGGTGGTCCGGCTGTGATCGACCCGCTGATGGAGGTCGTCCGCGTAATAGATGTCTTTCGCTGTGAAGACGCGGTCGGATTCCCAGGCCGAGAACCGGGTGTCGCCGCCAGTGGCAATCATCCAACCAGGCGGGACCACGCGGGCGCGAATGATATCAATAACCTTCCAACGCTTGTTGTTGTCTTCGAGGACTACATAGGCCGCGTCTGAGGACCCGTGAACCTCGTAAAACAAGGGAAAGGCGATGGCGTCCGAAGACCAGACTTGGCCAGAGGGCAATTTGTAGCTCTCCATGGTGACATCGCGCACGCGCGTGTCCGTATTTTTGTGGCCATTGAAGACGTAAATGCCATCTTTTTCGGGCTCGTCCTTGAAATAGAGAATAATTTCAGGATCGGGGCTGAGGGAATTCTCCTTGATGTTCCAGGAGATTTTTTGTTTGCCGTAGTACAAAGCGTGGGTGGTCTGCGAGTCTGGCAGCCGGTATCCGCCTTCGGTCCAGCGGAGAGTGAATCGCCCGCCGAGATTTTTCGATTTCTCGTTGTCGTTGCAGGCAGAAAGGGTCAGAGCGAGCGCACTTAGCAAGAGCAGGGCTCGGAGCGACGTTGGCATGGTCTTGATTCTAACCGGAGCGGGTGGCCTACTGCATTCTTCCCGAGACGGTTTGCCACAATAAAGCACGACGAGAGGATAGCAGTTCCTTAATTCATAGTGCAGTGGGGTAGGCGTCCGAAATCGTCTCATTGTTTTAGGGGTTTGCCACCCGCCGCGAAGTAACCGGGATTCTGGCGTTGGGTTGACTGCAATTCTACCCGTCGTTATACTTCGCCGCAGTCGGGCGAGGACCTCCAATACCTGGCCCGATCAACACGAGGCCTGCCGATGTATGCACTCATATCAAAAAGGGAGGGAGGCGAGCAATGAACAACATCGTTCTAGTCCATGGTGGTTTTGTGGATGGCGCCGGCTGGGAGGGCGTTTACAAGATCCTGAAGGGGGACGGCTATAAGGTCAGCATCGTCCAGAATCCGACGATATCGTTGGACGACGACGTTGCGGTTACCAAGCGAGTTCTTGCAGCGCAGGACGGACCTGCAATCCTCGTCGGCCACTCCTATGGAGGAGCGGTGATCACTGAAGCCGGAAACGATCCAAAGGTTATAGGGCTCGTGTACATCACCGCGTTTGCTCCGGATGCGGGCGAGTCCGTGGCCACGCTTATTAAGAATCCGCCGCCCGGCGCGCCTGTACCACCGATACTTCCGCAGCAAGACGGCTATTTGTTCCTCGACAGGGCGAGGTTCGCCACTTCTTTCGCGGCCGACGTGGACGCAGAAAAAGCCGCGTTCATGGCCGATTCCCAAGTCCCGTGGGGCGTGGCGGCTCTTAGCGGCAAGATCAGCGAACCGGCGTGGAAGGCCAAGCCTAGCTGGTACTTGATCGCTACCGACGACAAGATGATCCCACCTGACGCCCAGCGTGCCATGTCCAAGCGGGCCGGTTCGACGGTCGTTGAGGTCAAGGGCAGCCATGCCATCTACGTATCGCAGCCTAGTGCTGTCGCGGCTCTCATTGAGCAGGCCGCCAAGAAGGTGAAGGCCGCCTCCGCTTAGTAAGTCCACAGGAATTATCCGCTCGATGCGCTGGACGGAGGTCCAAATGCCGGGAGCACCCGCCAATGTACTGAACATCCCGCGGCCGCCTAGGTTTGCCACTGCGGCAGAGGAGCGCTTACATCGGAAGAGGATGTTGGCCGCGGCCTTCCGGCTCTTTTCGCGTTTTGGATTCGATGAAGGCGTGGCGGGACACATCACGGCGCGCGATCCGGAACGGCTCGACCACTTCTGGGTGAACCCGTTCGGGATGCACTTCGGGCAAACTCGCGCGTCGGACCTGATTCTGGTGAATCACCGCGGCGACGTGGTCGAGGGAAAGTATCCCGTCAATGGAGCGGCCTTTGCCATCCACTCGCAGGTGCACGCGGCGCGTCCCGAGGTGGTTGCGGCGGCGCACGCGCATTCGATGTACGGGAAAGCTTGGGCGTCGCTCGGGCGGCTGCTCGATCCCATCACGCAGGACGCCTGCGCGTTTTACGAGGACCACGGATTGTTCGCGGACTTTACCAGCGTGGTCTACGAAACGTCGGAGGGCGCGCGCATCGCGCAGGCTCTCGGAAAACACAAGGCGGCGATTCTGCGGAATCACGGATTGCTCACCGTCGGCCAGTGCGTCGAGGAAGCGGCGTGGTGGTTCATCACCATGGACCGCAGTTGCCAGGCGCAGTTGCTCGCGGAGGCGGCGGGCGTGCCGGTAAAGATCGATCCTGCCACCGCACTTGCGACCAGGGAGCAAATCGGAAGTCCCATGGCGGGATGGTTCCAGTTTCAGCCGATGCTCGCGAGTATCCTCCGCGACGAGCCGGAGCTGCTGGAATAAGACTAGAAACTAGAAACCAGGAATCAGAGAAGAGAGAAGAGAACCGCCCGGCGCTGCAACGTTTTAGGTGTCATCCCTATTTAGTAGATATTTATTCCTGAACATCTTCCCATTCGCCTTGAACGTATATCCCTGCAGTTCTCTCCACTTTTCAAACAGTCTTGGGTTGTTCTTCAGTTGCAGCAATGCGGACGCCACCGCTTCTGCGCCCGGTATGTCTGGGTCCGCTGCAACAGAAAAGCACGTCGATTCGCCGCGGCGGGAGATAAGACGTACGAATCTAGAGTCCACTAGGAAGTGCCTGTGCCCGGCTCTGAGCCAGTAACTATCACCATGAACTTGCTCGGCTCCAGTGAGTGCAGCGACGCGCTTGAGGTATTCTGCTGCGCGCTGGGCGGGCGTGCATTTGGTTTGCATTCTCATCGCAAGTGGATTACTCCGCGGGGCTGAAGGCCTGGCCGTCGGCCTTAAACGCCCCGCTCTGAGCGGCCCACTTGTCAAACAGCGCTGGATTGTTCGCGAGCTGCAGCAGCGCGGTAGCAATATGCTCGGATTTCGGCATTTCTTTGTGCGCTGAATAAAAGCACGTTTCCTCGTATGCGCATTTGGGGTCCGTCACGTCTCGCACCCTCCCGACATATCTATCGCGCACATGGAATCTAGTTGTGCCGACATCTAGGACATAGCGATTGCCCATTTGCGTGGCGCCGGTGAGGGCAACGATGCAGCGCAGATAGGTTTTCGCGCGATCCTTTCGGTCGAGGGGGTCTAGACCATCCGAACTGTTCTCAAACCGATTGTCCGCAATTACTGCCACCCCTCCCGGGTCTGAGATGTGGAGGGCCTCCTCTAAAACGTTGTTGTGTCGCTGCTCCTGTGGGGCAATTGCTCTAAGCCAAGGCCTGCACCGCAGGCCACCAAACGCAAACCTCCACACGACCAGACCGAGGAACGCTATCACAGATAGATTTGCAGGCGACATACAGGTACCGCCCGGTTTGAAGTGGACTACCGCCAGCGTCCGATTCAGCCTAATGCCAACGAAGTCATACACTGCCAGTCGGGGTGGTGTCGGTAGCTGCTAGCCGGTTAGCCGCCTGCGATGGGATGAAACATCATGACTTCGTTCTGCTCGCGCGTAACTCTCTCGAGGCGTTCACCGGTCGCCATGTCAAATGGCTGCGCGCCGGTCTTGGCTTCATACTCGGCAATCACTTTGTTCACTTCTTCCATGTCAGCGGTTGCCGGATCGTATTCGAGAAGCGTTGTATCGCCGTGGGATGAAAATGTCAGAATTTTGGATTTCATGTTCGGTCTCCTGCGGGACGTTCCTTTTCGGTTTCCTGTGGGAAAGCAGTCGGTAGGTTTGGGTCCCTAACGGTCATATTGCACCGTTTCCGACAGTTGTCAAGATGGCATCCCGCGGTGCAATGAAGATCGCGTCACGCTTCATGGGCTAGCTGCTTTTGGTACGGGAAATACGCATAGGTATCTCGCACCTTAGCAGAATTGAGGAAAGTAAAATGTGGCGCCCTTTTCGGTGGTCGTGTAATTGACGGCAGGAAGAATTACCATGGCAATTTTGCGTTGGGGCCTGTTCACTGTTTGTGGAAACGGAGTCTGGCCAGACTCAACGCGAACAGTCTATGTGCTATTGCCGATTCCCGTTGTGGTTCAAAACCAACATTCCCGGTGTCAAGCGGCGGAGTGCTCACGTTCTTTGCATTCGCAGCAGTGGCGCGCCCATGGCACCGCTTCCAGACGAGCCTTAGAGATAGGCTGCTTACAGATCTCACGCACCGCGTAGGTGCTCTGTCTGATCCGAGCGAGTGCCTCTTCGATTGCTCTCAAAAGACGACCATCTGTTTGGTGCAAGCGGATCCGCAACTCCGCTTCCTCGTCGGCATTCGCTTGCTCAACGAGATCGCCCTCTAAGCCTCCTGCTGCCGGCACCCGGGACTGAGCCTCGCCCAAGGCAGACGACAACTCACGCCGCTTCTCAACGAGCAGTCTCACGTATCGTTGCAGATCTTTTGCGCTTGCCACCGGCTCTCCAATCATGAGCTAGTGCTCCCCGGTCGGAAGTCTCTCGTCGAGTCCCTTGTAGAGGATCCGTCTTCTAGCTCTTCTTTGAGGTCACGGCATAGAAGGCTGCCCACCGCTGCTCTACGTCCTTGCTCTTACAGTGCGGACAGACGATCCCGCCCTTCTCGTGCTCTGAAATTGTCAGGATTTTTGAGAACTCTTTCTTGCAGGCTCGACAGAGGAAATTGTACTGGGGCATGGTTACCTCCCCATTGCGAATCCTTAGATCCTAGTCGCCCGTCCAGCTGACGTCAATCCGGACCCACTGCTGAAATCCGCGTGTCGAAGTCGTGCCCTCCCAGGGGATGCGGAGCGCGAAAGACCAATTCCTCAGCGGCTGAAGCCGTGCCCTCCCGAAAACCATTTATGAGACAGGCTCTGGATATCTCAGCGTCACCTTTTGATTCGATTGGCCGTCATACTTTGCGTGTCTCCGAACTATGGAGTCACGAAAGAATTGGTGCGGGGCGAAGGAGGGAATCGTGGAGCAATACACGTTTGTGCGGCTGCATGCGCGTGAGGGAGAGGAAAGTGGCGTGGAGCAGGCGCTACGCGAAGTGATGGGGCCTTCGCGAGAAGAGCATGGGTGCTTGAGCTTTCACTTGTTTCGTTCCATGCGAGACCGGCGGCTGTTTTACATTCATTCGCGCTGGACGGATGAAGCGGCGTTGCAGAAGCACGCGGAATTGCCGCACACGGTGCGATTCCTTAAGCGCGTGGACCGGCTACTGGATCAGCCGCGCGATGTGACAAGAACGGAATTGATCGATTGAAAATTTCTCGGGCACTGAGCGGGGCGGAGGATCAGGCGTCGAGGGGCGGCTTTACGTAGGCAGCGCCGTGGCGATAAAGGCCGGCGGTGGGGATAGCTTGCGAGAAAACGATGCGAATCGGGACGAAGATCGCGCCGCTGCCGGGAGTGAAAGGCACCGCGACTTCCACACGCGAGCCTTCCGCGTACTGATTGCGGCTGCGGAAGCTGACGCCGCCTTTGGACAAATCCTCGCAGACCACGATTTCTTCCTGAAAGCCGCGGCGGCGGATGCAAGCGAGGACGCGAGCTTTGACGCGGGTGCGATTGCGGCGGGGAATGACGCGGTCCTCCACGGAGGGCTGCTCGGTTCCGTTCGCGATGGGCCGAAGCTCGGACTGGGACTCGATCCAAATGGACGGCGCCTCGCAATGCTTGCATAAGCGTGCGACGCACTTGCGACTCTCGAAGGACTTGAGCTCGAGTTCGTTCAGGTAAGCCACTTCACGGCGCTGGCAAAAACTGCATTCCATCAAGAGACGCGCCAGAGCTTCTTCGGCTTTGTGCATAGCAGGGAAGTCGATCTCCCAGAAGTCGGAGCGGGGATCGAGAATGTGAATGGCGTAGAGGAAGCCATTCGATTCCTGGTCGATTTCGGCAACGACGCGCGCACGCGTGCTCTTCCACTGGTCACCCTCGCGCTGGCGCCGCAAATGGAGTTCCTGACCCATGGCGAGTTTTTCGGTGAGGCGCAAGACGCCGCCGTTGCGGCTGACGAGCAGAGTCTCCGCGGTTTGTTTGAACGTGGCGCCGCTGCCCGTGACCCACGATGCCTCGACGGGCAGGCAGAGAGTCACGCGGTCACTTTGGCGGAGGCCGTCAGAAATGGTGGTCATCACGTATTTCACGAAATTCCTGAATTTCAGACTAGCACGCAAATCTTGCGTAAACCGGCCGGTAAAGAGAGTTTTGTCGTTCCAAGTAATAACGTAAGCAGGGCATTTTGGGCGGCTTTGCAGGCTGGGGAGGTGTTGCCTTTTTCGCGCGCCTGGCCTTTCGAAAGCTCACCGATGCGGGGCATTTCGGGCAGAATTATCTGTGTAGGGAATGTCCTCCCGCTCATCATCCAGAGAGATGGAACGGGTGATTTGCGGCACAAACGACTGTGAGCAACGTTATTTCCATGGACGAAAGAACGTCAAAAGGCGGGTTGCGGGAGCTCACCATCCGCGACCGCCGCTACTCAATTCGCTACCCGTTTGCGGCGGATGTTGAGCTGCTCGACCTGGAGTCCGGCGCCCGGACCACCGGCGTGACTTCCGATATTTCCATGGGCGGCATATTCGTTTGCACGAGTAAGCCGATGCAACTGAATGCGCGCGCCCGTGTGACGATGACGCGCAAGGACCAGAAAGTGGAAGCGCTGGGCGTCGTTCGAATCGTGAAGCCGCGCATTGGGATGGGCGTGGAATTCATCGATGTGGATGCGCCGTACGATCAAGTGCTGGCCCGCTGGGTGGAGCAACTCCGCCGAGCCCGCTGACGATCTCCAATCGCCTGCCGTTCGAACCCTCAAGGCCGCGTGTCCAGCGGGTGCTTGCTCTTCTCGTAAAATTCATTCTGGATTTTCAAGCTCGCGTCATCGGCCTTCGCTGCGCGAATTGCTTCGACGGTGAGAGCAATCCAATTGTCCATATTCCACTTGCCAAGCTCCTTTGTGGCCACCGAGCCATCGCCTGAATAGTGGTCGGGGAAGCGGGCATACCACCAGATCCCGGTATAAATCGTCTCCGGCAAAATGAGGCGCTTGTGGTCCGCGCCGGATTCGCTCGCGGCGCGGTCCAGATGCACAAGATCTGGGTGCGAGACGAGGGTGTTGGAAGTTTCGTTTTCGCCGGCGTGGTAGTCGATGCCGGTTGATTTTTTCGCGGGACCGCCGGGGCGGCTGCGTTCGCCGTCGAGGACGTACACGACATAATCGTGCGGCTTATCCATCTGCGCCTGCGCGAAGAAGGGAAGCAGATGCTCGTTTCCGCCGTGGCCGTTGACGATGACGATTTTCTTGCAGCCATTGCGCGCCATCTCATCGGTGGTTTCCTGCAGCAGTTTCAACTGAAGTTCCATGCTGTACGCGACGGTGCCCGGCTCGTGCTTGGCTTCAAAAATCTGGCCAAAATAGTATTCCGGAAAAACGACGGCGTACTCCTGCTCCGCGGCATGTAAAGAAGCGTAGCGCACGTTCAAGAGGTCGGTACCCAGCGGGAGATGCGGCCCGTGTTTTTCCAGGATGCCGAATGGGAGCAGGCAAGTGCCCTTCGATTGCTGAATCGCCTGGCGGAAATCCGCAGCGGTCAGCTCGTCCCACTTTGCGGAGAGCTTGGACTGTGGTTTAACTGAAGAAACCGCTAGAAGAAAAATCAACAAGCTGAAAGATGCCGCGCGCTTCATGGGTGTCCTCCTGGACGTTTTGCATCTTAATCCGAACACCGGTTTTGGCGCTATTAAATCGGTTTGTAAGGCGAAAGCGCGCTTTGCGAAAAATGATACGCGGAATCGCCCGGCGAAAATGCCGCGCAATGCATGGCGGAAATCGAGGGAATTGGTTAGAATTCGCGGAGTTCGCGAACGCCGGCGCACACGTTCTCGCGCCGCTGCCGCGGTCTGAAACAATGATCACTTTGCTTTCCATCATTGCACTTGGCTTTTTTCTCGGCATGCGCCACGCGACCGATCCGGACCACGTCATCGCGGTAACGACGATTGTGAGCCGCCAGCGAAGCATCCGGCATGCGGCTTTGATCGGAGTCCTCTGGGGTCTGGGTCACACGATCACGATTGTCGTTGTTGGTTCGGCAATTATTTTGTTTGGCCTGGTGATCCCGCCCAGGGTTGGTCTCACGATGGAATTGTCGGTTGGCCTGATGTTAATTCTTCTGGGAATTCTGAATCTATCTGGGATGATGCGCTGGATCTCGGAGACCGTTACGCCCTTACATTCGGGGCAGCACTCGCATCCCCACGGCCACGGAGACTACATTCACAGCCATCCGCACGGCCACGTTCCGGAAAAACACGGCCATGCTGAGGATGCGACACCGGTGGGTTGGATGGATCGCACCTTTGGCCGGCTGGGTCTCTACCAAATCGTGCGGCCATTGGCCGTGGGCATCGTTCACGGTCTTGCCGGGTCGGCAGCCATTGCGTTATTGGTGCTCACGACAATCCGCGTTCCCTCGTGGGCGGTCTTATATCTCCTGGTATTTGGGATCGGTACCGTCGCGGGGATGATGCTGATCACCGCGGCGATTGCCGTCCCATTTACGTTTTCTGAAAGGCGCTTTGTTCGCCTCAATCGCGGCCTGGGACTGGCCTCCGGGCTGATAAGTCTGGCGTTCGGCCTTTTTATTGTCTATCAAATGGGCTTCGTCAACGGACTCTTCACGCATAGTCCCATTTGGGTGCCTCGTTGATTTCGCCACAGATCGCCCCGCGCACGCCTGATGCCGCGGATTTTTGATTGGCCACGGAAGAAACGAATGGCGGGGACGACGAGACTCGAACTCGCGACCTCTGCCGTGACAGTGCACTATTTTTTGGTAACTACTTGAAACTACGCGGCACGGATGGCTACCAAAACCGCGCTCTGGAACCCTCAGTAACAATTATTGGACCATGAATGGACCAAGAAATGGACTCTGCCGTCGAGCGGCAGAAGCCCGAACCGAGAACGTGCCAGGTAAGTGAGGGCACCACCCAGACATCTTCCTTGCCTGGGGAAAAGTCGAGATCACAACCTGGACGCACAAGATCAACGGTCTGACGGAGAGCGATTTCATCTTGGCAGCCAAAATCGATCAGCTCCACAAACCCTGAACTCCGCGCCCTGCGCCAACCGCGCCAAGCCACTCAAGATTGGCGTGCCCTTGAGCGAGCGCGGGCTCTTTACCGACCAGATCGCTCGGGCCGTGAAGAGACGCTTACGTGATGGGACCGAAAAAGAACGACGGGTAGAGCGCGACAACCTAATTTGACTCTCGTTGGGGTCTAACCGTACCAAGATTCTCACCATGGGCACCCTGGCAATTCAGTCGTGCGCCAACCTCGAGAGGGAATCGTGAACGACTCCATCCTCTGGGGTACCCAACTCATCGAACTCGACTCGACCGACTTTCGCGCTCCCAGTAAGCGAGGGTAGAAGACGAACACGTTCACTGGCAGAGAAAACCCACGACCAAACGGGCCTCAATGCGATGATCAGATCGGTGTCGGTATCGGGAGGGATAAAAAAAGAAACGCCCTCATTTCTGTCTGACGTGATGCGAAGCTCTGGCGAACTGCCATCGAGCAGGAGCGGCTGAATGCGGCCATCCGCCATGACGACACAGTTGAATCCGGCACTCCCACACGCATTCTTTTCCGGAGGTTGATCCTCCGTCGCCGGCTCATTTGGCACGAAACGCAGGCGCAGCTGACGATAGATCCCGGCCGGAACTGTCACGATTTCTCCCAACGGTTCTCGCGGACTTCGATCGGCAGTACCTCTCACGAGATCGACTTGGAGCGGTTGCTCCACGAGTTCCGGCGGCAAGAGTTCCTGCCAATGAGGCGAATCGTCGTCCGCAGTCGTGCTCGGATGGACTTCGATACCTCGAATACTCACAAAGATGTGCTGGATCCGATCAGATTCCGAGCAGGAACTACACATTGGAACTGTCTGCACCGTTAAGCGGACGGCACCACTCGTTGTGAGCGTGCATGTGGGCTTGGGATCGCTCGCTTTAATGCCGATCGTGCCAATAGGCGGATTTGAAGTGAAAGTGAAGCACGTGTTGTTGCAGCCGGTGAGCCAGACAGCAAACAGCAACGCGGCACGAAACCGGAGGTTCCAGCAATTGCGACAAAACGACCGAGCGTTCTCGGCAAAGGTCAGCCCCATCCGACACCCCCGGTTAGGCGGCAGTTCTAGGAGCTCTATATTCTACGCCGAAGTGAGCGCTCCCAAAAAGCTAATCAGTGTGCGACCTAGTACGCAGAGTTACGCTTATACCTCGCTCTGAGTTGAGTTGCGTTGTTCTAGCCCAGTCGAGTTCGTCCAAAGAAAGATCACCGCTTGCGCCAGTGGGCCGCAAATACGAAAGGTGATCGCCATCCACCCAATACTGAGTCACCGCATAGATGATCTCGTTTTTCGTAGCGAGAAGGGTCAATTGTGTGACCTGTGCCTGATGAACTTTCAAAGGCGACGTTTGTAGCGCCTTCTCAGAGCTAGGCAAAACATAAGTCCCGTTTGCGGAGGTGTTTGTCATCGCGGGATACGATGGGGGAGCATACCTCAAGAGCCGGGATTTCGAACGGCCGTTGTAGGACGATGCAGCGTATGGTTCTGAAGAGGTGGAAGCGGATGCCTGCGGGCTAGGTGGCCTCCAATCAGGCCATGAAGACGCCGCCAACCGAGGAACTGTAACATCTTCCATCAAGCGCAGGGTGAGAACCTCCTCGCCCTTGAGCGTTGGCCGCGGTCCCCGCGCGGGCAGGGTCAAGACCTTCCACGGCCACAGGGGTGGAAACATCCACTCGATCGCATCGCGCTTGGCGTGGCCTTTGCCGAGGATATCTCCCTCACGATCTACGTGAAACCCCCGGGCCGCGATCACTTTGGCATCAAGGGGAACATCGGTGTTCGGGAGCCCGATTCGGTTGAAGACCAATTTCAAATAACCTTTGCCCCAAAATTGGCCCGGCTCCTTTTCGGCCACTATGTGTCCTGCCATGTACGTGCCGCGCGGGAATGCGGTCCGTCCGAATTCCTGAACGATGCTGACATGACAAAGTACGGGATCGCCCACCTGGGCCGTCTTCGAGGAAAGATCCGGCTCGTTGAGAGTGCAGCGCAAAAGCGTT
>WNFE01002992.1_pt1 | contig 12505 bp, 15 predicted proteins | sample 5400451 | NCBI WGS metagenome assembly WNFE01 (sample SAMN13153344, study PRJNA577476) | soil metagenome | isolation source: 200 cm saprolite under Douglas fir tree site 2 hole 2 | place: USA:California | collected 2015-04-18
GCGGCTGCGGTGCGTGGCGAGCGCGTTGCTCCGAACTTCGTGGGATCGACATCGGCGTTGCTGCCGGGCAGTAGCACGGCGTCGCAGCGCTGGATGAGCTTCGTGACTTGCTTAATCCATTCGGCTGGAGTCTGATCGAGGGGGATGCGGACGGGCTCGCCTCCGGCTTGCTCGACGGCGCGCTCGTATTGGGGAATGGCGCGCTCAGCGTATTCGCGGTCGAGCGAGTGCGGCATGGGGATGGCGATGCGGGGACGGGTTTTGCTCGGCATCAACTGACTCTCGCAATTGCGGACAGCGTCTTCGACTGGCGGTAGTGGCGGATTTCCAGGGTGAGGGCGAGCACAAAGACGATGCTTCCCGCGACTGCTGCCGCTGGCAGGGCGATGTGGCGATAGGCCACGGTCATGTTTGGATTGACGTGGCGCAGAGACGACAACACCACGGTCCCGAAAATCCCCAGCAGCAAGCCAACCGCGAACGAGATGAGCGTGCCGATGAACGTGACCAGCAGGACGCGCACCGGAATCGCATACCAGCGGGGAGGGCGCGGGGTCGGGGGCATGGTCTAAGGCTACACCCATGTTGGGATCTGGGACTCTGGCCGGACCGCGATCTGGATTAAAAAAATAACGGATCGAAATGAGTAAAATATCTGGAATCAATGAGTTACGGGCTCACGATCTGGCTCGAATCCGGCTAAAATATTGGAAGTAAAGGACTTGCTTGCAAAATATTCCATTCAAAGGACTTATGGGATGTTGCTTTGCCTAAAGTGCCTTGGAATCAGTGGCCGGAGCCGCAAAATATTGCATTCAGGGAAGTTATCTCATTGCTATTCGGATGTCAAAGATCTAATGCGTGTAGAGATAGGATGGCTCGTTTGAGAATCGAAGTCAAGAGAATTCTGCGGAATTATATCTTTTACAAACCCATCGGAAGTGGTACAATCCGGCCCGCCTAGATTTCCGGCGTGGGAGGCATTTCATGAACAAGACTCTGTGCATAGCGGTTATTTTGCTGGGCATGATTGCTGTGAGCAACAGCAGGTCAGCGGGCGCTCCCACTGGCATCCATTCCCCTGTTGTCGTGGCGCACGGGCGACTGACTAATCAGACGCCCCCGACTAATACAACGACGATCTTCACACCCGCACAAACTGGTCTGTATCGCCTTTCGGTGTACGTGACCGTTACCAAGCCTGTAAACGGTGGTGAATGGAACTACATCCTCAGTTGGACAGACGACGCAGGCGCAGAAGAGACGAATAACATGCTGAGTTGGTACGGCGGCTCGACTCCGTCCCATGCATTTGCAACTCCTGGTCTGGTGGATTGGCCAGGGAACACTGTCACATTTGAGGCTGTCGGTGGGGTTCCTGTGACCTATTGGGTTCCAGGTAACGCAGATGGGAGCATGTATTCCCTGTATTACACCGTGGAACGACTGTAGCAGCTATCTATTCTCCTTGGTCCGACGATTCTTCTTTGCCGGTTTTTCCGGCGGTTTCACCTTGAACACGTCCACGATCACTTCCTTGAACGGGAGGGGAATGTGAGGGATCGGCTTAGAGTTGGTCACTCTCGGCTGTTTGTTTCCTTCGCTCATGTAAGGTCCTTCGGGGGTTCGACATTTTCAAACATAGGCCCGTTGATAGTCTTCATGGGTGCATCTGGTGTCAACGCCTTACGACCTCTTAGTCCCAGTTGTTTTGGGCGCTTCTGCAAGTCCGTATCCGTAGTGTAAAGCTCCCCACACCCGATGTGTTGCGCTGTGGCGATATGAAAGCAGTCCCACTTCCTGCGCCTATTCTCGCAAATGCGATCAAGCTTCTCGTCTTCTGTTTCGGCTTTATTCTTACTCCTCTTGGCCCTGTGTTTGTCGGTTAGGTCTTTGAGTTCCGCCTCGCGCTTCGCTGCGGTCAACGCAACCTCTTTGGTCAGCGTGTAGAAGTCTCGTCAATTTCAATTACTCCGGCCAGTTTCGATGACAAAGGTTCTTGGATCATCGTGTAGCGAATCCGATGCACCATGAACCATGCACTCCTGTAGGTGAGTTTCAACATCCGGTGAAGCTGATGGGCGGACATGCCTTTTTTGCTGGCACAAAGCAGGTGATATGCCAGCAGCCACTTGCTCAAGGGAATATGGGAATCCTCAAAGATTGTTCCCACGGTAACGGTGAACTGCTCACGGCACCCGCCACACTTCCACACGCCTTTGCGGACGTGCGTGCCCTTCTTGGAAGGCTTTGGCTTTAGGCGATAGGCGTTGTCGATCTGTCCGCAGTGGGGGCAGACCTGACCATCCGGCCAGCGGAGCTTTTCGATAAATTCCCGCGCCTTGTCTTCGTCGCTAAAGTGTTGAGCCAATGCGAACAGATTGAGTTCATCGTTTGCCATGCGCCAACATTAAGTCGAACCGCATGGGTTTGTAAAGTGCATATTTCCCGGAATTCTGCAAGCTCTCAACCGGCGGCAGGCGGTCATAAGATCGTACGTGGGCTATCGAGCTCGCTAAAGTGTTGATCCCCGACACAGGCGTGATAGGACCTGACATAGGATCGGGGACAGTAGCGCGGGACTGTGGTGCCGCCCCTGTCGGGGCTGGAGTCGGGTGGCTTCGTGCTGCGGTTTCTCCCGAAATTCCATTCTGGCGCGGCTACAAGGGGCTGAAGCGCGTATCAATCATCGACGGCTTACGCGGCGTTGAAGCGCCGCTCGTCCACGTTGGTGCAGGCCTTCCGGAGTGGCCTGAGGAAGTCCTCATCGAGTCAAGAGGCAGAGTCAAAGTCAAAAGCAAAGGCAGCGGGGAGGAGTGCCCGCTCCACACAAGCTTGTCCAGATGAGGCTGTCCGCCCGCGCCCGCTCTACACGAGGATTCGTAGTGTATAAAAGAGCAAGAATGTCGCAGGCAGCGCCAGCTATTACGCGGAGCCCCGCGGATGTGGTCCGGATGACGCCGGTTTCGCAGGCGGCGAATGGGGTTTGCTACGCCGTGGCGGGGGAGAACTCCGTTACCTCGTTTGACTTGGAGCGGATGATTGCGGCGGTGCCCACCAAGATTGCCTCTGCTCTCAAGCGCAAAGCTTATTATTTTGTGCCGCTGACGGTGAGCCAGGGGGAAGAAATACTGATTGCGGACCGCTATGATGTTGCGCTCAGCGACAACGCGGTGTGCCATCGCAATCTGAATCTGGGCGATTCGCAGTGCGTGTTTATCTCCACGCGGCTGACGGACGACAAGTTTTCCGTGGCTTTCGAGTTCTATATCAACGTGGGACATGCGCTGGTGGAGATTGCCGGACTGTCGCACGAGTTCAGCGAGCTGGCATGGAAGCAGGTTCAGGCGGGGACGCGAGGGGAGACTTCTCTGGACGCCTGGGAAGCCCGCAAGCTGGCTTTAGCCGGCGGCGCTGATGCGGAACGGTTTAAGAACGAATATTTCGAGGCGACGTTTTCGGATACGATTTCGATTTATTTGTTGTCGCTGTTTTTGGATGTGGACTACTACGATCTGCGGGAGCGCGATTATCCGCTGCTGGCGCCTTCGGCTCTCGCCGAGCGATTGCGGAAAGTGGCGGAGTTGTTTCCGGCGAATGCGGGATTTGAGTTTGCGATTCTGTATAAGCGGCGCGGGTAAGTGTGGCGCGGGCGCCCTCGCCCGCGAAATCTAACCACGAGAAAATTCTTCAAACCCGGCAAAGGCTTGCTACCGAGTCAAATATCTATGAAGTTCAGAACCTCAACTGTCTCCAAGCTTTTCAGCCGCTGCCGGCATTTGGCGGGCGAGGGCGCCCGCCCCACACGAGCAAACCCTACTTATTTCCCAACACGAAATTTACCGCGCTGGGCTGATTGGCGCGCACGGTGACTGATTTTTCCCACGTCTTCGGCTCGGTGAAGATAGGGCGCTGAACCGCGTGCTCGGTGAGGACGTCATACGCCTGTTCCTTGCCCGCCAGGCTCCAGCCTTCGTGCCAGGCGACGATCTGATAGGCGCCGGGAGGGACGCTGGTGAATTCGAAGCGACCGCTCTCGTCGGTGACGGCGTAATAGGGATGAGGGACGACCATCATCTCGGCATTCATCCATACGTGGCCGCCATTGCAGCGAAGATTGACCAGGCCGGGCGTTGACATGCTGCGCGAGCTAATTTGATTGGGGAAAGGGAAGGGCAGGTTGTAGGTAGCGGCTCCATCCATGTGGATGGTGTGCAGGGTGGCGTCGGAACTCTGCATCTGCAGTTCGGACTTTTCGGGCACAAGAAGAATGTGGGGAATGTAGTGGCAGCGGCGCTGGTCCAGATGACGGCGTTGCTCGGGGAGTTGCAGCGCTTTCCCGGCGGACATGTTCTTGAGATAGACGATGGTGTTGGCTACGCCGCCCTCTGGGCCGACGATGAGGCGTTCGAGGCTGACGGTTTTCTTACCTTGCGGGTCGCAGATCTGAGGATCTTTGGTAACGGGGAAATTCAGGTCGCGAGGGACCGGGCCGGACCATTTGATGGTGCCGGAGATGGTGCCACCGTCGGTGACGGAGATGACTCTATAGTTGGTCTGCGCGGCAGCAAAAGGTGCAATCGCCAGGAACAGGACCAACAGAGAATAACGAGCAATCACAGTCCGCATGCAAAGCCCCTGATAGCCCACCGCCCGTTGCTCGCGCTTGCGAAGTCGCGGTGCAACGCGGGCTGAAATTTGGGTCGATCGATCTTGCTCCGCGAGCAACGGCTTACACCCATCTTGCGGGACAGTGCTGACAGGGTCTGCCTCTGCGGGTCAGCACTCGTGTTTGCGGTCGTGCTTATCCCAACCGTGAGGAACCTGGGGAGACGGTTGGTGTGATTAAAATCACCACACTAACTATAAGAGTGCTCTCATTTGCCGCAGGGGCCTAGATTACCAGGGTAATATTTCGGGCGAAGGACTTATGCGGGCCAGCCTCCAGGTTGATCCTCTTTCAATAATGCGGAACGATCTGGATGGTTGGGATTGGAACGCACAAAAACCATTTTGCCCTTCATGGTGCCGACAAATCTGTCGGCCGAGCTTTCGCGGAAGAACAGCCTCTCCCGGGAGCCAGAATAATATTCGCTATTGACCGAGTAGGAGTAGTCAATTCGAGCGATGTAGTACTTGCCATAGCGAGTTCTGCGTTCTTCGACGCTTCCGAATTCTACTGTTCCCTGGCTGGTCGCCCATCCTCCGGCTAGCAGCCTCTTCGCATAATTCCAGGCCAGGGCCCTGAATGTCAGCAGGACCACGGCAGCGAGGAACAGAATGGGGAAAACGTCCTCTCCGGAAATCGAATATGTGGCCAAATCGAGAACTCTTTTTCCGGCACATTATATGCACCTGGGACCGAAGAATCGAATTGTATTTGCTGAGGAAGATCGAAATTCCGCAGTTTGACCTTACAATCATGCAGCGATGACCGTAAGGGTTCGATCCTTCGCGAAGATTAACCTTGGGCTGCGCATTGGCGCGCTGCGGGAGGATGGGTTTCATGAACTCCTGACGGTGTATCAAACGATTGGGCTGCATGACGTGATTCGCGTGAGTGTGGCGCGAGGGAGCGGGATTGAAATTCAGTGCGCCGACCCGAGAGTGCCGAAGGATGACTCGAACACTTGCTTTCGAATTGTTGAGAAGGCGATGCAGGAGATCAACGCCAAGGGGCGGGTCACGATTGAGATCGTGAAGCGGTTGCCGGTGCAGGGCGGGCTCGGTGGGGCGTCGGCGAACGCGGTGGCTGCGCTGCTGGGGTTAGAGTGGGCGTTGAAGAAGTTTCTACCCCCAGCGGAGCGGTTGCGGATTGCGGCGGAAGTGGGCTCCGATTTGCCACTGTTTCTGGTGGGCGGGAGGGTGCTGGGAGTGGGCCGAGGGGAGCAGGTTTATCCGCTGGAGGATTTGGCGTCGATGGGGTGCGTGGTGGTGACTCCGGAGGTGGGGGTGTCGACGCCAAAGGCGTTTGCGCAGTGGGATCGAAGGGTGGCAGGGGTTGCGGTAACGTCGGCGAAAGCTGCCGGGCTTCGCCCGGCCGGACAGCCGAGGGCGGCTGTCCCCACACCTGCATGGCCGGATCAGCGACTCGGTCCCACACAGGGTGAGGTGGATAAATTGACGGTGCCGGGGGCATCCGATAGAATGGGTGAGCTTGGCCGTGAGCTTTCGGCGTGGCTGGGCGAGAGCTACTCCGGTGCTCCTTTTAGAAGGGGCCGGCGCGAGAATCCACTTCTCGGGCTTGTCCGGGCCGGGATCAAGAACGACTTTGAACAAGTCGTCTTTCCTGAGTATCCCGAACTGAGTGAAGGCAAGAGTGCGCTGGAGCGCACGGGCGCGAAGTATGCGTCGCTGTCGGGCTCCGGATCAGCGTTGTACGGGCTGTTCGCTTCGAAAGAGTCGGCGCGTGCGGCCGCGGCGAGACTTCGGAAGCAGGGCTGGAGCGCGCAGGCGACGGTCACGCTGACGAGGCGGGAGTACTGGAAAAAGTTTCTTGTTTCCAGTTTCTAGTTTCTGGTTGTTTAATAGGGTTATCAGTCTTTTACCCGATGCCGGCTTTCAGTTTTGAAAAGACCTGAAACTGGAAACCGGAAACTTGAAACTGCAGTACTGGGCCGTCGACTAATGGTAGGTCAAGTGCCTTTGGAGCACTTTGTCTAGGTTCGAATCCTAGCGGCCCAGCCAGAAAAACAGCTTTTAGCTCTTGGCTTTTAGCTCTTAGCCTGTTGCGGAGAGTTGAAGGTTCGCGCTAAGGGCTAACAGCTAAAGGCTAAGAGCTCACTATGGCCACTTTAGTCACGCCGACGGAAAAAGCGGAGAAGACGGAAAAGAACGTCCCACCTATGCCCGAGGAGAAGGCGGATCGAAAACCCCGCGCGCGGGTGGACGAGAAATTCAAGATCTTCAGCGGGACCGCCAACGAGCCTCTGGCTGACGAAGTGTGTCAGTTCCTGGGGATGCAGCGCGGACAGGCGCAGGTGATCCGCTTTGCCGACGGCGAGGCGTATGTGCAGATCCAGGAGAACGTGCGAGGCTGTGATGTGTTCGTGATGCAGCCGACATGTCGCGCCGCTCATAAGGATGGCGCCACGAGCACGAGCGTGGATGAGCACCTGATGGAGCTGTTGCTGATGATCGATGCGCTGAAGCGCGCGTCGGCACGGCGAATCACGGCGGTGATGCCTTATTTCGGTTACGCGCGGCAGGATCGCAAAGACAAGCCGCGCAGTCCGATTTCGTCGAAGCTGGTGGCGGATTTGCTGACTACCGCGGGAGCGCACCGCGCGCTGATCGTGGATTTGCACACGCCGCAGTTGCAGGGATTTTTTAATATCCCGGTGGATCACTTGTTCGCTTCGCCGGTGCTGGTGGATCACTTCAGGAAGTTGAACCTGCCAAACCTTACGGTGGTTTCGCCGGACGCAGGTGGCGTGGAGCGGGCGCGGTTTTTCGCTAAGAAGGTGGATGCGGCACTGGCCATCGTCGACAAACGGCGCGTGGAAATGAACGTCGCCGAAGTGATGCACGTGATTGGCGACGTGAAGGGGCGGACCTGCTTGATCATCGACGACTTGATCGATACGGCGGGCACGCTGGTAAAGACCGCGACGGCTTTGATGGAGAATGGAGCGACGGAAGTTTATGCGTGTTCTTCGCATGCGGTGTTGTCGTATCCGGCGGTCGAGAATATTGCGAAATCGGTGATTCGCGAAGTGGTGGTCACGAATACCATCCCTTTGAATGAAGAGGCCAAGCGGGAGCCGAAGATTCGTGTGCTTTCGATTGCGGGATTGATAGGCCGGGCAATCCAGGCCAATCACGAAGAGACTTCGGTCAGCAAGTTATTTATCTAGACGGTAGTGGTGCAGTTTCGCGCGATTATCGTGCGGCTCGCCCAGATCCCTCGCTGCGCAAAGAACGCTTGCTCGGGACGACAACGCAAAGACAGGAAGCGAAATTATGGCAACTACGATTGAACAAAATACTCTGGAAGCGCAGCCGCGGGAAGCGGGAACAAAAAACCAGGCCCGGCGGGTGCGCCAAGAAGGCAAGATTCCTGGCGTCATTTATGGCGCGGGCAAGGACTCACTGCCGGTTACCGTGGACCCCCGTCACGTGTTGCGCATTCTGCGCTCCGACAGTGGGCACAACACCATTTTCGATCTCGCGCTGCATGGCGGCGAACGATCCAAGGTCATGATTGTGGATTGGCAGTATGAACCGATCAAAGGCCACCTGCTGCACATCGATCTGAAGCGTATCGCCATGGACAGGGCGTTGCGGGTCAACGTGCCTATTATTCTTCAGGGCGTGCCGCTTGGCGTGAAGACCGAGGGCGGAATTCTCGAGCAGATGCTGCGCGAAGTGGAGATCGAGTGCCTGCCCGGAGATATTCCCAGTCACATCGATGTCGATGTGAGCGAGCTTACGTTCGGCAAAGTGCTGCGCGTTTCGGATTTGCCGCACAATGCGAAGCTAAAGTTTTTATCGGAAGCGAATCAACCTGTGGCGCACGTGACATCAGTGAAGGAAGAAGTAGTGGCCACTCCGGAAGCTGTGGCGGCGGAAGCTGGAGCTGCTCCGACAGAGCCCGAGGTTATCAAGAAGGGCAAGACGGAAGTCGAGGGAGAGGGCGAGACTGCTGGCGCCGAGAAGCCCGAAAAGGGCGAGAAGAAGGCCGAGAAGAAGGAGAAGAAATAGCTCCGTGGCGAAAGGAGCCGAGCTGCGCTCGGCCGGACAGCCGAGAGCTTGCCCTGAGCTTGTCGAAGGGGCGGCTGTCCCCACATGGGCTGTCACTGCGTGAAACTGATCGTTGGTCTCGGCAATCCGGGCATCGAGTATCAGTTCACGCCGCATAACCTGGGCTTTCTGGCGGTGGATCGCATTGCCAGCGAGCGCGGGGTTGAGATCAGGAACCGGCAGTGCCGGGCGCTCACGGCAAGAATTCAGGTGGGTGACGGGCAGGCGCTGCTGGCCAAGCCCGAAACCTACATGAACCTGAGCGGGATTTCGGTTCGGGAGCTGGTGGCGGAATATGAACTGCAGCCGGAGTCGGACCTGATCGTGGTTCAGGACGAGCTGGATTTTCCACTGGGCACGTTGCGGATTCATACGCGGCGCAGTTCGGCGGGGCACAACGGCATCGAGTCGATCATCGGTGCGTTGGGTACGCAGGATTTTCTGCGGATCCGGATGGGCGTAGCCCCGGAGCAGAAGATCGAAGACGGTGAGCGGTATTTGCTGGCGCCATTAAGCAAGGGCGCGCTGGCTGTCGTGGACGGAATGCTCGACACCGCCGCAGAAGCGGTGAAGGTGATTTTGACCGAAGGTGCGGGGGCGGCGATGAACCGCTTCAACCGCAAGGAAGAGCAGTGAGCAGTGGCTAGTGGTCAGTGGCTAGTGATTAGAATCTACCACCTGCGCTGAAGATGGTGTTTGCGGTAGCCGGTGTTGCTGGTCACTGACCACTAATCACTGGCCACTGCCTAAGATTTGGAGATGGCAAATGAATCGTACCTATGAACTGATGTTTGTTGTCCGGCCGGACATGGCGGACGAAGATTTAGAGAAGCTGATCTCGAACCTGGAGTCGACGGTAACTGCGGCGGCCGGTTCAATCAAGAGCGTGGACCGCATGGGCAAGCGGCGCCTGGCGTACATGGTGCGCAAGTTCCGCGAGGGCGTCTACATTCTGATGACGATCGAGGGCGCGGGCACCGTGGTGCATGAACTGGAACGCCGCCTGCGCGTTACCGAACCGGTGATCAAGTTCCTCACTGTGCGCATCGATGAAGAGCAGAAGCGCCTGGACAAGATCAAGAAACTGCGCGACGCGAAGAAGAAAGTGAGCGCGCAGCCTGCGGCTCCGGCGGAAGAAGAGCCCGCGCCTCCGGTGGAGGAAACTCCGGCAACGGCTTAAGAACAGTGGCCAGTGGTCGGTGATCAGTGGCCGGTTCTAAGGTGAAATGATTTGACTGGCCCCTGGTCTTTGAATCAACGATCACTGACCACTGGCCACTGATTCTAAGGAGCATTATGACTGAAGAGACAAAAGCACCAGCGCCATCCGGCGATCGGCCCTCGCGGCCTTTCGGCGAGCGTTCTGGAGGAGACCGTCCACGATTCGGTGGCGGAGGCGGTGGGCGTTCCGGACCCGGCGGTCCTCCGCGTGAAGGCGGACGCAAATTTTTCCGGCGCAAGAAAGTTTGCAAATTCTGCACCGAGAAAATCGCGGACATCAACTACAAGGATTACCGACTGCTCGGCCAGTTCGTCGCCGAGAGCGGCAAGATCGTGCCCCGGCGTTTGACCGGCGTGTGCTCGCCGCATCAACACCGGCTGGCCTCGGCCATCAAGCAGGCGCGCAACATCGCTTTGCTGCCGTTTGCCGGGCGGGCATCGTAAAAAAGCAGCTTCCAGCTATCAGCCGTCAGCTTTCAGCTTATTTGTGCTGCAGGTCTGGACTTGCTGAAAGCTGATAGCTGATAGCTCAAGAAACTCGGAGTCATATCATGGAAGTCATTCTCAAAGAAGATGTAACCAAGCTGGGATCGCGCGGCGACGTGGTCAAGGTCGCCGAGGGATATGGACGCAATTTTCTTCTACCGCGCAAGCTCGCCATTCAAGCCACCGCCGGCAATAAGGCTGTCATCGTGCAGATGAAGGCTGCCTCAGTGCGCCGCTCGGCTAAAGAAAAGACCCAGGCCGAAGAGCTGGCCAAGCAGTTTGAGGGGCTATCGGTATCGTTCCAGCGGCGCTCGGGCGAGCACGATCATTTATTCGGCTCGGTCACGTCCGGCGACTTGGCCGACGCCATCGCGAAAAAGGGAATCAATCTGGACCGGCGCCAGATCCAGCTCCACGAGCCGCTGAAGACCCTGGGGGAATTCACCGTGCCGGTCAAACTGCACAAGGAAGTGACGGCGCATTTGAAGGTGGTGATTGAAAAGGAAGCGGTAGCCGAGTAATTCATTAGCTTTCTGGCCCGGGCTCCCGCCTGGGCCAAGTCCTCTCCTTATAATGTCTTTTCCATGTCAACCTTTGCCTCTGTCGACGAGCAACTGACGTATCTCAAGAAAGGCTCCGCTGAAATCATCCGCGAAGCCGATCTACGCGCCAAACTGGAGAAGTCGCGCGCCACGGGAAAGCCGCTGCGCGTGAAACTCGGCATGGATCCGACTGCCCCTGACTTGCACCTCGGGCACACAGTGGTTCTGCGCAAGCTCAAACACTTTCAGGATCTCGGCCACACCGCAATTTTCTTAATCGGCGACTTTACCGGCATGATCGGCGACCCGACAGGCCGCTCGGCCACGCGTCCGCCACTCACGCGCGAGCAGATCGAGGAAAACGCCGAGACCTACAAGGCACAAGTCTTCAGGATTCTTGATCCGAAAAAGACGGTAGTTGATTTCAACCGGCGTTGGATGGGCCAGTTCAGCTCCGACGATTTCGTGCGCCTCATGGCCAAGTACACCGTCTCGCAACTGTTGGAGCGCGAGGACTTCCACAAACGATTCCAGGACGAGAAACCTATTTCGGTTCACGAGCTGCTCTACCCGCTAGTGCAGGGCTACGACTCGGTTGCGCTGGAAGCGGACGTGGAACTCGGCGGCACCGACCAGAAATTTAATCTGCTCGTAGGCCGCGAGTTGCAGCGCTCGTATGGCCAGGAATCACAGGTGGTGTTGACCACGCCCATCCTCGAAGGCCTCGACGGGGTGCAGAAAATGTCGAAGTCGCTGGGCAACGCCATCGGCATCCACGAAGCGCCGCTGGAAATGTACGGCAAGATCATGAGCATCTCCGACCAGATGATGTGGAGATATTACGAGCTGCTGACCGATGTTTCTCTTGCTGAGATTGAGAAGATGAAGCGGGAAGCGCATCCGATGCAGGCGAAGAAGGAGCTGGCGCGGCGGATCGTAGCGGATTTCCACTCGGAGGACGCGGCGGCGAAGGCCGGGGAGGATTGGGCGAGGCAATTCCAGAAGAGTGAGGTGCCGGAAAGCGCGGAAGAGGTGTTCATCAGATTCGGAGATATAGTTCCGGTGCCACTTTCTGAAGTTGAGTGGTCAATCGATGAGGATACAGATGGCATCATTCACATTGAACCAAAATATTCGGGTGTGCGCCTGGATCGCCTTCTTTTCAAATGTGGCCTTGCGGATTCGGTATCGGAGGCCGGACGGAAGATTAAACAAGGCTCGGTAAAGGTCAACGGCGGAGTGCAGCAAGACATCTACGTCTATGTAAGAACGTTGCCTACTCACCTTTCCTTGAGGGTTGGAAAGCAACTGAAGGTTGCGGTCATCCGTCGTTAGGGAGACTCATGTGGGGACAGCCGCCCTCGGCTGTCCTGGCGAGCGCGCTCGCCAGGGTTTCCTCGCCAGCTTTCCCGATCTGAAATTGGGCAAGAATTTGTGAGGCTCCCAAACCCCATTGCCCCACAACTCCTACTAGACTTCAACAGAGCGGAGCTTCGCTCCGCGGACAGCCGAGG
>WNFE01006134.1_pt1 | contig 12496 bp, 14 predicted proteins | sample 5400451 | NCBI WGS metagenome assembly WNFE01 (sample SAMN13153344, study PRJNA577476) | soil metagenome | isolation source: 200 cm saprolite under Douglas fir tree site 2 hole 2 | place: USA:California | collected 2015-04-18
CGACCTGCTCCATAAAGTACGCCGCCTGCTGGAACATAAGCGCCAGGCGTGGGAGATCCAGCTCTTGCGTCGCGAGGTCTCCCGCCACTTTGACTTTGACAGCATGGTGGGCCGCAGCTCGGCGATAAAAGAGATCTTTGCGCTGACCCAGAAGGTCGCCCCCACCAACGCCACCGTGCTCATCACTGGTGAGAGCGGAGTTGGCAAGGAAGTCGTGGCCCGGTTGATCCATAGTCATAGCTTGCAGAAGGATCATGTCTTTCTGCCAGTGAACTGTAGTGCCATTCCCGAGGCGCTATTGGAGAGCCAGCTTTTCGGTCACACCAAGGGCGCCTTTACTGGCGCAATCGGCGCTCAGGAAGGTCTCTTTCAGCGCGCGCGCGGTGGCACCATCTTCCTCGATGAAATCGGCGAGATGCCGCTGACTCTCCAGCCTAAACTGCTGCGTGCGATCGAAGAGAAAGAAGTCCTACCGGTTGGGGCCACCACGCCAGTCACGGTTGACGTGCGCATCCTCGCCGCTACCAATCGTGACTTGAAGAAAGAGATCGAGGCGAGCCGCTTTCGTGAAGACCTCTACTACCGGCTCAATGTCATTGAATTGTACATCCCTCCTCTGCGCGACCGGCGCGAAGACATTCCGCCGTTAGTCGAGCATTTGCTGCGCCAGCACAACCAGGAGTTGAAGAAAGCCTACAAGGGAACTGACAACGCCACGATGAAGCTCCTGATGTCCCTCCCCTGGAAAGGGAACGTGCGGGAGCTCGATAACGTGCTGGAGCGCGCCATGATCCTGGGCGACGGCGAATGGGTCTCGCCGGCGGACCTGCCACGCTGGGAGATGCCGGAGGGAACACACGTCGTGCCGTTGAGCGACAACCTCAAGGAGGCAGTCCAGGCTTACGAGAAGAGCCATATCGAGACCGTCCTCAAGAAAACCAACGGGGACAAAAAAGGCGCCGCCGAACTGCTAGGACTGAGCCTTTCTTCCCTCTACCGCAAGCTGGACGAACTGGGCATCCACCTGGATACGCGCTGATCACACCGCTAAGAAAGGATCGGACATGAAGGAATCGCTGAACGCCGAAGCAGTCAAACGAGTCACTCAGACACGCTTGCTCGGGCAGGTCGTGCATTATTGGGACGAGGTCGATTCCACCAACGCTGCTCTGCTACGACTTATCAAAGAAGGCGCCGTGGAAGGGACGGTCGTCGCCGCCGACGCACAGACGCGCGGGCGGGGACGCATCGGTAAGTCATGGTTTTCTCCCCCCGGGGTCAACCTGCACCTGTCCGTCCTGCTCAATCCCCCGATCCAGATCGGCGAGGCGCGGCTCCTCACCTTGATCGGCTCACTGGCAATTGCTGACGCGATCGAAACGTACGACGTAAAAGCGCAGGTAAAGTGGCCCAACGATGTGTTAGTAACCGACAAGAAAATCGCCGGCGTCCTGGCCGAAGTCCAAGCTCGCGACGGGCGCGTGGCCCATCTGATCCTCGGCATGGGAGTAAATGTGAACATTGACCGCGCGAGCATGGATCGGCTTTTCGCCGACGCTGCCGCGGGGGCGACATCGCTGCGCGAAGCCTTGGGACGCGAAGTAGACCGCTCCGCTTTTGCTGCACTCGTGTTGGAGCGCCTGGAAAAACACTACTTCGACTTTCTCTCCGCTGGCAAACGTCCAGTGCTCAAGGAATGGCGCAGCCGTTCCTTCCTCGGCCGTCGCGTCAGTGTCCGCGAGGAAGACATGCACGTCGAAGGGGTGGCAATGGATCTGGATGAAGAAGGGTGCCTGCTCGTCACACTCGATGACGGCTCCTCCGTGCGCGTGCGGGAAGGAGAGGTCATACCAATCGAAAAAGGGGCTAGGGGTTAGGGATTGGGGGTTGGAGCTAAAAGCTGACCGCTGAAAGCTGAGAGCTGCTGATGCGTTTCGGTATTCCCACAGACACAGGGTTCGCTCAGGGCATCGTTGAGCGCCGGGTGGCGCTTTCCCCTGCCGGGGTGCGCGAGTTGTGTCAGACCGGAGCTGAAGTGGTTCTCCAACAGGGAGCCGGGCAGAGAGCCGGGTTTACTGACGAGGAGTATCAAGCCGCCGGCGCCCGGATCGTCTACAGCGCCGTGGAAGCGTATGGACGCGCAGATGTCATCTTGCGGGTGGAACGACCTCGCGATGAAGAGTGGGAGATGCTGCCTGAAGGCTTGACACTCATCGCCTTCCTGCATCTGCACGTCGCCTCCCCACGAGTCCTGCAGACACTGCGCACACGCAACTTGACCGTGCTCGGGCTTGAGGCGATTCGTGAAGATACGGGTTCCTTTCCCTTGCAAAAGATCTCCAGTCAGATCGCTGGTCGCATGGCTCCCCAGATTGCTGGCCGTCTTCTGGAAGCGTCTGGCGGTGGCATGGGCGTGTTGCTTTCCGGTCTACCCGGCATCCCTCCGGCTGACGTGGTGATCCTCGGCGCCGGCGTGCTCGGCACGGAAGCCACACGCGCCTTTCTTGGCGCCGGCGCCAGTGTGTACGTGTTGGATGCCGAGGTGCAGAAACTGGAGGACATTGACCGCTTGTTCGCCGGGAGGGCGGTTACCGCACTCGCCACCCGCCACAACATTGAAAAATTTTCCGCCTTCGCCGAGGTGCTCGTTGGTGCAGTGCGACAGCCTGATCGCGCAGCTCCGCTGCTGGTGACACGCACGATGGTGCGGCAGATGAGGCGCGGTGCGGTCATTCTCGATTTTGCCATCAATGAAGGCGGGTGCGTCGAAACCTCACGTCTGACTCCCAGCGAGGATGGGGTCTTCGTGCAGGACGGAGTCGTTCATTACGCCGTGCCCAACGTCCCCTCGCTCGTGCCTCGAACTGCCACCTACGCACTCACCCAGGCGCTCCTGCCCTACCTGCGCTGCATAGCCACGGCAGGAGTGCAGGGGGCGTTACGGCAGAGCGCGGCGCTGCGGCGCAGTTATCAAGAGTTAAAAGGGAAGAATGAAGAGTGAAGAATGAGCAATCTTTTACTCCTTACTCATCGCTCTTCGCTGGCTTTCGGGCTGGCCGCTGACTGCTGAGAGCTGAACGCTACCCATTATGCCGTGGATCGACGACTATCGCAGAAAACTGCTGAATGCTCACGAGGCGGTTCGCCTCATCAAGAGCGGGGACCGCGTGTTCACCAACGGCAACGCCGCTACCCCACGTCCACTGCTGCATGCCCTGATCGAGCGCAAGAACGAACTAGAGGCGGTTGAGCTTGTACACTTGCTGTTGATGGGCAACGAATTCTCCGCGCCTGGACTGAAGGGCCATTTCCGTCACAACGCCCTTTTTGTCGGTCCCGGGGATCGGCAAGCAGTCAACGCCGGCCATGCCGACTATACCCCCATCTTTCTCTCCGAGATCCCCGCCTTGTTTTCCTCCGGTCTTCTCCCGCTGGATGTGGCCATCCTCCAGGTTTCCCCTCCGGACGAACATGGCTTCATGAGCCTGGGCATCGAAGTGTTGGCTTCCAAAGCCGCAGCCGAGGCCGCTCGCACGGTGATTGTCCAGGTCAATCAACAGATGCCACGTGTCCTGGGAGATTCTTTTCTCCATGTCTCCCGCGTGCACGCGGTAGTGGAGAGCGACGAGCCACTGCCAGAGTTGGAGAGCGGGGGATTCGGGGAGGTGGAAAAGCAGATCGGGCAGCACATCGCGGCCGTGATACCGGACGGAGCCACTTTGCAGATGGGCATCGGCACTATCCCGGACGCCGTCCTGGCCAGTCTGACGGGCAAGCGCGATCTGGGCGTGCATACGGAAATGATCTCCGACGGAGTAATGCAGGCTATGGAAGCTGGCATCTTTACCGGCGCACGCAAGACCTTGCACCCTGGGAAAGCGCTTGCCACCTTGATCCTTGGCTCCCGTGCGCTCTATCGTTTCGTGGATAACAACCCGGCCTTCGAGTTACATCCTTCAACCTACACGAACGACCCGTTTGTCATTGCGCAAAACGATAACCTGATCGCGATCAACTCGGCCCTGGAGGTCGATCTGACCGGTCAGGTCTGCGCGGACTCGATCGGCACGGCAATCTACTCCGGCTTTGGCGGTCAGCTCGACTTCATCCGTGGCGCCGCGCGTTCACGAGGAGGCAAACCGATCATCGCCCTACCGGCCACGGCCCGGGACGGTGAGATGTCACGCATTGTTCCTTTGCTTAAACCCGGCGCCGGGGTGGTGACGACGCGCGGGGACGTGCATGACGTGGTGACCGAGTTTGGCGTGGCGCAGCTCTACGGCAAGACCCTGCGCCAGCGCGCCCGCGCGTTGATCGATATTGCTCACCCCCAGTTCCGCGAAACCTTGGAGCGGGCGGCGAGAGAACGGAAATTGCTATGAGGAGCGAGTGTTCAACCTTGTTCGCCCTTCGACAGGCTTGTCCTGAGCAAAGTCGAAACCTGTCCTGAGCGTAGCCGAAGGGGGCTCAGGGTGGACAAGAGATCATGTCAGAACCGTCCATGGTGAGCCCGTCGAACCATGAACAGAAGAGGGAGGAAAGCCAATGTTTATGACCGAAGTCTTGGGGCGCTGCAGTATTCTGGAGCAACGGGTGGCCGACATTTACAGCCAGTTTGCCGGCAGTCTGAATGACGACAAGGAACTCGAGAGCTTCTGGCTCGGCATGGCCGAGGAAGAGAAACACCACAGCAAAATCCTGGCAGCCGAGAAAGCGGCGCTGGAGGTTGATTCGGATACCGGGTACTTCATGCCCGAGTTTTCCGCCAAGCTGGTCGAGATGGATGCTTTGCTGAAGCGCGTCGAAGAAAAGGCCAAACTCGGAGTGACCAAAGACGAGGCGTTTGCCCTAGCCCTCGAAATGGAACAGTCTGAGCTGAATACCATCTACCGCGATCTCGTGTTGATGGGTCGAGCGGCGGTCAAGTTGATGGCGCGGCACATGGATCAATCCCTGTCCCTGCCCAAGCATCAGCAGGGTTTGCTGGAAGGGGTCAAACGCTTCGCGCCGGCAGGCCCCCTACGCCAGCAGGCCGAAGCCTGGGTAGCTCAGCATCACATGGGTCAGGGACCAGGTCGGTAAACTTCGCTCCCTCGCCTCCTCTCGTGCCGGACCTATGTCACAGCCGAGAACCGCACGACAGGACATCCTTTTTGGTATGAACGAGCCCAATCTGACTTGGGCGGCCGTGCACTATACTCATAACTTGATGCTGCCAGCCCTCGACTTCGGCATGGCAGCCGCCTTTCTTTTAGGAGGACTCTCCATGAAAGCACGAGACGTCATGAATCGACGCGTCACCGCAGCCACGCCGCGCGCCATCGGTCGCGACCTGGCTTTGCAGTTCCTGTCGGGAATGTACAGCGGGCTTCCAGTCGTCGATGCAAATGGCATGGTCATCGGGGTCGTCACAGAGTTTGATCTACTCAAAGCGATGCAGGAAGGCAAAGACCTACAAACAGTGAAAGCCGAGGAGATCATGGGGCGACCGCCGGTCTGTGTCGAGGAGGACGACTCAATAGAAGCGGTGATCGCCAAGATGACTGCGCATAATATCATCCGGGTGCCGGTCGTGCGGGAAGGAAAACTGGTGGGAGTGATTGCCCGGGCCGACATCCTCAGTCGCATGATCGAACCTGAGTTCGTGACCATCTTCGGCGGGCAGTGAGAGAAACAATGTCTGAGCCTATGAATATCGACGCCCTACTCCCGCCCGAGATCGCCAAAAGAGCCGAGGAAGTGGGGGCTCGCAAGTGTCGTCTGCCGTTCTGGCCGCTGCTAGCCCTGGCCGTTCTCGCTGGGGCCTTCGTCTCCCTCGGCGCCGTCTTCTCCACAACGGTGAGCGCCGGAACAGATGGAGTACTGCCCTTCGGGATCACTCGGTTGCTGAGCGGTATCGCCTTCTGCTTGGGGTTGGTGCTCGTGGTCGTCGGCGGGGCGGAGCTGTTTACCGGCAATGCCCTAATCAGCATGGCATGGGCAAGTGGCACAGTGTCCATCGCTCAGGTCCTCCGCAACTGGAGTATTGTTTACGCCGGCAATCTGATCGGCGCTGTGGCCACCGCCGTGTTTGTTTATCTCTCCCGTCAATACACCTTTGGTGAAGGCGCGGTTGGCCTGGCCGCTCTGGAGATTGCCCGCGCCAAGACTGCCCTAGGGTTCGTGCAGGCCGTGGTCCTGGGCATCCTATGCAACGCCCTAGTGTGTCTGGCGGTGTGGCTCTGTCTTGGAGCGCGGAGCACGACCGATAAGATCCTGGCCATTGTTTTCCCCATCAGCGCCTTTGTCGCCGCAGGTTTCGAACACAGCGTCGCCAATATGTACTTCATTCCCCTCGGCTTGTTAATCAAAACTGACACTGCCTTCCTCACCACCATTGGCAAGAGCGCGGCAGATTACGCCAGGTTGACGTGGACGAGCTTCATTCTAGTAAACCTCCTGCCGGTGACCCTGGGAAACCTGATTGGCGGAGTAATACTGGTCGGATTGACGTACTGGTTCATTTACCTGCGGCCGGAGTCGGCTCTCGTTCCCGTCTCTACCCGGACGACCTTGGCACAGCACGCTCCCGCTCAGGCAGAGGCAGAAGCGGACGGTCGGCAAGGCTAGCCCACTCCTCTAATAGAATGCGGGAGAACACCGCGTTCACCCTTCGACAAGCTCAGGGCGAACGGGACAGATATTGAAATCATTGGCAATTTTCCGTTCGTGCTGAGCCTGTCGAAGCACGACAACGGCTTTTTCAGCAGCCTGCTAAGTCAAATTACTTCTCCTGCATCGACTCCAAAAACGCGGTGAGGGACAGTATCCGCATCTTAGCCTCACTATCTGTCCGTTCTCCGCGAAATACTTCTCCCCAGACCGGCATGTGCCGCGGACCGTGCGCCGGTACGGGCCGCTCGCCATCGATAAACCGTATCACTTCCGCGTGGGGAAAAGTGCCGCCATGTTTTTTGCTGATCCGGGTCAGGTCGGCGGGGGGATTCTTGAGCGCCACGGCCGCCGGACCATTCCCTTTCCCGTCTTCTCCATGACATGAAGCGCAACGCCTCAGGAAAAGATCCTTGCCCCAGGCTACGCGGGACTCCTCTTCCTGCGCGACACCAATCGTCGGTTGCCCCAGCAGCAAGACAAAGCACACCAGAGACAAAAATCCCTGTCCTCTTCCCCGCATTGCTTTTTTCATCGGCTCCTCCTCCCGGTCGTTTCTCGCCTGAGACTCTATTGCTGTAGGGGATACTCAGTAGTATGCCTTCAGCACGTACTGCTGCATCATCCGATGAGTATTGAAGAACGAGCCATTGAGGGTGATGGTGTGGAGCATCACATCCAGGAACCGCTCTCGCTCGACATAGAAGAGCGGCAGCACGACCTGTTCGAGTTTGTTATAGAGAGAAGAGACCACTTTCGATCGGTCGCCGCCATCTCGTCCATCTTCGCCAATGGCCCAGCCCGTCACCCCCTCAATACGTCCCTCAATCCACCAGCCATCCAGCACGCTGAGACTCGGCACTCCGTTGACGCAGCTTTCATGCCGCTGGTCCCAGACGCCTCCAGCGGCGGTTGAGGGGTGTTCAGCCACACGTCCACCCCAGCGGTCATCAGTTTCCCCAGGTCCATATCGTAATTTGCTAGATACGCAATCTTGATGTCAGGCTTCAGCGCCTCTTTCGCCTGAAAAATACGCTGGATGAGTTCTTTGCCGCCAGAATCCTGGGGATGCGCCTTACCGGCATAGATCACCTGCACGGCGCCGACTGTCGCGGCGATACCGCGAAGCCGGTCGAGGTCGGCAAAGAGGAGATCGGCTCTTTTGTACGTCGTGGCGCGCCGGGCGAAGCCTAGCGTGAACACATCGACGTCCATCCCGGTGTTGGTTTCACGGTTCACATAGTGAAGCAACTGTCTCTTCGCCTGGCTGTGCGCCTGCCAGACTTCGGGTTTAGGCATACTCAACGCATAGCGCAGACTGAAGTTATCTTGTCTCCACCCTGGAATATAATGATCGTACAATTGCTGGAATGATTCAGCGGTCCACGTCGCCGCATGCACGCCATTGGTAATGGAGTCAATGACATATCCGGCAAAGAGGTGTTGGGAGACTTCTCCATGCTTTTTCGCCACACCGTTGACATAGTGACTCAGATTGAGAGCCAGGTAGGTCATGTTGAGCAGGCCTTCGCAGCAGAACACCTCTTGCATACTAAACACTTCCCGGCGACCTAGCACACGATCGACTAACTCTAGGGGGAACTGGTCCTGGCCAGCAGGGACCGGGGTATGGGTAGTAAAGACGCACTGCTGCCTGACCTCTGCGATATCGTCGTGGGAGATTGATTGTCTGCCAGCTATTCACGCTTTCTCGTCCAGGAGTTCTAACGTGAGCAAGCTGGCATGCCCTTCGTTCATATGAAAGCGTGCGATGTTGTCATATCCCAGGGCGCGGAGCATCCGCACACCGCCGATCCCCAGCACGACTTCCTGACACAGGCGGTAATGTCGGTCCCCGCCGTACAGAAAATGGGTCAGGATGCGGTCCCAATCCGTATTGTCCGGTAGATCAGTATCCAAAAAATACACGGGCACGGTGAACCCGCTCGCTCCCATAACCTCGTATTGCCAGCAGCGGAGTTGCACGGTGCGGTCCTCGACGGTCACGGACACGCGCGGCGGCATCTCTCGCAAAAAATCTTCTATGACCCACTCGGCGGGTTCCTCGCTCTGCCTGCCACTGGCATCAAGCCGCTGGTAGAAATATCCCTTACGATGCAGCAGGGTGACGGCGACCAGAGGAATCTTGAGGTCTGCTGCAGCACGAATGGTATCCCCTGCTAACACGCCCAGCCCACCGCTGTAGGTCGGCACCCCCGCCTCCAGCCCAATCTCCATGGAGAAATACGCGATCGTGCCGTGCGTATTCATCTGTACTCTCGTAGTTGATCGCCTGTCAGATTACTCCTGGTGATGAGCCTCATGCTCCTCTGATGCTCCTCTTCAGAAGATTGTTTCTTCAGAGGAGCAAAACGACTCCCACGCTCTTCAGCTTCGCTATCGCTTTCACAACGACCTCTTAAAGAAATGCTGAATCTTCATGCATCCTCTTCCACTACCTCCCCGTGCTCTCCTTTAGCCTTCTGAGTAGCTCCTTGATGGAGGTTTCTCTCTCTTTGAGAAACTCCCGATACTCATGGTCATCGGTGTGGAAGATTTCGTCCCGCAGATTCGGGATCTCCCGATCGAGTAATTCGACGAGTAACTGCTGCTCTTTGTCGCTGAGGTTCATGACGCTCATGGCACTCCTCCTGTCTGGGTTATAGATGCTGAGCGAACTTGGCGACGCGTGGGCGCACGAGGCGAGCGTAGTCAGCGTAACGCATCCGTACCGTCTGCCAGTGCGAGCCCGCGTTGAACACAATCTCTTTGTCTTGAGCGAGAGCCGCATCGACAACGGTGTCGAGGTTGAACAGATTACCGAACGGCGGTTCGGCGCCGGTCTCGCAACCGGCGAAGAGGTCGCGGAATTCGCGTTCTTGCTCTAATTCGGCTCGAGCGCCCAGCACCTCGCGGAGCTGGGCAAAATCTACCTTATGGGAAGCTGGTAGTACCAGCATCACTGGTGGACCGTTCTCCTTTTTGACCATGACAACCTTCGCCATCATTTTCCCGGGAACGTGCTGCGCTTGCGCCACTTCCTGAGCGGTGTAGGCGGTGGAGTGAGTAAGCACTTGATACTTAATCTTGTGCTCATCCAGGTATTCTTGGAGCTTTCGCAGGATTGGCATACGGAGTCCTCCTCTGCTGCACCTCTTTAGTGCCGGATTCTACTGAATTGTCGTAGCAAGGAGTCTGCCGCTGTGCGGAGATGCTGATATGATACCATCCGTCCTGTGAAACAAAAGAGGAGTCTTCAAGGGCTTCTTATTCTCGCGACTGAGGCGTGCAGTTTCTTCTTATTCGTGAGAACCTCGGCCCGTTCTTGCCGAGAGGGGCTTCGGCACTGTTGTTGCAGCAAGTATTGGCGAGAGGGCACAGCATGGCAGTCGAACGGGTGTTAATCCTAGGCGCGGCAGGCCGGGACTTTCACTGCTTCAACACCTACTTTCGCGACAATCCGCATTATGAAGTGATCGCCTTCACCGCTACCCAGATCCCTGGCATCGCGGACCGACGGTATCCTCCCGCGTTGAGCGGGTCGCGCTATGCGGAGGGTATTCCCATCTACCCGGAAGACCAGTTAGAGGCGCTGATTCGCAGCGAGCGCATCAACCAGGTCGTGTTCGCTTATAGCGATGTCGCGCACCTCGCGGTCATGCACCTGGCGTCACGTGTCCTGGCGTGCGGAGCGGATTTTCGCTTGATCGGACCGGAGCACACCTTCCTCACTGCTACACGACCGGTGATTTCGGTCTGTGCTGTACGTACCGGCTGCGGCAAAGGGATGGTAGTGCGCTGCCTGGCGAGCCTTCTGCGGGCGCGTGGACAGCAACCAGTCGTGGTGCGTCACCCCATGCCCTACGGGGACCTGGTCAAACAAGCCGTGCAACGCTTCGCGACTCTGGAGGACTGCGACCGGTACGAATGCACCATCGAAGAGCGCGAGGAATACGAACAACACATTCGTGCTGGCGTGGTCGTCTATGCTGGAGTGGACTACGAGCGCATCCTGCGGGCGGTGGAGCAAGAAGCTGAGGTGATCCTCTGGGACGGCGGCAACAACGACTGGCCATTCTTCCGCCCGAACCTGGAGATCGTCCTGCTCGATCCGCACCGCGCCGGACATGAGTTGCTCTATCACCCCGGTGAGACCAACCTGCGCCGTGCCCAGGTGCTGATCGTCAACAAGCTCGACTCGGCGCCGGTCGCCGGCGTACAGCAAGTCATGAGCAATATCGCCCAGATCAATCCGCAAGCGACGGTGATCCAGGCGCGCTCAGCCGTGTCGGTTGATCGGCCTGAGTTGATTCGCGGCAAACGTGTGCTGGTTATCGAAGACGGGCCGACGCTGACTCACGGCGAGATGGGGTACGGCTCAGGAACTATTGCCGCCCAACGCTACGGAGCGGCGGAGATCATCGATCCACGCCCAGCCGCCCGGGGGAGTCTGGCCGAGACCTTCCACCGTTATCCCTGGATCGCCCACGCGTTGCCGGCGATGGGTTATTCTGCCGGTCAACTTCAGGACCTGGCCGCAACCATCGCCGCCGTTGCTTGCGACACGATTGTGATCGCGACTCCTGTTGATCTGGGTCACTTAATTCCTCTCTCCTCCCCGAGTTGCCGTGTGCGGTATGAACTCGAAGAAATCAGCCGCCCAGACTTAGCCGAAGTGGTCGAGAAATTTTTGCTCGGAAGGATGTCCGGCGAGGTTGAGCATGGGTGAGCGGGTCGTCGTCGCTCTAGGGGGCAACGCCCTGATCCGCCAGGGGGATCGCGGCACCGTTACTGAGCAGGCAGTTCGCAGCCTGGCAGCGATGCAAGCCGTCGCTCAGATGGTCATAGCAGAACGCCAGATTGTGATTACCCACGGCAACGGTCCAACCGTAGGGAACATCCTGATCCGCCAGCAGCTCAGCTCGCTCGGCACGTGACACCGCCGATGCCGCTCGATGTATGCGGGGCCGAATCGCAAGGGAACATCGGCTATCTACTGGAACGGGCGCTTATACAAGTCCTGCAGCAACGCGGCATCCAGCGCCCCGTTGCAACATTGCTATCTCTAGTCGAAGTTGATCCGCATGACCCCGCCTTCGCCCAGCCAAGCAAGCCGGTGGGGCCTTTTCTCTCTGCCGTTGAAGCGGAAGAATTAGGCCGCTCGGTGCCGGTCACCTGCTCCCAAACGAATCCTCGAGAGTGCGGCAGTAAACGCGCTGCTGGCCGCTGGGATCATCGTCATCACCTTAGGTGGTGGAGGAGTTCCGGTTGCACTGGACAACGGGCAGCATTTGAGTGGTATCGAAGCAGTCATCGACAAGGACCTGTCTTCCAGTCTTCTGGCCCGTGAGATCGGCGCGAGCAGTCTGATCATCCTCACCGACATCGACCATGTGTATCTCGATTTTCTCAGTGCCCAGCGGCGCGCGGTGCAGCAGATGACTGTGGCTAAGGCCGCGGAACATCTGCGGCGTGGAGAGTTCTTACCGGGCAGCATGGCTCCCAAGGTCGAGGCCGGCATCGCGTTCCTGCGTGGCGGCGGCCAACGCGTACTGATCGGCCTGCCAGAAGAGTTACCTCAGTTACTGAAAGGTGAGGCAGGAACCGAGATTATCCCGTAAAGACAGGCTCTCTGCGGGTCCTCATCAGAGAAGAAAAGCTACAGACTGTTGTCTGTCCACGAGACTTATAATATAAGTCACCAGATAATAGTCTTGTGATAATCCTTACTCCGACTCAGGACTTTGTCAATAGTCTCATCGCAATCGCCCAGGACTTTCCTGAAGATGCTTTGGCTATTCATCAAGGGGTAGAGCAACTCCGTGATCTCGCTCTACTCGTGCCG
>WNFE01006491.1_pt1 | contig 12491 bp, 10 predicted proteins | sample 5400451 | NCBI WGS metagenome assembly WNFE01 (sample SAMN13153344, study PRJNA577476) | soil metagenome | isolation source: 200 cm saprolite under Douglas fir tree site 2 hole 2 | place: USA:California | collected 2015-04-18
AGCTTTGCCTACGGTATGGATCGTCTGGTGACCTGGGCACGGCAAGAAGAGAAATGGCTAGTCTGCTTGCCAGGCACAGAGACGCTCGATCCTGAGCTGATGGCATCTTCGACTGTAGGCGTGCCGGTCGCACATGAAGTTCTGGCGTATCTGCAATCAGGAGGGGTGCAGAACTATGAGCAGTGTTTGCGGTTCCTCTGCGATCATCTCTTGACGACTGGGTTTGGCTTTGATCCCCCTGTTCCTCAGCCACGACACGGCGTGTACTACCCTGGATGGCCAGGAGCGAACGCGATAGAGCTACGTGCACGCCATGATAGCACCCGTCCCACGATCGGCATTCTGTTCTACCGTGCACATTACCTGTCAGGGAATACCGAGTTTGTTGATGTCTTGATACGCGCCATAGAGGAGCAAGGAGCGAATGCCTTCCCTGTTTTTGCCAACTCGCTCAAGGAGATTGATGACGATGATGGCAGGTCCGCGCACCTCCCTGCAGCACTCGCCTATTTTGTTGATGAGCATGGGCAAACGAATGTAGATGTTCTGATCACGACCATGAGTTTCGCGCTCGGAAGTATCGATCCGCAGAAGACCTATGAGAACGAGTGGGAAACGCCTGTTATGGCAAACCTCAACATTCCGGTGCTGCAGGCGATCGCTGCCGGCAATAGCAAGGGGCAATGGGAACGTTCGGCTCGTGGCCTTACCCCTCTTGATACCGCAATGAATGTCGCTCTGCCTGAATTCGATGGGCGTATCATCACGGTCCCTATCTCATTTAAAGGAACGGTAGAAGCGTCAATGCCAGACCCATCTCAGCAGGTGGCGACGAGCATCTCGTCGTCTCCCTTGAGAAACACGGCACATCGTGTCGTGCGATACCAGGCCGATGAAGAACGCATTTCTCGTCTTGTAGGGCTAGCGTTGCGCCTTGTCAACTTGCGGCGTAAACCAAACGCTGACAAGCGTATCGCGATTATCTTGACCAATTCTCCAGCCAAGGCCGCACGTATTGGCAATGCGGTGGGACTTGATGCACCCGCATCGTTGATGCTCCTGCTCGCTGCCATGCGAGAGGCCGGCTATCAGGTCACGGATATTCCTGAGAGTGGTGATGCGCTGATTCATGCGCTGATTGACCGCTGCTCGTATGATACGGAACTACTCACCGAAGAGCAACTTGCCCAGGCTGCTGCCCATGTCTCGGATGTTCGTTATGAGCAATGGTTCGCGGGTTTGCCTGCTCGGAACCAGGAAGAAATGCAAACACGCTGGGGAATACCACCCGGCGAGGCCTACGTCCACGAGAACGCTATTGCTCTAGCAGGGTTGACCCTGGGCAATATCTTCGTGGCTCTGCAACCACCGCGTGGTTACGGCATGGACCCAAACGCCATCTATCATACACCCGACTTGCCACCCACGCATAACTATCATGCGCTGTATCGTTGGTTGCGCGATCCGCACGGGTGGAACGCGGACGCCATTATCCACCTGGGGAAACATGGAACGCTTGAATGGTTGCCAGGCAAGAGCGTCGGACTGTCTGAAACATGCTATCCAGATCTGTTATTGGCTGATCTGCCCATGATTTACCCTTTCATTATCAACAACCCTGGCGAGGGAGCGCAGGCCAAGCGACGCACACACGCCGTCATTGTCGATCATCTCGTGCCACCTATGACAAGCGCCGGAGCATATGGTGCCCTGGCTGAACTGACGCAAATGGTTGATGAGTATTATAGACTCGAAGCACTTGATCCCAGTAAGCTTCCCGAATTACAACGCCAAATATGGGAGAAGATCACCGAGGCCAATCTCGATGCTGACCTGAAAGTGATGGTGCGCCAAGATCACGGAGATCACGTTCACGAGTGGGACGACGAACTGACTGAGGATGGAACTCCCGCGACCTTGAGCGAGATGCGCGGGAAGGATTTCGCCCATCTGCTCGAAGATATCGATGGATATCTCTGTGAATTAACCGGGGCGCAGATTCGCAGTGGGCTGCACATCCTGGGACTTCTGCCGCAAGATGAGCAACTCATTGACGTACTCTTTAGTCTCTGCCGTTTGCCTAACCTGGGTGTGCCCAGTCTCACTGAAGCGGTCGCGAAAGCCAGCGGTTTTGAGCTTTCACGTTTACTTGACGCACCCGGCCGTCGTCTCACCGTTGAAGAACAGCAGTGCCTCGACAGACTCAAGCATCTCAGTAGTGATGCGAGTAGTGAGTCAACACTGATTTCTGCGAGTGCCTCTGATGCCATCGAAAGTATTGAACACTGTTGCCATCAAGTACTTACCTTCATGCAAGAGCATGATTTCAGGACAGATGCTCTCGATACCGCCATCGCCACCTTCTGGCCTGCTAAGCTTCGCACGACATCTGATGTGCGCGACGTAGTATCCTTTGTGTGTCGGGAAGTTCTACCACGTCTCTCGCAAACAGACAATGAAATACGGCATATTTTGACGGCGTTACGTGGCGAGTTTGTTCCTGCTGGTCCAAGTGGCTCTCCGACGCGAGGCATGGTCCATGTACTGCCCACGGGGCGAAACTTTTATACACTTGACCCACGAGCAATACCCAGCCAAGCGGCATGGGAAGTTGGTTCTCAGCTTGCCAGAGTCCTCGTTGATCGTCACCTGAAAGAGACGGGACAATATCCTCAGAGTGTGGGACTCAGCATTTGGGGAACCAGTGCCTTACGTACCCAGGGAGACGATATTGCTCAGGTCTTCGCTCTGCTCGGGGTGCGCCCACGCTGGCAGCGTGAGAATCGACGCCTCCTGGGCATTGAGGTCATTCCGCTGCATGAGTTGAAGCGACCAAGAATTGATGTAATCTGTCGCATTTCTGGCTTCTTTCGTGATGCTTTTCCACACCTGATCAGTGTACTCGATGAGGCCGTACACACAGTCGCTGCCCTTGACGAGCCACTTGAGCAAAACTACATCCGACGACATGTGCAGGCCGATACTGCACGCTATAGCGAGGCGGGACAGGATACGACATCGGGTCAAGAATATGCACACTACCGCATTTTCGGCTCCAAACCCGGGGCCTATGGAGCGGGCATCTTGCCGCTGATCGACGAGCGTAACTGGCAAGGAATCACCGATTTTGCTGAAGCGTACGTGAACTGGGGCGGCTATGCATACACACGTTCAACTTTCGGGAGCGATGCTCGTAATGCGTTTCGTACAGTCCTCTCCCGCGTAGAAGTGGCGGCGAAAAATCAGGATAACCGCGAGCATGACCTGTTCGACTCTGATGATTATTTGCAGTTTCATGGCGGGATGATTGCCACCATTCGTGCGCTCACTGGCAGACTTCCACGCCGCTACATTGGTGATAGCGCAGACCCACAGCGCGTACATATGCGCGACCTGAAAGAGGAGGCGCTCCGCGTCTTCCGTTCGCGGGTGACGAACCCGAAGTGGTTGGCGGCAATGCGCCAGCATGGATATAAAGGTGGTTTGGAACTGACAGCGACAGTAGATTATCTCTTTGGCTATGATGCAACTTCCGACATAATGGACGATTGGATGTACAAACAGGTATCACAAGCCTATGCACTGGATGCCGAGACGCAAGCGTTTTTGCGCGAAAGCAATCCCTGGGCATTACGGGATATCGTTACGCGCTTATTTGAGGCTGCGACACGAGGGTTATGGAAAGCTCCCGATCCAGCAGAAATGGACGCCTTGCGCGATGTGCTTCTCGAAGCGGAAGCCGATATCGAGGGCAGGAGTGAGAGATGAGTGTAGGACAGCTTATAACGAAATCGCGATAAATGGAGAGGAAGCACGAATTGAACGAGGGAGATGTAATGGATTCGCGACCAGATGTTATTGCCGGGTCAACAGATGAACAGACTTCAAAAGAGAAACTGTATCCAGCGTTCCTTTCACTCCAAGGGAAAACATGCATAGTTGTCGGAGGTGGAGGTGTTGCTGCCCGTAAGGTCCGCTCACTGGTTTCTACAGGCGCGATCATCGTCGTCATTAGTCCACTCCTGCATACGGAGTTACAAGCTCTTTTGTCCGCAGGGTCGATACATCACATCCAAAGTCCCTATTCAAGAGAGCATCTTACTGGTGCGACACTCGTTTTCGCTGCCACCAATGATCCTGCAATCAACCTGCAAATTGCACAGGATGCACAGCAGATTGGGGTGTGGATCAACGTTGCGGATAATCCCGACAGCAGTGATTTTTACGTACCTGCAAGCATTCATCGGAAGGATTTGACGCTCGCGGTTTCGACAGATGGAAGCTCACCAGCATTTGCCCGATATGTACGCGAGATGCTTGAGCACGCTCTTAGTGAGGCTCTAGGGCAGGCGTTAGAGATGATTGCTCAAGCTCGGCCACGTATTCTTGCTGCACCAAAAGGACAACAAGCGCAGCTATGGGAAAGTCTCCTCTCCCTTCGCTTAGAAACTGTCATTGAAACGGAAGGGTATATATTGGCGCGTTCACGCTTTGAGGAATGGCTTGCACAGAAAAGGTTGCAATGAGATTGACCTGCTATAGCTTTAATAGAGTCGATGAACTCTTGACGGGCTATTTACCTACCGAAGATTCGCCCAAAGAGTCATGCACCGGCAGGGAAGGGTGTTTGACGACATTCATTGTTGCCGCCGAATTGACTCACCAAAGATAGGTTCACCACCGCTTTTGGTGAAACCGCCCGCTTGCTTTTGAGGAGATAACTTGAGCGTGGTATACTGTGAGGAACACAAGCAGTGTGACTGCTTTTTCTTTTTGGAGGAAGAAATCAATAATGGAAGAGGCGATTTTTCTCTCGTTATCCCCTGACCTTCGGATTGACCAGATCACCACAACGGACACAGTCCTTGTTGATTATGGACTCGACAAAATCCACACCGAGAACAGGCGTAGCTGAAATGAGGATCACCACTTCTCCCTCCTCGCGAGCAACAGAAGCAACTTGTGTTTGCATATCCTTGAGTGATAATAGGCTCCTTCAATGCCAGCCAGACAGTGACGGACTGGGGGTCTACACGTCGTAATATGGGACCTGAGAGAATCAACGGGAGGGCAGTGAATCGTTCCGCTATGGGAGTCCAGGACATGGCAAGTATTTCTCCGTACAAACTACACAGTATCTGGGGTACAGGCATAGACTCACTTTTACGTACGACATTAGCATAAATTATCTTTGGCGGCAAGCACAAGAGAACCTGAAGACGAAAAAGTAATGGCTGAACGTAGGAACGAAGTAGTACATCTGTACGATGTATTTTCCGACGTTGTAGAATAAGTCTGGTAACGATAACGATATCTTGTGAGAGGGAAAAACAGATGTCTGAAAAACCTGACAACCTGACAACGTTCTACCAGGGTTGGGAGACCTATCAAGACCTGCTCATTAAGGCGATTACCCCGCTGTCAGCCGAACAACTGACCTTGCGTGCCGCACCACACCTGCGTTCGATAGGTGAGATCCTGAACCACATTATTGCTGTGCGTGTGCGATGGTTTCATGGTTTGATGGGTGAGGGCGGCGAGGAGATTGCCCCGGTGGGAGAATGGGATCGCCCAGGCCAGCCCGTTCGTAGCACCGCCGAATTGGTGAGTGGGCTTGAGAGAAGTTTGCAATTTGTACAGCAATGTCTCTCGCGTTGGACACCCGCCGATTTGGAGTATGTTTTCAAAGGTACGTGGCAAGGCGAGGAATATGCGCTCTCGCGTCAATGGGTGATTTGGCACGTCATCGAGCATGATCTTCACCACGGTGGCGAGGTTTCGTTAACGCTCGGAATGCATGGTTTGACGGCTCCCGATCTGTGATACAAAGCGAGGGATAGCGCAGTGCAGATTATTCTTAAAAATGTGGACGGAGGATGAGGCTGCATTTGAAGGGCAATATTACCATGTGCGTGGCACGATCAACCGACCGAAAGGCGCACAGAAGCCACACATTCCCTTGCTCATCGGCGGCGGAGGCGAGCAGGTGACGCTCAAACTCGTCGCGCAGTACGGCGATGCCTGCAATGTCGGCCACCTTGATCCGGAAGGGCTTGAGCACAAGTTTTCTATCCTCAAAAAGCATTGCGACGAGATTGGCAGAGATTATAATACGATCAGGCGCACAGTGCTCTTCAACTGCGCCATTGCTGAGACCGATCAGGCCACGCTTGCCAAAAGTGAACCATTCAAACGCACTATCCCTTCGGGCCGCATCCGCGAACAAGCGCTCGTCGGTACACCCGATACCATTAGCAAGCGTCTCACAGAAATCAAGCAAGCGGGTGCACAGGAGATTATCCTGTATATGCCCGACTCAGCACAGCTAGAGTCGGTGCGATTGTTTGCACGAGAGTGTATTCAAAATCGTTAAATGATCCTGGCATCTGCTAGGGTCCATCCCCTGGTACCCGCAAAGGGCACCACTACATTTCATCTCAGATGCATCAAGTTTTTGAGACCCAGGCAGTACTTATCGACCAGGAAGACACCAAAACAGATATCACTACAGGGCGACCGCGAGGAACATTGTCCCTTGCGGTCGCCCTGTAGTGATATCCCAACAATGTCTACCTGCTGGGTCTTACTTCGAAGAGCGCTATCCGACTAAACATCCGGCTTTGTCGAGCTTGCCGCTTGCTTCGTCGTATCGACCACATCCTGCCCTGTTTGCTTCACCTGAGAGCCAGCCTGCTGAGCTAGATCTTTGAGATCACTCGCAGTTGACTGCATTTTGGTCGCCGCCTGCTGAGCGTAGTCTTTCAAAGCGCTACTCGTCTGCGAGACGCGATTAGAAACCTGTTGCGCATACTGGCTGAGTTGTTCGTTCTCAGGCAGGTTAGCACGCAGTTCTTCAAATCGCTGACGTAGTAGACGGCGCATCTCCTCGCCTTTCATCGGTGCCACCAGCAGACCGATACCGACTCCGAAGAGTACACCTTTGAAAAAATTGTTCATCTTCAAACTCCTTTTCCTGAAATCGTGGGTAAGCCTAATGTTAGCATAACATTACACACCCTCATCAAACAAGTGAGAGTGGGAGCCTGGTACCCGCAAGGGGCACCACTACATTTGAGTCTACCCCGTTCCTTCACACAAAATTGTGAACCTCACCCTGGGAGCCTGGTACCTGCAAGGGGCACCACTACATTTGGGAACACGTATAACCCAAACAATTAGTTTCAGTGGGTATCAGCAAACCATAGCCGTCAGCATCTCTACGTACCCGACAAAAGCAGCGTAAGGACCAACAAAAGGAACCTCCTTCGCCAATTCTTGTACTCTCGCCGGAGAGAAACCCTGCTGCGCCAGCCTGGAAAACCACACACGAGCTTGCAGCACACGACGCTGATCTGCCTCAGCAGGAAGCTGACCTGAATGACCACGCCCGTAATTGTATCGTTGCAGTAGATCGGGATCACGCAAGTAGGCGCGCACAAGAGGCAATAGGACCACATGTATAGCCTCTTCATCAAGACTATGGCGAAGATATCTTGTTAACATCGCCTCATCAACACTTGAGGCAGTACTCATTGCACGCAGAAGTTTCGTACGGGCCTCCAAGGCTGAAAGTGCAGGATGCACAAGCTTCCCCTGTTCTCCTAGCTGTACTTCATGTAATCGACCGAGAAGCAATGCACCATAGCCTAAATGACCAACCCATCCTTCAAGCAATGGAGTCCGAGTTGTGTTACCACTACGTTGCCATTCTCGCAGCGTGTCGCGTGTGACAGGCCAGCGCAACCAGATACGCGCCGGGGTGACCAGCGGATCCAGGAACATCACCTCATGTGCCTCAGCAATGATGGCTTCGATGAATGCTTCTTGCTTTTCGCGCCGGTTATCCCCAATAATCCAGATATCGATAATTTTTGCACTGCGATAAGCGGAATGCCGACGCTGCCACTCGTCCAGTTCAAGCGCTGCGCATTGAAACTCAACCGCCCAACGCTGCCCAGCAGTATGAGCCACAAAGATATCGGCAATACGGTTTGGTTCAGGTAATCGTTCTTCTAACGTGATCGCCGCTTGCGGAAATTGCTCACGCAGCCAATTGGCAAGCACAACCTTCCCACGCATATGGCGTATTGACTCAACCTCAGTGCTCCAAGCACACTCACCTTTTTGATGCGCAAAGTGAAGCTGGGCACGTTTCCCCGGACCACCACGCAAATGAACCACGCTACGACAATTGGGGCAGTGCAGAGCACGTTCATGCGACAATTGTTGTAGTTGCTCTAAAGGCGTTTCTTCGGCAACAACGGGATGACCACCCGGACCATAGGCAACAAGCATAGTAAGATCATTTTTCCTTGTAAGCACGGCGGGCGACCACAAGGGCCCCATACCATTTAGATAAGAAAAGGAGGTCCACATATGGCATACTATTGGAAGTATCAACCCATCACGCCACATGAAAGGAACCTCCTGATGCCTTTAGCGTACGTCACTTTGTGGAAGATGACAAGTGATGTTATCATCTGAGTCTGACGGTCTTGGAGCAGGTCTACCCGCGAGAAAGTGCTCACTATGGTGGCCATTGTCTCCCCGGTGATCACCATGAGCCTGTTACCACAACTGCGTGCCCTGTATCTGGATGAGCTAGAATTATCCGGTTTGAGCTTGGTGTTATATGTTACACTAGCAACAAGGAAAGGAACGTAGGAGGGTCTTGGGCAGGGATGAAGCCAAAGGAGTTGACGACAGTTGCACGATCTTGACGAGAACCCGCACTCTCTCAGGAGATGTGACAAGCAGGCTGCGAAGATGCAGTCGAAAGGGGAACCGAAAAAAATGTCGCGCAAAATGCGCGGTATTTGCACGGTGACCCGCCTGCGGATCGGCATCCAGGGCCCACCCATCCGCTCCACACCCCGCTCGCCCCTACAGGATTTGAGTCTACCCCGTTCCTCCATGTGAAGGAATACGGCGAGTTGGAAACCCTACCACCTTCTCTCTTTCCCCACACCCTCTGATATCAAAAGATCAGCCTCCAAAACACTAATGACAGAACCAGCATCTTAGTGTATAATACCGACCTTAGAATAGATATGTGTACAACTTGCACAAAAACAAATCAACAGCGTACACGTTACCTTTAGTTATTATCATTTAGAACCAACGAACTACTAATGCTCGGAGAAGGAGCAACCGTCATGACCACGACCACCAGTACCAGTATTCCACATGGGAAATACCACATCTGGACCGTTGGCTGCCAGATGAACCAGGCTGACTCCCAGCGCATCCAGACCATTCTCGAAGAATTGGGTTGGGAAGAGACAAGCATGGATCAGGCCAACCTGGTGGTACTCAACACCTGCAGCGTGCGCAAAGCACCAGAAGAGAAGGCGCATAACCAGCTTGCCCAACTCAAACATGCCAAGGCCAGGCGCAACGACCTCCTTATCGCACTCATGGGCTGCATGATCGGCAATCAGAAAACCATCGACGAACTACAAAAACGCTACCCACACATTGATCTCTTCATGAAGGTCGAGCAGGCCGACATACTGCCGCGCTTCCTCGAAGAGCGCTGGACACCTATCTCCGGCGCGGGCTGTCTCGACATTGAATACATGCCCTTCGCCGACGAGACCATCCCTGCGGAACCTATCTCACCGACCATCGCCGCTTTCAACTTGTCAATCTCCGGCAAGCGCAGCGTGCTGCCAATGGCCATCACTCCCAGGCCCGGTGAACGTACTGCCCATTATCCCACCAAGATCGAACCGGCGAAGGCCAGCCCAACCGCGTGGCTACCCGTCATCCTGGGCTGCAATAAAGTCTGTACCTATTGCATCGTTCCCTATCGTCGCGGACGCGAGCGCAGCCGTCCCATAGAGGAACTGCTCACCGAAGCGCGCTCACTCGTAGCAAAAGGGGCCAAAGAACTGACATTGCTGGGCCAGACTGTCGAAGCCTATGGACTCGATCTCCCAGATAAGCCCGACCTCGCAGACTTGATGAAGGGCCTCAGCGAGATCGACAAATTGGAGCGAATCCGCTTCATGACTTCATATCCCCGCCACATGACCGATAGCATGATTGAGCGCATGGCGGCCCTGCCCAAAGTGTGCGAACACCTGAACATTCCTGTGCAGGCAGGCGATGATGCCGTGCTCAAGCGTATGAAACGCGGCTATACTATCGACGAGTATCGCTCACGTATTGAACGAGTGCGTGCGCTGTGGCCCGACATTTCACTCTCCACCGATGTGATCGTCGGCTTCTGCGGCGAAACTGAGCAGGAGTTCCAGCACACGCTCGACCTTCTTCAGGAGATCCGCTTCGACGTGGTACATGTAGCCGCCTACTCGCCACGTCCCGGGACAGTAGCCGCACGTTGGGAAGACGATGTTCCATTAGCTGAGAAAAAACGCCGGCTGCATGCGGTCGAAGAGGTGCAGGCAAATATCTCCTTCGAGATAAACCAGCAGTTTCTCAATGCGGTCGAAGAGGTGCTGGTTGAGGATACAAATATTACGCATGGACGGCAACAGTTGAAGGGACGCAACCGTACTAACAAGCTAGTGTTCTTCCCACAACCAGGCGAAACGCTATCGGAAGACGGTCAAATAGAGTTCGACGCAGCCCGCGACATATGGATTGGCGATATGGTGAAGGTGCGAATTGAAAGAGCTTCAGCTTGGTCCTTGCAAGGTTGCGCAGTTGAGGTATAATAGGCAAACTATACGACACATCCCCAGTAAAGACAGAGGAGGTGTTTGATGACTCAAGCACAATCGGCTGAAGAGAAGATACGACTGAAAAAGCAATGGACGGATCAAGCTATTCAGCAGGCGCTGGCCAGCCAATGGGAAGAAGCAGTTATCACCAACAAGAATATTCTGAGTATCTATCCCACTGAAGCTGAGGCCTACAATCGCCTGGGCAAGGCATATAGTGAATTAGGGCAGTATGCAGAAGCACGCCAGGCCTACTCGCAGACGCTGAAGTATAGCCCAAATAATACTATTGCGAAGAAGAACCTGGGTCGACTTTCACTCCTCCAGGAGGAACCGGCGCAGACCCATAGCGGAACTGAGCGCATCGATCCACGACTGTTCATCGAAGAGACGGGCAAAACCGGTATGACAGAGTTGATCAACCTCGCTCCGTCCTCGGTTCTTGCCAAGGTAGCCGTCGGCGATAAAGTACAGTTGCATGTCAACGGGCACACGCTTCTCGTCCGCAACGCCATCGGCGAGGACATCGGACAGGTAGAGCCGCGTCTTGCCAACCGCCTGATCAACTTCATGGAAGGCGGCAACCGCTACGCAGCAGCTATCCTCGCCATGGAGCAGGGACAGGTACGACTGATTATTCGCGAAGAGTACCAGCATCCCAGCATGTTTGGCAAGGTCAGCTTCCCATCGCAGGGCGTGGGCGACACAATCCGTGCCTACACCAAGGACAGCATGCTGCGCTATGATCGCGAGGACGAGGACGAGTTGGGTAACGAAGATGAGTATTACGATGGTGGTGAGGAGATCGACGATATGACCGAGATCGATCTCGAAAGCGGCATCGAAGGCGAAGAATAACAAAAAAATCGATTGGAGAATCGTCATGAACAAGACGAAAAAAGTAGCCTGGCACAAACATCGTGTCAAGGCAAAAAAGTACAAAGAGAAGCACAAGGCACAGGCACAGAAGCCAGGTGGCAGCGTAGCCACGTCCACAGCGCGGCGGTGATATCTATCTCACGACCGCGCTACCCTATTACAACAGCGTATGAGTGATGAGCAGCACTTCTCCCCATACAATCTCATCGGCCTCTGTGCGCAATATCCTCACGCTGCTCGTCTCACGTGACGCCTACCTGGTGGCGGGCGCCGGAGGATTGGAGCGCCGGGTGACATGGGCCTGTCGCATGCGTGCGCGCCTTCCTGCATTTGAAAGTGTGCGCGGGGGAGAACTCGCTCTGCTCGGCCTATCACAGTTGCGCCGACTCGACGAGACATTGCCTCACTTGTTGAGAAGCCTGCACAAAGAGGGCGTTGCAGCCGTAGCAGTTGCAGCCGCATCCGGAGAGGCATTGGGAAATGAGGCACACATCATTGCCGATCAACTGCATCTCCCGTTGATCTTACTCCCGTCAACAGCACCACTCGAGGAAATTGAACGTGAGGTTATCACCTTCGTTGTCAGTTTTCGTAGCGAGGTCGAGCGCAAAGCTACTGAGATCGCCCACCAACTCATGCAATTGAGCGCACAGGGAATTGGCATTCAGGGTATATGCGAACACCTCGCCCGCATTTGCGGCAGATGGGTAATTGTGCAGGATGCCGAGCAAGAAATTCGCTTCAGGGCTGCTCCGCCTGCGCCACCGCCATCCACTCCAGATGAGCTAGTTATAGAGGATATCATACTAGATGCAGTGAGTGGGGATCTTGTCTGGGGGACAGGGCAAGCAGGGCGGGGGCAAGCCAGGGGGGAACCCGCGCCCCTACGCGATGAGACGCTACAAAAATACAGTTTGGTGCGCG
>WNFE01010815.1_pt1 | contig 12489 bp, 10 predicted proteins | sample 5400451 | NCBI WGS metagenome assembly WNFE01 (sample SAMN13153344, study PRJNA577476) | soil metagenome | isolation source: 200 cm saprolite under Douglas fir tree site 2 hole 2 | place: USA:California | collected 2015-04-18
AACCGCCACCGGGGAAGATGATGGGCCCGCCCCAGCCGCGCGAGCCGCCCGTCCAGCCCTGGCGCCTCACGTGCGAGCCCTGGAGGGCGGGAACCACGATGGAGAGGATGCCGGCCGCGAGAATGAAGAGAAGGAGAATCTGGAAGGTGCTCAAGCCCTTCCCTCGGCCGGATGGCCCCTGCGGCGCCGCCTTGTAGGTGCCGGCGATCACCTCCTCGATGGCGTCGAGGCCGGCGGCGATGCCGTCGGCAATCTTGCCTTCGCGGAAGCGCGGCGCGACGACCTGGCGCAGGATCTGGCTCGAGAGCGCGTCGGTGAGCTTGGACTCGAGACCGTAGCCCACCTCGAGGCGCATCTTCCTGTCCTCGACGAAGACCAGGAAGATGACACCGTTGTCGAGGCCCTTCTGGCCCACCCGCCACGCCTGGGCGAGGCGAATCGAATAGTCCTCCAGGCTCTCGCCCTGGAGCGAGCGGAAGATGGCGACGACGATCTGGTTGCTGCTCTCCCGCTCCCGCGTGCGGAGCTTGTCCTCGAGGCGGGCGCGCTCATCGGCGGAAAGCGCCCCGGCGTAGTCGTTGATGCGGTGGTCGGGCGGGGGCGGGATGGGAAGCGATGCCGAGGCCACGCCACCGAGGGCGGCGAAGAGCAGCGCCGCGAGCAGCGGTCGGCTCAGGCGCATGGGGGCGGCCTCGGGACTCCCCGCACTCCTCCTAGAACTTCACTTTCGGAACGGTCTCGCTCCCTGGGGCCGACTCGAAGAAGGCCTTCTCCTTGAAGCCAGCCAAGCGGGCGACGACGGCCCACGGCATCAGCTTGATCTTCGTGTTGTAGTCGCGCACTGCCTCGTTGAAGCGCTGACGCTCGACGGTGATACGGTTTTCCGTTCCCTCGAGCTGGCTCTGCAAAGCCAAAAAGTTCTGGTTGCTCTTGAGCTCGGGGTAGCGCTCCACCGTGACCAGCAGACGCGAGAGGGCGCCCCCCAGCTGGTTCTGCGCGTCCTGGAACTTCTTGAAAGCCGCCGGGTCGTTGAGGAGCTCCGGGGTCGCCTTGATGCTGCCGGCGCTGGCGCGGGCCTGGGTCACCTCCTCGAGCACGGTCTTCTCCTGGGCGGCGAAGCCCTTGACGGTCTCGACGAGGTTGGGGATCAAGTCGGCGCGCCGCTGGTAGACGTTCTGCACCTGCGCCCACTTCTCGCTGACGGCCTGGTCGGCGGCAACGAAGCCATTGTAGACGCCGAACAGCGTGGCGAAGCCGAGCACCACGATCAGGACGATGACGCCGATGACGATCAGTCCAGTTCTCATGTTCCGAGTATACCCGCAGGCCGCCGATAAGGGCCCATCTGCTTCGTTGGCGAGCTTGCGGCACCCCTCAACGTACAGCGAGTAGGCCTCGGGGTGCCGCGGCGCTCGCCGCCTGGCATCTGGACCCTTCTCGACGCCCTGCGCGGCCCGTCCTTTGTCTGCCCCTTTTCTGAGTCGCCTACAAGTCGTTGCCGGAGTAGGACTGGTTGAACGACTTGTTGCACAGCGGGAAGTCGGGAACGATGTTCTTCAGCAGGGCGTAGGACAGCGGCCGCCAGTTGAGAAAGGACGGATCCATGATCTTGACCCGATACAGCGCTCCGCCCGCGTCGGCCATGACCCAGTGGATGATGGCCCCACGCCAGCCTTCGACCATGCCCCAGCCCGGCTCGAAGGCCGGCAGCGCTCCCAGCGGAGAGGCGAGCGGCCCCTCGGGCATTCTTTCGACGGCCTGGCGGATCAGCCGCGCAGATTCGCGGGCCTCCTCGACTCGGACCAGGGTTCGCGCTTTGACATCTCCGGAGGTGAAGACAGGCACGCGGAAGGAGAGATCGCCGTAGGCTGCGAACGGGTGGTCGCGCCTCAGATCGGCGTCTATGCCCGAGGCGCGCGCGACGTAGCCCAGGACCCCGTGATCGCGCGCGGTGCGGGCGGTGAGCATGCCCGTGCCCTCGAGCCTGTCCTGCACGAGGCTCGAGGCGAGCGACAGCGCCACGATCTCCTCGAAGTCCGCGAGCGCGCCGCCCACCTCGGCGGGCAGATCGAGGCCGGGGGAAAGATCGTGGCTGACACCGCCCGGCACGACGCCGCCCCGCAGGAGCCGGCTGCCCGTAAGCCGCTTGTTCAGTCGGAGCAGCCGTTCGCGGATGCGAAAGCAGTGCGAGTGGGCCAGTGCGAAGCCGGTGTCGTTGACGATCATGCCGAAATCGGCGATGTGGTTGTACAGCCGCTCCATCTCGAGCAGCACGACGCGGAGGTAACGCGCGCGATCGGGCACGACCGTCCCCCCCAGCGCTTCGAGCGCCTGGCAGTAGGCCATCGAGTGGCCGGCCGTCGTGTCTCCGGAGACGCGCTCGGCCAGCTCCAGCCCGGCGACGGGAGCGCGCCCCTCGAAGAGCTTCTCCGTGCCCTTGTGGGTGTAGTAGAGGCGCGCGCGCATGTTGATGATGGTCTCGCCGACGACGGAGAAGCGGAAATGCCCCGGCTCGATGACGCCCGCGTGCACGGGCCCGACGGGAATCTCGTAGACGCCCTCGCCGCCCACTTCCACGAACGGAAAGGGCCGCCCGTCATCGGCAAACTCGCCCGCCAGGGCGTCCTTCCTCAGCGGGAAGAAATCGGCGGGCCAGAAGCCGTGGCGCACGAGCGGACGCGGGTCGGGGTGGCCCGCCGCTGTGATGCCGAAGAGGTCGTAGATCTCCTGCTCGAAGAGCGAAGCGGGGTGATGGAAAGTGCCGAGAGAGGCGACGGCGGGCTCCCGGGGCGCCAGGGTCTTGCGCGCCTGGAGGAACCAGTTCTCGCTCGGGTGCGCGTAGAGGTAGTACACCTCGAAGGCGTCCAGGTCGCCACGCCGGTCATTGGCGACCATGAGACGGAGGTCGGCGCCGAAGTCCGCGCGGAGCATCTGCGCGAGCCTGAGTGCGTCGCCCGCCCTGACCGTGCCGTGTATCTCCCTGCCGCGGACAATCCGCGCCTCCGCCAGGCGCGGGCCCAGCGCGGCGACGACCGCCTGGAGGTCTCTCATCGTCCGGCGATCTCCACGATCCTGCCGAGAAGCTCGGTGATCGGCGCGGGCACCGCAATCCCCAGGCCGACGAGCATCGTGGCGCACGCGACGAGCGGCACCACCGCCCAGCCACCGCTCTCGCCACGCCGGATCCCGGCAGGCGCCGGGCCGTAGAGCATGCGGTTGAGATGTGCCAGCAGCGAGACGAAAGCGACGGCGAGGAGCGCGAGCACCGCCGCCATCAGCCAGCCCTTCCCATCCGCAAAGCCCGCGCGCACCAGCGCGAACTTCGAGAGGAACATGCCGAAAGGCGGCAGGCCCAGCAGCGCGATCATCCCGGCGGCGAAGAGGCCACCCGTCCACGGCATGACTCGCAGGAGTCCCGACACGCAGCCGATATCTGGCGAGCCGTAGCGGTCGAGGATGCGCCCCGAGACGAAGAACATCATGGACTTGGCGAGCGTGTGATTGACGAGATGGAGCATCGAGGCGAAGACGCCGAGCGGGCCCAGCGCGAGCCCCAGGCACATGAGTCCCGTGTGCTCGATGCTGGAATACGCGAGGAGCCGCTTGTACTGGCGCTGGATCACGAGGGACAGTGCCGCGATGGCGAGGGACAGGAGCCCCAGGCCGATGAGGAGCCGGTTGGGGAACTGGTGCCCGACGGCGGCGGTGACCACGGCCTTCCAGCGGACTATGGCGTAGAGGGCCACGGCCAGCAGCACGCCCGACATCATCGCCGAAAGCGCGGAGGGCGCCTCGGAGTGCGCGTCGGGCAGCCAGGTGTGCATGGGGGCGAGCCCGGCCTTGGTGCCGTAGCCGATCAAAATGAAGACGAAGGCGAGCTGGATCACCGGCGGGTGCAGCACGGGCGCGTTGGCAAGGAGCACCGTCCAATTGAGCGCGTATTCGCGCTGGCCCACGAGCGTCACGAAGTCGAAGTAGCCCAGCACGGTGCCCACGAAGGCCAGCGCGATCCCGACCGAGCCGATCAGGATGTACTTCCAGGAGGCTTCGACGGACGCCTTGGTGACCGTGAGCGGCACGATGACGGCGGAGGCGATCGTCGTAGCCTCGATGGCGATCCACATCACGCCGACGTTGTTGGCCGTCACGGCGACGAGCATGGTGAAGGCGAAGAGCGAAGAGAAGACGCGGAAGCGGCGCACCTGGGCCGGCGTGTAGTGATCGTCGGGCCCGAGGCAGGGCCCGAGGAGCGCCGCGAGAGCGGCCACGAAGGCGACGCAGGCCGCGAGGAGCGCCGAGAGCGCGTCCACGCGGAAGAGGACGGTCGCCCCCCAGGTTGGCGTCCATCCGTCGAGCACGAGTGCCACAAACCTGAGCGCCGCCAAGAGCGAGATGAGCCCGAGCCCGGCGTGGAGCACGGAGGCGGTGCGCCAGCGCGGCGGCAGCACCAGGGCGCCGGCCGCGGCGACGATCGGAGACAGGAGCAGCGCGAGGAAGGGCGCGGCCGTCATTCCCGGAGCCGGTTGAGCTGCTCGACGTCGATGCTCTCGAAGGTCTCGTGGATCTGGTAGACGAAGACCTGCATCACGATGAAGCCCAGGGCCACGTCGAGGAAGACGCCGATCTCCACGATGATCGGGATGCCGTGGGTGCCCAGCACGGCGAGCAGTGCGACGGCGTTCTCGAGCATGAGAAAGCCCAGGACCTGCGTCAGCGCCTTCTTCCGGCTGATGATGACGAAGAGGCTGACGAAGACGAGCCCCATGGCGAGCGGCATCCCGGTGCGTGTCGGCAGCTGGCTCACGGACACGAGCCGCGCGGTGACCAGATAAGCCAGGAGCACCAGCAGCCCGCCGACGAGCAGCGAGGTCGCGGTGTTCACGTAGGGCTCGAGCTCGCGCTCCGTTCCGAAGCGCCGCGCCATGCGCTCGAGCAGGATCGGGATGCCGACGCCCTTGATCAGCAGGAGGAGGGCGGCCACGGCCCAGAGCTGCCAGTCCCCCGTGAACCAGCCGACCATCGCCGTCGTCGCCGCCAGCGCCACCGACTGGGCCGTGAAGGCGCCGATATGAGCCCTCACGCCGCGCCGCCAGAGCATCGCGAGCCCGGCTAGGAGCACGAGGGTGGACCCGCCCACGGACAGCTGCGAGACGAGCTCGGGGCTCATCGGAGGAGGAAGGACGCCGTGACGGCGAGAAGCGCCAGGATGAAGGACGCGCTGAGGAGCTCAGGCACGCGGAAGAGCCGGAGCTTGGCGATGTGCGTCTCCACGAGGGCGACCACGCCCCCCAGCGCCAGCAGCTTGAGCGCGAGCGTGAGCGCGGCCCACAGGAGCGCGCCCGGCGTGAGGGCCGCGGCGATGCCCCAGGGCGCGAAGAGATTGCCGAGCAGGGTGAAGAAGACGAGCAGCTTCAGCGCCGCCGCCCATTCGATCAGCGCGAGGTAGCGGCCCGAGTACTCGAGCACCATGGCCTCGTGGATCATCGTCAGCTCGAGGTGGGTCGCCGGATTGTCCACCGGCAGACGGCCGGCGCTCCAGGCGAGCGCGAAAATCGCGAGCGCCATGGTCGGCTCGGCCAGCGCCGCCACCGTCATCTCGCGGCTCGCTCCCATGCCGCCGAAGGGCGAGCCCGGGTCGAGCCCCGCGAGGGCCAGGAAGAACGTGCCGAGCAGCAGCAGGTAGACCACGACGAGGAGATCGCCCGCGCCGTCGAAGGGCAGCGGTACGGCGAGGAGTGGCACGAGAAGCGTCACCGCCATCGTGCTGCCGAACACGATGAACGGCGCCGCGCGGAAGAGCCAGGAGGCGTTGTTGGAAACGACGACCTCCTTGGCGAACAGCTTGCGGAGCTCGAGGTACGGCTGCCACGGGGGCGCGCCGCTGCGGTTCTGGAGACGCGCCTTCATCCAGCGGATGGCGCCGACGAGCCCAGGCGCCAGGAGTAGCGCCAACGCCGCCTGCACCGGCCCGAGCAGCCAGGGACTCATGGCTGCCCCGTCACGACGAGCCAGCCCAGGAGCAGGACGAGCGCCAGGACAAGGTAGGTGAGATACGCGTGCGCCGACCCCGACTGCAATGCGAGCACCCGCTCGGACCACGACCGGACCCGCGAGATCACCGGGGCGTAGAGGTAGCGCTCGAACCACGGCACGATCGCGGAGTGATAGGAGATGGACTGCACGAAGTAGCGCGAGTCAGGGTGGAAGTCGATGCTGACGTCTTCGCTGGGCCGGTAGACGGCGGCGAAGATGCGACGGAGCGGCTCGGCGAATGCCGTCGCGGTGTACTCCATGCGCGGGGTCTGGACCACGCGCCCGCACCCCCACGTCTCGCCGACGCGCACCGGCCTGCGCGACGCGAATGCCTTCACCGCGAGCCAGGCGGTGAGGACCACGAGGGCCAGCCCCGCCGCGACGAGCGCCGGCGACATCCGCGCGAAACCCCCGGGGGTCTGGAGCGCCAGCCCGACGCTGAAGGACGGCGCCGGCCCGGCCACGCCGACCAGCGGGGCGACGAACGACGACAGCCGCGGGACGATCTCGAAAGCGCCGATGCTCAAGACGAGACACGCGACGGCCAGCACGACCATGCCCGCGCGCATGGACCATGAAGCCTCGTGGGCGGCCGCGGCCTCGGGCGAGCGCGGGATGGCGAGGAAGGTGATGCCGAAGGCCTTGACGAAGCAGGCGGCGCAGAGTCCCGCCGTCAGAGCCAGCATGCCAAGCGACAGCACCATCAGCACCGCCACGAGGGGCGACGGCGCGCCTATGCCCGGCAGGAGCGACTGGAAGAGCAGCCACTCGGAGACGAAGCCGTTGAGCGGCGGCAGCCCCGAGATGGCCGCCGAGCCCACGAGGAAGAGCGCGGCCGTCCACGGCATGCCGCGGATCAGGCCGCCCAGGCGATTCATGTCCCGCATGCCCGTCGCGTGGAGCACGGCGCCGGCGCCGAGAAAGAGGAGGCCCTTGAAGACGGCGTGGTTGACGGTGTGGTAGAGCGCCGCCACGAGCGCCAGGGTGGCCGCCGCAGGCATCTGGAGGCTCCCGAAGAGAAGGCCCGCGCCCACACCCATCGTGATCAAGCCGATGTTCTCGACGGAGTGGTAGGCCAGCAGGCTTTTGAGGTCATGCTCCATGAGCGCGTAGAGCACGCCGAGCAGGGCCGAGACGGCGCCGAGCGCGAGCACGAGACCGCCCCACCAGGCGGGACCGCCGCCGAGCAGGTCCAGGCTGACGCGGAGGAGGCCGTAGATGCCCATCTTGATCATCGCGCCCGACATGAGCGCAGAGACGTGGCTCGGCGCGGCGGGGTGCGCCCGCGGGAGCCAGACGTGGAGCGGGATGAGCCCGGCCTTCGAGCCGAAGCCGATGAGGGCCAACGCGAAGACGGCGTCCCGCGTTCCCGGCGGGAGCGTGAGGGCCGCCGCGCGAAGAGCGCTGAAGCCTCCCGGGCCGCCCGACTGGAGGAGCAGGAAAGAGCCGAGGAGGCAGGCGAGGCCGATCTGGGTCATGGCGAGATACCACTGGCCGGCGCTCACGACCTCGGGCTGGTCCGACTCGGTCATCACGAGGAAATAGGAGCTGAGCGACATGCCCTCCCAGACGAGCAGGAACGTCAGCGTCCCGCCGGCGAGCGGGACGAGGCTCATCGTCAGGAGGAAGACGTTGAGCATGAAGCCGACCTGGCGGAGCGCGGGGCGGCCCTCCCACAGGCGCGCGTAGCCCGCGCCGTAGAGCGCCGATGGCGCGGCGACGAGACTCGTCAGGGCGAGGAACACGGCACCCAGAGGGTCGAGGGTGAACGCCATGCCGCCCACGGGCCCGAAGAAACCCGGCGCATCGAGAGAAAATGCCGCGCCCCGGATGCACACGCCCGCCGCCAGCGCGAGGCCGGCCGACGCGCCGACGATCGCGCCCAGCGCCGACGCCCACCGGGACAGCGCACCCGTGCCGAGCGCCAGGGCGGCCGCGGCGCCCGAAGCGTAGCCCGCGATCAGGAGCAGGAAGAGCGCGCGCACTGTCTAGGCGCGGCCGCTTTGCAGCGCGGTCAGGATGCCCCGGAGGATGTGCGCCGGCTCCGGCGGGCAGCCGTCCACGAAGACGTTCACGGGAATGACGCTGTCCACGCTGCCGGCGACGGCATAGCTGCCCGCGAAGACACCGCACGTGCGCGCGCAGTCGCCCACGGCCACCACCAGCTTGGGATCGGGCGTCGCGTCGTACGTCTTGCGCAGCGGCACTTCCATGTTGCGTGTCACCGGGCCGGTGACGAGGAGGAGGTCGGCGTGACGCGGCGAGGCAACGAAATGGAAGCCGAAGCGCTCGCTGTCGTAGACGGGGCTCATGAGGCCGGTGATCTCGATCTCGCAGCCGTTGCAGGAGCCGGCGTCCACCTCGCGGATGCCGAGCGCCCTGCCGAAGAGCCGCCGCGTCTCGGCGTCCACCTCGCGGACCAGGTGGACGATCTCGCTGTCCCCGGCCGCCAGCGGCTCGGTGACGATGCCCGTCCGGAGAATCTTGGAAATAAGTCCCATCTAGCGCCGGCGCGCCTCCCGGCGCAGCTCGTGGAGCATGCTCTGGGTACCGATGAGGTGGTTGTCGAAGATCCGTCGCGCGATGCCGAGCAGGTCCCGGAGCGAAGCGTCGCGCGCCGTGTACCGCACCGTCGTGCCGTCCTTGCGGGCGTCAACGATATTTTTCGCCCTGAGCACGGCGAGCTGCTGGGACACGGTGGGCTGGTCGAGTCCGAGGGCCTCCTGAAGCTCGTGCACGCTGCGCTCGCCGTGAACGAGGACTTCGAGAATGCGGATGCGGATCGGGTGCGCGAGGGCCTTGAAGAACTCCGCTTTGAAGGCCTGGAGCTGCGCGCCGCCCGTGGCCCGCTTCATGTATTATTCCTTATATAGGTATATATTAGAAATGTCAACCCTGCGGCGCACAGGATCGCCGATTCGTCAGGTTGACCGCAACCGGGCCCCATGTTAGAACCGGAGCACTTCACCCGCGGTACGAGCCGCACGACGTCGTGGGGCTGGGACCCCACCGTCGGAGGCGAGTTCTGAACGGAGGCCCCACCCATGGACCTGAACTACACGCCCGAGGACATCGCCTTCCGCAAGCAGGTGCGGACCTGGCTCGAGCAGAACCTGCCCAAGAAGGAGATTCGCACTCTCGAGGACCGCCTCGCCTGGCACCGCAAGCTCTACGAGGCGGGCTACCTCGGCATGGGCTGGCCGAAGGAGTACGGCGGCGGAGGGGCGCGGCCCATGGAGCAGGCCATCGTGTCAGACGAGCTGGCGCGGGCCAACGCGCCGGCACCGAGCAACAGCCTCGGGATCGGCATCGTCGGCCCGACCATCGTCGTCCACGGCACGGAGGCTCAGAAGAAGCGGTACCTCAGAAAGATCCTCACGGCCGAGGAGCTGTGGTGCCAGCTCTACTCCGAGCCCAATGCCGGCAGCGACCTCGCGGCGCTCAAGACGTCGGCGGTGGACGAGGGCGATCACTTCATCGTCAACGGCCAGAAGATCTGGACGAGCGGCGGCAAGATCGCCGACTGGGGACTCCTCCTCGCCCGTACGGACACAAAGGTCGCGAAGCACAAGGGAATCACGTGCTTCCTCATGAATATGCGCCAGCCTGGGGTGGACGTGCGCCCACTCAAGCAGATCACGGGCTCGTCCGAATTCTGCGAGGTCTTCATGACCAACGCCCGGGTCGAGAAGAGCGACCAGATCGGCAAGCTCGGCGAAGGGTGGGCGATCGCGCAGACGACGCTGGGCTACGAGCGTGGCGGACGCGCGCTGGCTCGCATCACCAACTACGCCTCGCACTTCTCCCGGCTCGTCGGTGCGGCCAAGCGCATGCGTCGCCACGGCAAGCCGCTCATCGAGGACCCGGTGGTGCGCCAGAAGCTCGGGCGAATCTGGTCGGAGATCGAGGTCGAACGCTACCAGGCGCTGCGCACGCTGACGCTCCTCGAGCGCGGCGAGCATCCGGGTGCGGGCGGCTCGCTGACCAAGCTCTCGTACTCTGAGCTCGAGAAGCGATTCATGGAGCTGGCCCTCGAGATCCTCGGCCCCTACGGACAGCTCACCGAGGGCGCGCCCGAAGAGTTCCAGCTCGAGGTCGAGACGGCCGTGGCCGAGCAGGGCTCGTGGGCCTATGCCTATCTCTGGTCGCGGGCCGGCACGATCTACGCCGGCTCCTCCGAGATCCAGAAGAACGTCATCGGCGAGCGCATCCTCGGGCTGCCGAAAGAGACCCGCGCGGACAGGGTGGGAGGCAAGGCGTGAACTTCTCCTTCAGCGACGACCAGATTCTCCTGAAGAACTCCGTCCGCGCCGCGCTCGACGAGCAGTGCAAGCCTGCCCACGTGCGCGCGATGTTCGACGACCCCAAGGGCTACGGCGATGCGCTCTGGGGCGAGATGGCCAAGCTCGGCTGGCTCGGCCTGCCCTTCGCCGAGGAGCAGGGCGGCGCGGGCCTGGGCCTGGTCGAACTCGCGCTCGTGCTGGAGGAGATGGGCCGCGCCGCCTATCCCGGCCCCTTCTTCGGCACGGTGGTGCTGGGCGGCCTCGGTCTCATGCTGAGCGGCAGCGATGCGCAGAAGGACAAGTGGCTCTCGGCCATCGCCTCCGGCAAGGCGCGCGCGACGGCGGCGCTGGTGGAAGAGCAGCTCGACTGGAATCCGGCGTCCACGGCCGCGACGGCCGAGGAGTCCGGCAGCGGGTGGACGCTCTCCGGGCTCAAGCGCTTCGTGCCGTGGGCGCACGTTGCCGAGGTCGTCCTCGTGCCGGCGCGCTCGCCCGAGGGACTCTCGCTCTTCCTCGTGGATCCGAAATCGGCGGGCGTCACCCTCAAGCCCATGGTCGGCATCGACCTCACGACCCGCTGGTCGGAGATGCGGCTCGACAAGGCCGCGGTGGGCGCCGACGCCATCCTGGGCGCGCCGGGAACGGCGGGGCCTGTCGTCGAGGCGCTCCTGCGCCGCGCCGCGGTCATGGCCTCTGCCGAGATGCTGGGTGCCGCGCGCCGCTGCCTCGACATGAGCGTGGAGTACGCGAAGGTGCGCGAGCAGTTCGGCCAGCCCATCGGCTCCTACCAGGCCATCCGCCACCGCTGCGCCGAGATGCTGGTCGAGGCGGAGAACGCCCACGCCGCCGTCTACTATGCGGCGTGGGCGCTGACCGCGGGCGCCGAGGACGCCGCGATCGCCTCGTCCATCTGCAAGTCCTATGTCAACGAGGCGGCGCGAAAGGTCTGCGGCGACTCCATCCAGGTGCACGGCGGCATCGGCTTCACCTGGGAGTACGACCTGCACCTCTACATGAAGCGGGCCAAGGGGCTCGAGCCGCTGTACGGCGACACCGAGTACCACCGGGAGCTGATCACGCGCCACGTGACGTCGTCTTCTCGCTGATGGCGGAGGCCCGCGGACCGCTCGACGGCGTCACCATCGTCGACCTCACGTCGTACATCGCCGGCTCCTACAGCGCCATGATGCTCGGCGACATGGGCGCCCGCGTGATCAAGGTGGAGGGGCTCGAAGGCGACACCTTCCGCGAGCTCCACGGCTTCTACGGCTGGAATCGCGGCAAGCGCTCCATCGCCGTCAACCTCAAGGACCCCGCCGGAAGCGCCGTCATCCACCGCCTGGCCCGGACGGCGGACGTGGTCATGGAGAACATGCGTCCCGGCGTCGTCGAGCGCCTGGGCGTGGACTACGAGACGCTTCGCCCGCTGAACGGCCGGCTGATCTATTGCTCGGTGAGCGCCTTCGGGCCCGATGGGCCCGATCGCGACCGGCCGGGCTACGACCCGGTCTTCCAGTCACTGGGCGGCGTGATGACGCTCCAGGGCTTCGGCGGCGCGCCGCAGTACGTGCGCATTCCCGTCACCGACTACTACACGGCGGCGCTCGCCTCGCAGGCCGTGCTCGCGGCGCTCTTCGTCCGCGAGCGGACGGGCCGGGGGCAGCGTGTGTGGACCTCGCTGCTGCACGGCGTGCTGGCGCTCCAGTCGGGCAGCTTCGTGGACTGGCCGGGGCGCGAGATCGTCTATCGCGACACGCCGACCTACCGGCTCTACCAGGCGGGCGACGGCGGGTGGTTCTTCCTCGCCTGCGGCAACCAATCGTTCTGGGTCAAGCTCTGCACGGTGCTGGGCAAGCCGGAATGGGCGAGCGATGCGCGCTTCGCCTCCTGGTTCGGCCGGCGCGACCACGCCGACGAGCTCACCCCGTTGATGGAGGAAGCCTTCGCCTCGCGACCGCGGGACGAGTGGGTGCGCATCCTCACCGAGGCCGACATCCCCTGCGCGCCGACCCAGGACCTCCGGAGCTTCATGTCCCATCCCTCCGTCCTCCACCACAAGATGCTGGTCGAGTACGACCACGCGGAGCTGGGAAAGCTCAAGATGATGGGCCAGCCCCTCCGCTTCTCCGACACGCCGGGCGCCGACGCGGGTCCGCCACCCCTGCTCGGGCAG
>WNFE01017440.1_pt1 | contig 12487 bp, 14 predicted proteins | sample 5400451 | NCBI WGS metagenome assembly WNFE01 (sample SAMN13153344, study PRJNA577476) | soil metagenome | isolation source: 200 cm saprolite under Douglas fir tree site 2 hole 2 | place: USA:California | collected 2015-04-18
TGGCGTACCACCGCGACTCCCAGTCGCGAATGATCCCGACCCGTAACCCTATTGGGTGAATCTTTTGCCCCACCAGGTCACCTCCACATGAGAATGACTAGCGTCCTGTGTCGGCCACAATCACCGTAATGTGACTGCTCTTCTTGGTGAGCACATCGGCGCGCCCGCGAGCGCGCGGGTGCACGCGTTTGGTCACCGGGCCCTCATCGACGTAGGCCCGGGAGACGACCAGTGTGTCCTTTGCCAATTCGAGGTTGTTCTCGGCGTTCGCGACCGCCGACTTCAGCACGCCTTCAACGACGCGTGCTGCAGGCGAGGGCGTAAACTGGAGCAACGCCTGCGCCTCCGCCACGGGGCGGCCGCGGATCAAGCTCACGACCCGCCGGACCTTGGGCGCCGACAGCCGCACGTACTTCGCTTCCGCCCGAGCTTCCATCCGTCTCCTCCTACGACCCCGCCGAGGGCGCCGCCGGGGCACTCGGTGCGCCCGCGGCCGGGGTCACCCCGGTCGTGCGTTCCGCTGCAGCAGCCGCCGCAGCCGCCGCTCCTGCGACGCCGTGTCCTTTAAACGTTCGCGTGGGCGCGAATTCGCCCAGTTTGTGGCCTACCATCTGTTCGGCAATGTAGATGGGCACGTGCTTGCGGCCGTCGTAGACCGCGATCGTGTGCCCCACCATGTCAGGCAGGATCGTGGAGCGCCGCGACCAGGTCTTGATCACCTTGCGTTCCCGCGTCCGGTTCAGCTCCCGGACTTTTTTCGCAAGGTGCTCGTCGATGAAAGGCCCTTTTTTGGTTGACCGACCCATAGGTGATCCCCCAGCGGTCTCGCCGCTGCGGTTAGTTCCTCCTCTTCACGATGAACTTGTCGCTAGTCTTCGGCTTACGCGTCCTGTAGCCCAGCGTTGGCTTGCCCCACGGGGTCACCGGACCAGGCATGCCAATCGGCGAACGCCCTTCTCCTCCGCCGTGGGGGTGACTGGCCGGGTCCATGGCCGATCCGCGCACAGTCGGGCGGATCCCCAGCCACCGCTTCCGGCCGGCCTTGCCGATGGTGATGGAGGAGTGCTCGAGATTGCTGACCTGGCCGACGGTCGCCATGCATTCGAGGGCGACAAGCCGCACTTCACCGGACGGCAGCCGCACGTGCGCATACTCGCCTTCCTTGGCCATCACTTGCGCCGCGGTTCCCGCCGCCCGCACCAGCTGGCCGCCGCGCTTGGGGGCGAGCTCGATGTTGTGGATCATTGTGCCCACCGGGATGTGGCGGAGGGCCGTCGCGTTCCCCGGGCGGACTTCCGCCTCAGGTCCGGACAGGATCCTGTCTCCGACGGCCAATCCCTCGGGCGCGAGAATGTAGCGCTTCTCTCCGTCCGTGTAGTGCAACAGGGCCAATCGCGCCGAGCGGTTCGGGTCATACTCAATCGCCGCCACTTTGGCCGGAACGTTCAGCTTGTCACGGCGGAAATCAACTAGCCTGTAATTACGCTTGTGGCCGCCGCCCCGGTGACGCACGGTGACACGCCCCTGGGCGTTACGGCCGCCTTTCTTGCGCAGCGGTTCGAGCAGGGAACGCTCCGGGGTCGTTTTCGTGATCTCGTCAAACGTCGGGACCGTCGCAAACCGCTGTCCTGGCGTCAGTGGCCTGAACTTTTTCAGCCCCATGTGCTTTGGTCTCCCTTCGCGTTACGCGCCGCTGACGCCGGCGTCACGATCTCCGCCAGGCGGTGCGGCGCGCGTCTGCGGGAGCTTACGTGAGTGTCTCCAAGTCAATCTTTTGTCCTGCCACCAGCGTGACCACGGCCTTCTTGTAGCCCTGCGTGTGGACGGTGTGTTGGCCACGCCGCCGCTGCCGACCGTGAATCCGAATCGTGTTGACCTTCTTGACCTGCACACTGAACAGCTGCTGCACCGCGTTGCGGATCGCCGGCTTTGTGGCGTCTCCGGCCACTTCAAACGTGTACTTGCCGACCTCGTTCCCCCGAGTACTCTTCTCGGTCAGGATGGGCCGACGGATGACGGTGCGCGGATCGGTCATCGTCCAAACACCTTCGCGACGGCCTCCACTGCCGGCGTCGTCAACACGACGGTGTCGGCGGCCAGGAGGTCATACACCGTCACGCCCGCCGCCGGCCGCACGACGACGTGCGACAGATTGGCGGCCGACCTCACGAGCATGACGTCCGTGGTCGCCGTGACCACCAGCGTCTTCCCTTTCACCGGCAGGCGCGCCAGCAGCGCGATCACGGCCTTCGTCTTGGGCGCCTCCAGGGTCGGCGGATCTATGATCACGATCGCCCCCGCCGCTGCCTTCGCGGACAGGACCGACCGCACCGCCAACTGTCGAATCTTTTGGGGCGTGTGCTGTCTGTGCTCGCGCGGTTGGGGGCCAAACGAGATGCCTCCACCCACGAAGAGGGGCGCCTTCCGGCTCCCGTGCCGCGCGCGCCCCGTGCCCTTCTGCCGCCAGATCTTGCGGGTACTGCCGGCGACTTCCCCGCGCGTCTTGGTCGAGTGCGTTCCCGTCCGCTGGTTGGCCATCTGCGCCACGAGGACTTCGTGGACTACCGCCGTGTGGGGCGTAATGCCAAACACATCCGCTGGCAGCTCGACGGAGCCTCGTCCTTGTCCTTGGGCGTCAAATGCCTGAGCGGTCGGCATCGCGGTTACGTTGCACTCCCAGCGGGGGCCGATGTCGTGACGGGTTTTCCAGACGCGGTCTTGCACACCATGACCAGACTGCCTCGCGGTCCCGGCACCGCGCCGTGGATCAGGAGCAGATGTTGGCTGGGATCGACCTTGACCACCGCCAGACCTTGCACCGTTACACGGGCCCCACCATATCGACCGGGCATGCGCTTACCGGGCCACACTCGTCCCATATCCGAGGACCCGATGGAGCCTATCGCGCGGTGCATGAGGGAGACGCCGTGGGTCGCGCGTTGGCCTTTGAAGTGATGCCGTTTCATGCCTCCGGAAAACCCCCGCCCCTTGCTGGTTCCCACCACATCCACCATGTCTCCACCCGCGAACGCTTCGACCGTGATCTCCTGCCCGACGGTGTACGTCTCCCCCGCTGCGGGCACGAACTCTCGGACGACACGCCGGGGCGCAGTTTTCGCCTTAGCGAACACACCCTTCATCGCTTTGGTCACCTTGCGCTCGGGCAGGACCTCAAACCCGACTTGGACCGCCACATACCCGTCGCGCTTCGCCGTGCGGACGTTCGTCACCACGCACGGGCCCGCTTGAACGACGGTCACGGGCACCACGTTGCCCGCCGCATCAAAGATTTGGGTCATCCCCACTTTGCGTCCCAGGATCGCCGCCATCTCGGTCTCTACGCCTCTACAGTTTGATCTCGATGTCCACGCCAGCCGGCAGATCCAGGTGACTGAGGGCATCGACCGTCTTCTGCGTGGGCTCCAAAATGTCGATCAGTCTCTTATGCGTGCGCAGTTCAAAGTGTTCCATCGACTCTTTGTCAACGTGCGGCGAGCGCAGAACGCAATACAGGTTGCGCGCGGTCGGGAGCGGCACCGGCCCCGCGACACGGGCTCCGGTGCGCCGCACCGTCTCGACAATGCGCTCGGCCGACTGGTCTAACACTTTGTGGTCGAAGGCGCGGAGCTTGATGCGGATGCGCTGCGCCATGGCTACTCGGTGACCTTGGTCACGGCGCCGGCTCCCACCGTCCGCCCGCCTTCGCGGATCGCAAACCGCAGCCCCTCTTCCATCGCCACCGGCGTGATCAGGGAGATCTCCATCGTGATGTTGTCCCCCGGCATCACCATCTCATCACCATCTCCACCCCGTCCGGCAGCTTAATATCCCCCGTCACATCCGTCGTCCGGAAGTAAAACTGCGGCCGGTACCCCGTGAAGAACGGCGTGTGCCGCCCGCCCTCTTCCTTGGTCAGCACGTACACCTCCGCCAGGCACTTCGTGTGCGGCTTGATCGACCCCGGCTTTGCCAGCACCATCCCCCGCTCGATGTCTTCCTTCTCCACCCCTCGCAGCAGCACACCCACGTTGTCTCCGGCGACCGTCTCATCCAGCGTCTTGCGGAACATCTCGATCCCCGTCACCACCGTCCGCTTCGCCTGCGGCCGCAGCCCAACCAGCTCCACCTCTTCGCCCACCTTCAGCTTCCCGCGCTCCACGCGGCCCGTCGCCACCGTCCCCCGTCCCGTGATCGTGAAGATGTCTTCCACCGCCATCAGGAACGGCTTGTCTACATCCCGCTTCGGCGTCGGGATCGTCGTGTCGATCGCATCCACGAGCTCCCAGACCTTGTCCACCCACGGGTCCTTCCCCCGCGGCGCACCCTTCCCCGGCTCGACTTTCACCTTCTTGCTCTCCAGCACTTCCAGCGCCTTCAGCGCGCTGCCCCGGATCACCGGCACCTTGTCTCCCGGAAACTGGTACCGGCTCAGCAGTTCCCGCACTTCCACTTCCACCAGGTCCAGCAGCTCCGCGTCTTCCACCGCATCCACTTTGTTCAAAAACACCACGATGTAGGGCACGTTCACCTGCCGCGCCAGCAGGATATGCTCCCGCGTCTGCGGCATCGGCCCATCGGTCGCCGACACCACCAGGATCGCCCCATCCATCTGCGCCGCGCCTGTGATCATGTTCTTGATGTAGTCCGCGTGCCCCGGACAGTCCACGTGCGCGTAGTGCCGCTTCGGACTCTCGTACTCCACGTGGCTAATCGCGATCGTGATCCCCCGCGCCTTCTCCTCCGGCGCGTTGTCGATCTCCCAGAACCCGTATGGCTTGCTGACCCCGATCCCCGCTAGCACTTGCGTCAGCGCGGCCGTCAGCGTCGTCTTCCCGTGATCCACGTGCCCGATCGTCCCCACGTTCACGTGCGGCTTCGTGCGCTCAAACTTCTGCTTGCTCATCTCCGTGCGCGCTCCTCTGTTCTGGTATGGTTTCCCCTATACATTTGCGTCCGTGGATCGCGCGGCGCGACCCACAATCAAGTTTAATGGTGAACCGCGAAGCCAACTCACGATTCACCATGCCGCTAAGACTATTGTATCGCTGGCCACAAGCCTGCGCTGGAGCCCACGACCGGATTCGAACCGGTGACCTTGTCCTTACCAAGCAAAGGCTCTGGCCGAGTCGTGGAACGGGCCGCTGACGGGCCCTCCGCGAGGGCGAGCCCATTCTATGGTATTGGTCGTGGGAGGGCAACTCCCTCCCGGCCGGGCCCGGGCGTGCTTACCAGGATGGGGCAGGGAAGGTGGCGATGACACTTCCTGAGAAAGCAGTCGAACGAAGGCTACGGGATCGCGTTGGTCTGGTCGGATTGTCGCGGGGTGGAGGGCACTGATGGACTTCGAGCTTGCGAGGACAGACCCGCTCATGCCTTGCGAATGATCCCGCCTAGCAGCATTCCCGCATGTGTGCTTCTCCTTCCAACCCATGACCGAGGCCACGAGCCGACCAGTGAGTCGTTGGGCCAGATCGGCGAGGAGGCCACGCGGCCAGAGGACCGAACCGGATTGGTGAAGACATTGCTGGCTGGGATCCTGAACTAGGAGGTGGAGCTTGTGATTCTCGTTACGGGGGCAACAGGACAGGTGGGAAGCCAACTCGTCAGAGTGCTTCGAGTGGCCGGCGTTCCCTTCCGGGCCCTGGTCCGTGATGCAAAGCGTGCAGCGGATATGCTCGGTGCTGATGTGTCTCTCATCGAAGGCGACCACATGAACGCCAAATCGCTCGTGTCGGCGCTTGTTGGTGTGGAGCGCGTGTTTCTTATCTCACCCCTTGTGCCGGAGCTGGCCAGACTGGAGGGGAACGTAATCGCTGCGGCAGCCCGGAGCGGCGTGAAGCACATCGTCAAGCTCTCCACCTTAGGGGTCGTCCAGACCAAGCGCGATTCGGTCCTTCCTGAACCGCGCCAGTACCCCCTTCACCGGGAGAGCGAGAAACGATTAGAACGTTCCGGCATTGCATTTACCTATTTGCGCTCCGGACCGTTCATGCAGAACACGCTGAACTTCGCTCCATCAATTGTCAAGGAAGGAGTCTTCCGGGGTTCTTGGGGAGACGGACGGATGGGCTACGTGGATATGCGCGACATCGTCGCTGTCGCCGCCCGGGTACTGACAGAGGACGGGCATGAGGGCAAGGCATACGGGCTCGCGGGGCCAGAAGCCCTTTCGCATGCGCAGATCGCGGAGAAAATCTCCGCCGCGACGGGGCGAGAGGTCCGCTACGTGGATGTTCCAATAGAGGCTACTCAACGGGCATTGCTAGCAAGGGGAATACCTGAGTGGCTGGTCGGAGCGATGGTCGAGGTGATGGCCCATGCTAGAGAAGGAAACGCAGACGGTGTATCTGATACAGTTGGGAAGATAACTGGGAAACCGCCACACTCCTTCGATGACTTCGCCCGCGAGTTTGCCTCAGTCTTTGGAAGAGCCTTCACCGAACCTCATTCGAAGACTTGATGGGATAGATGGCAAGCGCAACGCGTGAGCCCGATATGATCCCGGAATATGACCGCGTTATCCCCTCGATACCTAACGATACCTGAAGCAGTCGACTACGTGGTCGTTCACCATGCCCACCGCCTGCATGAAGGCGTAGCAGATGGTGGAGCCGACGAACCTAACCCCCGCTCCCGCAGATCCTTGCTCATCGCGTCTGACTCTTTCGTCCGCGCCGGGATCTGGGACATGAACCGATATTGGTGCGTGATGGTCTTGCCATCAACAAACCGCCAACTTCTCGCTCGAGTAGCCAAAGATGGGGTTATGAGGTCTTACCCTTCTAACGCCTCGTACTCAACAGGCTCCGGTAACTCGGCCTCCCGCTCCGCTTCATCGACTAGCCCGCGTATTCTGTCCACTCGACCAGGGAGGGATGGCTTACGGGAACGGGGCGCCCGTAGTAGGATGGGTCGTCAAGGGAAGTATGTATATGCAAGGTGCAACGAAGCGAAAACTGAATAGGCTCTCCGCGTGATGCCAGGAGCATGACGTGGGGAGCCGGAAGGTTCTCCAAGGGACCGGCTACGTGGTGGTGCTCCTGGCCCACTATCGGATGGCCGGTCTTCCCTTTCCTGGGGCATCACCTCGCGGGGTGGTGGAGGCGGGCCTCTGGTAGCCGCCGTGTGTGAGTACCCACCTTCCTCCGAGGGCGCACGAAACCCACGACTACCCGTCAGGGGTTGGAGACGCTGCGGCAACCTCACGGGCGATCGCGCCCGGGAGGGCAGTGCGCACGAAACACGCGGCGACGCACCAGCGGAAGAACGTCCTGACGACGGAGAAGGCCTTGAAAACTGACGACGCGGACAGGCCCCGATCGCGCAGCGACGACAGGAACCTCTGGACGGCCAGCGGATCCGTGTGGTCGACCTCCTTGGCGAGTCTCTTGAGCCAGTGGGAGTACGAGACTTCCGTGTCCCGCGAGACGCCGGACACCTTGCGGCTGACGACGAACGCGTCAGTGAGCTCTGCGAGGCTCTTCGGAGATTCCTTCCTCCGCGCGACCCTGACGATAGGGGTGAAGCCGGGAGGGATAACACCTGATGACGTGCGAGAACGGCCCACGACACACCTCCATAGAAGCCCGAATGAACGGGCCTCGAGTGTGCCGCGAGCGCTGTCGCGGGACTACCGGCCGGGAGAACCCGACCGACCGCGATCCGCCGCCGGCCATGAGCCCATTCTTTTTCGAGCCCGAGATTGGGCCGTGCCGCGCGGAAGACCACGTCAGACGTGCCTGGAGCCCACGACCGGATTCGAACCGGTGACCTTGTCCTTACCAAGGACACGCTCTGCCACCTGAGCTACGTGGGCGCGTCGCATCCGTATTATAGGAGGCGACTATACCCATTTCAAGCGCGCTGCATCAGGGCTTTTCTCATACCCCGCGCACGATCAACTCGGCCCGGAGCCCTCCCCCGGTCTTCGGGCGGAGCGGATGGATCGCGCCGACAGTGCTCGCCACCCCTGTGGGTCACAGCAGTCCTTCGAAGACGGCCAGCCCGACAATCAAACACCCCCAGAACAGCTTAAACGCCCGGAGGTAGTCCTGATCGGTGATGGCAATCGTGCGGGGCCCGCGCCGGTCGACTCCAGGGAAGACCGTCGCCATGCGTGCGGGTGCGGTCCGCTTGAAGTCCACCTCGAACGTTACCGGAGGAGGAACCCGGTACGGACTGAGCCTCCCGGCACGCACCGCCTGCATGGCATCGCGGGCGCGATCCCGGATGAGACCCTGGGCTTTTTGAGGTGTCATGCTGAGACCCGTGTACCGATCAAAGCCCTCTTTCACGGGGGCCACCAGCACACCTGGGAGTCGCCGTCCCGCGTCGGCGCACACGGCGGTATCGCCCGCCACCAAGGCGACGGGAACGCCAAAGGCACCCGCGATCCCCGCGTTGACCGCCGCCTCATCCGCGGGCTCGCCATTAAGGCGAACCTCCTGCACAATCTTCCCCAAGAACGTGTGGTTCAAGATGCCGTCCCCCCCGCCCTCACGCTGGTGGTAGCCGATGAAAAACGCCGCCGCGAAGGTCTTGTCGATTCCTTCCATTTGCCCCAAGATCCGGTTGCTGCCGCTGAGGAGACGTGCCTCCGGGTGGAGCTCCTCCACCAGAATATTGGTCATCGGCCCGTGGCCGTCGCTCACGACGACCTCCTGCGCTCCACCGGCTAACGCACCCTCGACAGCCGCGTTTGCCTCCTGTGTCATCACCCGGCGGAATCGATCGTAATCGCGTTCTTGCGACTGGACGTGCTTCGCTGCTGCCACACCCGCAATTCCTTCCATGTCGACGGAGATATAAACCCTCACTGACGCACCCTCCTCGGCTCCTCAGGCACTGGCATCTAGTTGCTTCATACAAGAGTGCGCGCTGAGAAAGCTGAATCCTTCGCCTGCTCAGGCCGAGGCCGTGCCTGGCCACCCAGGATCTCCAGTCTGTCCCCGTGCGATCGGTGGCGCCTGCTCGCCATATCTCTAGGGACGGCGTAGGGGAAACTGAGCATCTCCGTCTTACAAGCCTCCTCCCGTCGCCTCTGGGGGCAATCGCGGAGGTGCCATGAAGCCCAGCCAGGGACGACTTTAGATGGATGGTTTGTATGCAGAATTAGGCCGGAAAATCAGGCATTTGAGCACGGGTACAGGCGTGCGTCACCAACCGTCTAGAAGCATCTCGCACGGGGCAAAGAGTTCAATGCTCCGGGGTACGAGCGGCAAAGGAATTTTTCTAGCGTCCTCCGCGGAACTCGGTTCCCCCCGGAAGTCTTAGTAAGGTGGGTGGGGAATGAGACCGACGAGGCGATCTGTGCGGGGGCTGCTAGCAGTGGGCCTCCTCATCCTCCCCGCCTACAGCGCATCGGACCGCTGGCTGGTGTGGTCTACCTCCCGTGCCATCCCGTTCCTGACCACCGCCACGAGATTTCAGCACGGCCCTGCAGCCTCACTTGTCCCGATGTCGCTGAATGCAGTACCCGCCAAGGCGATCGTAACCGTGCAGACTGGGCAGACGCTGTGGGCCATTGCTCAAGCGCACGGTGTGACAGTCGAAACACTCCAAGCTGCAAACGGTCTCGCCAAAACTCGTCCGATCGAAGTCGGTCAACAGATCGTGATTCCGGGTCACTCCTCGGCCGCTATCGCCCTGCCCACGACGGCGGTGGCGGCGGCCGCACAGCCGCCTGCGCGTCGGCCCCTCTCCGTTGTAGTGGGTGACGGCGAGACGTTGTGGGATATTGCCCAGACCTATGGGGTGTCGGTCGACGCCATCGTGGAGGCCAACGCACTCCCGAACGGCGACCTGATCCGTCCTGGTCAGCAGCTGGTCATGCCCTACGGCGTGACGGAGGTTCCAGCCCGCGTGGCGCTATCGAACCGACTGCGGTCGGTGGTGAGCATTGCCACAACGTTCATGTGGCCTGCCCGCGGGCGCATCACCTCCGGATTCGGGTTTCGAACGCATCCGGTTTTCGGAACCCGAGAGATGCACACGGGCATCGATATCGGCGCGCCTTTGGGAGCACCCGTCGTGAGTTCCCGTGAGGGCAAGGTGATCTGGGCTGGGTGGTACGGAGGGTATGGGCTACTTGTGCGCGTCGATCACGGGAGTGGCCTGATAACCGCCTACTCTCACTTGTCCAAGATCTCCGTGAAGGTGGGCCAGATCCTCCATCCAGGAGATCTGATCGGCCGGGTCGGGAGCACCGGGTTCAGCACCGGCCCGCATCTGCTATTCGAGATCCGAATTCACGGACGACCGCTGGATCCACTTAAGTACCTGTAAACCACCGCAGGGCAGCCACGAACAAACCTGACAAATCGGACACGGCCCGCGATTGGTGAGTGCCGGAGATAGGTCCTGCAGTTCCGCCCGTGGAAAAGGGCGAGCACCGACGTTACGGCTCCCCAGGAGAGTGCACTCATGCGAACGGGACTGACCCCCTGCGTCGTCGCCCTGATTCTTACGGCATTCGTGGTCTCGATCTCGCCGCGACAGCTGGCCGCACAAGAGTCATCGCTCAGCTGGCTGGTCGTCAAATTCAAGTTGTCGATGATCGAGGGCAAACCCCTCATCCAGGTTATGGGCCCGTTCCCCACAAGCAGTATGTGTGACGTAATGCTGAAAATTGTCCAGGAGGGGTTAAGTAAACAAGGCTTAGAACTGACATCGATTGCCTGCCGAAATGACATCACCCTGATCGTCCCGGATAAGGGGACTCCGGCCTCCCCTCCGCCATCTCAGGCTCCGAGCGAGGGAGGACATTGAGCTCCTCGCTCGTTTTCTTCCCGTGAAACGCTCTGGCGTGTGATGCCAAAACTCCAAGTCTCCTTCCCCGTCCAGATAGTCATCGTAATAGTTCTCCTCATGGGCGCGATGGTTCTCTCTCACGCGGGGGCGCCTGCAAACACTGTCCCGCCCTTCTCCCACATCTTCGTAATTGTTTTGGAGAACCGGGAAGCCAACTCAATCCTCGACTCGCCCGACGCCCCTTACCTGACGTCTCTGGCGCCCCGGTATGCGGTCGCCGAACGCTACTACGGTGTTAGCCACCCGAGCCTCCCGAACTACCTCGCGCTGACGGGCGGCGACACGTTCGGCATCACCACCAACTGCACGGATTGTCGAATTGATGCCCCGAACCTCGTTGACCAACTGGAGGAACACGGCAAGAGCTGGAAAGCCTACCTCGAGGGATTTCCCGGGAATTGCTTCGCAGGCGCCGGGGCCGACGGATATGCGAAAAAACACAACCCGTTCATGTACTACACCAGTATCACGACGAACTCAGAGCGCTGCGCCCGGCAGGTGCCGCTAAGTCAGCTCCAGCATGATCTCGCGCAGGACTCCATCCCCAATTACGTCTGGATCACGCCCAATATGTGCCACAGCATGCATGACTGCTTGACGCGAGAAGGGGATGAGTGGCTGCGAGTCATCGTTCCGCAGATTCGTGCCTCGCGAGCGTGGGCCAACCAGGGAGTGCTCTTCATTGTCTGGGATGAGGGGACGACCGGGGCCGGATGTTGCGGGCAATTGGGTGGCGGACGAGTGGCCTTCTTTGCTATTAGTCCGCTGAGCAAACCGGGATATCGGAGCATGACGCCATCGAGTCACTACTCGCTGCTCCGAACGATTGAAGATGCCTGGGCCTTGGGTCATCTCCACCACGCCGCCGATTCCACGACATCTGTGTTGGCTGACCTCTTCATCGGGACGCCGCGGTGAACCCCGATCCCCGCCAGGCCGCGTCTGCCATCACCTTCCGACGCAAGCAGGAAGCGCGGGAGCCCTGCCGTAGACAGTGACGGCAAAATAGTCGGTGTTGGACCATGCATGTAAGGAGGCGGTCGCGTGGATTGGGTTGGCTGGATGGTCGCGATCTTGTTAGTATGGTTCCTGTTCTTCCGCAAGCCGTGAGCATTCGATCACAGACTTCGTCAGGGCTTGGACCATGCGCGCGGGGTCAGTATAATGAGGGACAGGTTGCCCTCCGCTATGGTGGGCGCCGGAGATCAATCGAGCGGGAGTAGCTCAGTGGTAGAGCGTCTCCTTGCCAAGGAGAAGGTCGCGGGTTCAAGTCCCGTCTCCCGCTCCAGTTCGCAAGCGCTCTGGGCGGCGTAGCCAAGAGGCAAGGCAGGGGTCTGCAAAACCCCCATCCCCCGGTTCGAATCCGGGCGCCGCCTCCACCTGAACGCACCAGTTCTCAGACCTCTCCTTCCTTACCTCTCCTTCCTTGCCGCGTGACCGTAGCGCAATCGGATAGGTATCCTCAATCAAAAGCCCGGGGATTCGATGATGAATGTAGGAATGCGGATGGGCACAAAGAACTCCCGAAGGCATCTACCGTTGGAAATTCATCACGTCAACGGGGATCCGTGCGATAATAGGCTGGAAAATTTGCAGATCATCTGTCCAAATTGTCATTCCCTAAAACCGAATTACCGAAACAGGATCCGAAGTCGGTCAGCTATGCCCAGGTGGTGAA
>WNFE01003000.1_pt1 | contig 12483 bp, 9 predicted proteins | sample 5400451 | NCBI WGS metagenome assembly WNFE01 (sample SAMN13153344, study PRJNA577476) | soil metagenome | isolation source: 200 cm saprolite under Douglas fir tree site 2 hole 2 | place: USA:California | collected 2015-04-18
CTGCCGAGTCCGTTCCTGAACCTCAAGTCGACGTCGTTTGAGGGGGTCACAAAACTGGAAGACCAAATAATCCACCTGCTCGAATGCTCTGCGTTACGCCTGCCCGGTCTGCCTCTTCTTCTTCCCGCATTCTTCGCCATTTGGGCAGCGCTGCATCAGGGTCGCGCCAGTTATCCCGTCGACGGCCCAGCATTCGATTACGCTCTTTTTGCGACATCGGTGCTAGTGTACGCAGGATTCTTGGCGGTCTTTCTTCGCTTCACGGGTGTCTGGTTGTCCTTAAGGAGCCTACTGCGACGACTGTACTGGCATCCCACACGCGGATCCTACGAAAGCCTGCGGGAGAGCCTACCCGGTGATCAGACCGCAAGAAAGCGAATTTACCTGGTGGAACCGAGGCCTACCTACGCCGCGATGGAGGCCTCTTTGCAGAGCGCCCGCGAGATTCAACAGCGCGTAAATCTTCCGTACCTAAGAGTCGCGGTGGATTGCGCGGAACGATGCTTGCTGCGAGCTTACAAGCTAGAGACGGGAGCGACCGACAACTGGCGTGAATCTGTCAGTGCACGGCTCCACGCGGAAAGGACGGTGGCGATAGTCACTGGAGCCGTCGCGTCTATTTTTGACGGCGAATGGCGCTTGGCAGGTGCCGCTCAGACGGCTTCACGATCTGATCAAGAAGTCGTGACCGAATTGATAAGGCAGGCGAACTTGTGCATCGCAGCGAGGGTTGTCGATTTTCTGCGTCAAGTGTTGGCGCAATTGCAAAACCTCGCTTTGTTTGGCACTACTGGAATGCTCTTGATGCTTCTCGCAATGAGCTCCTACCCGTTCCCACAGAGAGACACGCTGCTCTGGTTGAGCTGGGCGACGCTACTTGGTGCAGTCCTCCTGCTCTTGATTGTTTTCGTCCAAATGAATCGCGATCGGATTATCAGTCTCCTTTCTGGTACTACACCAGGTAAGCTAGAGTGGGATTCCAGTTTCCTTATTCAGGTAACCGTGTTCGGAGTTGTTCCGATACTGACCTTGCTCGGCGCGCAGTTCCCTCAAGCTTTTGGGCAATTATTTTCGTGGGCCTCGAAGCTTGGCAGCGGAGGGCACTAGTCGAAGATCGACGTACTCAGACGGCAACGAGCGGTTACGCGGACCTGATTCTTGGCGCGGACAGGCAGACCCGGAATTGTCGCGACTTCAAGAACGGCAGACGCTGCGTGGTTGTCTCCGGCTGTAGCTACTGAAAACCCCAAGCGCGTCGAAAAGTCTAGAGTTTTGGGACGGGCAGCTGTAGTGTCGCCGGCTGGGCGTGCTCGATCTGATCGCAGCGGATTCCGCACCAGCAGCCAGCGTCACGGTTCCCGCCGCTCTTTCGGACTACGTGATCGAGGCTGGGCGCGCCTCCGATTATGATCATCTGCTGCTCGCCGCAGGAGGCGCCCATGATTAACGCGACGTGCGAGGCAGTCATCCGCGAGTATTGCCGCGAGCTGAAGCTGGCGGCCGTCGTGCGTGTGTATCAAGGGCTATGCCGGCGCGCGCGTGACGGCGGCTGGCCCTACGAGGATCTTCTGCGCGAACTGCTCGAGGCCGAGATCACCAACCGCCATCAAAGCACCGCGCGCCGATTGTTGCGCGAGGCGCGGGTCCCGGACGTTAAGACGCTCGATCAGATCGACTGGGCTGCACTCAGGCATCTCGCGGCCAAAGCTCCTGGAACTTTCCAACTCCGAGTTCATCGGACGGGCCGAGGACGTGATCCTGGCCGGGCCGATCGGGACCGGCAAGACTCACTTAGCGTATGCGAGTGCTCTTCGCCCGCGCGTCCGACCTGGTGCAGAGCCTGATCGAGGCGCGCGACCAATGCCGGCTCACCGCGCTGCAGCAGCGTTATCAAAAAGTCGCACTTTTGGTCGTGGATGAACTCGGCTTCGTCCCGTTCGAACGCGCCGGCGGCGAACTGCTCTTCAACCTCCTGGCCCAGCGATACGAACGCCGCTCGACTATTATCACAACCAATCTGGCATTCTCGGAGTGGGTGAAGGTGTTCGGCGACGAAAAACTCACCACCGCACTGCTCGATCGCCTGAGCCATCATGCTCACATAATCACGACCCGCGGCGATTCGTTCCGCCGTCAGCGGGGACCCAACAAGGGCGCGACCGCGGTGGGGGACGGCCGTCCCCCACCGCGCAACACCAACAACACCGCTGATGATCAGCGATCTTCTGCACAAGTCAGTGGTGAAAAGGATAACCGCAACGCCGCCGACGGCGGCAAAAAGGGCGATTAAATGTTCCCGGAGTGGATCACTTTTTCTGCGCAAAACTGGATCACTTTTACAGCGTTGCAAACACGAGCCAACAGCAAGCGCGCAAGCGGGTGGCCAGTTTTCTCGCCCTGCCGAGAAGTTGGGGAACCTGAGCGAGCGGTGAGCAACCCGGCCAGTGTGCTCGAAGTTGTAAACATCCTCAAGAAAAGCGCAATGTAGGCAAACAACTGGGCGCGGCTGGTTTGACTCTTAGTTAAAAAGGGGCGACGGACAAAAAACGAGGCTGGAAAGTCAATAAAGGCTTAGGTCTGCTGTGCCCAGGGCGGGCAAAACACATGACAGTGGCATCATATACAGGGCGCCACTACGCGTGATGCACGCCAGTCGCACTTCAAAATCGAGGGTGGTCGAGATGCGCTCCGAAAGCTCGAGCAGAGACGCAGGCCCTTGAACGATGGCCGGCCAAATTCTCGGCGGACCGCTGGACTACATTGTCAAGAGGTTCAGCACCTCGGGGCGATTTGGCCCGTTCCGTGGTACAATCGAACGGTGCCGGCGATGGCACGAGGGCGGGTTCTGGTCAGTTTAAAATGATAGAGGCCCACCCGGCGCTTCCCCTCTGGAAGCGCCTCACGGAGGGGATTATGCCTAGGAAAATCAATGACGCGGGTTTGAACGTTATCAAACAGTATGAAGGGTGCCGCTTGTCAGCCTACCAAGATGTCGCGGGTATCTGGACCATCGGTTATGGACATATCAAGGGCGTCCAAGCGGGGATGCAGATGACCCAGGAGCAAGCTGACCAGGCACTTGCCGATGATCTCGCCGGAGCTGAAAATGCGGTTGAGAATGCCACACAGGGAGTCAGCACGACGGATAGTCAGTTCGGAGCGATGGTTTCTTTGTGCTTCAATATCGGATCAGGAAACTTCAGGCAGTCAAGCGTCTTGCGCGAACACAGAGCTGGCAATACCGCCGCAGCGGGTGAGGCGTTCCTGGCGTGGAACAAGGCTCATGTAAACGGGCAGCTGCAAGAGGTCGCTGGGCTGACTAGAAGACGCCAGGCAGAGCGGCAATTATATTTAACCGCATAACAGCTGGAGCCCGATAACAGCTGGAGCCCGATGTTTTGATCCACGTCAGGCGGTGGACAATCTGTTTAGTTATCACGGCGATGCTTCTCGGAGCACCCGCTGCCAACTTCATCTCCGCAGCCGGGAGCTCAGCGCCACCGCCCGAATGGCGTGGAGTGTGGTTGGTGGTGAAGGATCTGGGTGCTCCGGGAATTAGTGCAATCACCGACGCGCAGGCAGGCGAGTTGATTGGCGCTTCGATCCTCATTGCGGACGGCACCGCCCGGTTCGTTAACGACAATTGTGATAAGGCGCGGTACACAATTGAAACGCAAACGATCGAAGACCTCCTCCTAGCCTTCCGATTGACCCCAACGCAATTACCTCTCAGGGGAAAGCGAGCACGCACGTTAGAGGTGAGTTGCTCCGGCGCCCCGTTTCATGACCTGTCGCTACTGGAGACCGGATGCGCAATTGTTGTGTGGAAAGGAAGGGTTTTTCAGGTCGTGAAACGCGAGCCTGAATTGAAGCGCGTCACATGCATCAATTGAGACCTTTTTTCCGGTTGCGGCTTATTCCAGAGAGGTCATGAAGCACGGTGCGTGCATCTGCTCGCAAAGGCTCGCTAGGCATGAGGTGGAAACCGAGTGCGGCTACATGTAAGGATACGCGCCGTCTCAGAGACGGTCGATAATCTGACCGTCCCAAGCACCCGGCTGTACGTTTTGTGTTATGGCCACTCCTAAGCATGGACGAGACGCCCTTGACGCCGCAAGAACATCTTCGCGCCGAACTGGCGCGCTTGCTGCTCGCTCTCCGCGATTATCTTGAGCGTCAGCGCGTCCGCGGACGGACGTCGGCAGGCGACGCGGTGGCCGGCTATGTAATCGAGGATGGCGAGGCTGAGGGGCTAATTGGCCAATTAAGCGCCGAACTCAACAGTCCTCCTTCGGACACCGCACCACGAGAGCTGGTTATATCAGCGCCACATCCTGGAATTGCCGAGCGCGCTCGCGAGGGAGCCGTTCCAGATGCTTTTCTCCCGTTGTACCATGCGGCTACCGCTTTTGAACTCAGGCCGCGGGAATATGGCGTCCTGCTCCTCGCGCTCGCGGTTGAGCTGGATTCCCGGTTTGGGCGGTTAATCGCTTACCTGAACGATCATGCCGGCCGGACCCGTCCAACCCTCGGCCTTGCGCTAGCGATTCAAGCCAATGGCGATTGCCTGCCGCTGTACCCTCCAGCGGCGATGCTTGAACGCCCCTTCATAAGGGACGGCCTGGTTGAAATTGAGGGGGAAGGGCCGGGACCGGGACTTGCGTTTAGGCTGCAACATGAGATGGTTCGGCGCCTCAGCAGCGGTTCGCGTCTTGACGGAAGCGGCAAGATCGCGCGGCTTTACACGCCGAACTCTGGCCTGCTTGACCGGTTGGTTCTGGACGAACCGTTTCGACAGAAGCTGCGGGCCTGGGGTAGGGCAATTCGCCAGAGGGACACGGTGCGGCCGCTGATTGTGCACGGAATGCCTGGTAGCGGCCGCACTACGGCAGCGTGTGCTGCGGCTTCAGAGGCTGGGCTGCCGACGATCGCGGTGCCTGTCTCGGGCGATAGGCTGGTGGACAGCCTGCGCCTCGCCCGCCGTGAATGCCGTTGGCATGAGGCAGCCGTCCTCTTGCAGGTGAGCGCGGGCGAGCCGAAATCGGTGGAGTGGAGTCAGCTATGGTCTGAGATGGCGGATCTGTTGCGCCCGATCATTTTGGAAGTCTCGGACACCGTTGCTCCGGACGCCGCCGCGGCGGCGCCTAAGGATCTCGTTGTTATCGGGCTGCGGGAGCCGGGCGTCGCCGCACGCGCGCAATTGTGGGCTCGGATGCTTCCGCATCCCGCAAGTCTGAACGAGCCGGACGTAGCGAACCTGGCAGGACGTTTCCGCTTCAACCCAGGTCGGATAGCGCGCGCAATTCGCCGGGCCGACACGGAAGCGTCGTTTGACCCATCAAGGGAGCGCTGTCTAGACCTTCCGTTGCTCGAACGCGCCTGCCGAGAAATCGGTTCGGCCGCAATGGGCTCGCTTGCGCAAAAACTACCTCTACCTTACACACGCCAAGATCTGGTGGTGCCCGATCGTGTACGCGCGGAGCTTGATCTTGGGCTCGCGTGGGTGCGTCATCAAAATCACGTGCTTGAACAATGGGACTTCGGGCGACGGGTCGCGATGGGCAGGGGCTTGACGGCGCTATTCGCGGGTCACTCGGGCACGGGCAAGACGATGGCGGCTCAGGTGCTCGCCCGAGAGCTAGCGCTGGAACTCTATCGCGTTGACCTTTCACAAGTTATGAGCAAGTACATCGGGGAGACGGAGAAGAATCTTGGCCGCCTGTTCGACGAAGCCCATGCTGCGTGCGCTGTACTGTTCTTTGACGAAGCCGACGCGCTTTTCGGCAAACGCAGCGAAGTCAAGGACGCACATGACCGATATGCAAACGTGGAGATCGGGTACCTGCTTCAGCGGATGGAAGAATATGACGGCGTGACCGTGCTGGCGACCAATCGCATGCGTGATATGGACGAAGCATTCCTCCGTCGTTTTCACATTATCGTTGATTTCCCGCTACCTGACGAACCGGACCGGCTGAGGATATGGCAAGGAATTTTTCCGGAACCGTCAGAGCGTGCCCCGGACCTAGACCTTAATCTAGTTGCACGTGAGTTCGAGTTGACGGGCGGCGAAATCAAAAATTGCGGCCTAGCCGCCGCGTACATGGCAGCGGCCGAGAGCACGTCAATCGGGATGGTTCATTTGCGGCGAGCCATCCGCCGCGAGTTAATCAAGGGCGGCAAAGTGATTTATGGCGAATGAACAGAGGCTTTGTTGTCAGTCGCTTATCTGTGATTTGCGCGGTTAATCATTGCGCTGGAATGCCTCTCGTGCGGCTCATCTAGTTGGTTCATGAGTGACGCTTGCTTGCAAAGGGCGAAGATACCTGCAGTGTGGCCAGACTGCCCACATATTTCCTATCGGTTTTAGCCAGAATTAACTGCGGTGGTCGGGCTGGCCGATGCGGTTTCCACGGCCCGAGAGCAGGGGATTTTTCGGTAGTCGAGCAACTGCGCCACAGTTGACTTGGCAAGCGCGGCGATGCGCTCGAGCAGCTCGGGGAAGCGTTGACGCCAGCGCTCGCGGCGCAGGCCAGACGCAGGACCATGCGGCGGCCTTCGACACCGACGATGGCGCCGATGACCGGGACCTTGGCCCGCAGGACGGATCTGCCTACTACCCTTAAAACGCTCGCAACGTAAACAGCTAAGCCGCGATCACCGAACTGGGCAAGTCGTGTAACCTCTTTTGTAAAGACCAAGACTTAATCTTACAGCGATGGTACGGTCCTCGGGTCCTGAAAAGGAGACGAGGACGATGAATCAGGAACAAAAAGTAATCCAGGTGAAGGTGGGCGTGCTGGAGCTGGCAAAGCAGCTCGGCAACGTGTCGGCGGCCTGCCGGGTGATGGGCTACAGCCGCGACAGCTTCTACCGCTTCAAGGAACTCTACGACAAGGGCGGCGAGGCTGCGCTGCAAGAAATCTCACGGCGCAAGCCGGTCTTGAAGAACCGGGTGATGCCGGAGATCGAGCAGGCGGTGGCTGAGCTGGCGATCGCCGAGCCGGCGTGGGGTCAGGTGCGTGCGGCCAACGAGCTGAAAAAACGTGGCCTGAACATCTCACCGGCCGGGGTGCGCTGTGTGTGGCAGCGTCATGACCTGGAGACCATGAAGAAGCGGCTCAAGGCGCTGGAAGCGAAGAGCGCACAAGAGGGGCTGGTGCTGAGCGAGTCACAGCTCGCGGCGTTGGAGAAAGCCAAGGCCGACAAGGAGGCGCACGGCGAGTTCGAGAGCGAGTGCCCTGGTTACTGTGGCGCGCAGGATACGTTTTACGTGGGCACGCTCAAGGGTGTCGGCCGCATCTACCAGCAGACCTTCCTCGACACCTATACCAAAGTGGCGTTCGCCAAACTCTACGACCGCAAGACCCCACTGGTGGCGGCCGATCTGCTCAATGACCGGGTGGTACCGTTCTTTGATGAGCATGCAGTGCCGCTCAACCGGATTCTGACCGACCGCGACACCGAGTACTGCGGTACGCCCGAGCGGCACGAGTACGAGTTGTACCTGCCGGTCGAGAACATCGATCACACTCGCACGCGGGCCAAGAGCCCGCAGACCAACGGCATCGTCGAGCGCTTCCACCGGACCGTGCTCAACGAGTTTTACCGCGTTGCGTTTCGGCGCAAGATCTATCGCGGTCTCGAAGAGATGCAGACCGACCTCGACCAGTGGCTTAAGGACTATAATGAAGCTCGGTCACATCAAGGTCGCTGGTGCTACGGCAAGACCCCGATGCAGACCTTCGTTGACTCGATTTCGTTGGCCAAAGAGAAAATACTTTCTCCCGCCGTTGCGGCGGGGGCGGAACTCTGAGTATTACTCAATCGCGATGATCACTATGGCCGCTGCGTATAATCGGACAATCAACTCAAACCGGACACCGTGGACCTCAACCATCGACCGTCAGAGGAAGTGTTAAGTTATACAGCTAACCACCTTACTGCAGCGACTGGTGATGATGGTTTCAAACTGCACCTCCTGCAGCGACATTTTGGGTTCGGCGTTTTATGTGATTGGAGTTAGCAATCCATTGTTTGGCGGCTTGCTCGACCTCGGGTGTGAACGGCACGCCTAAACCGCCGCCCGCAGTGCGGCGAGCCGCAAGTTTTCCGCGACTGATCCAGTCATAGACTGCATTCGGCGTGATCCCGAGAAGCTCTGCGACCCCTTTTACGTTTAACTCGCCGGGCGCGAGTAGGCGCGGCCGCTCGATTTGGTAGGCGAAGCGCAGCCAGTTCACCGCGGCCGCATCGAAGCTCCTTCCGGCTCCGGTTTTCAGCCCGGCACGGTTGAGCTCTGCGGCCAGCTCGGCGTCGGTCCGATCCGGGCCGAGCCGTCGGGAAAGTTCGACTGCACTTTGCGGCGCGCGTCGCCATGCCTGCGGCCGTTGGGTCACCAACTCCTCAGAGGCGCCTGAGCGCCAGCGGATGCCGATTCGCAATTGGTCAGCGCCAGGTTCCGAGGTCAAGGTGACGTCACCGACCAGCGTGCGCAGCAAACGCTTGCGTTCCTTGTCCGAGGTCGTGGGCGCGGCCCATAGCCGGGGAAAGTCTGCGGCGAGGGCCTCCAGTTCTGCGCGCGAGGGCAGTTCGGGTTCGCTCATCTGGCAGGCAAGCTCGCGCTCGGCGTCGGCGAGGTCGCGCAGCTTTTCCTCCCAGCGTCGCTCCAGGCTACGCGCCACCAAGCGGTTGTCGGGATCACAATGATGGAAGGCGCGCTCGGCGCGCGCGGCCTCGTAGCGCGTCCGCTCGACCCGCAGCTCCAAGGCGCGATTGCGGTTAGCCTTGCGCGCCGAGACCTCATCGGCCGCCGTCAACGCCAACGCGATCTCCTCGGGCGCAAGCGCGTCGAGCAAACGCGCGGCTACCAGCCGATCAACCAGCTCGGCGGTGACCGAACGACACCGGGGCGTCGCAACGTGGTCGCAACGGCTGTGCGAGCAGTCATAGTTCGGCTTGCGGCCGTGATACATGGTTGACATCAGCCGCCCGCAGCCGCCGCACACGACGATGCCCTGCAGCAATGCGCTTCCCTCGCGCGCCGGACGCGCTCCCTGACAGGTACAGTTGGCGGCCAGACGGTTGGCGTTGGCCACGAAGCTCTCCCAGGTGATGTAACCCGGGTGATGATCACGGATCAGCACCTGCCATTGCTCGCGCGGCAGCGCGGCGGTCTTGGTCCGGATGGTTCCATCTGGATCTACCACCCGCCGCGAGCGATAGCGGCCGAAGACGTAGGCGCCGGCGTAGGCGGGGTTCGACAGCAGTCCCAACACCCGCCGATGCCTCAGGCGGCCCCAGCGAATCTGGCCCGCCCAAACCCCGCCGTAGGGACGAGTCGGGAAACGTCTCTCAGCAAACGCCGCGACCACCCCATAGGCCGACCCCTTCGCCTCGAAGGAGGCGAACACCTCGGCGACCGCCGCGCGCACCTCCTCGTCGGGATCAATCACCGGGCGCCCCTCATCGTCGTAGACGTAGCCGACCGGCAGCACGAAACGTAACTCACCGCGCTGTGCGGCGGCGAGTTTGGCACCTTGCAGGCGGCCCGCGAGTAAATGCAGCTCGGCCTCGCTCATCGTGCCCTTGAGGCCCAGCAGCAAGCGATCGTTGAAAGAGCCGAGGTCGTAGATGCCATCGCTGTCGATGATCAGGGTATCGGTCAGGGCGCACAACTCGAGCAGGCGCTGGAGGTCGGCCGAGCTGCGGGCCAGGCGCGATATCTCGAGCCCGAGGATGGCGCCCACCTCGCCCACGCATACCCGACCCACCAACTCTTTGAACCCAGAACGGGCTGAGGCGGTGCGGCCCGAGAGCCCAAGGTCGGCGTCGATCACAGAGATCCGCGAACCCTCCCACCCTAGCCGCGCCGCCTCCTCCACCTGTGCGTACTGGCGCGCCGTAGACTCGCGGTGGTCGCGCACCTGCGCGATGCTCGATTGGCGAACGTACACTACCGCGGTCCGTTCGAGATGGGCGGCAGTGATCTTGGCGGCGGCGGTCATCGCTGAGTCCTCCCGCGAGCGCTGCCTCGACCATGTTGGCCACTATCACTACCGCGTCCCGCCGCACCCCCGCCATGATTGTGATCGCTCAGTCCAACTTGCGCCGCCTCAACAGCTCCAGATTGATCTCGGAGATCTCCGCCAGCGCCGCCTGCATCTGTGCGGTCAGTTCGACGCACTTGCGCACCGCATCCGCCAGCTCGGCCGGCACGTAGAGCAGACCGCTGCGGCCGCGCGGCTTGCGCAAAGCTACGTAAACGTATGGTCCGTGGAGCTCTCCCGCCGCACATCGACATCCCTCCTTGCCACACTTGCGCCCCTGGATCAGCAGCGAACCAAATAGCGTCGCCTCCGGGCTGCCCAGGCTTCTCGCCAGGCGCCGGCGCCGGGCGCGCAACCGCGCCACACTGAGCGTGCGGGGATCCGACATCGTTTTCTTGTGTGTTAATTCTATACAAGATTATGCTCGACCCGGCGCCCACGTCAAGCGCCCCTGATCGCCCGCAGCGCCTTGGCCAGATCGGCGAGCCGCTCGTAGGTGAGCGCCCGTTGCGCAGGCGGCCCGCCGCGATCGGTCCAATCCTCCGCCAGTGTTACCGTCCGCGGCCCGGCGCCTTCGCATACATAGACCAGCCGGCCGGTCCTGCGGCGCACAAACAGAATCCGCAGCCAGCGCCCCGTAAGAGGATGAAATGGATGGGTTACAACTATCGAATCAGAATCTGGATTGGGTGGCTGCGTAGTATGCGCCGACCGTCGTGAAAACCGGCAGACGGTTGATCAAGCACGCACGTTACTACTGGCTGCTGCTGGCGGAGAGCCATCTGACGCTGCGGCTGTTTGCCGGCATGCTGCGGAAGGTCGCGGCGCTGCCGTCGCCGGCGGGATAAGGCGAGCGCAGAGCGGGAGCAAATTTCGATGACGACGCTGGGGCACAGGGAAAAGTGTCTGCGGAACCGTTAGGAAAAAGAGCATCTTCGGGCGTTGCGTGCCCACCAGATGCGAAACCGGCCTCTCCCGACGCCGCTGGAAACACCGTGGACCAAAAACCGGCTAAAACCTTGCAGAGAGAGGTCCTCCGGCCTATACAGGAGTTGGAATCGGAGAGTCAAAACGGAAATCCCGGATTAAGCTGACCTCACTAATTTACAGGGAGATTGGCGACAGATGAGCGATGTATTTCAACTCCTTTCCCGAACGCTCATGATGATAGTCCTCGCCTGTTTCGTAACTTCAATCGTGACATCACCTGTCGGAGCCGCTTGTCCGACCGGTCCGCTCTGTCGCGACGTTCCACCAAAGGGCGGTCTGAACCACAACGGAAAAGTCTGGACCACGTCCTGTGGCCCTAATACCATGCGCGGGGGCCATGACCTCATCTGCCAAGACATTGCGCAGTGCCGAGCCGCAGGCGGTTTCGGTAAATTTTTGCAGGCCGTGTCCGGCAATTGCCGCAGTAAGACGTTCGATAGTTACTATGGCTTAGACGGTATGACTTTCGGCATCCTCGACTTCACCTCTAATGAGGTGCCCACGCTATTCGAAATCTATCAACAGCGGTCGCCCGAGAGCTTCAAGCAGGCGTTCGGCGATCTCACCCTGCCCATAAGTGGCCAATGCCTCGACCCCAAATGGGTTTGCGAGCAGAACCGTTCCGGTTACCTCAACTGTGACCCACACTTCCATGCCGCCTTCGAGAGATCAGTACGTGACCCCAATCTGCAGAAGGGCCAGCTCGAGCTCGCCCTTCGCCAGTACGTTAGCCGCATCGCAAGGTTCCGAGGGTTAGGTTTGAAGACCCAATATGGGCTTGTCTCATTGGCGGTCGTAGCTAATAACCTGCCCAACCGCCCTGAATGCCGACCGGCCACGTGGAAGCAGCAGTGCCAAGACCAACGCAATGAGGTCGAGCTTGTGGACTGTATGATGCAGAAGTATGTGGACGGCGCATGCCGAAATAGCGCAGAGGGTGCTCGGCGTCGCGCGCACGATATTCAACAGGTCTTCCAGGATGACAAGAACGCGCTATATCGGGAGCCCGATCTACTCGCGATTGAGGCCTGCAGTACTCATTGGGGTCAAGCGTCAGGAGCGCAGGCTCCTCCTTCGCAACGCAAGTAGACTGCGGAAATCACGGTTTAGTTTAGGTGGGTGTTATGGCACTGGGGGTTAGGATCGCTTTTTCAATGGTCATCATGATGATTCTGCTCAACGGCGGCGCCTTCGCCCGAAGCAGCGGAAATCGCCCATGGGAAGATCCCTCTGTTCCGATCATTATAGATCCTTATGCCGAGAACGATATCAATTGGGACAAGGCCGTGACCGACAAGCGGCTCATGGCAGTCATACACAAGGCGTCCGAAGGAAATGAGGCAGACCCCAAATTCGTCGAGCGCGCGGCGGAGGCGAAAAAACGGGGACTGCTATGGGGCGCATATCATCTTGGCCGGCCAGGCGATCCAATCAAGCAAGCCAA
>WNFE01003002.1_pt1 | contig 12479 bp, 12 predicted proteins | sample 5400451 | NCBI WGS metagenome assembly WNFE01 (sample SAMN13153344, study PRJNA577476) | soil metagenome | isolation source: 200 cm saprolite under Douglas fir tree site 2 hole 2 | place: USA:California | collected 2015-04-18
CCTACGAGCTCTTTACGCCCAATAAATCCGGACAACGCTCGCCCCCTACGTATTACCGCGGCTGCTGGCACGTAGTTGGCCGGGGCTTCTTCTGCAGGTACCGTCAATTTCGTCCCTGCTGAAAGCGGTTTACAACCCGAAGGCCTTCATCCCGCACGCGGCGTCGCTGCGTCAGGCTTTCGCCCATTGCGCAAGATTCCTAACTGCTGCCTCCCGTAGGAGTCTGGGCCGTGTCTCAGTCCCAGTGTGGCTGGACATCCTCTCAGACCAGCTACCCGTCGTCGCCTTGGTGAGCCGTTACCTCACCAACAAGCTGATAGGCCGCGAGGCCATCCCGAAGCGGAATCCATTTCCTCGATGGACCATGCGATCCTTCGAGGGCATCCGGTATTAGCACCGGTTTCCCGGTGTTGTCCCGGTCTTCGGGGCAGGTTCCTCACGTGTTACTCACCCGTTCGCCACTTTCCACCCGGGCAAGCCCGGGCTTCTCGTTCGACTTGCATGTTTTAGGCGCGCCGCCAGCGTTCGTCCTGAGCCAGGATCAAACTCTCCATCGAGACCTCTGCTTCCCCGGCAAGCCGGTTCGGCATGAAATCTGAAGAGCCGCCGGTCGGGTCACTTCTGCCCCTTCCGGCAACATTGCACGGTGGCCCCCGAAGGGGTCTCACCGTGCGGAATTGATGATGACGTGTCTCGTCAGTCTCCGAAGACAGCTACCTCCGAGGAGGTATCCCTCTCGAAAATTTGACGACCACGCCCGCACTGGCTTTTGGCGTCACTGTTCCGTTTTCAAGGAGCCGCTGCCGACACGCAAACATGCACACCCGAAATGGGGGCCTATTCGCGAACCGGTCCGACACTCACTTCCCGCTTGCCTGCTGCCATCGCGAGTGACTGACGTCACGAGGGATGGAGGGCGGGTAGTACGAGAAGCGTCCGTGTCAATCCACCCGATCTAGAGCACCGGGCGGACTGGTCATCCTATGGTCCACGCTCGCCCACTGCAAACGCAGGGGCCAAATTTCTCGGACCGCTCAAGTTTTCAGGCGCGCCCAGTTGCGCCGGCCCAGCTGGAGTGTCGTGCCGTCGACCTCCTCGCCGCTCAGCTCGCCGTCGGGATCGTCCACCACCCCACCGTCGAGCCGCACGCCGCCCTGCTCGATCTTGCGCCGCCCCTCCTTGTTCGATGGCACCGCCTTCGGGAACGCCAAGGCCAGGAGGCGGGCAACCCTGATTCTCCCCGCGCGCAGCTCGGTGGCCGGGATGACCACCTCGGGGACGTCGGCAGGAACCTCGTGGGCCCGGAACACTCGATCGAATTCAGCCTCCGCCGCCGCCCCTGCACCCTCGCCGTGGTACAGGTCGACAACGGTGCGCGCCAGGAGGCGTTTGGCGTCGACCGGGGCCAAGTCGCCCCGTGCGAGTGAACGCTTGACCGCCTCGGCTCGTTCGAGCGACCAGTCGGTCGCGAGGTCGAAGTACTGCCCCATCAGTCCATCGGGCAACGACATCAACTTGCCGAACTGATCCGACGGCGGCTCGGCGATTCCGACGTAGTTGCCGAGCGACTTCGACATCTTCTGCGTGCCGTCGAGGCCGACGAGCAGGGGCATGGTGAGAATCACCTGTGGCTCCTGGGCTTCGTGCTCTTGGAGCTGACGAGCGACGAGGAAGTTCCACATCTGGTCGCTGCCGCCGAGCTCGACGTCGGCATTGACCATCACCGAATCCCAGCCCTGCAGCAACGGGTAGAGGAATTCGGTCACCGAGATCGGCGCGCCTCCGGCGTAGCGCTTGGCAAAGTCGTCCCGTTCGAGCATCCGAGCCACCGTGGTCCGCGACGTCAAGCGCAAGACGTCCTCGATGTTCATCGTGGCGAGCCATTCCGAGTTTCTTCGAATCTCGAGGGGCTCGGGGAGCAAGATCCGGTGCATCTGCTCGATGTAGGTGGCCGCGTACTCGTCGACTTGGTCGCGCGAGAGGCGCGGACGAGTGACGGAGCGACCGCTCGGATCGCCGATCTGCGCGGTGTAGTCACCGAGGATGAGCACCGCCGTGTGCCCACGTTCTTGGAACTGACGGAGCTTCCTCAGGACGACGGCAAATCCCAGATGGATATCCGACGCGGTCGGATCGATCCCCAGCTTCACTCGCAGGGGTCGTCCGTGACCCAGCTTGCGGCGGAGCTCGTTCTCGCTCACCAGCTGATGGAATGCTTCTCCGAGAACGAAGTCGATCGCCTGCGCCATGACGCCCGAACGCTACCCCGCAGGCGCGCGCGGGCCCCGGCTCACGTGCGGGTCGCCGGAAACGACGAAGCGCCACGCGTGCTCGTCACCGCGCCCGGCGGACAAGCCGACCCGAGTGGTCACCAGCGGTGATGTCGGCGGTGGAACGCCGTCATCGAGCAGCCGCAGCGTCCCCCGCGTGAGGTCGGCGCCATCGAGCTCGCCGGTGATGGCGAACGCCTGGCAGAGCCGCGCCGGTCCCGCGCACAGCGCTCGATCAGTTCGGGCCCGGGCGCGGCGCGCCCGCATGATCTCGATGCCGTCGATCGGAGCGGCCGCGCGCAAGAGCACCGCCGCGGCGTCGTCGGCCCTCGATGCGACCACGTTCGCGCACCAGTGCATGCCATAGGTGAAGTACACGTAGAGATGCCCCGCCGGACCGAACATGGTGGCATTGCGGGGCGTCCGGCCCCGAAATGCATGGCTGCCGGCGTCTTCAGAACCGCAGTACGCCTCGACTTCGACGATGCGGGCAGCAACCCTCGCCGATCCCGGATCTGTGCGCACGAGGACCTTGTTGAGCAACTCCGGCGCGAGTGATCGCGCGTCGCGGGCGTAGAACGACCGCGAGAGCACCCGACCGGCCCGCTTCATCGATCGAGCCGACTTCAATTGAGCAGACGCGCCTGGCGCTCGAGGCATTCCTCCGCCGCCATGAGCTGATCGGCCACCGGCCCCGGCCCCGCACCCCCGGGTGTCGTGCGCCGGCGGACCGCGGTGCCCGGCTCGAGCAGCGCAAGCGCATCCGGGCCGAGGTCGGGCTCGGTCATCACCAACTCGTCGAGGGGAACGCCCCGCTGGTCGGATTGACGGACGAGCGCGCCGATCCGTGCGTGAGCGTCCCGGAACGGGACTCCTCGTTCGACGAGCCATTCGGCGAGGTCGACTGCAGCCGCCTGCTTCCCGTCGGCTGCGGATTGCATGCGCTCCGGAACGACCTCCGCGGTGGCGATGAGCCCGGTGAGCGCGCGCAGGGCGAGGCGGTTCTGGTCGAGCGCGTCGAAGAGGGGCTCCTTGTCCTCCTGCAGATCGCGGTTGTACGCAAGGGGCAACCCTTTCAGCGTGGCCAAGAAGCCCGTGAGGTTGCCGATGAGGCGGCCGGTCTTGGCCCGGGCCAGCTCGGCAATGTCGGGATTCTTCTTCTGCGGCAGCATCGAGGAACCAGTGCTGTAGGCATCGCTGAGCCGCAGGAAACCGAACTCGTCACTCGACCACAGCACGATCTCCTCGCCGAGTCGCGACAGGTGCACCTGCGTGAGGGCCACCACGAAGAGCGCCTCCGCCACGAAATCACGATCGGACACCGCGTCGAGCGAGTTGGCGAAGCGCCGAGTGAAGCCAAGGTCGGCCGCGACGCCCGCGGGATCGAGCGGCAAGCTCGAACCCGCGAGCGCACCCGCGCCCAGCGGTGACATGTCGACACGGCTGAGCGCGTCGAGCCACCGGTCGACGTCGCGCCCCAGCGCCCAGAAGTGCGCCAGGAAATAGTGGGCGAGCAGCACCGGCTGAGCCCGTTGCAGGTGCGTATAGCCCGGTAGATAGATCGCGTCGGCCCCGCGGGCGCGCTCGAGCAGCACTGCCTGGAGCGAATGGATGTGCAACGCCACGTCTTTGCCTTCGCGGCGGACGAAGAGTCGCAACGCGGTCGCGACCTGGTCGTTGCGGCTGCGACCAGTGTGTAGCTTGGCGCCGGCGGAACCAGCCAACTCGGTCACCCGCCGCTCAATAGCGGTGTGAATGTCCTCGTCAGTCGGCGCGAAGACGAACGTGGCGTCTGCGAGCTCGAGCTCGACACGTTCGAGCGCGGCCGTGACCAGGGCGGCCTCCTCGTCGGTGACCAGACCCACCCGACCGAGCATCGTGACGTGGGCACGCGACGCGGTGAGGTCGTCGTGGGCGAGCCGCCGATCGAACGACAGACTTTCAGTGAACGCCAACATCTCCGCCGCCGGTCCCTCGCCGAATCGGCCGTGCCAGAGGTGGCGAGCAGCCGAGCCCCCCGACGAGGCTGCTCCGTCGTCAGCCATCCGACGACCCACCCAGTTGGGGACCACCCGGTTGGAGACCACCCAGTTGGGGACCACCCTGCTCGCGGGCCCACGTCTCGACCGACAGACCCCAGAGCCGCACGAAGCCGGCGGAGTCCTCGTGGCGGAACGCGTCGCTCGCGTCGTACGTGGCGAGGTCGTGGCGGTACAGGCCGTGGTCGGCGCGGCGACCGGCGACGAAGCAACGACCGGGCTCGAGGCGGAGCCGAACGTCGCCGGTCACGTGGCGCTGGGTATCGGCCATGAACGCGTCGAGCGCCTCCTTCAGCGGCGAGAACCACAGCCCGTCGTACACCAGCTCCGCATAACGGGGCTCGAGGCGGGCCTTCTCGCGCATGAGGTCACGCTCGAGCGTGATCGACTCGAGGTCGGCATGGGCGAGAATCACCGCCAACGAGCCCGGACATTCGTACGTTTCGCGACTCTTGATGCCGACCCGCCGGTTCTCCACCATGTCGATGCGGCCCCAGCCGTACTGTCCGACCGCGGCGCCGAGCGTGAGCACCAGTTCGTGCAACGGCATGGCCACCTCGTCGAGAGCCACCGGGATCCCGCGGTTGAAGCGCACGACGAGCTCCCGTGGGTCGCGCGGCGCGTCGGCCGGGTCGCGGGTGAGCGCGTACGCGTCGGCCGGCGGCGCGACCCAGGGGTCTTCGAGGATCCCGCACTCGATGGCGCGACCCCACAAGTTCTCGTCGATGGAGTACGGGCTCTTCTTGTCGATGTTGATGGGGATGGGGATGTCGTGCTTGACCGCGTAGTCGATGCTGTCCGCACGGGTGAAGCCCCAGACCCGCACCGGTGCGAGCACTTCGAGGTCGGGGGCGAGCGCGCGCACCGATACCTCGAAGCGCACCTGATCGTTGCCCTTGCCGGTGCAGCCGTGCGCGACGGCGTCGGCGCCGAACTCACGCGCCGCGAGCACCAGGTGGCGTGCAATCACCGGCCGCGACAACGCCGAGACGAGCGGGTACTTGCCTTCGTACAGCGCGTTGGCGCGGATCGCGTGAACGAGGAAGTCGTCGGCGAACTCGGCGCGCGCGTCGACGACCTTGGCCTCGACCGCACCGGCTGCCAGCGCACGCGCGCGAATGACGTCCCATGGGTCCTCGGCTTGCTGGCCGACGTCGACCGCGAGCGCGATCACCTCCGCGCCCCACTCCTCTCGGATCCACCGGACGGCCACCGACGTGTCGAGACCACCGGAGTACGCCAACACCACGCGTTGCGTCATCGTCTCTACCTCTCCCCTATAGACCTGCGAGCCCGGCAAGATCGCCGGCCACGGTGGCCCCGCCGACCTGTTCCGAACACACCAGAAAGATCGTGTCATCACCAGCAACCGTGCCGAGCACGTCGGGGAGACCGGCGCGGTCGAGCGCCGACGCCACCACGTGCGCCGACCCTGGTGGAGTCCGCAACACCACGAGATTGGCACTGTGCGCGACTTCTACTACGAACTCGCCCATCACTCGGCGAAGATGATCATCGGGCGCGGTGCGTTCCTTGGCGTGCTCGGGAATGGCGTAGGCCATCGCTCCACCCGGAATCCGCACCTTGACCGCGCCCAACTCTTCGAGGTCACGGCTGACAGTGGCCTGGGTCGCGATCACACCGTCGGACGCGAGCATCTCGACGAGTTGCGCTTGGCTCGAGATGGCTTGCTCCTCGAGCAACCGCGCGATCCGGTGTTGCCGTTGTGGTTTGCCAAGCGTGGCCATCTATGGGTGCTCCTCCACCAAGTGGGCGAAGAGGGCGCGGGCGGCGTGCATGCGGTTCGCCGCCTGCTGCCAGACCGCCGACCGCGGGCCGTCGATCACCTCGGCGGCGACTTCCTCGCCACGATGCGCGGGGAGGCAGTGTAGGAACCACGCCTGCTCCCCCGCCGACTCCATCAACGAACGGTCGACCGTGTACCCCGCGAACGCCGCCCGGCGCACCTGGGCTTCGTCCTCCTGACCCATCGACGTCCACACGTCGGTGTAGACCGCGTCGGCGCCTCGCACTGCCTCGTGCGGATCAGCGGTGAGCTCGACCGTACCCCCGAGGTTGCGGGCCCGTTCCACCGTGACGTCGTCGAGCTCGAAACCCGCGGGCGAGGCCACCGTGAGCTCGACGCCCGACAATGCGGCCGCGTACGCGAGGGAGGACGCCACGTTGTTCCCGTCGCCGACGTAGACCAGCCGGCGCCCGTCGAGATCTCCGACCAATTCCCGGAGGGTGAGGAAGTCGGCGAGCGCTTGGGTGGGATGGGCCCGGTCGGAGAGCAGGTTCACGATCGGAACACCGACCGCGGCGGCCATCTCCTCGAGATTCGCGTGGTCGAAGACCCGCGCCGCCACGATCGCACAGAACGCCGCAAGCGTTCGCGCGACGTCAGCCACCGACTCGCGCGTACCCAAGCCCACCTCCTCGGGGCGGATGTAGATCGGGTGACCACCGAGGCCCACCACGGCCATCTCGCTCGATGTTCGAGTACGCGCGGATGGTTTCTCGAACACCAGCGCGACGCCGGCACCAGCGAGGAGTCGCGGTACCGCGGCCGGATCGAGCTTCCACCGCGCCGCGGCGTCGAGCACAGAAGTAAAGGCAGCCGGCGTGAGGTCGTCGACCTCGAGGAAACGGGAGGCCTTCACGGCCGCCCGTCCTCCGCCAAGGCGGTGCACAGGATCGCGACCGCGGCGTCGAGCTCGGCATCGGTGACGAGCAGCGAAGGCGCCAACCGCAGGGCCGTCGGCGTGATCGCATTCACCACCAATCCGCTTCGGAGGCAGCCCGCCGCGATCGTCGCCGCGTCCTGACCGGGTGCGAGCTCGACGGCCAGCAGGAGCCCCGCGCCCCGCACCGCGTCGACACCGGGCACGGCACCGAGCGCGGCCGCAAGCCGTAATCCGGCACGTGCGGAGCGCGCCGGGACATCTTCTGCCGCCATGACGTCGAGCACTGTGAGCGCGGCACGCGCGGCGAGAGGTTGGCCACCAAAGGTGGTGGCGTGGTCACCGGGCCGGAACGCTCCCGCAACCTGGGCTCGCGCCCAACACGCGCCGATTGGCACGCCGTTCCCGAGCGCCTTGGCCAAGGTCACGACGTCCGGTGCCACGCCCTCGGCGTGTTGGAAGCCGAACCACCGACCGGTCCGGCCGAGCCCGGTCTGTACCTCGTCGACGACGAGCAGGGCCTCGCGCTCGTCGCACAGCGCCCGCACCGCCTCCAGGTACCCGGGAGGCGAGGGTTGGACTCCGCCCTCCCCCTGGATCGGTTCGAGCAGCACCGCGCACACCCGTTCGTCCATCGCGGTGGCGAGCGCGTCGACATCGCCGAAGACGACCTGACGGAAGCCGGACGCCAAGGGCTGGAACGTCTCCTGCTTCTGCGGCTGGCCGGTCGCGGCGAGGGTCGTGAGCGTCCGACCGTGGAAGGAACCGTACGCCGACAGCACATGGAACCGCTCGGGCCCCCCGTTCGCTTGTCCGTACTGACGGGCCAGCTTGATCGCACACTCGTTGGCTTCGGCGCCTGAGTTCTAGAAGAACACGCGCCCCCCCCCGCCGAGCAACGCGTCCAGACGCGCAGCCAGCCGTGGCTGTACATCGTTGTAGTAGAGGTTCGACACGTGAAGCAGGGTGCGCGCCTGCTCGGCAATCGCGTCGGCCACTGCGGGATGTGCGTGGCCGAGCGCGGTGACCGCGATGCCACCAACGAAGTCGAGGTACTCCTTGCCCTCGGAGTCCCACAGCTTCGTGCCCTCGCCCCGCACGAACGCGATCTGCGTGCGCCCGTAGGTCTGCATCACGTGATGGGCATCGAGGTCGTGCAGCTCCTTGAATGTGGTCATGGCGAATCGATCATCGTGCCGATGCCTTCGTCGGTGAAGAACTCGAGGAGGAGCGCATGCGGGATGCGTCCGTCGAGGATGTGCGCCCGCCGGACCCCGTTCTGCAGTGCGGTCACGCACGAGCGCACCTTCGGGATCATCCCTTCCGAGAGCTTGCCCGACTGCTCGAGCCGCTCGAGGTCGGCGATCTCGACGCGTGACAGCAAGGACGACTCGTCCGGGTAGTCCTCGTAGAGGCCGGCGACGTTCGTGAGGTACACGAGCTTCTCGGCGTCGAGTGCCGACGCAATCGCGCCCGCGACGGTGTCGGCGTTCACGTTGTACGCCTGGCCCTCGTCGTCGACGCCCACGGTGGCGATCACCGGGATCAGCTCCTCGCGCAGCAAGCGCACCAGAATCGACGCGTCGATGCTCGCGACGTCTCCTACGAAGCCGAGCCGCTCATCGCGCATGGTCACGGTGATCAAGCCGGCGTCTTCTCCCGAGAGCCCGACCGCGTAGGAGCCGTGCTGGTTCAGGCAGCTCACGATCTCCCGGTTGACCTTGCCCACCAGGGCCATGCGGACGATGTCGACACTCTCGGCGTCGGTCACCCGGAGACCGTCAACGAACTCCGGCTCCTTACCCAGCCGCCGCATGAGGTCGCTGATCTGGGGACCTCCGCCGTGCACCACCACCGGATTCATCCCGACCAGGCGCATGAGCACGACGTCGCGCGCGAACAGATCCGCCAACGCGGGATCGTCCATGGCGTTGCCGCCGTACTTGATCACCATGGTGGTCCCCGAGAACGCCCGGATGTACGGCAACGCTTCCGCAAGGGTTGCGGCCTTCTGCAGCACATCCTCATTCATGACGTACCCATGTTCTCGTCGACGTAGGCGTGGGTGAGGTCGGTGAACAGCACCGCGGCTTCGCCGTCGCCGGACCGGAGATCACAAACAATCTCGATGTGGCGCCCCTCCATGCTCGCGGCGACCGCCGCGGTGTCGTGTGTCGCGGCGATGCCATCGCGGCACACCGTCACGCCGTTGTAGGAAATGTCGACCCGTTCAGGATCGAAGACCGCGCCGCTCGCGCCCACCTCCGACAGCACGCGCCCCCAGTACGGGTCCTTGCCGTACAGCGAGCACTGCACGAGCTGGCTGGCGGCGACGGTGCGCGCCGCGAGCCGTGCGTCTTCAGCGGAGAATGCGCCGCGCACCACGATGCGCGCCAGTTTCGTCGCCCCCTCGGCGTCGGCCGCCATCTGATAGGCGAGATCCGCGCACGCGGCGGTGAGCGCGTCACTCAACGCCTGGAGGGCGGCGCCCGATGCGCGTGTGATCGGCTCGTTGCCGATGGACCCGTTCGCGAGGACGAGCACGGTGTCGTTGGTGCTGCGGCAGCCGTCGACCACGAGGGCATTGAAGCTCTCGTTGACCGCGCTCGTGAGCATGCTCTGCAACGCGTCGGCCTGGACCGCAGCGTCGGTCGTGATCACCGCGAGCATGGTGGCCATCGCCGGTGACAGCATCGCCGCGCCCTTGGCCATGCCGCCGACGGTCGCGGTGACACCACCGGACAGCGCGACCGTGTGCACAGTCTCCTTGCGCACGGTGTCGGTGGTGAGCATGGCGTCGGCGGCGGCGCGCCCGCCCACCGCGTCGGCGCGCAGCTGCGAGCCCAGTTTCGGGATGCCCGCTTCCACCGGATCCATGGGCATCGGGATCCCGATGAGTCCGGTCTGGCAGACCAGCACGTCGGTGAGTGCGCAGCCGATCGACTCCGCGGTGAGACCACACATGCGCAACGCGTCGCTCCGCCCCTGCTCGCCGGTCGCCGCGTTGGCGTTCCCGGAATTGAGCACGACCGCGGCGGCTCTGCCGTCGACGAGGTGACGGCGGCTGATCTGCACGGGCGCGGCAGCAACCAGATTGGAAGTGAAGACTCCCGCCGCGGTCACTGCGGAACGATCAACGGTGGCGACCATTGCGAGATCGGGCGCGCCGGAGGCCTTGATCCCCGATGCGATCCCGCCCGCCTCGAAGCCGTGCGCGGCCGTGACACTCACGGCATCAGTCCCACGTTGGAGAGGCCGGTTTCCTCAGGAAGGTCGAGAACGAGGTTTGCGCACTGGAGCGCCTGGCCCGAGGCACCCTTCACCAGGTTGTCGAGCGCGCCGAGCGCCAAGACGGTGCCGGTCCGCTCGTCATAGCGGACGGTGAGGTGTACGGCATTCGATCCGACTGTCGCCTTGGTGACCGGGGGCGCGTCGATCACCAGCACGAACGGTTCGTCGGCGTAGAACGTGCGGTAGTGCTCGAGGAGCTGATCGGTGCTCAGGCCGTCGACGGCCGGCCGTGCGTAACAGGTGGCGAGGATCCCGCGCGTCATGGGGACGAGGTGGGGCGTGAACAGCAACTGGACCCGTTGGCCGGCCGCGTGGCCGAGGGCGAGCTCCATCTCCGCGGTGTGGCGATGGGTGAGCAGGCCGTACGCGACGACGCTCTCGTTGGCCTCACCGAACAAGCTGGTGGCCTTCAGGCCGCGGCCCGCACCCGAGACCCCCGACGCGGCATCGACGACGATTCCCGTCGGTTCCACCAATCCCGCCGCGAGCAGGGGCGCGAGCGCGAGTGAAGCGGTGGTCGGGTAGCAGCCCGGCGCAGCCACGTGCCGGGCGGCGAGGATCTCGGCGCGGTAGAGCTCGGGTAACCCGAACGCGAACTCGTCGACCAGCGTCGGCGCGGTGTGGGCAACGCCGTACCACTGCTCGTAGTCGGTGACCGGCAGCCGGAAGTCGGCGCCCAGGTCGACCACGTGGTCGACGACGTCGACCAGAGCGCCGGCGATGGCCTGTGACTGGCCGTGCGGCAGCGCCAGGAAGACGACGTCGAGACCGGCGAGGTCGCTCGGTGCGAGCTGCTCGTAGACCAGCCCCGGATATGCGGCGGCCAACGACGGGTACAGCTCCCCGACCGCTGCCCCCGCGTTGGTCTCGGCGGTCACTGCCGTGACCTCGATGTCGGGGTGGCCCGCGAGCAACCGGAGCAGCTCAGCCCCCGTGTAGCCCGACCCCCCGACGATCGCCGTTCGATACGCCATGGCGCATACTATACAGCAATCTGCATACCTATGCCAAGGTTTTGGCGTTCCAACAAGTAACAGTTTCGCGTTCCTCGTGCGTGTAATTGCCTGTGCAGTTGCCGGCCGATGATTCGGAGCAGGTGCGTTCCGACGTGATCGCGGAGGGCATCGAGACCCGGACGTTCGAGACCTTCTACGAGGACGAGTACTGGCCCGTCGTTCGGTTGGCAGCCGCACTCACGGGCCGCTGGGACGTAGCCGAAGAATTGGCCCAAGAAGGCTTCTTGGCGATCCATCGCCAATGGTCGCGGATCTCGTCGTACGACTCACCCGAGGCGTGGTTGCGGCGTGTGGTGCTGAATCGTTCCTTGTCGGCAATGCGGCGCCGGACGGTCGAGGCACGTCTGGCGATGCGGCTTGCTCGACAACGCCGACCTTCGATCGAACTTCCTCCCGCAGCGGGTGACGTGTGGCGGCTGGTTGCCGCGTTGCCGAAACGCCAGGCCGAGGTCGTGGCTCTGGTATTCGTCGAGGATCGCAGCGTGGCCGACGCGGCAGCCTTGCTGGGATGTGAGGAAACCACCGTTCGAACCCATCTTCGCCGAGCTCGCATCGCGCTCGCGCGCGATCTCGGTGTTCCGGACGAAGGGGAAGGCTGACATGACACTGGACGTCCGCATGCGTGAGGCAGCTGACGCACTCGATACTCCCAGGATGCAAGTGCCGTCGTTCGAACACATTCGCCGTCGCCGGAATCGCCTCCGCTGGCGAGCTGGGCTCCTCGGCATGCTTGCACTCGCGCTTCCCGTCGGTGCCGCGATCTCCCTCGGTAGCGGCAATGACTCGCCACGAATCGTTGCCAATCCGAAGCCGGTGACGCCGCGAGCAAGAACGACCGACGCCTTGGGGCTCGCGGTTCAACTGCCCTCCGGATGGCTTCTCCAGTCTGGGAGCTGCCCGGCAGCTCTCACCGTGACCGTGATCAAAACGGTGAAGCCATTGCCCGTACCCGCAGGGTGTCCGCCCGTCGACGATCCGTGGGCCGTCGTTCAACGGGTCCCGACGGATCTCGATGGCATCGACCGCGCGTGTGGGCCTGGGTTCATCGATGACATGCCGTCTTGCCAGGCGATTGAACGCGGTTCCCCTGGGAGCAGCACGATCGGGACCGAGCGCCGCTTCTATGCGGGCCTCGACGTGCTGGTGTCAATTCATCGCACCCAAGCCGCAGGCCCGTCG
>WNFE01003003.1_pt1 | contig 12479 bp, 12 predicted proteins | sample 5400451 | NCBI WGS metagenome assembly WNFE01 (sample SAMN13153344, study PRJNA577476) | soil metagenome | isolation source: 200 cm saprolite under Douglas fir tree site 2 hole 2 | place: USA:California | collected 2015-04-18
AAGCGGCGCGTATCCGGCGCAAGATCGACAGTCACGGACGCGACGAGGCGCTCTTTCAAGAACTGGCAGCTGCGCTCGGTTATAAAGAAAACAAACTGCCCTTCACGCTTCTCGCGCAGCGATTGCCATTGCGATTGTTGCGCGAAGAGGGAGACGATTGCGAAGCGCTACTCTTCGGCGTGGCCGGTTTCCTGCAAACGGCCGATCTCGATGTTTATGAACGATCGACAAGGGGATACGTTCGCCAATTATGGGACCGTTGGTGGCCACATCGTGATGGCCTGCAGCGATTAATTCTGCCCAGCAAAATCTGGCGCATTACCAGCACGCGTCCCGTGAATCATCCACAGCGCCGGCTGGCCGCGTTGTCAATGCTCGCGCGCGAATGGTCGGCACTTCATCTGATGCTAGGTGCAATAAGCATCACGGCCGCGAAAAATTTCTTCGGTGCTCTGGATCATCCATTTTGGAAATTTCATTACACGCTCACTTCCGATGCATCACAAAAGAAGATGGCGCTCGTCGGCGAAGCGCGCGTCGCAGATATTTTGGCTAACGTGTTGTTTCCGTTTTGGCTGGCGCACGATCTCGATCTTTCGACTCCGCTCAGGACAAGCGTTTGGACGGAATACGCAAAGCTACCGGCACAATTATCGAACAGACGACTCGAAACAGGTGCGACCCGCCTTTTCGGAAATGATCTGCGCCGGAAACAGTTTCTGAGAACGGTCGCGCACCAGCAGGGTCTGCTTCAGATCTATGAGGATTTTTGTATGCAGGATAATTCCGATTGCGCCCAATGCCCGTTCCCCGAGCAAATGGCGAAGTGGAAGTGATTCGTTAAAACGTTAAATCGTTACAAAGGGCAAAGATTTAACTTTTTTAACCCTTTTAAGTCCTTTAACCTTCCGGCCAGCAACGTGGGATCTATAAAACGAGTGACATGTGACAATCAGCACACGGATCGCGATCTTTTCTACACACTGCGCGCTGTGGCCTTAGGCGCTAACACGGGCGACGTCGCCAACCCGCGCAAGATTGCTTTTATTTCGCCGCCAGACGTAAAGGATCCGGCGAATCCGCGTTCCGGGATCGGGACAACCACAGGAGCGGATCGGTATTACGATCCTTGGGGAACGCCTTATGTAATCAGGATCGATGGCAATTACGACAATCAACTAGCTAATCCTTATAGTCTCAATGCTGGAGCACCAACGCTTCAAATAGGCGTGATCGCATGGTCTTTGGGCAAGGATCAAGCTGGCGGCTCGGGAGACAAGAAATCGGCGACATCGGATGACGACGTGATTTCCTGGCAGTGATTGTTCGCGGCTTGCGACATCGCTTAGGTTTTGACTATTCACGAATCACCAATCACAATTCACTTCTTCCCAGCGCGGGTGTAGTTCAATGGTAGAACGGCAGCTTCCCAAGCTGCACACGGGGGTTCGATTCCCCTCACCCGCTGATTTTCATAACTAAAACAGCTGGGAAAACGCGAAAAACCGCGGCTAGTTACGGTGATTCACCGAAACAAGAGAACGACGGTGCGACTCTTTACCTTATTAGTGGCTGCTTGTGGTGCCCGTGGTTCCAGTGCCGCCTGTGATGGGTTTGGATTCGCTCGTAACACCGCCGCCACCTTTGACGTCTTTTACTGGCTTCAGGTCACGAATTTTGATGTCCTTTTTGACCCGGCGCCAAGCAGATCGAACTACATTGATGTTTGGGATTTGTGTATTCATGCCCCAAATGGCCTCCTAGGGCTTTTGATTGGTTTTTCCCATGCCTTTGCCTTTGCGGCAATCGCTACTTGAACAGCGCTCTGCGGGACTCGTTCGGAATCCACAATCGATTTTCGATATGTGTCCGCGCCGGACGCTAGCTTGCATCTCCAGAATCAACTGGAAATTCGCCGGCGGCAGCGGATCACTGTGCCTGTTGGGCGAAGGAGCCTTTTGATCACTCGCGCAAACCGATGCCGGAAGTGTAGGCGCCCATTTCTATTCATCCGGTACGGTATATCTCAGCTCCGTGCTTGGTCGATCGTGCGCGGCGTTTTTATTTGTAGTAGGGCCGCAGTGAAGGCCGCAGCTTTCCCACTTTGAGAGCGGTTCCAATTTGCGAGTCAAAAACGGAATCATCGGAAAGTTTGCGAATCTCTCCTCCCTCCAGCGCAGCAACCGGCAATCCATCGCGAAATAGAACCCGATTTGCCGTGAGCGCCGCAATTCTTGATCCAGGTGTGAGAATGCCTTGCAAATTCAGCGGATCGGCAGCGCTGAGCGTAATCAGTTCGTCTTTGGGTGATGCTTTACGGATGGAACGCAATAGTCCAATAGCTTCAGGCAACGCGAATTGCTCGCCGCTTACGCCGCCAACAAAATAACCTCCGCGAATCTCGCCCCGCGCCTCCCAGCGCCGATAAAGACGGCCCAGCTCGTACCACGTCACCGTGAAACTCTCGCGCTCAAGCAAACGACGAAAGACAACGCCGTAGCGGCGGAGCAGCACACGCGCAAATTTTTCGACAGCCGCATCGCGTGGAGCCGTATTTGTCAGCGCGCCATTGCCTGACGGTTGCGATTCCGAAGCGAGTTGCCTCCTAAGCAATGACCATCGTCCTGCAAATTCAATGCTCGCGAGATTCGTTTTGCGACGACGCTTGCCGACGTTTCGCCCGAACGTCGGTCGTTTGTTGGAGGGAAGGAGAAGAGCGCGCAGTCCATCGAAGCTGTCGGACGTAACAAACCCGAGCGCCGCGAGCTCAGACAAAGCTTCTTCGACTTGAGATGGCAGTAAACCGGTTCGTCGGACGAGCTCCGTGAAAAACAGCGCGCCGCCGCGTGCAAGCGCGTCGAACACAGTTTGAGTGCCGGCAGGAAGCTCCGCGGCCGAAGTTGATTGAGCCAAGTGCAGCCAATCCTGGAGATTTTCCCGCTGGTAGAGCGCGATGGGACTTGTCCGCAGCGGCGCGAATGCACGCGCCTTCGAATTTTGCGGCGCGCTTAGTCTTCCCCATCCGACCCGACCAGAAAAGCAAAGCCGGTCGAGCCATTCTGGATCGTATTCAGCAACCCGCGCACTAAGCACGGCCGATTCCCACGAGGCAAGCGGCAGCTCGCAGCCGTCAAGTTGCTCCAGAACCGCCTGCAAACCTTCCGGACCTTCAACGCGATATTCGGCATCAACGCGCTGCCAGGCGAAAAGAAAACGGTAAAAATCCTGAGGCGAGACAGGTTGAATTTCCGCACGCAACCGATCAATCGTGAGTCGATGAATTCGCGCCAGCAACCGGCGGTCACACCATTCCTGTTCCACGGCATTCGGATGAAATTTCCCGCGAAGAACAAAACCTTCCGCTTCGAGCGCCAGTAGCGCCGCGTCAATTTCTGAATGTGACAGATTCAATATGTCTGTTAGCTCGTTGGCTGTGACTGGCCCACAAACCTCCATTCGTCCTCGCAGCAATTCGCGAATCGCATCGGTTCGTTCCCATGTTTGTCGTTGAGCAGATTCAGGGGCGGACAATTCAGGTTCGAGCGCGAGCTGAGAATAAACCGTTCGCAACATCGATAAACGCTCCGCAGCTACCCAAAAAGTTTTTTCCGCGAGCCGCATGCGTGTGGCTCGTTTAGATGCAACAAGCTCTTTGATTAGCTGCTCGACCAATACGCCATTTTCTTCGTGACGAATTGAAACTGTTCGTCCTATCTCTGCGTCGGTCATGACGGAGAGCAGCATCAGCGCGTCGTGTAATTCATCAGCATTTGTCGTCTCGGGCCATGCTTGTGTTTTCACTTTCTCGATGGCGGCCGCGTCGAGGGCGCCGAGACCATCGCTGCCGTTGCGTTCAGAGGCTCGACGGGTGTAGACAGCTCGCGTGCGGCGTTCTTCCAAGGGCGCATTGTCGAGAAATGCGTAAGGCCGCGCGTTCAGAATCTCACCGGCGAGCGGTGATGGCTCTGGCAAGTCGTGCGCGATGCAACGAATCTCGCCACGCTCAATCTTGCGCAACACTTCCTGAAAGCCGTCAATGTCCATCGCCTCAGTGAGGCAATCGTCGATGGTCTGCTTCACCAGGGGATGATCAGGAATCTGTCGGTCGCCGACGATGTGCTCCAGACAAGCGAGCTGGTCGGGAAAAACTGCGGCCAAAAGATTTTCAGATTCCATACGCTGAAGCGGCGCTGCGATTCTTGAGCCGCCGCGAAAACGCGGGACGGCCAGTGAACGTGTGGCGTTCCAGCGCCAGCGAATCGTGAACATTGGCGCGTCGAGTAACGCTTGCACAAGCAAGTCGCGGACAGTTTTCGAATTCAGATAACGAAAAACTTCCTCGAGCGGAAATGAATGCTGCGTGCCGAGCGAAATAACGATTGCGTCATCTGTGGCGGCTGCTTGCAGCTCGAAATTGAACGACCGACAAAAACGTTTTCGTAAGGCCAGTCCCCACGCGCGATTAATACGGTTACCGAACGGCGAGTGCAGGACGAGTTGCATTCCACCCGATTCGTCAAAGAAACGCTCCATCACCAAAGTTTGTTGCGACGGAATTGCGCCGAGCGCGCGATAGGTGTCAGCAAAGTGATCGGCGATTTGTTCAGCGGCGGGGGTCGGCAAGTGAATTTCCTTTACGAGCCATTCAGAAATATTTTTGCCTTCCGCCAGCAGCGTTTGAATTTCCGTGCGCAGATGTGATATAGCCTGCGATAACTCTGATGTGCGCGCGGGAGCTTCGCCAAGCCAAAACGGAATGCTCGGCGGCTGTCCTTTGGCATCCTCGACGCGGACGACACCGGAATTTACACGAAGAATTCGCCAAGCCGCATTGCCGAGCTGAAAGATGTCGCCAGCCAAACTTTCAACAGCGAAGTCCTCGTTCACTGTGCCGACGAAAGTTTCGGATGGATCGAGAACAACACGATAGTCGGCGTTATCGGGAATTGCTCCGCCGGAAGTCAGGGCGACCAATCGCGAGCCACGCCTACCCCGTAGCCGATGATTTACTGCATCGTGATGAATCAATGCCGCGCGCCGGCCGCGCTTGGTGCTGAAACCTTCGGCGAGCATTTTCACGACGCTGTCGAATTCTTCGCGCGTGAGATTTCGATAAGGCCAGGCGGCGCGGACGAGTTCAAAGAATCTGGCTTCATCCCAATCCTCGCCGGACGTCGCCGCAACTGTTTGTTGGGCAAGAACGTCAAGCGGCTTCTCTGGGATTAGCAAACGGTCCAATTCGCCGCGTCGAACAGAACGCAGCAGCACAGCGCATTCGGCGAGTTCATCGCGGCTCAAGGGAAAGATGCGGCCCTTCGGCAAACCGCCGCGTTTATGTCCGGCGCGACCAACCCGTTGCAGCAGTGTGGCGATGGCACGCGTGGTGCCAAGCTGGCAAACAAGATCAACTGAACCGATGTCGATACCCAACTCGAGCGAAGCCGTGGCAACGAGCGCCCTTAGCTCGCCCTGCTTCAAGCGGTCTTCGGCATTCAGACGTAGCTTGGCGGAGAGACTTCCATGATGTGACGTAACGGCGTCTGCGCCGAGTAGTTCGCTCAAATGATGTGTCACGCGCTCCGCCATCCGGCGCGTATTCACAAAAACCAAAGTCGTGCGGTGCGTCTGAATTAATTCCGCCAGGCGGTGATAAACTTCTTCGCAAACTTCGTTCGACATCACGGCTTCCAGCGGCGATTTCGGGATTTCAATCGCCAGGTCCAATTCGCGGCGATGGCCGATGTTGATGATCGCGCAATCAGGATTGCCACTTTCGTCCACTGCACGGGTGCCAACGAGAAAACGCGCGACCTCCTCGATCGGTTTTTGCGTCGCAGACAAACCGATTCGCTGCAGCGGAGGTTTCGTTAACGCGGCCAAACGTTCGATACTCAGCGCGAGGTGCGCGCCGCGTCGGTCATCCACGACAGCGTGGATCTCGTCCACGATCAGCGTTCGCACGTTGCTCAACATGCCGCGGCCGGAGTCCGAAGTGAGTAATAGATACAAGGATTCCGGCGTGGTGACGAGAATGTGTGGCGGCTTCTTGATGAGTGCCTGGCGCTGCGCGGCAGTCGTGTCGCCCGTCCGAACTTCAGCGCGCACGTCGATCTCGCGACCTTCTGTTTCGTGCAAGGACGCGCGAATTCCGGCGAGCGGCTCCTGAAGGTTCTTGCGAACGTCGTTGCTCAACGCTTTGAGCGGCGATACGTAGACAATTTGCGTTTCGTCCCCCAATTTTGCCTCTATGCCTTCGCGGAACAGCACATCAAGCGAAGCGAGAAACGCCGCGAGCGTTTTGCCTGAACCTGTTGGCGCAGAAATTAGCACGTGCCGGCCGGATTGAATCGCCGGCCAGCCGCGCGCTTGCGGTTGGGTCGGTGACCGGAACGCTTGCTCGAACCACCGCGCGACCGCGGGATGAAATTGAAGGGAGTGCATGACTACGAAACTCGCGAAAAACCGGATCGTTAATTTAGATTAGACCGGAAGAAAGAAAAGCAGCCGGCGGAGCTCCATTTGGTCCGTACTAAGGCGGCGCGCCTACTGCTTGTTTATTGTCGCCGTCGCGTGGCGTCAGGAGGTATGCTCCAGACATGAACACGTCAACTGCGGTTACGACTGAACAAAACAATATAAAACCGGCTGACGTTGTCGTGCGCGGCAGTGCAAGCGGATTTCTACAGGAGGTTGTCAGCGGCAAGCACCATTTACGGGCCGACGAGCCCGCGAGCGCAGGCGGCAGCGATGCTGGCCCGGGACCGTACGATTATCTGCTCATCGCGCTGGGCGTCTGCACATCGATGACGGTCGGCTTGTACGCACGGCGGAAACAATGGTCGCTGGAGAATATCACTGTCTCGCTCTGGCACTCGCGCATCCACGCGAAGGATTGCGAAGAGTGCGAGACGAAAGAAGGCATGCTCGACAGAATCGAGGTCGAGGTCGACCTGACCGGCTCATTGACCCCGGAGCAACACGCAAAACTGATGGAGATCGCCGCGAAATGCCCGGTTCACCGGACGCTCACATCGGAGATCAACATTCGGCTGCGAACTGCCTAGACCAATCCCGCTAGAAAAATGCGCACGGCCGCATTAGCGGGCGAAATAAATAGTAGGCACGGTTACTCCACTAATTCCGGCAAAACGGAATTGGCTCCCCGAAACGGAAGAAGAATGGAAGGCCTTGCTCCTTCTTTTTGCAGAATCGGTAGTCTCGCAGAACACGCTCGTAATTCTTCAAGTAATCGATAGATTTATGGCGAAACCGCTTACTTCCGTAACAATGGATTACGTGATTCGTCGGCTCACAGCTGCGGATGAACCAATCTTGTGGGAGATGTTGTATCAAGCGCTCCACACGTCCGAGGGCGGCCCGCCGCGGGAGGTCGTGCGGCGGCCCGAGTTCGCGCGGTATGTCGAAGGCTGGGGCCACCCCAACGATGCCGGCTTCGTCGCGCATGACACAGGGAACGGTCAGTTGCTCGGTGCTGTTTGGATCCGGCAGGTGAGCGATCAGCCGAACGCGCCACCGGACCTCGCCTTCGGTGTCAAACCAGGTCTTCGCCGACTCGGCATCGGCGCTGCACTGCTCACGCAATTGGTGAAAGCGTATCCGGAACAATCAACGATCTCCATCCGCGCCTCTGCGAAAAATCCTGCCGTGCGTCTCTACGAGCGGTTCGGATTCAAGATCGTGAACCAAGGCGAAGGCAGCGTCATCATGCGAAGACAAGTGTGAGACATTGCTATTCGACATGGCTCGATTGCGAAACAAATCATCGAAAAACCAGCGGTGGTCGGCCCGAGTCACACAACGCAGCAACGCCCTCGATCTTGAGCCGGAAGTTTTTAGATCGACAAATCCGAGAAGAATTGCGCTCTCGCTGAAGCGTTCGGCCAAAGCAAGCAAACGGCGCAAAGGCACGCCGTATCAATCGGCGATGTCGATGCTAAATTTCTACATCAATCGCGCCGGCAAGAATCTTCCACAAAAGCAAAAGCGCGTTTTGGAACGAGCCAAAGACGAACTGCGTGATGTCTTTGGCCGGGCTTAATACCGCAAGATTTATGGAAATAATCGATCCGTAATGAAGAACGCGGCGGTGTAGCAAGCAAAGATCAACAATCCTCCCGCGATGCCTGCAACAACGGCCGCGCGCCATGATCCGCGCCGCAACCTTCGCGCGAGCAACGCGAACGCCAGCGCGATCCCAAATTCACCGAGAATGATGTACCAGGGAGTAAATGAGACCATGCGGCAACCGCTGTATTGCCACCAATGGATCTTTCGCGCCATCTCCTGGTAGAACGGAATGTTGACCGCGCCGAGCAGCGCGATCAGCAGCAGACCCGCCCGACCGAACCGTTCCCACAATCGCAGCCCGATGTATCCGAATTGCAGCGCCACCACTTCCCACGCCAGCGGCATCCAGAGTGGCGAACGCCAAATCATCGGCCCGCCGCCCACTGAATAATCGAGCGTGCGCGTGTAATCGACCAGCCAGGCATCCGCCGCGAGTTCGGTGATGCCGACGGCCAAACCGAAAATAACAAACCGGCCGAGCAATTCGTCGCGCCGGACCAGCGCAAACCCCACGAGCAAAGAATTGTCGAAGGTTGAGGGCGAGACCCGTGAGTCAGTTCGACCAAGGCGCAAACACCAGCAGCGAAACGGCGGCGATGTTGATAACGATCGTCGCAAGCACGACACACAAACGACCGCGCTCGATCGAAACTTCACGCGCGCTTTCGACAATCACGACGTCGATCTAACCGACTGTGAGTCCGGTGGTCAATCAGCCCCTTCTGAATTCGACGCTGGAGCGTTGGGGGCCTGCCGCGCCCGTAATCCTGCGAAGGCGGGTTGGACGTTTTCTACGACTTGGTGCAGCGTCAACGAGCCCGTGTTCGCTGTTGTTTCTCGAGCAAGAACGCAACTGCGGCGAACAGCGTGTAGAAAATCAGCGCGGTAATTGCGACGACACGGCCCGAAGAAAGCGGCCGGCTTCCGAACGTGGTCTGCGTCTGAACGAGGATCAGGAACGCACCGAAAACGACGATGCTGATCTTCCGCGAGACTGAGGTGATGACGTTTCGTTTTAGATAAAGAACGATACCGATCGCGAGAATCCCGATTTCCACCGCAAATTCAACGCCTTTATAATTCCAAAGACCGAAACCGACCTTCAGCGTGTCGTCGTAAACCGCGAGATCAGGCCGATGTACAATCAAGTCGAGGACCCAATGCGAGAACACGGCCAAGCCAACGATCAACGCCGCGCTGTTCGAAGCTCGTGTGCCTTGCACCAGTTTATAGATAAAGAAAGCAGCTCCCGACCAGATCAGTGCGCCGATGAGGCTGTGCGTGTATGGCATGTAATACAGATCGAGCGGACTCGTCGCGGTAATTCCCGGAACGATTCGCACCTTTTCAATCCCAAGAAGAACAAACGGCGCCCACAGAAAATCGAGCAACTGGACGGCAACAAACAAAACCCACAACGGGATTTTGTTTCTGTCAGTCCTGGCCGCAAACGCTACACTGTAATGCCCAACAAACATTTCGTTCTGATCTCTGATTTCTCAGTTCCGCCTGCCACGCCGTAGCATCTCCTAGGCGCAGGCGGGTCCGACGAACATCCTCTCATTTCCCCAGTTCCGGAAACGAAATGCAAACTCTAAGTATGCCGGCTTAGGCATAGGCGCCTTGACCGCACCGCTTTGTCCCTGTTAAGCGGATGCGATGAAACGTCTCCTTTGGCTGGATATTTCGAAGGGGCTCGCGATTCTCGTTGTCGCGTACTTTCACTTTTTCAGGACCTACTACCAGTACGGCGTTCTTCCGCCAGCCGACTGGAGTAGGCTCACGACCAGCGCGCTGACGATCCTCAGATTGATGTGGCTGAAAGTATCCGGGCTCGGTTTCCATGCCGTCGGCGTTTTCATCATCCTCAGCGGTTGGACGCTAATGCAATCCACCATGCGCCGGGCCGAATCGAGCACAGTCGCGTGGGGCGCGTGGTATCGCGCGCGGTTTCTGCGCCTTTATCCGATGTACTGGGTCGCACATTTGGTTTACCTGCTTTCGCCTTTTGTCGCGCGTCTCGAACCGGTGGATGATCGCATCGTGTTGAGTCTGCTCGGCATGCGCTTCATCGATATTCAGGTGAACTTCATGTACCTCAACGCGGCGTGGTGGTATTTTTCCATGCTCATCCAGTTTTATTTGATCTTTCCCCTGCTCTTTTGGGCGGCGCGCCGTTTCGGACCATGGCGCTTTTTGTTGATTGCGTGTGCTGCTGGATTTTTTGCCCGCTATTTGTTGCTCGTCGTCTGGCCACAAAATGGTTTGTGGGTGCTCGGCGGTTTCGCCGTTTGCCGTTTGCCTGAGTTCGCTCTCGGCATGTCGCTCGCGATGTGGCATACCCAATCGACCGACCGCGTGGAATGGTTTCTACTTCGCGGCGGGGGATTCCTTCTCGGATTAATTCTCTATCCCGCGGCGCTCCAGCTTTATCACGGCCTATACAATTACATTTTCGTCGATTTTGCCACCGGCACATGCTGCTTCTTCGAAATCGTCGGCATTGCCGGACTAATTTCAATGTTCGAAGGTCCGGCCAAAGTATTCGGCCTAATCGGAGTCTACTCGTACGGCCTCTATCTCATTCACCAACCGTATGTCATCTGGTTAGGACTGCGCATTCGCGAGCAACCGATCTGGATGTTCCTGTTGATCGCGATCGCTACGCTGGCCGTGCTCAGCGCGTGGGGAGCGCTTTTGGAAAAAGCGACCAACACGCTGGTTAACAAACTCGTCCCACGGAAGAAAACAGCGAACGCTTAAACTTCGAAAGATCGACAACGAAGAAGAACGCATCCGCAGATTTGAACTCCCTCGCCGCTTATCTCGCGACTCTGCCTCCTAGCCTTCTATATCGCTGATCCCGTCAGCTCCATTCTCGGATTCACACAGATTTGAATCAGGGATCCACGAATAAAAGCGACAAGAATTCCCGGGATCGTGCGGAACCGATTAAAGATCGCTGCCACTATCGAGAACGCGAAGATGTTTCTCGCCGCGCGAGAAGAGTTCGGGAATTTCGACGCTTACCTCTGGAGTTTTGTCGGTGGCAAGCCAATCCAGAATCGCTGGCGGTCCATGGCGGAGGTGCCCGCGCGCACAGCCGAATCCGACGCGATGAGCCGCGATCTTGTGCAGCGCGGGTTCAAATTCGTCGGCTCGACTATCTGCTATGCGCTAATGCAAGCGACCGGCATGGTCAACGATCATCTCGTGACATGTCCGCGACACGCGGAACTCAGTGGTGTACGTCGTCGCAAGTGAAGAAGCATCTTACCAAACTCGTGCGCAAGCCGTATTCCAGTGACTTGAATTTTGATTGTGATGCGCGATGCATCTAAATCCCTTTATGAGCGGCTTCTTTGCGGAGTTGCAGCGCCGAAAAGTCTATCGCGTCGCCGCCGCTTATATCATCGCAGCAGGATTCATCATTCAAATCGGCTCGGCAATTTTTCCGGCGTGGGAATTGCCCAACTGGACGCTGCGTCTTGTCGTCGTGCTCTTGTTAGTCGGTTTTCCGATCGCACTTATTCTGGCATGGGCTTACGACGTCACGCCGCAAGGAATTCAAGCCACCCCAAAGGTTCCTGGCGTGCATCGGCGCCGCAACATCATTACTCTCCTTGCCTCCGGACTTGCCATTTCGGCGGTTGCCGGATTTTTTTTGTTCCCGCGCGCTTCGGGGCGCAACGTCGAAAAGTCGATTGCCGTCCTGCCCTTTCAAAGCCTCAGTGATGAAAAGGAGAACGCCTACTTCGCCGACGGCATTCAAGACGATATCCTGACCAATCTTTCAAAGATCGGCGATCTGAAGGTTATCTCGCGGATGTCGGTCATGTCGTACCGGGGCGATGCCGTGCGCAACGCCCGCGAAATAGGCAAAGCGCTCGGCGTGGCCACCCTTCTGGAAGGCAGCGTCCGTCGGGTCGGCAATCGCGTCCGAGTGAACGTGCAGTTGATCAACGCGAATAACGACGAACACATTTGGGCAGAAGATTACGACCGCGATTTGACGGACGTCTTCGCCATCCAAACCGATCTCGCGCAAAAAATTGCCGCCGCCCTCCAAGCAAAGCTTTCGCCAAATGAAAAAGCACGCTTCGATCGCAGGCCCACGCAGAATCCGGACGCATATCTACTCTTCATCCAGGCGCACGACTACGCGAACCGGCCAGATATGTTCCGTGACACTTCGTTGAAAGCCGAGCAGCTTTTCGAACAAGCCATCAAGCTCGATCCAAACTTTGCCCTGGCTTTTGCCGGTCTCTCCAGGGTGGAGAGTTGGATCTATCACAGCTTCGACCCGATTCCGGCGTGGCGGGAAAAAGCGCGTTTCAACGCCGATGAAGCGCTGCGATTGCAACCGGACCTTCCCGAAGGCCATCTCGCCC
>WNFE01009259.1_pt1 | contig 12478 bp, 15 predicted proteins | sample 5400451 | NCBI WGS metagenome assembly WNFE01 (sample SAMN13153344, study PRJNA577476) | soil metagenome | isolation source: 200 cm saprolite under Douglas fir tree site 2 hole 2 | place: USA:California | collected 2015-04-18
AAGCGGCTGAGATGAAACATACGCAACTGTCGACGGCGCGACTGCGCTTTTTGTTTTTGGCGGCCAAGATCTGGAGTCACTCCGGACGAGTAGGCGTCAGATACAGTGACCAGTACGAAGAGAAAGGGCTTTTTCAGCGGTTGATGGATCGCTTACGAACGATCCGGAAAAGCGCCGACCGGTTCGCTCCAGTGATACTAACAGCTCTTCATTGCTGACGACCGTCGTGCATAGGATTTTATGCACAAGAATTGAAGCAGTTTCAACTTACATCATCGGGAGAACGCCACCAGGGACCATCGCTCGGGAACTCAAGCAGACACCGTGGCAGCTGAAGCTCGCGACGCAGCCACAGAGGTCAATTTGTGCATAATTTAGGTTATACGCACTTCGGTGGCGCTTCGCAGAACAACTTGAGGCTGCAAAGCGGCATCGTGTGGCGCTTCGACCGGTAGCTGCAAAGTTGGAACAGTCGTAGGTCCTTTGCCATTGGGCGTACCGCTCTTTGCAAGTAGGCGGTGCGCTCATTTTGTTTTTGGCCAGGAAATCGCAAGAGTGCCTACTTGCTCCGACTCTCTTTGCATTTTTTGGCTGTCCGTATTGCATGCCGCTCATAGGCTATCGAACCCCTGGCAGCGACCGGCTAACTTAGCCACTCATCGAATGGTCCTATTGGAGACTCGCGGCCTACAGTTTTTTTCGATTAGCCGAGACGTGGGGGTTCAGCAAGTCATACAACCATGCGGCCCAGGTTCCTTCCTCAAACGTCACATGCACGTTTCTGCGTAGCGCCAGGATAAACTCCAGAATGGTGTTCGCCTTTGTTTCGAGAATGGACTCCTTCACCAGCTGTCCAGTGGAATCTACCACGGCAATCGAGATCGTTTCTTTGTGCACATCTATGCCAACATATTTCGTGCTATCCATTGTGGATTCGCTCCTTTCGGCTCGACGCTAACGCCCAAAAAATCGCGCACAACCCAGTATTTTGAGAGAGATTGTCCGTGAGATTAAGCGGACCATTCGATTTTGAACCGAATCCTCGGCAAAAGTCCGGCCAATCTAGCGGCATGCAGGATGATTAGACAAGAGTGTCACACCCCTGTGACATGTGTTGCGCGGCGTTCGATGAGACGCATGTTCGTGTTGAGCCTCAGCCGCTGGACGCAGACCCGCAATGAAGCACAGTGGCAATGCAGAAGGTGTTCGAGGAGCGATTTCAGGCGACGCGAGTGGCGGATGCTTTGGTCGACTTCTTGGATCTTTCGACGCGCCAATTTTCTCCAGCGAGGGCCAACCGGAGCCGTCTCCCGCAAGCCATTGAGAAATATCTTGATCTCGCTCAGTGTAAAGCCCATCTGCCTGGCGAAGCAGATGAGCTGTACCCGGTAAAGGGGGCCTCATCGGGATAGCGCCGCTGGCCGCTGGTGCGGTACGGAGCGGCGAGTAGGCCGCGTCTTTCGTAATAGCGGATGGCGGAAGGGTTAAGCCCAGCGCGGCGGGCAAGCTCTCCAATCTTCATCGCGTTTCTCCTGGCTTCTTTCCGGAAAAGCATCTTGACTTAAAGTCGACTTCAACTTTTAGCATTGGCATTGGATCGTGGCAAACGCGATCGGAGGAAAACTATGGCTAACGAAAAAGAACAGTTTACCAGTACCAAAAAACGAACAGCGGCGGCAATTGCGTTCGCGCTATTGCTAACCGGCAGCGGCGCTGGGCTGGTGCACGGACAAAACACACCAGCGAATTTGAATGCGGAGGAGAAGACAATGACAACGGCAAGCAAATTCTATTGCAATACCAAGGCGCTCACTCCGGCGGAGCGTACTCATCACAAGGAATTGACCGACAAACTGATCGCATCGCGGAAGGAGATCCTAGAGACCGAGAAAGGTTACGAATTCCAGTACAGTCCGTCCACTGTCTCTCTGGCTGAGCTAGCCGACCGGGTGGTAGCCGAGGGCAAGTGCTGTCCCTTTTTTGATTTTCACATCGACTTGGAACGTGAGGGCCAGTTGCTCTGTCTGCGATTGACGGGAGAAGAAGGGATCAAGCCGTTCATCCGTTCGGAGTTTCAGGTCGGCAGCCGCTGATCAGTGACTTCACTTTCGTGCGCGCTTTCTGTGCTCGTTGCAGCGCTCGGACGGTGGTGTCGGGAAACACCCATGACATTGGCCTCGCGGCGGTCCCTTTGGAGAGTTCGCTCGAGCATGTTGTAGACTGGGGATATGGTTGAGACCGCTGTCTTGGAGCGCGCGATTGCCGTCCGCTATGGGCGACGGCTCGAATATTTCACCATCGGTTGGAATACTATCGAAGGGTTGGTGGCCGTTATCGCGGGTGCCGTCGCCGGGAGTGTCTCCCTCATCGGGTTTGGCATCGACAGCTTCATCGAAGTGACGTCCGGTTCGGCTTTGTTGTGGAGGATGTCGGTCGATGCGGATGTATACCGCCGCGAACGCAACGAGCGGCGAGCCTTGCAGGTTGTCGGCTTGTGTTTTTTGTGCCTTGCCGCCTACATAGCCTACGAATCCGCAATGGACTTGTGGTCCCAGCGAGCACCCGAGCACAGCATTCCCGGCATCGTTCTGGCGTGCGTCTCACTTGTTGTGATGCCCCTCCTCTCGCGTGCAAAGCGGAGGGTAGGACACTCACTCGACAGCGGTGCGATGCACGCGGACGCGAAACAGACGGAGTTTTGTACGTATCTTTCGGCGGTGCTGCTCGCCGGGTTATTGCTCAACGCTTTCTTCGGCCTGTGGTGGGCTGATCCCGTGGCGGGCCTCTTCATGGTTCCCATTATCACCAAAGAAGGCATCGAAGGATTGCAGGGGGAAGCCTGCAACGATTGCTGCGGGGGGTAATTACTTCTTCGAGAGTTCGTCGGCAATGGTTGGAGCATCTCCCGTCTGATGATCGACGATTTGAAAGAGCAGGAAGGCATGGACCGCATCCGTGGTTTCCGGACTGGCCGTGACCAGCCGAATCCGCGCGCCGCGCTCTGCCTCTGAGAATTCATACCGGATCTGTTCCTTGAGCCTGGTCATCGTCACGATGCCTGGCGGGTTCGTGTCGTGAATGAGCATGGGCGCTTTGAAATTCCCCGAAGAAAACATCTTGGCGATATGTCCAAGGTGCGTCCGGATCTGCTCGATGCTGGCCTTGTCGTTCGAGTCTTTTGCGGTGACGACGATTTCTCCCCCGTCCTTGAATAGCCGGAAGTGATGCGTCGTTGCTTCGTGGGAGAAGCCCATCACATGCTCTCCACGTTTGAGGACATCTTCCGAACGCTTGTCCTGCTCTGGTGATGGATTCTGCTGAGCGCTCGCCATACCCGGAGGGATGGCTAGCAAGACAAGAAGCAGCCTCGTGCGCATGATCTAGAGCCCTTTGTTCTTTCGGAGTGCTAAGGCACCGGAACCAACCCTGCCGCGTGCTCTGGGCGGCACGCTCTCCAACAAGCGTGCGACTTGTCCGGGTTTTGCTCGCCGCAACCGCTTGTCCCACTCTCTCGACAATCGATTCATTTCAGCGCGCAAGGAAACCAGATTCCTGATTTGTTGGCTCATGTCGCGGATCTTTGCATGCAGCAAGTTGCGGACGTGGCGACAGGGTGCTCCTCCCTTGTCGCGCATGGCTAGAATGGTCTTCAATTCAGCGAGCGAAAAGCCAATCGTCAAAGCCCGTCGAATCAGTTCCACCCTCTGCTGAGATGTCGGAGGATACTCGCGGTAATTTCCTGGCGTGCGCTGTGGCAGAGGCAAGAGTCCAAGCCGCTCGTAATGCCGCAACGTGTCGGTGCTTACGCCCGATTGCCGCGCCAATTGTCCCGAATGCATGGGCTGTCCTCCGTGAGAAGAGTCTAAACTCTGGAACCGATTCCAGGGTCAAGTCGAAACTGATACCTATTTCGACGCAGCGGCTTCCTGAATGGAAAGCGTGATCGCCCTTCAGCGTTCCCTTACTACAAGTAGCCGTGCTGAATGGCCTTGAGTACGGCCCGAGTACGATCGCGCACCCCGAGTTTAGAGAGAATATTTGAAACGTGGTTTTTCACTGTCCCTTCGGATAAATCCAGTGCTTCTGCGATCTCGCGGTTGGAATATCCCCCGGTCATCAACCTGAGAATTTCCGACTCGCGATCCGTGAGGGCTTCCTCAGGGTTTGGTTCCGCTCGTTGCGAAGTTGGATTCAATTCGCGGATGAGCCGGACCGTAAGCGCCGGATTGAACAGAGTCACCAAATGGACGTTTTCCGATGACCCACAAGCAGCTTTGTTCAGCCCACCGCTTGTGCCGCTTTGGTTGGCTTGATGTTGTGGTTCATGCGGAAGAAGTTTGTCGGGTCGTATTTGTCCTTCAAGGAAGCCAGTCGATCGTAGTTAGGGCCGTAGGCGGCTCGCGCGAAGGCGTCTCCTTCGTCCGAGACGTAGTTGACATACGAGCCGGCCACAAGGTGCGGCCGCATCGCTTCCCAATATTGCCGTGTCCACTGGACGTTTTGTTCTGAGTCGGCCGCATTCTCCCAATTGGACCAGATGATGAAATTGTAGGAATGGTGGCGGTGAGGGAAAGCGGTATCGCTGACTCCCACGCGGGAAACCGCACCGTGCCAGTGCTCGAGAATCGGGGCAAAGGTATATGGCGAGGGACGCTTGTCAGCAAACTCCGCAATGACTTCGATTGCTTGGTCGTTCAGGGATTGCATGAAGTTGGATTTGACATACGTATAGCGGCCGGGCGGGAAGAAGGGTTGGAACATTTGCTGGATCTGGACGTAGCCCATCACCTGAATCCCGTCCGCGAGCGGCGAACCAAATTTGCGCAGCGGCTGCAACACTTTCTCACCTTCTGACATGGAGGAGCCGCAATAGCAAACAACCATACCGAACACGGGTCGTGATTAAAATACTCTGCTGGCTGTTAACCGAAGGGTTGCTAGTTCGAATCTAGCCCGGGGAGCCAACTTCTCCGTCTTCTTCAATTAGTTACAGTCTTTCCTCGTGGATAAACGGCTTAGGAGTCATTGTGTAGTTGGCGCGCGTGGGGGATAAAATAAGACAGTGAATTTTGAATGGGACCCCGTTAAAGCAATGTGTGCCACATGGCGCGTTGCACAACCGCGTCTGGGGCCACTTCGCTCAAGCGCGTGCAGAAGACATGCCGCAACGTATAGATCGGAAAATGCGCAAAAGCCGGGTCCCTGTAGCTGCGCGACTGTCCCCGATTGATCTCTGGCGTTTGGAAAAAGTTCCATGATTCACGGCTTGCCTTGCCAGTGTGTTAGATGTATAACAACTATGGAATGGCCATATCAATGGCAAGACCGTCTGCGTGCCCTTGGCTGCTGCTCGTCTTTAGTTTGCCCAGAAAAGGTGCGAGCTTGCGTGTCGCCGTATGGAGAAAATTGCAACGTTATGGCACTTTGCCGCTCGGCAATTCCGGCTACCTCCTTCCCAACAATTCGGGTAACCGGGAGAAATTCGAATGGCTAGCGACGACAATTCGTGGGGCGCATGGGGAGGCCTCCGTGGTGGAAGTCCAGTCCATCGACAATTTCAGCAGCTCTCAATTGATGAAGCGGTTTTCCGATGCCAGGAGTCACGACTACCGGGAGCTCCTGAAAGTCCTCAACAATCCCGCGCGAGCGTCGAAGAAATCCTCAGCTCACATCGCGCGCTTACGGCAGCGCTTTCAGGAGATTGTGTACATCGATTTTTTTGGCAGCCCGATCCGCGAACAAGTTGAAAGGACCCTGGCTGCCATGCAGGAACCACAATTCAAGTCTGCTCCTCCGGAATTAGACAAGGTTTCTCGATCTGCGTACCGCGGCAGAAAGTGGGTGACGCGGTCGCGTCCTGGCGTGGATCGCGTAATGTCCGCGTGGTTGATTCGTAAATTCATTGATCCGAAGCCCCGGTTTGTTTTCTCGACAGAGGAGGACAAACCCGCCGGCGCTGTGCCCTTTGACATGTACGAGGGCGGCTTCGGGCACTGCGGTGAGGACTGCACGTTCGAGACTCTCGCGAAAGCATTCCGAATTCGCGACAGGCGCGTGAGTGTGATGGGACAAATCGTTCACGACGCGGACCTGTTTGACGAAAAATTTGGGCGGAAAGAAGGGTTTGGCGTGGATGAAGTAATGAAGGGATGGGCGCGGCAGAACTTGAAGGATGAGGAATTGCTGCAACGTGGAATGCAATTGGCGGAAGGTCTCTATCAGTCCCTACGAGACGCGGAGAAGTGAATCCATGCGATGGATTACACGGCAGGACGTCAAAGTGGATCGGGTTGCTTGCCCCTGGCTCATTCGGCGATTTATTGACCCGCAGGCAGAGTTCCTATTCGTATCGGAAGACCAACTTCTGGAAAGGGCGCGCCAGGAGGGCGCGACCCCCTTTGACGCAACACGGTTTCCCGAAGTCAGGCTAAACCACCGGGGAGAGCGCTGTACGTTTGAGGCCATTCTCGAAGACTACAGGCTGACCGACCCAGCGCTGCATCGTCTCGGGCTCATTGTTAGAGGCGCTGACGTGAAAGGACAAGAGCAAGTCTCGGCTGAGAGCGCTGGATTGCGCGCCATTGCGCAGGGATTTGCCCTCTCAGGGATCAGCGATGAAGAGCGCCTGGAGCGGGAGTTTCCGATCTATGACGCACTACTCGAATACGTTCGACAGCGAACAAGCTGAACGCGCGTTGGTGTGATGAATCTTCATTGAGGAGTCAAAAACAACAGGGGGTCAGTTCGATGTTTCGTTCTATGAGTAACCAAATTGTTTTAGTGTTTGCCTGTCTCTGTTTTTCCCTTTTGAGCGTATCTGTCCGGGCCCAGGACGTTCCGAGCGACTATCAGGACGCCCTGAAGCTCCTCGACCGCAAAGGCGACTTCAAGGCGGGAGTTCTGAAGGTCAATGTCCCCCGCAGCGATCTCAAGATGACGATCCAAGGTGTGTCCACGCCTACTGCTTTTGGCTTCGGCGGTTGGCTCTCCATGACCAAAACGTCCGACAACACTGACGTAATGATGGGTGACCTAGTGTTGCTCCAAGACGAGGTTAATCCGGTCATGTCCGCGCTCTTGGACAATGGAATCGAAGTTACCGCCCTTCACAACCACTTCTTTTGGGACGAGCCGCATGTTTATTACATGCATGTGCATGGCATGGGCAAGGCCGACGACCTGGCTCGCCGCGTAAAACCCGGCTTGGATTTGATCGGGCATGTCACACCAACGCCTGTGACTGCCCTGTCCGCCACGGGCACGCCGCTCGACACGGAGAAACTGTCCAAGATCATTGGGCATCCCGGTGAGCAGTCCGGCGCTGTTTTCAAAATCACCATCGGACGTGATGACTTGGGGATGAAAGATCATGGGGCCGCGATCAATGCTCGAATGGGGCTGAACACGTGGGCTGCGTTTTTCGGAATGCAAGAGGATGCGGTTGTGGCCGGCGACATCGCGATGCTCGAAGGCGAAGTCACGCCGGTGCTGAAAGCGCTGCGGAAGAATGGGCTCGACGTGGTCGCGATTCATCACCACATGGCCGGTGAGCAGCCGATGGTGATTTTCCTGCACTACTGGGGAAAAGGCCCGGCCGAGAAACTGGCGAACGCATTCAAAGCGGCTCTCGGCGAATTGGGCAAGGGCGCTCAATCACGCGGATGACGATGTTTGGGAGGTAGGGATGCAGACGGAACGAATTCTTCGGCGGGTGCGAGCTTTCGCCTTTTTTCTATTGATGGGCGTGTCGTCGGGCACGGCTGGGCAAACCTTGAGGCAGGTCGAAAAGTTCGACCTGCCGGGTCCGGGTGGAAAGCGATTCGACTATCTCACGATTGACGATGACGACCACTACCTGCTGTCCGCTCATTTAGCAGCTGGCCAGACCTATGTAATTGACCTGCGCACGAACAAAGTGATCGCGACGGTTACAGATACACCGGGAGCCGAGGGCGTCGAATACGTGGCGGAACTCAAGAAGTTCTATACCTCGAACGCGCACGACAACACGATCGGAGTAGTGGACCTGAAGCAAATGAAGGTTGTGAAGAAACTGAAGACAGAAGCGAAACCGGATGGAAGCACGTATGCCGCTCCGTTTCACAAGCTGTACGTTTCCGACGAACGAGGTAAAGCGGAAGCGGTGGTGGACGTGCAGAACGACGAAATCATTCGAACCCTGCACTTCGACAGCGAAACGGGAATGCCGCAGTACGATCCCGTCGCGCGCAAGGTGTACGTGAACTTGCAAGACCAGAATATTCTTGCGGTAATCGATCCCGCGACGGACCAGGTCGTCGGTCGCTATCCGGTTGGGAAATGCAAGGGAAATCACGGTATGGCGCTGGACCCGGAGCACCACCGCGCGTTCCTTTCTTGCGAAGAGAATGAGTTGATGACCGTTTTCGATTTGGACAAGAACGTTCCGATCGCGTTTCTGCCGCTCGCCGGCGGACCGGACGTCATCAAATTCGATCCGGGTCTCCGGCGCATCTACGTTGCCTGCTACAGCGGGGCGATCTCCGTTTTCCATCAGGACGATGCGGATCACTACAGCAAGCGGGAAGACTTTCGCGTGCAGCACGCGGTACACACGGTCGCCGTGGATTTGAAAACGCACCGGCTCTACACACCAGAGCAGGAAGAGGACGGCAAGCCCGTCGCGCGGATGGTGGTGTATGAGGCAGTGGGCGAGCGTTAAGCGCCGTGGGCAGTATGAGAAGGAAATCGGAGGAGGCTTCCGCCGCAGTGTCCTATGTCGATGATGGATCTCATTCCGGTTTCGCTTCGCGCGTTGCCGCGGGACGCCGCAATCCTGTTCTGCACGCGGTTCACGCGCCTTTTCGCGTACGGCGCGCTGTCCGTCGTGCTCGTGTTCTATTTGGTAAGTCTCGGCCTGACGGAAACCCAGGTGGGTTTGCTTCTGACGCTGACACTCGCGGGCGATATGGCGATTTCGTTTCTGCTCACGACACGAGCCGACCGCATCGGGCGGCGGCGCATGCTCATCGTGGGAGCGGTTCTCATGGCGGGAGCCGGTATCGCGTTCGCCTCGACGAAGAATCTTCTCTTTCTCATTGTCGCGGGAACCATCGGCGTAATCAGTCCGAGCGGCCATGAAGTTGGCCCTTTCCTTTCGATCGAACAGGCCGCCCTGTCCCACGTGGTTCCCGCCCGCGGACGCACGGAAGTATTCGCGTGGTACACGCTGGCGGGTTCGGTTGCGACCGCTCTCGGCGCTCTCACTGGCGGCGCAGCTGCGGGGATGGTGCAGAAGGCGTCGCTCTCCCCTTCCGACAGCTACCGGATCGTCGTCCTTCTCTACGCCGCCCTTGGCGTCGCGCTTGCGTTTCTCTTCACACGTTTGTCGTCCTCGACGGAAGTCGATGCGTCCGCCACGGCAGCGAGCGGAGTGTCCGCAAGAGACTTTCTCGGTGTCGGACGCTCACGCTCGATTGTTTTGAAATTGTCGAGCCTATTTGCGCTGGACTCCTTCGGCGGCGGTTTTGTGGTGCAAAGTTTCGCGGCCTATTGGTTCTACCTGCGATTCGGCGTTCCACCCGCAAAGCTCGGCCTCATTTTCTTCTGGGCCAACGTTCTGGCGGGAATCTCGGCGCTGCTGGCCTCGCGCCTCGCCACCCGCATCGGGCTCGTAAGAACCATGGTGGTCACGCATTTGCCGTCGAATGTATTGCTCCTCCTTGTGCCCCTGATGCCAAACCTGACGCTCGCGGTGGTGGTGCTGCTCGTCCGATTCAGCATCAGCCAGATGGACGTGCCGACCAGGCAGTCCTACACGATGGCCGTGGTGCGGCCTGAAGAACGCTCTGCGGCTGGTGGAATCACAGGAGTAGCGAGGACCGCGGGAGCCGCGATCAGCCCTATCTTTGCCGGCTTCCTGTTCTCGCGTCCCGCGCTGATTGATATTCCGTTCTTCATTGCCGGGACGCTCAAAATCGCCTACGACCTTGTGCTGTACCGGGAGTTCCGGGCGATCCGACCACCGGAAGAGGCCGATTAATGGCAGGTTTAGATTAGCCTGAGGACAATTCCGAACGTGAGGTTGTGACGCTGATGAGAAGCAAGCCGAGAAGCGGGTGCACGTTTTTGGAAATCACCATCCGCATCGCTGTGCTCGTTTTGTTGGTTTCTCCGTTTTCATACGGCGCACTCGGACAAACCTTGCGGCAAGTCGCGAAATTCGATTTGCCTGGTCCCGCGGGGAAACGCTTCGACTATTTGACGATAGACGAAGAGGATCAATTTCTGCTGTCGGCTCACCTGGGTCCGGGAATCTTGTATGTGATCGACATGCGGACGAACAAGGTGGTGAAGGCGATTCCCGGATTGCCCGGCATCACCGGCCTCGAATTTGTTCCGGGAATACGGAAGGTCTACACCTCGGACTGGGGCGAGGAAAAGATCGGTGTCGTCGATCTGCGTTCCATGACGGTATGGAAGCGCCTGGTCACCGAAGCGAAACCGAACGGGAGTGTGTACGCCGCTCCATTTCATAAGGTGTACGTCTCCAACACCCTGGGGAAAGCTGTCACGGTTGTGGACACCGACAAAGATGAGATCGTCCAGACCATCAGATTCGACAGCGAGACGGGGATGCCGCAATACGATTCAGCGGCGCGCAAGGTCTACGTGAATCTGAGAAACGCGAATGAAATTGCGGAGATCGATCCGGCAACCGATACGGTAGTGGGGCGATATCCCGTGGATGGCTGCCTGTTCAACCACGGAATGGCGGTGGATTCGGAGCATCACCGCGCATTCATTCTCTGCAGCGGAAACCGAACCTTCACGGCCTTCGCGCTGGATACTCACAAATCGATTGCGCATCTTCCCCTGCCGGCGGGCGCCGATGTTGTGAAATTCGACGCGAGCTTGGGGCGAATCTATGTCGCTTGTTCGAGCGGATTCATTTCCGTGTTTCAGGCGGAGGGTGGGGAACGCTATCGGAAACTTGAGGATTTCGCCGTGGAGAGAATGGTGCACAGTCTTGCCGTGGATGCGACGAGCCATCGTGTTTATACGCCCGAGCAAGAGGAAAATGGCCAGCCCGTCGCCCGGATGATCGTATACGAAGCGGTCACGTCAAATCGAGGCAAGCCGTGAGGATAGGACCAAACTGGGCTTTCGCCGTATTGCTGTTCGTGCCAGCAGCCCTGGCAAAGGCTCAAACGAGTGAGCCTCTGAGACTGGAGAAGAGCATCGAGCTGGCGGGAGTCCAGGGACGCATCGACCATATGTCTCTCGACGTTCAGGGTCAGCGCTTGTTCGTGGCGGCGCTCGGCAACAATACGATCGAGGTTATCGATCTCAAGGCCGGCAAACGCACGAGCACCATCGCGGGTCTTCGAGAGCCACAGGGCGTGCTTTTCGTTCCCGGCAATGACCGGCTGTACGTCGCCAGTTCCAAGGACGGCACGGTAAAGGTGTTCGACGGCACTTCACTGCAACTCCTCAAAAACATTGAGTACGGCGATGACGCCGACAACCTCCGGTACGATTCCGCACGTCAGCGGATCTATGTCGGTTACGGGAACGGCGCCTTGGGGGAGCTGGATATCGAGGGGAGAAGGGTCACGGAAACCAAGCTCGACGCGCATCCCGAATCCTTCCAACTTGAAAAGAATAGCGCTCGAATCTATGTGAACCTGCCGAAATCGCGAAAAGTGGCCGTCGTGGACCGCGAGACACATTCCGTCGTAGAAAGCTGGGGCACGGGATTGTCGCTGGCCAATTATGCGATGGCGCTCGACGAAGAAAAGCACAGGCTGTTTATCGTGACTCGTCTTCCAGCACGGCTGATGGTCCTGGACACCGGAAGCGGGAAGACCGTCCAAACGCTTTCAGCCGTTGGCGATTGCGATGATGTCTTCTTCGACCAAGCACGGAAACGCATTTACGCCACGGGTGGGGAGGGCGCGATTTCGGTGTTCGCGCAGCAGGACGCCGATCACTACAAGGAGATTACACGGGTTCCCACGGTGAAGGGAGCGCGCACTAGTTTTTTCTCTCCAGACCTAGGTCGGCTCTATGTTGCCGTAAGACGGCAAGGTTCGAACTCCGCGATGATTCAGGCGTTTGAGGTTGGTCCATAGTTCTATGTGAAGCGAGGCTGGTACGTTGGATTACGCGGGTCTCATGCGGGCGGCGCTGGTGGCCGGCACAATCCGAAAAGATGATTTGGTGGCAAACAGGCCGAGGGCCGAGGAAGTGCTTAGAACCTCGCCGACTCTCGAAGACTGAGTTCTCAAAATTGCTGTCAGCCAACGCCAATGTTTAGACCGAACAGGCCAGGGGAACGTGATCAGAGGAATCCACAAGTGGATACGTATGTTCGGCGCATTCTTGGCGCTGACCGTATGTCCCGGTGCCCGCACTCGTGCACTGCCTCAACAGGAACGAACCACTGGACCTCAAGTGGAAACGCGAGCGGCAGAGGCTGCCGAGGCCGCTCGCGCAG
>WNFE01003006.1_pt1 | contig 12468 bp, 10 predicted proteins | sample 5400451 | NCBI WGS metagenome assembly WNFE01 (sample SAMN13153344, study PRJNA577476) | soil metagenome | isolation source: 200 cm saprolite under Douglas fir tree site 2 hole 2 | place: USA:California | collected 2015-04-18
GGTGGCACGACGTCGAGAATGACCGCTACGAGTGGTCCGTTGTACCAGGTATACAGGAAATATGTCGCCAGGATGAGCGGACCGAACCAGCGGAGATCGTGCACCATGAGCAGCGCGGCGCACACCGGCGCCCCCAGCACAAACCCCGCGCCCGACGTGAGCACGCGTCCGCCGCGCCACCGTTGCTGCAACCGATCCGCCATGCGGCCCCCGACGAGCGCCCCCAGCACCCCACCGGTGAGCGCCCACAGCCCAAACTGTCCGCCTACCCGTGCCACCGAGAGGCCGTGGATCCGCTCCATGAATGCCGCCGCCCAGGCGACCAGTCCGTTCACCGCGAACGTGACCATCGCGCCGCCGAGAAATATCCAGATCAAGGTCGGAGTCCGCAGCACGAGGATCGCGGCGTCCTGAAAGTCGTCGAACGCGCCCGCGGCGACCGCGCCCGCTGCGGTCGTGCGGCGCACGGCGAGCGGTACGAGTCGCCACACCGTCCACGCGATGCCCACGCTGGTCCCGATGCCGAACAGCGCGGTGCCGAATTGCGAAGGGATTCCCTCGAATAAGGAAAAGAATCCGGCCAGCGCCGCACCAATTCCCGCGAAGATCGCGAGCGGCATGACGTAATGCGTGACGCCATGCATGCCGTGCTGCCACCATTTGCGCAGCGTTTCGATGATCGGCGGGGGTGGCCGGCGGTCGAGCTCGCGCAGGCGCGATGCGAGCAACGCCAGTACCAATCCCGGTAAACCCATCCAGATGAAGGCCCAGCGCCAGCCGTAGCGCTCCGCAATGACACCGCCAAGCCAGATGCCGAGCACCCCGCCAAACGCCATGCCGACCGAGTACACACCGATGGCAAACGCCCGGCGCCGCCCCTTGTAGTACTGCGCGATGATCGCCTGCGATGCCGGCGCGTAGCCCGCCTCACCGAAGCCGACGAGCGCCCGGCAGGTGAACAGCTGCCAGAACTGCCTAGCGATGCCACCCGCCGTGGTTGCCGCACTCCACACCGCGACGCCCCACGTGATCACGAGCCGGCGCGAGCGCAGATCGCCGATGACGCCGAGCGGCAGCGCGGCAAGTGATAGGACGATTATGTACGCGGACCCAAGCCAGCCAAGCTGCGCGTCGGAAAGATGCAGATCGCGTTTTATCGGCTCGAACACCGCGTAGACGACGTTGCGGTCGAGGTAGTTGAGAAGATTGACCAGGGTCAGCAGACCCAGGACGTAAGCGGCATACGTCCTGGTCGAGGGACCGGACTTCTGAATATCAGGTCGCTCGGCCGCCAGTTGCCGCCTCGGCACGCGCGTCGCGATCCGCTTTTGCTTCGAGATACGAATCGGTCAGCTCGCGCATCATTTCCTCGCGCCGGTCGTACAGGCGCTTCAGCTTGCGTGGTTTGCGTCGGGCCAGTGCATACGCCGCCAGAACCGGGAAGGCGACCGTGTTGTCGAGATACGCCACGACCGTCCCCGGCAGCTTGTCCGGATCGACCTTGCCCCAGCTCACTGCCTCCGCCGGTGTCGCGCCGGACAAACCGCCCGTGTCGGGCCGCGCATCCGTGAGCTGGAGATAGTAGTCGTGGCCCTTCTCGCTGATCCCGAGCACTTCCTGAATCTGTGGCTCGGTCTGGAGCACGAAATTCTTGGGGCTGCCGCCGCCGATGATCAACACGCCGCTCTTGCCGCCGTGAACCTTCGCCGAGAACACGATCGACGACGTCTCATTCACATCTGCGCTCACGTCAAAGCGCAGCTTGCTCCCCGACAGCGCCTGCTCGGCGACGTTCATGCCGATCGACGAGTCGCCCGGGGAGGACGTATAGATCGGCACAGCCGCGGCGTGCGCCGCACCGAGCACCGATTTGCGCGACAGGCCCAGCGCCTTCTCGCGCTCCAGCACGTAGCCGCCCAGCAGATAGTGGTACTCTGCCGTGCTCATCGGCCGCTGGAATTCGTCCCGTGCCGAGACCTCGCGCACGAAGCGATCCGTGGACAGCAGCACGTCGTAGTCGAAGAAGATGTCGTAGATCCGGACGACGCCTTCTTCGCGCAGCACGACGTCATCGGCGAACGGCGTGCCCCGGTGCATCGCCATGCCGAGACCAAAGTGTGCGTCGTGATAGAGATTGGCGCCCGTGGAGACGATCCAATCGATAAACCCCGCTTCGATGAGCGGGATGATGGTCGACATGCCGAGACCCGCAGGCGTCATCGCGCCGGTGAGGCTCATGCCCACCGTCACGTCCTCTTCGAGCATGCGCTCGGCGAACAGCCGGCATCCTTCAGCCAGGCGCCCGGCGTTGTAGGCCAGGAACGCATTGTCGACGAGATCGGCCACCGTCTCTTTTCCGGTCACCGACTTCGGATTGATGCGCTGGCCGCGCAGGAATTCGTTCTGCGTCATCGGCTCGCCTGGGCGGACTTGCTCATCGCCCGGAAGGCGCGCGTGCGGCGCTCGCGGGCCTCAATGATCCAGCCAAGGGCTTCCTTCGGATCGTCCGTGACCAGAAAGAGATTCAGGTCTTCCGCCGAGATCTTGCCTTCTCCCGCAACGCGCTCTTTCAGCCAGTCCGCCAGACCGCGCCAGTAGTCGCGGCCGAACAGGACCACCGGGAATTGCTTTACCTTGCCCGTCTGCACGAGGGTCAGCGCCTCGAACAGCTCGTCCATGGTCCCGTAGCCTCCGGGAAAGGTGATGAAGGCCGTCGAATACTTCACGAACATCGTTTTGCGGACGAAGAAGTAGCGAAAGTTGATCGAGCGCTCGACCCACCGGTTCGTGCCCTGCTCGAACGGCAGCTCGATGTTGCAGCCGATCGAGAGCCCGCCACCCTCTTTGGCGCCGCGATTGGCCGCTTCCATGATGCCCGGCCCGCCGCCCGTGATGATCGCAAAGCCTTCCTTGGCGAGCATGCGCGACGTCTCGTACGCTGCCGCGTAGTAGGGATCGGCCTCCAGCGTGCGTGCCGAGCCGAAGACCGTCACCGCATTGCGGACGTCGGAGAGCGTGTCGAAGCCCTCCACGAATTCGCCCATGATGCGCAACACGCGCCACGGGTCGGTGCTCGTGAAAGACGCCCGCCGCTCGACCGGAACGGCCTGCGGCGGGGTGAGGAGTTGTTCGTCCTCAGTGAGCGGGCTGCGAGGCGAGGCGCTCGGTTGCTCTGACATAGTCATCCTGCACGTTATAGAAGAAAGGCGAGAACCGGACGTGCCCGGGCCGGCTGTCGACGATCACGCCACCCGCCGCGAGGTGCCGGACGGCCGCGGCGGGATCGGGCATGGGGATCATTACAATTGCCGAGCGGCGTTCCGGCTCGGCGGCCACCTTGGGCTTGAATCCGGCGGCGCGCATCGTGCTGATCAGATCTTCGGTCAAGGCAGCCGTCACCTCGCGGATCCGAGGCACGCCGATTTCCTCGATATACTCGAGACCGCCGAGCTGCGCGTAGACGGCCGCGAGCGCCGGCGTGCCCATCTCGAAGCGTCGCGCATCGTCGTGGAACGTCAACGCCCGCGGATCGAAGGCGAACTGCTCCCGCTGCCCGAACCATCCTGAAATCCGCGGCTCGAGCCGGCGGGCCACGGCTTCCCGGACGTAGAGAAACACGATTCCCGGGCCGCCGAGCAGCCACTTGAGGCCACCCGCGACCAGGGCGTCGACGCCGGCGTCCTGCACGTCCACCGGGACCTGGCCGACGGATTGATATGCATCGATGAGACAGAGAGCGCCGTGCGCGTGCGCGACCGCTGCGACCCGCTTGATGTCTTGAATGGCGCCGGTCGTGAAGTACACGTGCGAAGTCACCACGAGCGCCGTGCGATCGTCTACGGCCCGCTCGATCGCTTCGACGGGCACGCTGATCCGATCGGGACTCTCGACGACGACGAGCTCGACGCCTGCCGCCGGCTTCACGAGCCACTGGTACGCCACGGTCGGGAAATCGAGGGACGTGATCACGACCTTGGGCCGGCGGCGGTAATCAAGCGATTCGGCGACCGCGCTGAGCGCGACCGAGATGCTGGGCGCGAGCGCAATCTCCGCCGGGGCCGCGTTGACGATGCGGCCGTACCGCGCGCGCAGGTCGCCCAGCGCTTCCCACCACACGTCATACCATGCGGACGCGCCACGGCTCTGCCATAGGTCGAGGTATTCCGCTACCTTGCGGCGAGACCGCTCGCCCAATGCCCCGAGCGAGCAGGTGTTGAGGTAGACGCTCGACTGAAAGATGGGAAACTCGCCGCGGTACCTGGCGAGTCCAAGCGCGCGCGGTTTTACGCTGCTTGCGAGCGTCATAGGCCGGGAATATACAGAAGGAATGCGGCGTATCGCGAGTTGGTCGGCACTTTATCTGCGTTTGGCGGTGCGGGCGCTGATGCGCCCGCGACTCGCCGTCGACTTGTTGCGCCTCGCGTGGAGTTTTCGCGCCCGCGATTGGTATCGGCGCCCGCCGTTTTTGCCCATCCCGCCGCGCGACTACATGCAATGGCGCATGTTCACCGCGTACGGCGACGAGCAGGCGATCCCGCCCGTCGATGACGTGGTGAACTTCGCGCGTTGGCGACGCGAGACGATGGGCTTGTGATCGACATCAAGCGGCGCGCCGCCGAGCTCGGCTTCGCCGCGACCGGCATCGCCCGGCTCGATCGCAATCCGCACGCCGACGAGCTGGACCGGTGGCTCGCAGACGGCCACGCCGGCACGATGACATACCTGCATCGACAAGCGGACAAGCGGAAAGATCCGCGCCTCATCATGCCGAAAGCGCAGTCGGCGGTAGTCACGCTGACGAACTATTGCCATGAGGCCGGCGTAGCGAGCCCCGCGGCCACGCCGCGGGTGGCGCAGTACGCGTGGTCCTCCGACTACCACGACGTCCTCGGCGAAAGGCTGGAGCAGTTGGCGTCGGCGATCAGGGAAATCGTGCCGGGATCAGCCACACGCTGCTACGTCGACGCCGGGCCAGTGCCCGAGCGAGAGCTGGCCCAGCTGGCCGGATTGGGGTGGATCGGCAAGAACATGATGCTCATTCATCCGGAGATCGGCTCGTTCACGTTCATCGGCGTCGTGCTCACAGACGCAGCATTAGAGCCGGATCTGCCCTTCGAAGCCGATCGCTGTGGGACGTGCCGGCGTTGCCTCGACGCCTGTCCGACGCAGGCGTTTGCCGGACCGCGCGATCTCGACGCGCGGGCTTGCATTTCCTATCTCACGATCGAACACCGCGGCGAATTCACCGCCACGGAGGCGACGCAGGTCGGTGAGTGGCTGTTCGGCTGCGACGTCTGTCAGGACGTCTGCCCGTGGAACGTAAGCTTCGCGCGCGCGACGCTCGATCCGGGGTTCGCGCCGCACCCCGATATCGCCCGGCCCGACGTCGGTCAGCTTGTCACCATGAACGAGCAGGAGTTTGAGCGGCGCTACGATGGCACGCCGCTCACGCGTCCGGGCCATCGGGGGATGCGGCGCAATGCGGCGGCGGTCCTCACCCCCTCTCCCCCTCTCCACGATGTGGAGCCGGGGAACGACCTATGACATCTACCGACGCCATCACCGAGCTGCAGCGCCGGCTTGCCGAGGGGCTCGCCAAGATCGATCCGCATCACCGGCTCCTGGGTCGGCCCGTGAGCTATCGCGTCATCGACGGGCAGATGCTCGAGATCACCTACCGCGACGTCGCCGGCATCGCGGATGCGGAAGTCCTCGGTGTGAAGCGGCTCATCGGGGACCATTGCTCGTGCAGAATCAGTCCACAGAGCGCGGAGCGGATCATCGTGCGCTTTGTCGCGCCGCTCAAATAGCTGGTTGCGGGATGCGGACCGCGTAGTGAGGTTTCCGTTTCCCCCGATCAGCTCCGAGATGCCTATGCGACGCCTCCCTCTTCTCTGTCTCGCGCTTCTGGGCAGCACCGCACTTTCCGCGCAAACACCGTACCGAACGCCACCGCAGGTCATCGTCGACATTCTGGACGCGCCGCCGTTGCCGGTTGCGAGCATGTCGCCCGACCGGCAGTGGCTGCTGCTACTCGAGCAACGCAGCATGCCGACGATCGCCGAGCTGGCGCAGCCGATGCTGCGGCTCGCCGGGAACCGCATCAACCCGCGCACCATGGGCCCGCAGCTCCCGGGCGGCATCACGGGACTCGTCCTGAAGCGCGTGGCGGACGGGACCGAGCGACGCATCAAGATTCCGACGCCCGCGGCATTGTCGTACGTCATCTGGTCGCCCGACAGCCGCAACATCGCCGTCGTGCAAACGCGCGACTCCGGGCTTGCCCTCTGGGTCGCCGACGCGGCCTCGGGACAAAGCCGCGCTCTCACAGGGGCCACCCTCAACGCGACGAACGGCCCGCCCTGCCAATGGACGCCATCGAGTGCGAGCCTCTTGTGTGAGTTCATTCCCGACGGCCGCGGCCCCGCCCCGGTCGCGCCACAGACGCCCGCCGGCCCAACGATCCAGGAGACCCGCGGTCGCGCAGCCCCGGCGGCGACGTTCGAAGACCTGCTGAAGAATCACTTCGACGAGCAGCTCTTCGACTACTACTTCACCTCCCAGCTCGCCTACGTCGACGCCGCCACCGGGGCGCGCACGCCCATCGGCAAGGCCGCCATCTTCGAGCACGTGGGCGTCTCGCCCAGCGGCGAGCACGTGCTCATCGCGCGCACCGTTCGCCCCTTCTCCTACCTCGTCCCCTCCGGCGGCTTCCCGCAGGAGATCGAGGTCTGGAACGTGAAAGGCGACGTCGTGCACCATATCGCGACGCTGCCCTCGAGCGAAGGCGTGCCGATCCGCGGCGTCCGCACCGGACCGCGGGCTATCAACTGGCGACCCGGCACACCCGCGACACTGGTCTGGGCCGAAGCGCTGGACGGCGGCGACCCGCGGACCAAGGCCGAGCACCAGGACCGCATCGTTACCCTGACCGCTCCGTTCACCGCCGAGCCGACTGAGCTCGCTCGCCTCGTGAAGCGCTACGCCGGCCTGATATGGGACACACAGGGAATCGGATTCCTGCAGGAGTACGACCGGGAACGCCGTTGGGCCAAGACCTGGATCGTCGACGCGACGAAGCCGGGCACCGCCCCCGTCCTGCTCTTCGATCGCAGCGCCGAGGAACGGTACTCAGACCCCGGAATGCCACTCATTCGCATGACATCCACTGGCGACTTCGCGATGCAGCGCCGCGGCGATTGGATCTACTTCACCGGCACCGGCGCCTCGCCACAGGGCGACCGGCCGTTCCTCGACCGCCTGAGCCTCAAGACCCGCAAGAGCGAACGACTCTGGCGCGCCGATACCGTTCACTACGAATCGGTTGTCGCGTTGCTCGACGATGCCGGGAAGAGCTTCGTCACCCGGCGCGAGGCGCGCTCCGAGCCGCCCAACTACTTCGTGCGCCAGGGGACGAGGCTGCGGGCGCTCACCGCTTTCAAGGATCCCGCCCCGCAGCTCACCGGGATCCAGAAACGGCTCCTCACCTACACGCGCGAAGATGGCGTGCCGCTCTCCGGGACGCTCTATCTGCCTCCGGGCTACACGCCGGGGACCCGTCTCCCAGTCGTGATGTGGGCCTACCCGATCGAGTTCGCCTCGGCGAGCGCGGCCGGCCAGGTCTCGGCGGCGCCTAACCGCTTCAACATCATCCGCGGGCCGTCGCACCTGTTCTTCTTGACACAAGGTTATGCCGTGCTCGACGACCCCAAGATGCCGATCATCGGCGGCGACACGGCGAACGACCACTACGTCGAGCAGCTTGTCATGAGCGCGCGCGCCGCGGTGAAGGCCGTCGTGGACGCCGGCGTCGGCGACGCCGACCGCATCGGGATCGGCGGGCACAGCTACGGCGCCTTCATGACGGCTAATCTGCTGGCGCACTCGAACCTGTTCCGGGCCGGCATCGCGCGCTCGGGCGCCTACAACCGGACGCTCACGCCGTTCGGTTTCCAGAACGAAGACCGCACGTTCTGGCAGGCGCGCCAGGTGTACCTACGGATGTCACCCTTCGTCTACGCCGACTCGATCAACGAACCGATCTTAATGACGCACGGCGAGGCCGACAACAACTCGGGCACCTTCCCGATCAACTCGGAACGGCTCTTTGCCGCTATCAAGGGGCTGGGAGGGACGGCGCGGCTCGTGATGCTGCCGAACGAGGCGCACGGGTACGTGGCACGGGAGTCCGTGTTGCACACGCTCGCTGAGATGATCGACTGGTTCGACCGCTACGTGAAGAACGCGCCGCCGCGGCCGGCAGGTGTGACCTCGGACAGTCGGTAGCGTTTCACTTCGCCGCGACGCGCGTGACGACGTCGTAGTAAAACCGCACGCCAAAACGCAGCGCATCGATTCTGACGCGCTCATCGTTACCGTGGACCCCGCGGGACTCCCCCTGCGTGAGCGGGAAAGGCCCGAGGCCGTAGCTCGCGATACCCATGCGCCGGAAGTAATGACTGTCGGTAAAGCCCGGCAGCATCAGCGTCGTGACCAGCGCGTTGGGATGACGCGTATGCGCCACCGCGGTGATCGCGCGGAACATCTCCGTCTCGATCGGGCTCTCGGTCGCGGGCCAGTTCGGCCCCTGCGGCCGCAGCGTGACCGCGGTGTCTCCCACCACGCGCGTCAGCTCCGCGAGAAACGTCGCCGGATCCTGTCCGGGCAGCAGCCTGACGTCGATCGCCGCGGTCGCAACCGGCGGAATGACGTTCGTCTTGTCGCTCCCCTTCAGCCCCGTGATCGAAATCGTGTTGCGCAGCAGCGCGTTGTACGTCAGGTCGGCCGTTATGGCGCGGACCGCGACCGAGTCGCGCAGCGCGGTTCGAATGTCGCTGAGCCAGCGGCGCACCGTCGAATCGCGCTCGATCGTCGCGAGGTCGCGAAACGACCGCTCGACCGCCGGTGTCACGGTGAGCGGGGTCCGCCACTCGGCGATGCGGTTGAGCGCGCGGATCAACCGGTGGACGGGATTGTCGGGCGTCGGGCGAGAGCCGTGGCCGGCCGTGCCGCGCGCCGTGACGTCGAGCCAAAAGGGCGACTTCTCGGTCGTCCCGACGCCGTAGAACTCGACTCCCCCGCGGCCGTCGGCCCGCGTCACCCCGCCCTCGTTCAACAGGAACTCGGCATCCCGAACGAGATCGGCTTGATGCTCCGCGATCCACGCGGCACCCACGCCTGCACCGATCTCCTCGTCCGACGTCGCGAGGAATATGATGTCACGCTCGAGCGGGACGTGCGCGCGCTTCAGGATCAGCATCGTCATGAGCTGCGCGATCGCCTCGCCCTTCATGTCGAGCGCGCCCCGGCCCCACACGTAGCCGTCTTTGATCAGGCCGCTGAACGGATCCACGGTCCAGTACTCGGGCGACGCGAGCACGACGTCCATGTGATTGAGGAGAATCAGGGGCCGCGCGCTGCCGTCCCCGCGAAGCCGGGCGTAGAGGTTGGCCTTCCCCGGTGCTGGCTCGAAGATCTGCGCCTCGATGCCGTCGCGCTGCAGCACGACCGCGAGCCAACGCGCCGCCGCGATCTCCTTTCCCGGCGGATTGGTCGTGTTGATGCGGAGGTACCGCGTCAGCAAACCGGTCGCTTCGTCGCCGAGCGCCGTCCAGTCCGCCTCGCCCGGCGCGGTCATGAGCGCCACTCGCGCGGGGGTTTCCAGGACCGGTTCCGATGACGGCCCGGCGAGCGGCGGCATTGGACGACGTGCCGCGCAGCCGGCAACCAGCACCACCAGTGGGATCAGCTTCCAACCGTGCATGATCGATATCCCGTGTTAGAGCGTGAGCGTCTCGCCGTGCGCGAGCTGGCGATACCCGCTGGACGGCAAGCCCGCCGCGTCCCATGCGGCACGCGCGCGGATCGGCGGCTCGTCCATCGCTTCATCGGTGAGCTTGAACGTCCCCCAGTGAATCGGCACCATCACGCGCGCCTTCAGCGCGCGGAACGCGGCGACCGCTTCCTCGGGGTTCATGTGGAGGTACCGCATGAACCACCGCGGCTCATAGGCGCCGATCGGCATTAGGGCAACGTCGAACGGACCGTACCACTCGCCGATCGCTCCGAACTCGGGATGATAGCCCGAATCACCCGCGAAATACACGCGTTGGCCGTTCGCGCCTACGAACGCAAAGCCGCACCAGAGCGTGTCGCCGCGGTCGCCGAACCCGCGGCTGCTGAAATGCTGCGCCGGTGTGGCCCCGATTCGGACCGGCCCGACCTTTTTCTCGCCCCACCAGTCGAGCTCCGTGACCGCGTCAGCAGGAGCACCGCGTCGCTGGACGAACGACGCGAGACCCAGCGGCACGATCCACGACGCCTGCGGATGCGCCCGTGCCAAGCGTCGAACCGTTTTGGAGTCGAGATGGTCGTAGTGGTTGTGCGACTCCACCACGACATCCAGCGGTGGCAAGCCTTCGAACGCGATCCCCGGCGGTACCCAGCGGCGCGGGCCGGCAAATCGGACCGGCGACGCGCGCTCGCTCCACATCGGGTCGGTGAGAATGTTGAGACCGTTGAGTTGGATGAGCAGGCTCGAGTGTCCAACCCATGTCACCGTCAGTTGCGAGAGCGTAGCGCGCGGCGTGACGAACGCCGGCCGGACGCGCGCGAACACGGATGGATCGGGATCCTTGGGACGGGGTCGAGTGGTGCGATGCACCAGCATCCACTTGAGGAGACTGCCGAACCCTGGTACGGCGTGATCGACCCACGGATTGCGAAAGCCGCCGCCGGGGCGGTGATGTGGCGGGACGGCCGGAGGAGTCACGGCGCGCAATATAGCCGCGCCGTGACTCGTCGCTTACGGCGTACTGTCGGGAGCTACGTGGATGACGAGGGTGTCGGCCAACGCGCCACTGGCTGCAACGATGCGGCCCGTACCGACAATCCTGGATGTGACTCTCGCGTAGCGATTGCTGTCCACGGCGAGCGTGAGCACGGCGGTATCGAGGTTCTGCCACAGAATAATTGCGTTTGGATTCTGCTGATGCTGCGCGTTCACGACGATAGCCTCGAGGGGATTCGTGTGATTCACCTGCATCGAGCTCGCACCCAAAATGAAGACGTCTCCACGGAACGCCGAGAGCGTCACGTTATGCGTCGTCTCGAAGCCGCGATTCACGGCGACGTTCGAATCGAGCGCCGAACCGAAGTTGCTGCCGGAGGGTGGCTCTACGCCGACGATGTAGGTGCCGGGCAAGAGATATGCGAGGCGATAAAGGCCGGCCGCATCCGTCTTACCGGTCGACAGGATGTACCAGTTGCTCGGGCCACCTCCCCAGGCGCTGACTGTCGCGTCCGCCACCGGGCCCGCGGGTCCCGCGCTGGTGTCGTGCATGACCGTGCCGGCGATACTACCCGTCGCCGCTCGGTTGACCGCGCGAACCGACGCAAAGAAATCGAATGCGCCGTCACCCAGCTGGTTGTACACGAAGCTGCGTCCCACGTCGAAATCGATGACGATGACGGCGCCTGAGTCGGGGATGGTGATCGGCGCCTCGACGAACGAGGCGTAGGACTCCTGCCCCGCGCCGTTCCAGCGCACCACTGCCTGCGATCCGTTCTTGAAGCGAATGCCCGCCGAGGAGTCGACGTTGATGGTGACGAGCACCGCCTTGTATTGATCGGCAGTGACTGGACCGGTGCCCAGCGAGTCGGTGAGCCCTTGCTGCAGCGTCAGCAGATCGACTTGGCGATGTGGCGCCGCAACCGTTACCCAGTGCATGCTGTCGGCCGAGGTCCCCGTATCCGGGTGGGTCGAAACGGCGATGTTGACGATATAGACCTGCACGCTTCGCACCGAATCGAACGGGAAGGGATCGTCCGTGAGGAGGACCTTCGCCATTGGCTTGCCACTATTAGGTACGGCGGTGGTGACATCATCCTTGTAGCACGCAACGGCAATCGCGGCGGCGGCAAGCAGGGCGAGGCTCAGTCTCGGCATCGTCAATCTCCTCCTGAGGGTGTTGCGCTGACGGCGCTGTTGCATTGAATACCCGGGTAGCCGCGCGCGGCGTCACACGGCGGCGCACGCTTTCTCTTGTGACGTGGCGACTTACGCGATGGGTATACACAAAGTGGAACCAAGCGACGCAGAGCTGGTGCGCCGGGTCCGGGCCGGCGACACCGGGGCGTACGGCGCGCTGGTTTCCCGCTATCGCGATCGCCTGGGGCGTTACGCCGTCCATATGATCGGCGATCGTGAAGACGCGGAGGAAGCGCTGCAAGACAGCTTCGTGCGTGCCTACCGTTCCCTGGCGCGTTGCGACGATCCGGCACGCTTCGGCGCCTGGCTGTACGGAATCCTGGTGAATCGCTGCCGCACGACGGGAGCACGCGCCGCGCGTCGTCGCCGGATGTTCGTGCGCGACGCTCAAGCTCTAGACGGGGCCGCACATGCCGACCAGGCCGACCGCCTGGACTGGACCGACGCGGTGGACCGGGCTCTCGCGCGCCTCGCGCCCG
>WNFE01004300.1_pt1 | contig 12468 bp, 23 predicted proteins | sample 5400451 | NCBI WGS metagenome assembly WNFE01 (sample SAMN13153344, study PRJNA577476) | soil metagenome | isolation source: 200 cm saprolite under Douglas fir tree site 2 hole 2 | place: USA:California | collected 2015-04-18
CATGGCCTTCGGACGACTCTTCCGGTGGACGCAAGCCCGGATCCCGGCATCAGAGCTGGGCCCGGCTCGCGGTGCGTTTCCTGCCGAGCTCACGGGCCCGCGGTATCTCAACGACGTCGACCGCGAGGATCACCTGGCCCCCGAACAGCGGCCGGCGCCGCCGACGTCGACGGGCGAGCCGTTGTTCAGGCGCGGCAATATCCTGGGCGACATCGTCTACGGCGCCTGGGACATCGTCACGAATCGTGCCCTCGGATCCGCAGGAGTGCAGGTCGTGGCCATGCTGCGGCGCAGCGCACCGCCGGCACCCACCGCGTCGACCACGATCCCCTCCGCCGATACGACGACCACGCCCGCCGACTCGGCAGTGGCGGACGCGATTCGCCGGGGAGATCCCTCAGCGATCGAGGTCGGACGCCAGCGCACGGAAAGCGCAGCGCGATTGGCACGCATCGACAAAGACATCGAGATTCTGGGCACATCGCCGGCCGGCGTCACCGAGCAGGATGTCGCCGCACGCGGGGCGATCACCATGTCCCATGACATGATCGGACCGGAGGAATCCATCTGATGGCGTTCGGACGGCTCTTTCGCTGGAGCAGCTCGGGGTACGGCTCAGCTCGCCGCCGCGGCAGTTCACGGGGTGCGCGTGCGTTGCCGCAGGGTGAAGTGCTGGCCATCCCGGCCGAAGCGTTCGGGGCCAACCTCGATACGGAAGTCGACTACGAGGCGATGGACGCCATCCTCACAGGCAACATCCAGGTGATGGCCGCGTCCGGGGAAGCGAGTGGGGCGCGCTTGCCGCTCATTACGTCAGGGGGACGGCCAGATCAGATCGTCCGAGGACCACAGGTGGGCGCGAGCAGTGTGCCGAGCGGTGTCATCGCCATCCCATCATCGATCATGCCGTCAGATCGCGGAGGGCCAGGTCGAGAGCCGTCCGCTCCATCACCAGAGCCAGCACCAGCACTAGACCCAGGACGAATCAGTGATCCATTCCCAGCTGCAGCCTAACGATCGTCAGCGATCGGGGGAAGCGGTTGATCAGCTGCCGGTGGGAAAGGGTCGCTGTAGATCGGATGAGGCTGGTTCGCGGCCGCGAGGAACAAAAATAGCAGCACAAGCAAAAGCCACGTGAGCACGAGGCGAGTATAGCATGCTGATTGCCGATCGGGCAGACAATCCGGGGGCGATGACGGGACCATCGACGGCGGCATATCGGAGCTGTTACGCGGCAGCGCGGGCAGGAGGCGCGTCGATCATGGACGCGCAGGCGAAGTGCCGGGATCTGATCCCCGGCGACGTGGGCAGCACGAGCATCATCCGCAACTTTGTGACGGGGTTCGAGCTGCCGAGCGCGCCACAGATTGGCAGCGGGCTGGGCGAGGCGCTCGCGCCAGTGAACAAGACGCTATGGCTAGTGCTGGCGGTCGCGGTCGCGGTGATCGTAATCGCGCACGAGGTATGAGGACGCGGATGCTGATCGGGATCCTCGTGGTCCTGGCCCTCGCGGTGCTGGCGTCGACGCATCAGACAGGGGTGGAGGCGGCGGTGTCGGCGCCGGCAACACCAGAGAATCCCTACCGGCCGAACAGCTGGTGCTGGCTGGTATGGGAGGCGTGCCGGCAGGCGGGATTCACGGCGGAGCAGGCCAAGACGATGACGGCGATCGCGCGGGCGGAATCGGGGTGCAACCCGCAGGCGACAAACAACAATCCCCCGGTGGAATACAGCATCGGGGTGTTTCAGCTGAACTTGCTGGCGCATCCGGAGATCAGCGAGACGGACGCGCGGGACGTGTATCGGGCGGCGCAGTGGGCGTACGCGCTGAGCGGGGGCGGGACCAACTACCGTCCCTGGAGCGCGTACACGAACGGGAAATATCGGAGCTACGTGCTGTGATGCACTTCGATCGCAGGGAGAGGATGCGACAATGGACCGTTCTAGTGGCCGTGGTGTGCGTGACGGTTCTCGAGCTGGCGGCGCTGCGCGCGGGGGTGGACGGGGTGATGTTCGGCACCGTGATGGCGCTCATCGGGGTGCTCGTCGGCAGCAAGGTGAAGCGGGTCATCTGGTAATCTGCTGGCGCTGCGTAGTTGTGAGCATGGCGGCGGCGGCGATGATCAACGTGACGATCCAGCTGGTGGCCGCACTCACGGAGAGACTGGAGAGTTGAGCCACCGCGGGCGGCGGGTGCGATTTCACGGGGCATTTGGGACGAAGGCAAAAGCCCGGCGCAAGGAACGCCGCGTAAAAGGGGCTTTTATTACGCGGATCCGGGTGCGGGGGCAGACGCGATACGCGGTGCTGACGCGGAGGCGCTGATGGCAGTCGAAGTGGCGACGATCAAGAAGATGCAGGATCTTCAGCGTGAGCTCGCGGCGCTGCGGGCCGAGCTGACGCAGCAAGCTGACTGTGCGCCAACTGTGATCAATCTGCCGACCGCGGGCCGCTGGGAACACGTCCTCAAGCGCAATGAGAAGCGAGTCAAATTCGGACTGTTCAATCTCGCACGATCTGCGCCGAGGTCGGTCATCGTGCCCAACCCGGCAGCCGGATCCGATTGGGCGCAGGCGGTGCCAGCAGGACAACGTTGGCGGATCCAATCGGTACGGGAGACTTTCACCACCAGTGCGCAAGTAGCCACGCGGAATACCAGCCTGCTCATCGACGACGGGATCAATCCGCTCTACCAGGTAGGAAACGGTGGCACGACGCAGCTGGCGAGTCTGACGGTCACCTATCACTATGCTCCAGGGGTCCCCCAATTTGCCAGCTGGATCTCGCAACAGATCTCCCCCTTGCCGGTGGGACTGGTACTGCTCGCGGGACATCGGGTGCTCTCGAGCACCAACAGCATCCAGACGGGGGACACTTTTACGGCGATCGCGATGCTGATCGAGGACGTTTCTCCCGCCGACATGTACTGGTCCAACAAAGCAGAGCAGCAAACCACCATTGCCGGCGTGCCGATTTTTGGAATTCCCGCGGATCCGACAGATCCGTATCTGGACCGCGGGCCCTGGGTATACGGCGGCGACGTCTTTGTCGCAGGAGTGAAGGACGCCATGCAGGTCCTCGCGATCGAGTGGACGCGGCCCTAGATGGGCCAGCTCACCATCACCAAGAAGATCGGCCTCCAGGCAGATGTGTTGTTCGAACAAAACTCAGGGCGCGTGTGGATCTTCGGGCAGTCGCTGGGCCCGGGCCGGCTGACGCTGAAGCAAGAGAGCCCACCGAAGGACATCAACGACGGCTCGAACGTAATCTTTCCCTTCGGCACGTTCGGGGACAGCGGAGAGGGCGTGCACAAAGGCACGTGGTACGCGATCGCCTCGCTCGACGCGACGGTGGTGCTGTGTACGGAAGCGTCCCAATGAAAGGGTGGCTCAGGTGGGTGCGCACGCTGCTGCGATCGCAGGCCGGGATCCTCACCACCTCGTCACAGGCGCCGCCCTTCCAATTTGCCAGAGGGCGCGTCGATACGACAGGACCGACAAAGATCAGTGGCTCGGACTTCACCGTGGCCAAGCTCGGGGTCGGCGATGTCCGGCTGACGTTCGCGACCCCGTTCAACGATGTGCCCGGCGCGGTGGCGATGGGGGAAGGCGCCAACATCATCCTGATGGTGCAGCCGGAAGCTCCGACGACCACCACGGTGCGATTCGTGCGGAACCATATCAACGTCGGGAATGAGGACGGGATCCTGGACTTTATAGCCTTCGGGTAAAAATGCGACTGCTGCTGATCCGGGACACGATGAAGCCCGGGGTGACGCTGGGGCGATTGTACGCCGCGGTGGCGCACACGCTCGAGGATGAGGACCGCCAGCTGGAAAAGTTCCCGGGGGGAAAGATCCCGGGGCAGACAGCGATCCCGCGGGGCGATTATCCCGTGACGATGGAGTTCGCGAGCCACTTCAACCGGACTCTGCCGATGCTGCACGAGGTCCCGAACTTCGACGGGATCTTCATCCACGCCGGCAACACGCCGCAGGACACGGCCGGCTGCCTGCTCGTGGGTACGGACCGGCAGGGAGACGCGATCGTGGACAGCATCACGGCACTCGATGCGGTGGTAGCGATCGTGACGGCCACGATCGCGCGCGGCGAGCCTGTCATCCTCGAGGTGCGCTGATGTTGCAGGGGCTACCGGTCATCGGGCAGCTGGTGGGCGGGCTCATCGACACGCTGAAGAGTGTGGGGATCCTCCGCACGCCGGAGGATGAGCTGAAGGCGCAGCAGGCGATGGCCGCCATTGTACAGGCCCAATGGGCCTCGATCACGGATTTCGTGAAGGCCACGACGCCGGACCCGACGCGGGTCTACATCTGGGTGAACTCGCTGATCGCGCTCGTGCGGCCGGCGGTGACGATCCTGCTCATCACGGACATAATGACGAATCCGGGGCACCGCCTGGACATGACGGACGCGCGGATGTGGCCGGTGCTGTGGTGGTTCTTCGGGGCGGAGTTGCTGAGATTTGTCGGACTCAGGGCGCCGGCAAACGGAGACGCCGCCCCCGCGCCTCGAGGGAGCTCTGCGACACTGGAGGCGGCGGACCGCAAATGAGCTAGAGAATTCCGAGAGGGCCCCGATGTCCGACCGGCGCGCGACGCCTCGAGGCTGGGTTAGGGCGCGGGCCATTGGGGCCCGCCCCATTTTTCGCTGCAAATCCCCTGCAAATCCACGTCGCTCCGATCGAACACCCGTGCGCTAGTTCTTCCCTCTCTCACGAACACCTGATCGGCAGGGGCTCACGGATGAAACCACGAATGACGGGCTAATTCCCACTGGGAGGGGGAAGAGGTTCGGTCGGATCCCCGATGTGGTAGTCCTGCCTCTACTCCAACATTTACGAGAGAACCGCGCTGGAGGCGGGGTTTAGAAGCCGGCCGGGCCAGTCTGCAAATCCCTGCAAATCTACCGACGCCGGGAGCGTCGGATCCTCGCCGCCCAGCCGGTGCCATTGCCGCTGGCACGTGTGCTCATCACGTGACCTCCTCGGCCACCAGGCCGGCGCTCCCGAGCGATCCCAAGGAGGGGACATTCATGTGTGCCGTCACTATCTTCGCTGTCGGCGATCGCGTCGACACCCCGGACGGTCCCGGGGAAATCATCGGCATCGCCACGATGGAGTACATCCCCATCGGCCCCAGAAGCACGGGCATCGGCCATCGTAGCTACATCTGGGGCACGCCCGTCATCGCCGTCGACGGGCCCTATGTCGTCCGCCTCGAGCGGGCCGTCATCCTGAGCGCGGTCCGGCGCCGGCAAAACAAGCTCCACGGCTCCCCACGCGTCCGCGGCTACCTGTTCGATCAGCTGAAACCACGATGATCGGCGATCGCGAAATCCGGCGCATAAAATTGCGCGCCTACAACGCGGCGCACAAGGACCAGCTCGCCGCCTCTCGGCGCGCCTACTACGCGGCGCACAAGGACCAGGTCGCCGCCTCTCGGCGCGCCTACAACGCGGCGCACAAGGACCAGCTCGCCACCTCGCAGCGGCCATATAAAATCCGTGGCGAAGAATCCAGTCCTAATGGACAAAAGGACCAGGAAAAACTTACCGAGTCGGACGAAACAGGCTTCTAATCCCCCCGGAGGCAAGCTGGTGCGCGGTCACATCCGCAAACGCGGGAAAGGCTACGCGATTGCGATCTACCTGGGCAAGGACGGGCAGGGCAGGCGTCGATACCATTGGGCCACACGGCCGACGCGCCAGGCCGCGGAGGACTATCTCATCGCCGCCCTGCCCGAAGCGCAAGCCGGCCGCACGCTCACGGAGACACGCCTGTCCGTCGCCGAGTATCTAAACCAATGGCTCGAGGGGGGCCGGACGAACTGGGCGCCTAAGACGGCCTACGGCCACAAGATCCGGATCGCACGGCTCACGGCCATCTTGGGCTCAATCCCACTGCGCCGGCTCACCTCGGGCCAGCTGGTGGAGTACTATCAACGCCGCGCTGCAGACGGACTCGCAGAAAACACGATCGCCGCGGATCACATGACCATGCACGCGGCGCTCGGGGATGCGGTCCGCCGCGGATTGCTCATCCGGAACGTGGCCAAGGGATTCCGGGCCCCGCACTTCAAGCCGCGGCAGATGACCGTCTGGGATACCGAGCTGATCCAGTTGTTCTTGGCGGCCGCGCGCCGGCACAGCCGGCACTGGATGATCTATGAGCTCGAACTCTTCACCGGATTGCGGCAAGGCGAGCTGCTGGCGCTGCGGTGGTCCGACGTCGACTGGATCGAAGGGACGTTGCACATCACGCGCACCGTGGCGTACAGCCGCGAGACGAAGCAAGCGATCTTCGGGATCCCCAAAACACGCAGCGGGCGCCGTGCCGTTCCTCTCGGCGCCCACGTGCTCGCCGACTTGCAAACGTGGAAGACATCGACGGCCGGCACACATCAGGGATTGCTTTTCCCGCGGCGCAAAGACGGCGGACCGCAGCGCGCGGAAGTGATCCAGCACGACTTCCACAAGACGATCGCCGCAGCCAAGCTCCCGCAGATTCGGTTCCACGATCTCCGTCACTGCCACGCGACGCAGCTGCTCACGATGGGCGTCCCGGTCAAAGTGGTGCAGGAACGTCTCGGCCACAGTCGCGCATCCGTGACGCTCGACGTGTATGCGCATGTACTCCCGACCATCCAACGGGAGGCGGCGAGAGCTCTTGAGCAACGACTGCTGGGACGGCAAAAACGGGCCCGCAGAGCACCGAACAGGCCCCCTAAGGCGGCGCAATAGCGCGACGGGGGTCGGATCGCAGGACGGGGTTGTAACGGTTCATACAGGACACGCTAAAAGGAGTTGCCGATGTCCAGAGGCGGCTTTCGAGAGGGTGCAGGGGATCACCGGTCCAAACACGGCCTGATCGCCGAAGCGGCCGGGATCATGCAACTGCAAGCGATGAAACTCTACGCGATCGCGCTGCGTGATGGGAAGTTGCCGACGCGGACTCTCGGTGAGATCTCACGCGCGATGCTGCGGGAAACAATGGCCGCGCGCCGGCGGATCCAGAAAGCACTACACCGGGGGACTAAGAACGGAGGGTCAAGGAGAGTCCGTGAGCGACCCAGAACATGAGTTGGCAGATCATCTGAAGTCCACGATTATCCCAGACGCCATGCGTGACGCTCAAGAGCAAATCGACACCCTCCGCGCCGAGATCCGGCAGCTTCGGAGGATGTTGACTCGTATCAGAAAATGGATGTCATGGCTGGTGGGATGGCCTGGCTTGGAAATGGCGCAACGCATTGTAGGAGATATTGATGACGTCATCAAACCGGGACCCGCAGACGCTTTACCGCCTCCGCCAATGACGCTTGCTTCCGCCGATCGTACCGCGCGGTCGTCTGCACCTGTGCGTGGCCGGCCAGCTGCGACACCTGGTGCAAATCGACGCCGGCATCCAGCAGCGCGGAGACGTAAGACCGGCGCAAATCGTGCGGACTGAACGACGCCACGCCGGCCCAGCTCGCCCGGCGTCGGAGGATCATGTAAATCGCCTGAGCGGTCAGCATGCGATCGGGGGAGATCGCCAGTTCATCGAGCGGGAGGAAGAGGGGACCAGGCGATCCCCCACGCATGTGGATCCACCGCATCACCACGAGGCGGGCATTGGGAGGGATAGGCACCAGACGTTCACGATCGCCCTTCCCCAACACGCGAACCCCAGAAGTGCGCACATCCTCGAGCTGAAGACCGACAGCCTCAGCTCGTCGCAATCCCGCCCCAAACAGCAGCGCGAGCAATGCCGCGTCGCGGGCTCCGCGGTAGGGATCCGGATCCTGCCGGCACGAGGTGAACAATGCCGCGAGCTCCTTCGTCTCGAGAGCGCGGCCGCGGGGCAGCCGGGTGCCGTGGACAGGCGGGACGTCGATCGCACGTTGATAGGTGTCCCCGTCGACGTAGCCCAGGCGCCAACACTCACGGATCACCCCACGCAGGGCAGCGAGGATCCGGTTCGACGTCGACGGGGCGCGGCCGCTGTCGACCAGCAGCTGGCGGACCGCAGAGACATGCTGGTGGCGCAGCTGCGTCCAGGGGAACGTCTCGAGCTCGCGTTCACCGGCGGGAGCGGCCAGGGCATACATCACGACGCGCAAGGACGAGCGCATGACGCGACGGGATCCGGGCGCCAGGCCGGCGAGGTAGGTGGCCACCGGATGCTGATCCGCGGGGAGGATCTCACTCGAGCGGAGGCTCACCAGAGCGGTGGAGGAACCCCCTTCATCGGAGGGCTGGACGCCCTCTCTCCGCTCCACAGTGTTGGAAACCGTCCTTTTCATAACCATCCCACCCCACCCTACAGCCCCCTGACGTCACTTGTGCATGCCGCATGGACGGGAGAGATCCCTCGAGGTAAACTCGCACGTAACGTTACGATATCTGGGAGGCCCCGATGCCGCGTACCATCCACACCCGGCCCTGCCCCACGTGCGGTGCCGCGTGCGAAGTCCGCACCACCGACAAGGGCAAAGGCAAACCCTACTGGCACTGTGATGACTGCATCGTGCAGGTCTTCGTGCGCGGCAAGGTCGGGATCCAGCGCCTCGAGGATCTTCTCCACGGCCGCGTGGGGCAGGCCGGCGGGGAGGATCCGTTTGACTGAGCAGGAACGCACCCCCGCGGGGAGGTAGATGCCCCGCGTACTCTGCCCATCCTGCGGCGTCGACGCCCCAGACGGCCGCTGCCCGCTGTGCGGGGCGACCACCGACGGGCACACCTGGAGGCCAGGCACCATGCCGGAGCTCAAACCGAAGCGGGAGGACTACATCGTCTGTCCCACGTGCACCGCGGAAGGGAACCCGGTCTTGATCCACATCTCCCACATCAAGCACGTCCCGGCTAAAGAGGCCGATTTCTTTGGCGAGAGTCAGGAGGCGCACGACGAATGTCCAAAGGGACACGTTCTCCCGAAGAGTCCAGCCCCGGCGCCGGCAGCGACGTAAACCCCGACGCCGCCCGGGCTCGCCGCGCGCTCGACCGGCCCCGGCATCCGCCGGCGTCCCGGCGCCACACGGCCGCGCCTCCACCCGGCGCGTCAGTAGCGGGGGCGCCCTCCCCAGAAGAGATCGCCGCGGTGGCACAGGCGGCCAAAGACGCCGGCGCGCCGATCGCGCGCTTCTGGAACCGGATTGCCCGGGCCCGGCGCTGGTCGAAGATGACCGCAGATGATGCCGCTGATCTGGGCGCCGCCTCGCTCGCGATCGAAGCCAAACGCGGGGTCGGGCCATCAACGTTCTTCCAACGATTCCCCGAGCTGCTGCTCGCCGGTATGTTCCTGCCCTTCATCGTGGACGCGGCGAAGACCGAGCTGCGGCGCCTGCGCACACGACGCGAGACCGCAGCGGAGAAGAAACCCACCGCGGCCGCGCCGGCTCAACCGGCACCGCCACCACCACCCACGGAGAAAAGGCCGGCCTACGAGGGCAAAGATCTCGGCTGAACGCCGAGCTCGACGTCGCGCCATCCCACCCGGCGATCGTAGAGATCCAAAAAGCGGTAGTGATGCGGGGGGAGCGTCTGCAATCCGCCGGCAAACTCCTTGCCGGCCACTTCGGCGATGTACTCCACGTGCGCGGGCTCGTTCATCGTGAAGCAGTAGATCTCATACGCCTGGCTGCGGACCGCGATGTGCACCGCGGCCGGGTAGCGGCTGATGGTGAGATAGTCGACGGGCCGCTCCGGGGCCGGCGGGCCGGGCGCGTGGCGGCCGTAGTTGACGATGTCGAAGAACTCCGGGGAGATCCGCCCGGGCCCGCAGAAGCGATCGACCTCCTCCACCACAAATAGGCAGTCCCCCAGCTCCCACGCCAGCGCGCACAATCTCGGGAACTCCTGCTCGAGGGCCGTATTGAAATACGCGATCCGCCAGCGTCCCTGCGTCTGACCGAGGTACTCCACCAGCTGCTCGAGGGAGCCGATCTCCACCGCGCCGGTATAGTGCACGCGGGGATCCGGATTTCCGTGCTCGCGGTGCGGATCCACGATCAAGACGCGGGGATAGGACTGCATCAGCTGGCGGGAGAGCGTTGACTTGCCGCTGCCGCGCAGGCCGAAGATGCATGCGTTTTGCCCGGGACGGCGGACGACCTCGGTCATGCCGGCGCTTCAGGCAGAGGTGGGTGAGGCCGGCGGGCGTGGAACTTGCGGATGCGTTCCGCTTCCGCGGGCGACAACAAACGCCGGCCGATCGAATCGCGGACCGGGTCGATGGCCAAGCGTTCGAGGTCGGCCCAGATCGTTTCGCGGCTGACCCCGAGCTCGCGGGCGAGGGTTCCGGTGGTGATCCACACATGCGGCATGCGGCATGCGGTATTCACGTCGGCCCCTCGCGACTCCTACCGTGAGAACAAATCGACCTAGACCTGGGAGGTCTCACACGATGCATGGATTCCCGAAGAGTTGGGCCGCCGCAGCCGGCAGCGCCGCGTTCGTCGTGCTGGTGATCGTCGCGCTCAACCGGCTGGCCAAGGTGCCCGCCGTCGGGCAGCTCCTCGCCTCACTGGAGGGCTGATCCCCGATGTCACACACCGTCTACCACACGCTTGATAATCGCGTGCTGGGCATCACCGCCACCCCGGATCCCGAACGCACGTCATGGTGCCGGGCGGGCCCGCGGGCGGAGTGGATCTCGAGAGTGCGGTCGCCCGGGCGCTCGAGAAGCTGATCGCCCAGGGCAAGATCGCGGTGGTCGCGCAGGCGCCGGCGGACAAACCGGCAGCCGCGCCCACGGCACCCACAGGGGTGAGCTGACATGCCATTGCCTGCTGCGCTTCGACCGTATCTGCAGACCCCAATCATCCGGGCGATCGCCTCTACCGAGCTCGGGACGCCCATCCGGGTGCCCGTGCCGTTCGGAGGCACGCTCGCGCGCATCCTCATCCGTCTGACGGGCACGCTGACTGTCACCGTCGCCGCCGCGACTTCCGTGAACGAGGACGCACCCTATGGCCTGATCCGCGACTGCCAGGTGGTGGTGAACGGCGGGAAGACGATCCGCGCGCATCCCGCACGCTTCGTGCAGCGGTGGAATCAGATCCAGCTGGGCACAGGGAAGCGCGTCACCGCACCGTCGGGCTCGGTGGGATCCACCGCCTTCGTGGCGGAGTGGGAGATCGACTTCAGCCAGTACGATCTGAAAGGGCTGGAGCACTACTTCGTGCAGGACACGCGTGTGACGACCGGGCTGGACCTGATCTTCCAAGTCGGCGATGCGAACGATATCGCCCTCGCCGGGGGCGCCACGCTGGCGCTGTCGGCCCTGCAGCTGTCCATTCAGCCCGAAGAGATCGCCGGCCTCGGCGGGTACGCGAGCGAGATGCAGTTCCAGCGCCTGCCGCGCGTCATCAGCTCCGTCGGCCACCTGGTCATCAACGACCTGCCGGCGCTCGGAGAGATCTACCGCGCCTTCGTGCTGCACACCACGAGCCACGCCACGATCACCGATCCCATCCGCCAGCCCGGGGATGACACGATCATCGGCGACGTGACGCTGCGCGGTGGGGTGCGCACGCACTACAGCGCCACGCCGTGGGAGCAGATCCGCGCGGACAACAAGGGGATTTTCGGAATCGAGACGATGTTCGCCGGCTGGGCGGTCCTCGACTTTGCCCGCCTGCACGATCTCACGCAGCTGCTCCGGACCCGGTCCACGCGCCAGCTGACGCTCGACCTCAACATCGCCGCTGCGCCGGCGAACGCCAACCTCGAGATCTACCCGATCGCCACCCGTCTGCTCGTCGGATAACACCGATGAAGCAGCACTGGTGGTGGCTCGCCGCGATCGCCGTGGCCCTCTGGTGGCTCCCGCGCCGGGGGGCCGCGGCCGATGGCGCTGGCGCTGATCCGATCACCGGAGGAGATCCCCACGTGCAGGTGAGAGTGGCCGTCATTCCCCCAGAGATCCGGCAGCGTGCCGGATCCGGAGGCTATCTCTGATGAAATCGTGGGTCAACTGGGCCGTCGCCGCGGTCCTCGTGTACCTGGTCCTGCAGACCTCAGGCAACAGGACGCAAGCTCGGCGTGCGCCATCCCCGACATCGCGAGAGGCGACCGCCACCACAGGGCCGGGCGGGACGCGCATCGCGATCGGTGGCAGTTCCTACACCAACGTGCCCGGCGTGGGGACGAGCATCTCACTCGATCCCGCGCTCCTCGGACTCAATCCCTCGGCGCCGCAGTCGCCCCCGGATTACAGCCGGGCCACGATCGCGGCGCCCACACTCAGCGTCGACTACATCCCCGAGGCGATGATGGATCCGCCTCTGGTCATCGTCGCCCCCGCAGCCGATCCGCTGCTGGCCTGATCCTCATGGCCTTCGGACGACTCTTCCGGTGGACGCAAGCCCGGATCCCGGCATCAGAGCTGGGCCCGGCTCGCGGTGCGTTTCCTGCCGAGCTCACGGGCCCGCGGTATCTCAACGACGTCGACCGCGAGGATCACCTGGCC
>WNFE01003008.1_pt1 | contig 12463 bp, 6 predicted proteins | sample 5400451 | NCBI WGS metagenome assembly WNFE01 (sample SAMN13153344, study PRJNA577476) | soil metagenome | isolation source: 200 cm saprolite under Douglas fir tree site 2 hole 2 | place: USA:California | collected 2015-04-18
GACTCTGGGGGGCGGAGCGCATTCGAGGTGAGCTCCTCAAGCTGGATATTCAGGTGAGTAAACGGACCATCCAGAAGTATATGAAGCAGATTCGCCCAAAACGAGCCAGTGGACAGAGCTGGAAAATCATCCTGCGCAATCATGCGGCAGAGGTATGGGCCTGTGATTTTTTGCAGGTCATGGATCTCTTCTTCCGTCCGCTTTTTGCCTTTTTCCTCATCGAACTGAAGTCGCGGAGAGTGATTCAGGTGAATGTGACGCGATCTCCGACGGATCTCTGGGTTGCGCAACAGCTGCGGGAGGCAACTCCGTATGGGCTAACGCCAAAATATCTCATTCGAGATAAAGATCGCAAATTCGGGCCGAGTTTCGCACGTGTAGCAGCAACGAGTGGCATCAAGGTACTCCGAACGCCGTATCGAACCCCACGAGCAAATGCTGTTTGTGAACGCTTTCTGGGAAGCGTGCGACGAGAATGCTTGGATCACTTCCTGATCTTGCATGAAAAGCAACTCCACCGCCTTCTCAAGAACTATGTCCTGTACTTTAATCAAGCCCGACCCCATCAAGGGCTTGGACAGCAGATTCCGGAGCCAGCGATACTTTCTACACCTCCTCCCAACCAACCGGGCCAGGTGCTCTCGGTTCCGGTCTTGGGTGGGTTATACCATGACTACCGAAGGACAGCGTAAGCGCTGAAAAGCGTATTCAGTCGCGGATGTAAAATACGGATAGGAAATGGCTCTGTTGCATTTTCCGTGAATCGCTGTTGTGCATACCGGAATGAACAGCTATCGGTTGGCTTGCACAGCAGATCTACACTTGGGTAGGTTTCGTCCAAGACCTTTGAATCACTAAAAGTGCAACAGAGCCACTTGACAGCCGTGCTTTACACATTTTCATACCTGCTCGACTTCAGGCGGAAAGATCTGTGCTCAATTCTCCAAGCAGTTCCCTCTATTTCACAAGGGTAAAGTGAAAGAAAAGGGAAACCGGGTTGATGCAAACGACGAGTTTGTGAACGGATGTACCAAGTAGCCAGTACAAGGCCTCGTCGTTTCGCTTGAGGAGAAGGTCGATACGATCGAAGATGCGCTTGAAGGTCTTAAGGAGCGTTTTGCACAGGCAGAAACGAGCAAAGCTGGAGATGGCCGCCTGGAAAAACGGCTGCAACAGATAGAGCGCAAGCTGGATACCCTACTGGCTACGCTGAAGAACGACGAAGCGAAAGTGAATCCAGAAGCCCCTCCACTTGGTAATGGAGCACGACGCAAGGTGCAAAAAAGGCATGAGGACTCACCGCAGGTCAACAAGACCAGTACGGGAAGCGAATTACCGTAGAGAGCCTGGGAGACGCCCGGCGTTCATCTCGGGGTGCAAAATACCTTATCCCTTATGTCAATTCTTTTTAACAGAGTCTCCTTGCACCCGCCGCAGGCCCTCGGCCTCGAGCTGATGATTCACCAGCGCGCGATACTGTTCCACCTGGGCATGCGTATCCTCGCTGGACCAGCCAAGCTCACGCGCCATCAGGGCGGCTACCTCCGGAGCAACGCCTGCGCCTCGCTCTGCATCCTCCAGCATGATGCGCGTGCGCCTGGCCAACACATCCTCTAACGTCATCGCCATCTCGCCACGGCAGGCGTACACTACTTCGGCGCGCACATAGGGCAGTTCGGGCAAGAGACGCTCTCCCAGGCTGGCATCCTCGCCAATCAGGTCGAGAATGTTGCTTGTAATGCTGCCGAAGTTGAACGCGAGATGCTCCAAAATATCCTGAGTCAGACCAAGTTTACGGCCACGCGCCTCGATCTCCCCCTTCGCATCACGCCAGCCGATCGCACCAGCCAGTAGCAATTTCTTTGTAGGATGGGAGATGGGCATGCCATCCCGTTTGGCGAGGACATCGACCGTGTCCTGGGCCATGCGCCGGTAGGTCGTCAGCTTACCGCCCACAATAGTGATCATACCGCTGTTTTCCTGCAACACCGCGTGCGTGCGCGACAGATCGGCAGCCCGTGCGCCTCGTGATTTGACCAGGGGTCGGTAGCCCGCGTAGACACTGAGGATATCATCCTCGGTCAGATTAACCTCCAGGTAGTCGTTCACATGCTTCAAGAGATAGGCGATATCTTCCGGGCTGGCCTGCGGGTCGTCCAGGTCGCCTGTGCCGGTATCAGTCGTGCCGATGACGGCGCGCGCACTCCAGGGGATGACGTAGAGGATGCGCCCATCTTCGGTCTCGGGCAAGACTACCGCGGTATCGCTGATGTGCAGCCGCTCCCGAGCCACCACCAGGTGGATGCCCTTGCTCGGCTCGACGGTAGCCTTTGGCTCATCACCCGTCAGGGCTGCCACGTGCTCGGCGTAGACACCTGTCGCATTGATGATATGGCGAGCCGAGACGGTCACTTCCTGATTGGTCAGCACATCGCACACCATCGCGCCATCGAGCTTGCCATTGACACGGGTAAAGCCGGTGACCTGGGTATAGTTGGTCACGACCGCCCCGAACTGTGCCGCCGTGCGCAGCACGGTGACCGTCAGTTGCGCATCATTGGTCTGCGCGTCAAAGTACAGCAGCGCTTTGTTGAGACCCTGGCTGCGCAACTTGGGCACGCGCCGCAGCGTCTCCTGGGCACTGATGCGCTTATGGCGACCGATGTTGAGCCGTCCAGCCATCAAGTCGTACATCCACAGGCCGATATCGAGCACGAAGGCCAGGCCAAAAGAAGTTGGTGGCCTCACGGGCAAGCTACTGGGCCAACGCATCTGCGCGTAGACCGGGATCACAAAGGCCTGTGGCCGCACCAGGAAAGGGGCATGGCGGACCATCAGCCCGCGCTCGACCACGCCCTCATGGATCATTGGGAAGTCAAATTGGGGCAGGTAGCGAATGCCGCCATGTGCCAGCTTGGTGGATTTGCTGCTGGTTCCGCTGGCGAAATCGACTTTTTCCACCACTGCGACACTGTAGCCGCGGGCAGCCGCGTCGAGAGCAACGCCCGCCCCGGTAATGCCGCCCCCGATCACCAGCACATCAAACCTCTCTCGCGCCAACCGTTCTACATTTGCTGTTCGTGCAGTAGCTGCTAAAGGTTCCATGGCTCTTCTCCTCATCAGTTTCATTATCCATCAAACGGCCAATTGCAGCAAGAGGCGCCTGGCTGCAAGCCCTTTCCGTCAGGGCTGTGGTATTTGATACACTGACTACCTACTTATTCAGATAGTATTAATCCTTTGGAGCAAGTTGTGCCTTCGCAGCACTGACAAGCCTATCTGGTGTAAACCCGAACTTGACCAGCAAATCCTTCAGTGGTGCAGAAGAGCCAAAGGTTTGCATCCCAATGATCGTTCCCTTCAGGCCGGTGTAATGGGCCCAGCCCAGCGTCGAGGCCTGTTCCACTGCGACCCGTGCCGTCACGTCCGGCGGCAGGACGTGGTCACGGTAGTCCTGACTTTGCCGCTCAAACAGTTCCCAGGAGGGCATACTCACCACACGGGCCTTGATCCCCTCTTGCTTGAGCTGTTCGTAGGCCTGCAGGCACAGCGGGACTTCACTGCCGGTCGCCAGCAGCAGAACCTCCGGCTTGCCACCGTCCGCGTCTGCCAGGATATAGGCCCCTTGAGCGACGCCCGTGGCTGGCGCGTAGATCGAGCGGTCAATAATGGGCAAGGCTTGTCGCGAGAGGACAAGAGCGGCTGGTTCATGATGCAACTGCATGATCACGCGCCAGGCCTCGACGACTTCATTGGCATCAGCCGGCCGTAACACGATGAGCCCGGGGATGGCACGCAGTGAAACAAGCTGCTCTACCGGTTGATGGGTAGGTCCATCCTCACCAACACCAATCGAATCATGGGTGAAAATGTAGATGACGGGGATTTCCATCAGGGCGCTCAGCCGGATGGCCGGACGGGCATAATCACTAAAGATCAGGAAAGTGGACCCAAAGGGGCGTACCTTCGCCAGTGCTAATCCATTGAGGATGGTCCCCATCCCGAACTCGCGCACACCGAAATGGAGGTTGCGGCCAGCAGGGGTATTGGCCTCAAAATCGCCAGCATCCTCGAAGGTCAGGCGCGTCTTCGTCGAGGGAGCAAGATCAGCAGAGCCGCCCACCAGCCAGGGAACATTCCTGGCAAGTACATTCAGCACTTTCCCTGATACGTCTCGCGTGGCCATACCGCGAGGATCGGGGGCAAACGACGGTAAGTCGCGATCCCAGCCTTCCGGCAATTCACGCCACTGGATCCTGCGCAGTTGATCGGCCAGCTCTGGATAGTCCTGCTGGTAGGACTCGAACAGGGTAGACCATGCCGCGTAGAGTTGAGCGCCGCGCTTCCCTATTCCTTCCTGGAAATGCTCTCGCACGCCGTCAGGCACCAGGAATTTCGCGTTCTCCGGCCAACCGTAGGAGCGCTTGGCGAGACGAACCTCTTCCTCGCCAAGCGGCTCGCCGTGGGCCTCCTTCGTATCTTGCTTATGCGGCGCTCCATAAGCGATATGACTATCCACAATGATTAACGTTGGGCGATCGTGCGTCGTTTTAAAGACCCGAAAAGCTCGCTCCAGCATTTCCAGGTCATTCACATCTCCCACCCGTGTCACGTTCCAGCCATAAGCGATGAAGCGCGTGGCCACATCCTCACTAAAGGCCAGACTTGTCGGGCCTTCAATGCTAATGCGGTTGTTATCGTAGATCCAGCAGAGGTTGGAGAGTTTGAGATGTCCAGCCAGCGAAGCGGCCTCACTGCTGATACCCTCCATCAAGCACCCATCTCCGCCTAGCGCGTAGACGTCGTAATTAAACATCTCGAAGCCGGGGCGATTGAAGTGCGCGGACAGCCAGCGTCCAGCAATAGCCATACCAACACTGGTTGCGACCCCCTGACCGAGCGGACCGGTGGTCACCTCGACTCCCGAGGTCCAGCGATATTCGGGATGACCTGGACATTTGCTATTAAGCTGGCGGAAGTGCTGAATGTCATCAAGCTTGACCGATAATTCACCCAGGCGTTCATATTTCGCATTCACTGCTTTGACGCCTGTCAGATGAAGGATGCTATAGAGCAGCATCGAGGCATGGCCAGCAGAGAGAACAAAGCGATCCCTGTTCATCCAGATAGGGTTTTCAGGATCAAACCGCAGCAGACGCTGCCAGAGACAATAGACTAAGGGTGCTAGAGCCATTGGTGTGCCAGGATGCCCAGAGTTGGCCGCCTGGACTGCATCCATCGACAGTGTACGTATGGTATTGATGGAGAGCTGGTCGATAGCTGCTGCTTCTACTTGTGTACTCATGAATGTGCCCCTCTCAGCGATAGTGTTGCAAAAATCGTGACGGAATGTTCTGAACATTCGCCACCACCTCTACTTTATCCAATCCGTCAATCCTTTGCAACAGAGCTCTCATCTCCGCTATCTTCAATAGTTATCGGTCGACGTTTCAGTATTACTGTCGCGAGAGGCGGCAGGGTTAAAAGAATGGAGTGCGGGCAGGACTGCCAGTGCATCGGCCCGCTGGGCATTGGTTGACCGTTCTCCAGCCCACTACCACCATAGCGTGTGGCATCGCTATTGATCAGTTCATAGTATTCTCCCGGATCTGGTACTCCCAACCGGTATCCGTGGCGCGGTACAGGAGTGAAATTACTGACAAAGAGAAGTGTATCATCAGCGTTATTACTACGTCGCATAAAAGACACGACACTATTATCGCTATCATGAAAGTCAATCCAGGAAAACCCGGCGGGATCGTAGTCTAGCGTGCTTAAAGCCGGCTCGCGTTGGTAAAGCTGGTTCAGGTCACGCAGGTACTGCTGCAATTGGGCATGGTGAGAATCGCTTGACGGCTCGAGCAAATGCCAGTCCAGGCTTTGCGTGTAATTCCACTCCTGCCATTGCCCAAATTCGCTTCCCATAATGAGGAGCTTTTTGCCCGGGTGTCCCCACATGTAGCCATAGAAGGCACGGAGGTTGGCGAACTTTTGCCACAAGTCCCCAGGCATTTTCGAGAGCAGCGATTTTTTGCCGTAGACCACCTCATCATGCGAGAGGGGCAGCACAAAGTTTTCGGTGTAGGCGTACATCAGCGAAAAGGTGATACTGTTCTGATGATAGCGCCGGTAGGCTGGATCGAGGCTCATGTAGTCCAGCATATCGTGCATCCAACCCATGTTCCACTTCAAGCTGAAACCCAATCCACCCATATAGGTCGGGCGAGTGACCATGGGCCAGGCCGTTGACTCCTCGGCGATGGTGAGCGTTCCAGACTGTTCGGCGTAGACTGCCTCGTTCAGTTGGCGCAAGAAATCGACCGCCTCTAGATGCTCCGCCCACCATAACGGTTAGGGCTCCACTCGCCCGATTTGCGCGAGTAGTCCAGATAAAGCATGGAGGCGACGGCATCGACCCGCAGGCCGTCAATATGATACTCACGCAGCCAGAACAGGGCATTGGCGATCAAGAAATTGCGCACCTCGGAACGGCCATAATCAAAGACGTAGGTGCCCCATTCTTTATGTTCGCCTTTGCGCGAGTCCGCGTATTCGTAGAGGTGAGTACCATCAAAATAGCTCAAAGCATAGTCATCCTTGGGGAAGTGCGAGGGCACCCAGTCGAGCAAGACCCCGATGCCCTGCTGGTGCAGGTAGTCCATAAAGTACTGAAAATCTTCCGGTGTGCCAAAACGACTGGTGGGTGCATAGTATCCTCCCACTTGATAGCCCCACGAGCCATCGTAGGGATACTCGGTCATCGGCAGCAGTTCCACATGGGTAAAGCCGAGGTCTTTAACGTAGGAAGCCAGCGCGTGCGCCAACTCACGATAGGTCAGCAAGCGTTGTTCCCCTTGTTCATTGACCGCGCGCCGCCATGAACCTACATGTACTTCATAGATGGAGATCGGTGAAGATAACTGGTGGTGCTGCGTACGCTCTTGCATCCATGCTTCATCCTGCCACTGGTGCTGGTGTATGTCGGCAACGATACTGGCCGTCTTGGAGCGCAGTTCGGCGGCAAACCCATAGGGGTCGCTCTTCTCGACAGTGTACTTGTTGAAGCGCGAGGTGATGGCGTACTTGTAGAGTGCTCCCGCGGCCAGACCCGGTACGAAGCATTCCCAGACTCCCAAATCCTGATGACGCAGTTGCATAGGAGTGGCTCCATGCCGCCAATCGTTGAAGTCGCCGATCACGGAGATGGAGCTTGCATTGGGAGCCCAGACCGCAAAGTTGACGCCTGTCACCCCGTTGACGGAGCGGAGATGAGCTCCCATTTTCTCATAGATGCGATAGTCTTTCCCCTGTCCAAACAAGTGCAGGTCGAATTCGCTCAAGATGGAGGGAATTTCCTGATCTCGAATGGAAGCTTCATCTGGCAAACTACCGTGCTGTTGTGCAGTCATGCTTGGCCTCCTCGTTCTGTGCCAGCAGCGAACTCCTCCTGCGCCTTTAGCTTCAGCCCTTTGTATGGCACATGTCTCTATTGCAGGCATTCAGGAGCGTGTGCTGGCCAATCATGAGCATTCCGCCAACTAGGGTGCGAAGGTTATGCGCCGGGCCAAATCACGCTCCCAGCCATGCGCGAAGGTGCGGACCTCCACCGTCTCGCCGCTGGGCACAGTGTCGCTCGGAAAGTCCTCCGGGCGCAGGTCGGTGCCGATCTTGCAGTTGCGACCAACCTTCAGGTTATCCGGCAGGTGCGCTCGTTTACCGATGAGTGTGATGCCAGTGTCCAGCCGGGTCGGTTCCAACTTGTTCGGCGTCATATCATCGCCATAGCCAATCTGGCTGTTCTTGCCGACCACAACCTCTTTATCCAGGATCGCGCGGTCAATCATGCTTCCAGCGCCGATGACGCTGTCAAAGAGCACAATGGAGTCCCGCACCAGCGCTCCCTCCTCGACGACGACGCCCGGCGAGAGCACGCTGCGCTCGACCCGTCCCTTAATGATACAGCCATGCGAGATCAAGCTGCTGACGAGCTGCGCCCCACTGCGAATTTGGGCGGGTGGCCGCTCCTCGCTGCGGGTGTGAATCACCCACGATGGATCATAGAGGTCGAAGGCGGGGCGATCACCAAGCAATTCCATGTGCGTCTCCCAGAAGGAGTGCACGGTCCCCACATCCTGCCAGTACCCGGTAAAGGGATAGGCAAAGACTCCTTCGCCCTTCGTCACCATTGAAGGGATAATGTTGCGGCCAAAGTCATGCTGGGTGGCGACGCCGCTTTCGGCGGCGCGTGCATCTTCGATGAGCACCCGGGCCAGCGTATCGCGAGCGAACACGTAGATGCCCATTGAACCCAGCGTGCCGCGCGGTTCTTTGGGTTTCTCTTGAAATGAGATGACCCGTCCCTCGGCATCGGTTTCCAGAATGCCAAAGCGGTGCCCTTCCTCGAGAGGCACGACCACAGCGCCAAGAGTGACATCGGCGCGGCGCTGCTGGTGGAACGCGATCATCGGCCCGTAGTCCATGCGATAGATGTGGTCCCCGGCCAGGATGAGCACGTAGTCGTAGCTCGATTCCATAATGTAGCTCAGATTCTGGTAGACTGCGTCGGCGGTGCCCTGGTACCAATCCGACTCCTGGCGTCCCAGGTAGGGCTGGAGCAGGCGCACTCCGCCCTGCTGGCGATCCAGGTCCCAGGGTTTACCAATGCCGATATGATCGTGCAGCGAGTGGGGGCGATACTGGGTCAGGACCGCGACATCAAAAATGCCGGAGTTGACGCAATTGCTCAGGGCAAAATCAATGATGCGGTACTTGCCGGCGAATGGGACGGCGGGCTTGGCGCGTTTTTGGGAGAGGAGGCTCAATCGCTCGCCCTGGCCTCCGGCCATAATGACTGCTAGCACTTTATTCATAGCACAGCTCATCCTTTCTGCATGGAGTCCGTACCCCTTCACTTCACGGAGGGGACGGTTCATTCTACCCTACGAGCGGATCTTCCTTTTCTTGGGGAAGAGCGCTCAGGCGCTCTTCCCCAAGAAGGTTGCGTTGCGCAACCCAGGCGTTCTCCTCATGTGGTATGATAACAAATAACAAACTCCGCGTACTGGTCTTCGGCCTGTTTAATGAATACAGCCTGCTTATTAATAAGTAAAGAGGCATGGAGTATGATTGAGAAGTCAATTCAGCAACATAATCTATACCCTCGTCAATCTGTATCATACTCCCATTCACCTTCATCAGCAACATGGCGAAGACCTCCATCCTCTGAACAAAAGTGAGGACAGCATGACAAACGACAGGCACTGCAACATTCTGATGGTCGCTACTGAGGCCGTTCCCTTTGCCAAGGAGGGCGGCGTCGCCGATGTCATCGGCAGTCTGCCCAAAGCACTGGCGGCTCTGGGCCACGATGTCCGCATTTTTCTGCCCCGCTATGGAACCATCGATCCCACCCGCTGGGCGCTCAAACCCACGGGTGTCGTGCGCACGCTCCACATGTCCGGCTTCGACCAGGCCGTATCTATCTACCAGGCCACCCTCCCCGACTCGCCAGTCATCGTCTACCTGCTGGACCATGACTACTTCTTTGGCCGCCATCAGCAGATCTATCTCGGCCTGGACCAGCGAGACGAGCAGCGCCGCTTCCTCCTGTTTTGCCGCGGCCTGCTTGATGCCCTCCCTCACCTGGGCTTTGCTCCCGACATCATCCACCTCAACGATTGGCAGACGGCCCCCTGCGCCGCCTACCTGCGCACAACCCATCGCTATCTCCTGCGCAAGGGAGCAGCCCGCGTCGTCTACACCGTGCATAACCTGCAATACCAGGGGCGCTGGGACCTCTCCATCCTGCATGAGGCCGGGCTGGACCCCGCGCGCGTCTTCACCCCGGACGGCCTGGAGTTCTGGGGCGACGTGAACTGGATGAAAGGCGGCATCATGTTCGCCGACGTGGTGACCACCGTCTCGCGCCGCTACGCCGAGGAGATCCAAACGCTTGACTTTGGCTGGGGCCTCGATGAGGTCCTCTTCCAGCGCCACCCGCGCATCTTCGGCATTCCCAATGGCCTCGATTGGGATGCCTGGAACCCCGCCACCGACAGCGATATTGCCGCCCGCTACACGGCAGTGGATGCCCCATCGGCCAAAGCGCGCAATCGCACGGCACTGCGGCAGGAGTTTGATCTGCCGGATGATCCGGGGCTGCCGCTGGTGGGCATCGTCAGCCGGCTGGTCGATCAGAAAGGCTTCGATCTCCTCGCTGATATCGCCGCGGAGTTGGGCGAACTGCCGCTGCAACTGGTGGTGCTGGGCACCGGGCACCCGCAATACGAGCAGTTGTTCCGCGATCTGGCTGCCACCACCAGCAACGTTCGCGCACGCATCGGCTTCGACTCCGCCCTCTCCCACCGCATCTACGCTGGATCGGATTTCTTTCTGATGCCCAGCGCCTTCGAGCCGGGTGGCCTGGGGCAGTTGATCGCGCTGCGCTACGGTACCCTGCCTATCGTCCATGCGACCGGTGGCCTGGCCGACACCGTGACCGATCTGGATGCCGATCCCGGCGCCGGTAACGGCTTTAGCTTCAGGGAATACACGGCCTCCGCTCTGCTCGATGCACTTCACCGCGCGCTGTGGCACTACGCGGAGCGCGAGCGCTGGCCAGCTCTCATTGCACGTGCCATGGCCTACGATTCGCGCTGGTCCGCCAGCGCCCAGGCCTATAGCGACCTGTACCGGCGTGTGCTACGCCTCCCGCCCATATGAGCAGGAGCCTGGTAAATACTTCCTCTCATGGTCCCTTATTTAATTTTTAAGGTTCATTATTGCTGAGCTGCCCATTGTAGCGTCAGGATATGGAGCAGGCCTGCAGGGCTTCCCTCGTGATCGCCCTGCAAAGTTTTCCTTCTTGAATAACCTTCAAGTGCCTAAGGGGTAGTGCTAACGAGGAACACGACCCCTACAGGCAACGAGGAACAAACAGCGCTCCTCGTTGCCCGTTTTTCGCACGCATCAGGCAGCCGCTGGCACAGTAGCTTCTTCCTCAACCGCAATGGGGCGTTTGAGGACAAACAGGGCACCTGTCGTGACCAGCGTGCCAATGACAATGGCGAGCAGGTACATGGGCAGGTTGGTGACCACATTCGGGATGGGCAGGACGAAGATTCCACCGTGCGGAACACGCAGTTGACAGCCGAAGAGCATCGACAACCCCCCCGCCACTGCCGAGCCCAGGATACAGGCCGGTATCACGCGGAACGGATCTTCTGCGGCATAGGGAATGGCCCCTTCGGTAATAAAGGCCAGCCCGAGCACCCACACGGACTTGCCGGCTTCCTGCTCGTCATGCGTAAAGCGGTTCTTGAACAGGAAGGTTGCCAACCCCAACGCCAACGGCGGCGTCATGCCAGCGGCCATCACCGCGGCCATGGGGGTATAGATCCGGCTTGCCAGCAGTCCGACCGCCACCGCGTAGGCCGCTTTGTTGACCGGGCCGCCCATATCGACGGCCATCATCCCACCCATGATCAGGCCCAGCAGCAGCGCGTTGCCTGTCCCCAGCCCCTTCAAGAAGTTGGTCAGGCCTTGGTTGATCAGGTGGACGGGCGGGCCAATCACGAAGATCATCAGCAAGCCGACAATGCCCACTCCAAGCACCGGCAGGATCAGCACCGGCATCAGGCCAGCCAGGTTGCGCGGCAGCCTGATCCATCTGTTGAGCCAGTAGACCACGTAGCCGCCCAGGAAGCCCGCCGCGATGCCGCCCAGGAACCCGGCGCCAATAATGGTCGTCGACAGGAGCCCACCGACCATGCCTGGAGCCAGGCCGGGACGATCAGCGATGGAGTAAGCGATGAAGCCTGCCAGGATGGGCACAAAGAGCACGAATGCGCCATTCGCGCCGATCTGGAAGAGCGCCCAGCCCAGGCCACTGGTCGCTTTGTCCACATTGATGCCCCCGAATGCAAAGCCCAGCGCGATCATGATGCCGCCTGACACCACGAACGGGATCATATACGAGACGCCCGTCAGGAGATGCTTGTAGGGACCACCGCGAGCTTTTGTCTGTGTCGCCTTCGCTGCTTGTACCTGTGCAGCATAGTCCGCTCTGGCGGCTGGGGCAGGACCTGCCGCGGCAGAGGCCAGGGCATCCTTAACCAGGGCCTGACCATCTTTGATCGCGGCATTCGTGGAGGTTTCATAGATAGGTTTACCCGCAAAGCGGCTCTTATCCACTTTGGTGTCGGCGGCGATGATGACCAGGTCCGCTGCCCGCACGTCGGCCTCGGTCAACGTATTTTCCGCCCCCACCGACCCCTGGGTCTCCACTTTAATTGTATGACCCAGCGCTTCCGCTACTTTCTGTAAGCCTTCTGCTGCCATAAAAGTATGGGCAATGCCTGTTGGGCACGAGGTGATTGCGACGATCTTCTTGGCGGAGTCCATTTTGGCAGCGGGAGCGGTGGGACGGGCGGCAACCTGGGCTAGCGCCTTCTTGACCACCCCC
>WNFE01003009.1_pt1 | contig 12462 bp, 13 predicted proteins | sample 5400451 | NCBI WGS metagenome assembly WNFE01 (sample SAMN13153344, study PRJNA577476) | soil metagenome | isolation source: 200 cm saprolite under Douglas fir tree site 2 hole 2 | place: USA:California | collected 2015-04-18
CGTCATATGTTCCGGACTATGCAGAAAGTCGAGGAGAAAGAACTGAACGGTCTCACAGTTTCAAAGCTTGAAGCATTCGTCAACGAGATAGGAACAAAACCCGAAGCTGCCAAGGCAGTCAACGGGCCATGGCGTTCACGGGTCGAATGGCAAGGCGGACTAAGAGCCAAAGCGTACATGCGGAACCACATTGCCAGCTTCGACGAGCCTGAAGGCCTCGGCGCAACAGACACCGCCGCCAGCGCCCACGAGCACGTTCTCTCCGCTGTCGGAGCATGCATGATGACAGGATTCGTGTTCCAAGCCACTCGGAGAGGAATCAAGATTCACAACGCCGAGATCGCGCTAGAGGGAACATTCGGCGACATCAAGAACTGGGCAGGGCTAAGCGACGAGAGCACCCCCGGTTATCCCGAGATCAAAGCGAAGATCTACGTCAAGGCCGATGCCGACAAAGCGACACTTGAACACCTGTGGAACGAGGCATGGAAACGCTCCGTCGTCGCCCAGACCATGACACGGGGAGCGAAGATCGTACCCGAATTCGAAGCAATCTAGCAATTATCATTTCAACAACTGTTTGAATTCTCCACAAACGATTTTTTCTAGGCTCGATTTAGGCTGACACACGTAATCTTCGGAAGGAGAGGAAAATATTGGCCGAACTCGTAGACTTTTCATGGATTGATCAGCATGAAAATGATGCTGGTCTGGTTATCGCTGATTCGCGTCCGCCTGTCAAGTATCTTCAAGGACACATTCCACGAGCCGTAAACCTTCCAGCTTCCAGAGTATTTGACAAGGGAACACTAGAACTGTTGCCTTTCGAGCGGCTCGCGAGAATTTTTGGAGACGTTGGAATCGACGAGGATAGAACGGTCTTGGTCTGCGATGACTACGATGGTCAGAACGAGGCAATGCTTGCATGGACCCTTGAGCTCCTTGGTCATCCTAGGGTGAAACTCCTCTCCAGGTTTATGGGAGGTTGGGCTAAAGAAAACAGACCGACTTCGTATCGGCCAATAACGCCTGAATCCAGATCAATGCACGCGAAGCCGATAGGGAACATACGTGCTAGTTTCGAGGAGGTCTCTAACGAAAGAATGAGACTTGTCGACTTGAGAAGTCGAGACGAATTTGAGGGAAAATCGTCAGACGTGCCACAGTCCAAACACCTGCCTGGGGCCGTAAGCCTTCCTTGGACGAATCTACTTGGGGAAGACGGTCAGCTGTTCCGCCCAAGGTTACAATTGGAGACACTGCTCTCCGAAGTGGGGCTTGGCCGAGATGATCAGATCGTTACCTACTGCAGCTTCGGCCCACGGGCGGCGGTAGGATACGCTGCACTCCAGCAATTGGGCTTCAAGAATGTTAAGCTCTATGACAGGTCGTTTCAACACTGGGCGAAGCCAAAGGGCCTTTCATTGGACAATTGTCTCCCATCAGTCTAGTTGGCCGAGATGTCACTAACCAACCGTTGTATTCTCTGAGAGTTCTGGGGGCAGAAGAATGAAAGATCGAAGAAAGACAATTCCACCGAAACTGAAACTGGGTATCTGAGGCTATCAGCAACGCGATCGTAGAGGCGAGGAGGATACAGGAACTTTCAATTCAGAAAGAGGTGATCGTCGAACTGGACAACGTGAACGCGGCCCTCGAACAGGCCAAGGAACAAATTACGAAGATCATGCTGTAGTAAGCAGAAGAATCGTTCTAATGCCCTGAATCCACACGTAGATCGTTGGACGGGCTTTCACATCGATTCCGCGGCAGCCACCAGCTTGGTACTGGCTTGCCCAAGTGTTAGCATTAACTATTAATCAAGTGAGAGCCCAGCTGAACAGAGTTGGAAGACAAACGCCCGCGCGCTCGCCACCGATTCGATTTCTCCGGAAAGACCAGAAACAGAGAAGCCCAGACAACTACTGATCAGATTCTCAATAGCCTAAACCGTCAGGCCCAGCCTACGCGGGCCGTTGGCGAAGATCAAGAGAATCTTGGTGAAGAATCTGTTCAGATCGCTGAGTTGGATCAGCTCGCGGAATATTCGGAGGGTAGAAGCGTTGGCCGTTGGCTATTTGTCGGAATGATACTTGCTGTCGCAGTTTTCCTCTGGGCATTCGGCCTATTTCCAAGGATCCTCTATGTTGACACCGTGGGCAGTATCAACAATCTGATCTCGATGATTCCGAGTATTGACCTCATGATTATCGTGGCAATTTGGATGGCCGCTCTAGCTATCGGTCTATTGGGAAGACGAGCTCGTAACGTGTCGAAAACGCGTTTCGGCTAGAGTATCGTTAAGATTAGAACTTTCTTGAGAGCGGTCTAACTTCGACTTTTCTTGGGAACTTTCTGCGGACATAGCTGGATAGGAGCGGACCTTGAAGAATTATGGAAATGAACGCTACTCCCAATACCATCGACGTGATCACGTCTCTTGATGGGATCGTAGCTGGTAGCGAGGCTACAAGTGCGATGGAGAGCGCTCCTCTCATTCCTCCCAGCATCGCCACGTTCTTCCAAGATCTCGGAATCGGTTCTCCATTGATCTTCGAGGTTCCGAGCAGCGGGTAAACGCATGAGAAGCGTGCAATTGTCACCGCTGTAAACGCAAGTCCGATTGGTAGGAGATCAGCCTGAATCTTGGCCAAGTCTGTGCTCAGTCCGATGTAGAGGAAGGCTAGTGAGTTGGCGATGAACGCCGTGATTCTCCAGAAGTTTCTGACGGTTCGAGTAGTCTGGGGAAGAACCCACGTCCTCACCGTTGAGTTTCCGTAATAAAGTCCCGAGATCGCGACAGCTACTATTCCTGAAAAGGCTAGAGCGCTTGCGACGGTGTATGCGCCGTAGACGGTCGTGATTGTTATCATGGTTTCGGACATGGGATCAGTTACAAGTCTTGAGAGAAGGTGAGCACCGAGCGCGACCAGTAGGCCTACGACGACGCCTCCTCCGAAGATCTCTGCGAAGCTGACCGCTGCCTGGATGAGGGAGAGCCGAGAGACGTCAAGTGACGTGAGAAGTATGGTGAAGATAGTTATTCCCGTGGCGTCGTTGAAGACGGCCTCAGTCTCCATTAGTGTTGAGAGTTTTCGGGGAAGCTTTGCGCGTCGGAAGATTTCAAGGACTGTAGCTGTGTCTGTCGGGGCGATTATGCTGGCGAAAAGGAAGGATGGAAGGAGTGGGAGTTGGATTATCTGCCAGAGAAATAGTCCTCCGACAACCGTTGCTATGACAACTCCTACGGTGGCTAGCCGGAGAGCAGGCCTGGCGACGGCTCGAAACTCTTCGAATCGAATGTTCATCGTTGTCTCGAAGAGTAATGGTGGGAGGACAAGACCGACGAAGAGGCCTCCCCCTACCAAGCTATCGTAGAGCAGGCTAACTCCGAGGATTGAGGAAAGTGACGAGCCTGCTATCGCGACTCCGAAGAGCACAAGAATGATCGTGTAAGGAGTTCTAGCCTTGCTTGAGATAATTGTCGCTGTTAGCGAGATTGCGAGGAAAGCAGAGATAATGATCTCAAGGGACGGCAACGCTCAGACAAACATTCGATCGAATTGGTACATGTAGTTGCCTCTAATGCTCGACAAGTTTCTGCCGGAGAATCATCTAGTCAACATGATAGTCCCAAAGCCCACCTCGGCAAGATGGCCTTTATGCGGGTGGTGGAGCAGGCGATCGTTTGAAATCGAAACAGTCCGACATGTCATCCGCCTGCGCGTCCCTCTGGTTCAGCGCGGGTAGCCCGAACAAGGATTCGCAGAAACGGACAAGACTGACGTGCGAGTGTAGCTTTGTCGAGATGTAGCCGGATTTCGCGAACGGGCTGAGCACAAGACAACCGACCCGTGAGCCGTATCGGAACTGTGTTCCCTTGTAGGATGGCTGTGGAGTCGCCAGCTTCCAAGTCTCGATGTTGGGCGGGTCGACGTGGTCGTACCATCCTCCCCAATCATCCCAGGTAATGAAGATCGCAACCCTCGACCAGAGACCGCCCTTCACGACAGCGTCTACCTGGTTTACGGTCCACTTCATACCCGTCGTTACGTTGCCCATGGGACCCTTTCCGGGGTCGGGAGGATGTTCGTCAAACTGGCTCGAAGAGTAGAGCCACGACACATTCGGGAGTTTTCCTGTTGACGCATCCTTTGCGAACTGGTCAGAAGTGAACTTGTTCCTCCCCCCAACACCGCTGAGATATTGAAACGCGTATCCGCCCGTAGTTGCCCCAAGTCAGATTGCGCGCTTCAAGGCTTAGTGGAAGCGAAGAGGAGATTCTAGAAGGGTCTCCGGGCTTCGGGTTGTCTATGAAGGGAGAGTCGGCAGCGATAAGCATCAAATGGTTCGGCGTCGAAGGCCCAGCGACATCGGTGAAATATTGGTCGCAGAGCGTGAATTTTCTTGCATAGGCAAAGTAGGCTGGGATGTCAGTCTCGACGAACTGTTGACGGACAGAGGTGGTCTGGCGCGTTAGCCAGGCACTGTGACGATGGTCTGGGTACCGAGGTGGCGGATTGGGCGACCTCGGCATAGTCATTCCATTGGCTCCAGGCAAGGTCCCGAAGTAATTGTCGAAGGAATGATTCTCCTTGACGATAATCACCACGTGGTCGATTTTGCTGGACCCCGGCCCACTCGCCGGCTGCTTAAAGTAACCATGTGAGATTTGAAAGGAATCCGAGAGAATCTATTTTACGCTTGTTGTATTGCCATGAGCAAATCTCGTAGACTTGAGATGTATATGTGACATGAACTTCACATACCAGGCCTGTCTTCCGTCTCACTGGATTTCGGGAGTCTCAAATTGAAAAGTTTCCTTTCAGTGGCCGATGCTTCCAAACTAGAGATGGATAGAGTTCTCGCGAGAGCCAAAGCGATTAAGACCCTCATCAAACGAGGACGATCTCTCGCTACGCTAAGGGGGAAGATTGCCGGACTGCTTTTCGAGAAACCGTCCACCCGGACGCGGGCGAGTTTCGAGGTTGCCGCTCGTAGACTTGGTGGCGACTCGATCTACCTGGCCGCCAACGAGCTTCAGCTTAGCAGAGGAGAGCCTGTAAAGGATACGGCACGGATTCTGGGCGGATATCTTGACGGGATTGTTGCGAGAGTCTACTCGCACGACACTGTGACGCAGTTGGCGAAATATTCCACAGTCCCCGTTATCAACGCATTGAGCGACCTCGAGCATCCGACACAGATCGTGTCCGATCTTTTCACTATTCAAGAGGCGAAGGGGAAGCTGAAAGGATTGAAGCTCACTTATGTCGGCGACGGGAACAACGTCTGCAACTCTCTACTCCTCGGCGGAGCACTAGAGGGAATGAGCATCTCAGTAGCATGTCCGCCAGGCTATGAGCCGAACGCGACACTTCTCAGGGAGGCGGAGAAAACCTCGCGGACCGCGGGCGGCAATATTGATGTGTCTCATGATCCTTTAGAGGCGGCCAAGGATGCGGATTTGTTGTACACGGATGTGTGGGTCAGCATGGGCGACGAGGCTTCGAAGGAGAAGAGAATGAAGGATTTCAACGGCTACCAGATCAACGATGATCTTGTGAAGGTAGCCAAGAAAGATGCCAGTGTCATGCACTGCCTCCCGGCTCACAGGGGTCTTGAAATTACTGATGATGTGATTGAGGGCAAACAGTCGATCGTGTGGCAACAGGGAGAGAACAAGCTCTACGGTGCAGCGTCTGTGTTAGAGTGGCTTCTGCGTCAAAAGTAGCCTTGGCGTGGCTTTCTTGGATTCCAGAGTCAGAGCAGAATGGGACCCTCTACAGGATGTGGTGATTCACAGACCCGGAACTGAGATGTTCTTCGGGCTCATCGAACCCTTCGCCTTCCTTTACGAACGAGCCTTCAACATGGATGAAGCGATCCATGAGCATAGAGAGCTTGAGCACGCGCTTGATCTGACAGGAGTAAGAGTCCACCGACTGAAACATCTCGCGATAAAACTAGCCAGGGAAGACCCTGAGCTAGTCGGGATGCTAACGAAGTACGCGAAAGGGATAGTGAAGTTCGAGGGTCCAGTGGCTGAAGTCAAGAGAGCACGGCGCGAATTCGAAAGGAACCTGCCGGAGCTCGGTGTCGAGACCATCTTTAGCGTCCTGGTTTTCAGGCCTAGTATCAGACTGGATCAGAAGAGAGGCATCAGGATGATGTACCCTAGAGTACAGCTCGACGTGCCCCTGGCGAACCTATTCTTTATGCGGGACCAGCAAGTTGCCTCAGACCTTGGCTTGATTGTTGGTAGAATGTCCAAGCCGCAACGTCGAATGGAACCAGACATCACCAGTACAATACTGGAAATGGCTGGCGCGAAAATAGTCAATCGCGTCAAGTCACCTGGAACGTTCGAGGGGGGCGATTTCATCCCTGCAGGCAAGATTGCGATGATCGGGATAGGCGACAGAACAAATCTGAATGGTGCGAGTCAGGTTCTTCGACGCGGCACCAACTTCGAAGAGGTCGCTGTCATTCACCAACCAGCCCATCCACTCATCCCCGGGGACGAACCCGATCCTATGATCAACATGCACTTGGACACCTACCTCAATTTTCCCGGGAAGAACATCGCTGTGGGGTGCATACCGCTCTTGAAACGAGCCAGAGTCGAGGTTTACCAGAGATCATCTCTTGGACACTACAAGAGAATGAGCAAGACTCCCAACCTGTACGAGTACCTGATGGGTCATAGATTTACAATTGTTCCAATAACGACCCTTGAACAGATGTGCTACGCCTCAAACTTTCTCTGCGTGAAAGATCACAGCATTCTGGCCATCGAGGTTGAGAAGGTGGTCAAGAAAGTTCTGACAAACCTGGAGGCGAAGGCGCAGGCTGACCCACACCGATACAGTGCCCTGTTGGAGGAGGCGAGAAAGGACCTGGCGAGGCTCAAACAGTCAGACCAGTTCTTCCCCCACAAACGTGAGTTCCAAGAACTTTCTATCGATGTGACCTCGCTCCAGCTACAGGAGATTACGGGAGGATACGGGGGCATCCGCTGCATGACCTGCGTCCTCAACCGAAAACCCTCGAACTAGGTTCAACGCATGAAAGTCTTGGTGAGTCTAGGAGGCAACGCCATTCTCAAGCACGGCCAGAAAGGAACAGCGGGAGAGCAAGAGACGAACGTGCAGAACACCGCTAAGCACCTTGCAGCTATTCTCCGCAGAGGCGAGAGAATAGCCATCACGCACGGCAACGGCCCACAAGTCGGGAACATTCTGTTACAGAATGAGATAGCAAAAGAGACATTGCCGCCGATGCCTCTAGATGTCTGCGGAGCTGAGAGCCAGGGAATGATAGGCTACATGCTCCAGCGAGCACTCCGCAGCGAGCTAGAATCAGCGGGACAACACATCCCTGTTACGACAATAGTTTCCCAGACCCTCGTCGACCCGAAAGATTCGGCCTTCAAGAATCCAACAAAGCCCGTAGGACCATTCTACACCGAAAGGGAAGCGCGACGCCTACAAGAATCGAAAGGATGGCATATCATCAGTGACAGTGGACGAGGCTATCGAAGAGTAGTCCCCTCCCCCACGCCCTTGGACATCTTGGAGAAGGAGACGATCATTCGCCTGTTCGAAACTGGGACTGTAGTGATTAGCGTGGGTGGGGGTGGAGTCCCTGTGATTAGAGACAAGGATGGTAGACTAAGAGGCGTTGAAGCTGTCTTGGACAAGGATCGAACGGCTGCCTTGCTGGGCAAGACTCTCGGAGTGGAGACTCTGCTCATCCTGACAGATGTCGAGAAGGTGCTCATCAACTACGGGAAGCCGGATCAACGAGCCCTCGACAGCATGACCGTGCAAGAGTGCAAGAAGTATCTCGCGGAAGGCCAGTTCCCAGCAGGCAGTATGGGTCCCAAGATCGAAAGCGCAGTCAGTTTCCTATCTGGCTCTTCAGGAAGAAGAGTGGTCATTGCTTCTCTGGAAAAAGCCGAAGATGCCCTCGAAGGAATCGCCGGGACCACAATTACGAACTCGTAAGAAGGTCAACTGCAAATTTTCGGTTGGAGAAATAACGACGCATCTGGCACTATGATTAAGGGTCCCTAGACTCTTGAGGCGCCAGACTTCTGGCCAGAGGAAAGTCCCTGCCAGTCTTGGCCTTCGAGTCTTTCACCCTTGACAACCAGTACCGACCGAGCAGATTTGTGGACCACTCTCTCAGAGACGCTGCCGAGGACGAGGCTACCGATATTCCCGAGCCCCCGACTTCCAACGAGGACCATGTCAGCATTGACCTCCTCCGCGCACTCGCAAATCTTGTCGACAACATTACCCGATAAGATCCGCGACTGGACCCTTACTCCAGCAGTACCATATCGGTACACCCCACCATTTCCACCATGTTGTTCGACCGCGAGACTATTTTCTGGAAAGTGCTTAAAAATCAATTCCCGATGAAAACTAGCAAATCGATTCTGTTCCTCGACGATATTAAACTGCTTCATCGGGTCCGAACTTACCACACTAAGAACAACTAGGTCGTTCCTTAGCAGGACTGCCAGCTCAGCAGCTCGGCTCATCACATCATGAGCATGGTGAGATTGGTCGACAGCAGCGAGAATCGTCCTCATTTTTCGCGCAACCAGCTCTTCAGTTGGCGTGAATTATCTTTGTCATAACTAGGAAAAGCCCGCTGGAGTGACAGAATGACGTCTCAGACGGCAACAGTGACAGATCCACGCGTTGAGCGCGGAATGTTAGATCGAGAGGCGGAGGCACTTACAGCCAAAACTGGCCTTCTTTCAGATGATTAAGCCAGCACGGGAGTTGCGAAATAGCAGGACCATATTGACAGCGAGGATCGCCTCAATCGCTTTGTCAGCGTAGGCAACCGCATCTAGACCCGTCCCTGTTTCCAACGCGACAGTTGCCCACACGAACCATAGAAATAGTGTGTAGGCGAAGACCGTGAGTTGCGAGAAATGCGGCTCTATGTTAGCGGCGATGACTAGGGCTGCGAAGATGTAGATTCCTCCCATGACATACCAGAGATTCTCGTAGAATCCAGCGAACGAGTTTCCATAGTAGAGATCAATCATCCCTGTGACGAGTAGTAGCGCGACTGCGCTCCATCGAAGGAACTTCAAGCGTTTAGAGCCTCCAACTCGCCCTTGACTTGCCGGAAATTTGTTCGATCATTCTCCCACGCCTGTCAACCGATTACCACCAAATATCCAGTCATCGTTGGCTGGTGGATTTCGCAAAAGTAGCGGAAGGTGCCGGCCCAGTTTGCAGTGAACGTGATGGTGGCGGTCTGACTCTGCCCCAGTATAACACCTGGAACACCGGTGAATGTTCCGGCAACACCGCCTCCCTGTGTTACGTCCTTGTAAACGACTGCGTCAAACGCATACGGCGGGTCCATCGTGAAAGTGTGCCCCTCAGGAGTGCTCTCAATGTCCGCGAAGTGGATGACCACATGGTCCCCCTTGTTGACAGTAATCGTATCGGGGACGAAAGTATCATGGGGAATCTTGAACAACGTCTCGTTGAAAGGTAGGGCTCTGTCAAACATGTAGAAGGTCCTCGTCGTCGGGGCATCATAATGGATGACATATCCCACACCTAAGCCAACAGATGCACCGCTGACGATTGCAATAGCGGCGGCAACTATCAGTAATCTTCCAGTCGAAAGCTTCCCGAATCCCGATCCCGTCACGAGAAGCCCTCAAGTGATCGAGTTTTAAGATTGATTCTTAGACCGATCATGTTCGTCTCTACCTCGTTACTGAATATTTAGCGAACAGGTCCACAACAGGTAGTGATTGTGCACTTTGAGATACACAAATTCCGACGAAGGAATTCCGTCATTTGAGGATTAGACTGGAGAAGAAAATAACAGTGATCATAGCTGAGCCCACGATGAGCCAGACACGATATGGAAGTGCTCGGATCCTTTCCGCTCTGTAGATGTCGGGCGCGTTCCGGAGGAGTCATCGGGGATGCTCGGCGTCTGCATCTCGATAGCGGGGGCGATGCTCAGACCGGGTTCCAAGCGACTAGAGGATGTTCGTGTCTCCAGAGTCGGGCGATTCCCTCGGCTAGTCTTTCGTTGCTTTTCTCTTGAGAGATGTGTAATGGCCAGTGCGCTTCACAGTAGATTTCTCCGCAATAATGGCAAGCTCGGTTCTGTGGAGAGTCAATTCTACACTCGTTGCATCTAGCCATCTCTCGTTGCCTCCCAACCTAGACTAGGTCTAGATGGAGAATATACAGAGGACGTGCACAATGAGTACGGAAAACGCGTTTTGTATTGTTTTGTCCAGCGGGAAGCATAATATCTCAGTGCAGGTCGAGGACCAAAGCTGAGTAGCGCCATATGCCGCGTGAAGGCAAGACCGTAGCCAAATCGTTCAGAGTCAATGAGAAGGCTCTTAGCGCTCTTCAAGAGGAGGCGGGCCGGCAGAGCGTAAGCGTCAACACGCTTGTCAACCAGTTGCTATTAGACTATTCCGAGTTCGGAAGATACCTCCAGCGAATCAACGCTCTCCGACTCAGCCGGAAGACTTTTGCAGAGATCTTGAACTCTGTCTCGGACGACAACCTCGTCAAAGCGGGTCAAATCGCCGGGAAGAGTGCTCCCATGGCCTTGATTGCTTCAAAATGGGGGAAGATCACTGTGAATACCGTCATCGAGTACATTCACGACCTGTCAGCCTATGCCAATCTGTTCGAGTACTATGAGAAGAACGAGAACGAACGCTGGACGATCACGCTGATGCATGAGCTGGGTCCAAAATGGTCCACGTTTCTTACCCAATACATCGGTGAGGCTTTCGTCGCGGCCGGAGTGCAGCCTAAGACGAAGACTTCGGACCGGGCCGTGATATTCAACTTCTAGAACAGAATCGCTTCAAGAAGAACGGGCCTGGCGTCACGTCGGACGCTAAAGAAAAAAGGGAAGTTTGAGAGAGTTTAGACTTTGTTGAGGAGAGCCCTTACAACGTCTTCTGGGCCCTTGTAGTTGTTGTCAGGGAGAGACTTGGTTACGAATTCCTTGTCGATTGACGGAACGTCTGTCATGTTGTTGCATGCTGCTAGGACCTGTGTCTTGTTCGCGGGATACTTGATGTGGTGCTTGATGTGTTCAAGTTCGGTTTTCAGGTTACTCATGGAGTCGCCGCGTTCTGAGAGGGATAAGAACCTTCTTCGCTAAACCTCTCCCTACTGCTGCCCACCGCGACTATACTAGACGAAAAACCGTAAGGGTTTTCAGCCCTCGACGATGGGAACCTTGTTCATGCCGGAGCGCATGGTGACAGCGGGTTCGGCTGCATTGCCGCAGCCGGTAGCGATACCACTCACCCGAGCCGCGATCTTTCTAGTTGTGACGATCAAGCCAGGCGCTGGCAGTCGAGGTAAAATCCGATCCTTCTGCGCGGATTTTGCTGCACTCGTACGCTCGGTGGGTTTTCGCGAACTTGAGGGAAGTCTTTCGTGTGTGCTGGGATTTGGATCCGATATTTGGCACGAGCTCTTCGAGAAACCGCGGCCAGTCGAACTACACAAGTTCCAAGAGATCCGCGCAGGGGAACGTCACGCCGTCTCGACACCTGGCGACATGCTCTTTCATATCCGCGCGCAGCGGATGGATCTGTGCTTCGAGCTGGCGACGCGAATCATGGCCCGGCTTGGGGCGGCAGTATCCCCTGTAGACGAAGTGCACGGGTTCCGTTTCTTTGACAGCCGCGACCTCATCGGCTTCGTCGACGGGACAGAGAATCCTAAAGCTCAGGAGGCTCTGGATGTCACCCTCATTGCCGACGAGGACCCCCCCTTCGCGGCGGGTAGCTATGTGATCGTACAGAAGTATCTCCACGACTTAGCTGGCTGGAATAAACTATCGACGGAAAAGCAAGAACGCATCGTCGGTCGCACGAAGCTGACCGATGTAGAGCTGGACGATTCCGTAAAGCCTAGTTATGCACATAACGCTTTGACCAAGATAGTGGAGGATGGAAAGGAGATCAAGATACTTCGGGACAACATGCCCTTCGGTCAAGCCGGTCAGGGCGAGTTCGGCACTTACTTCATCGGCTACAGCCGTTCTCCTCGCACGATTGAAAAGATGCTCCAGAACATGTTCGTAGGCAAGCCGCCAGGCAACTATGATCAGCTGCTAGATTTTAGTCGCGCGGTTACTGGCAACCTTTTCTTCGTGCCTTCGGCGACGTTTCTAGAGAACGTTCAAGCCGACTAGATCTAATGGTCTTCTGATCCTACTTTGGGATCAGCATCTAGGCAACATCTATAATTAGACGAAAAAGAATAATCGTCCGGCTCGTCGTAATCTTTTCCTCAAGGAGAGATTTATCATGGTCAGCGAGGAAGGTTGCTGCGAAATCCGTTTACCCAAATGGAAAGCGGTCAAGCACCCCAGCTAGGCAATGATCCGCGGATCCGCGGGCGAAATTCTACCCTGAATTCTCTC
>WNFE01003011.1_pt1 | contig 12461 bp, 9 predicted proteins | sample 5400451 | NCBI WGS metagenome assembly WNFE01 (sample SAMN13153344, study PRJNA577476) | soil metagenome | isolation source: 200 cm saprolite under Douglas fir tree site 2 hole 2 | place: USA:California | collected 2015-04-18
ATGAGCTCGTTTTTGTGCGGGTTGGCGCCGAGCCTGGGCGTGCTGGTGATTTTCCGGATCCTGCAGGGCGTGGGCGGCGGCGGTTTGCAGCCAAGCGAGCAGGCGATTTTGAACGATACGTTTCCGCTGGCGAAGCGCGGCATGGCGTTTGCGGTCTATGGGCTGGCCGTAGTTGTAGCCCCCACCATCGGCCCGTGGCTGGGCGGGTGGATTACAGATAATTTTTCGTGGAGATGGATTTTCTACATCAACGTGCCGGTGGGAATTATTTCACTGATTCTGACGAATTTTTTGATCAGCGACCCGCCGTACATGAAGAAGGCGAATTTGAAAGCAGGGTTCCGGATCGACTACATCGGAATCGGGCTGATCAGCTTGGGTCTGGGGAGCATGCAGATCATTCTGGACAAGGGACAGCGCGAGGACTGGTTCTCGTCGAGATTCATCGTTGTTTTCTTCGCGCTGATGTTGGTGGGAATTATCGCAGGGGTTCTGTGGGAATTGCGAGAGAAAGAGCCGGTGGTTGATTTGCGGATGTTGAAGGACCGCAACTTTGCTATCTCCACGGTGGCGATGTTTTTTCTGGGATTCGTGCTGTACGCGAGCACGGTATTGATTCCGCAGCTTCTGCAACAACTGCTGGGCTATACGGCGCAATTGGCGGGAATGGCGCTGTCTCCTGGCGGAGCGGTGATCATGTGCATGATGCCGGTGGTTGGAATACTGGTGTCGAAGGTGGACACGCGGATCCTGATCACCTTCGGGTGCATCGTGTCGGCGTCGGCGCTGTTTGTGATGGCCGGCTGGGACCTCGGGCTGGACTATGGGCACGCGGTGCGGGCGCGCATGCTGCAAAGCTTTGGGCTGGCGTTTTTGTTCATTCCCATCAACGTGGCGGCGTTTGCGTACGTGCCGAAGGAAAAAAGCAACATGGGCACGGGGATTATTAACCTGGCGCGGAATATCGGAGCCAGCGTGGGAATCGCGACGGTGACGACGATGCTGGACCGGCGCGCGCAGTTTCATCAAACGCGGCTGACGGAACACGTCAATGATTTCAGCGCGGCGTATCACAACATGTTCAACGGGACACAAGTAAAACTGATCGCGGCCGGCTCGACGGCGGCGCACGCCAGCGCGCAAGCGCACGGAATGATTTACAACACCATCCAGCGGCAAGCGGTGATGCTGGCGTTTATCGATAATTTCAAGATGCTCGGAGTGGTGTTTTTCGCGGTGATTCCCGTGTTGCTGCTAATGCGGAAGCCGCGAGTGCCGGCGGGAGGGGTGCCGGTTCACTGAGGAAGAGCTTTACGCCGAATAGAGTGGCGACGGGTTTTCATACGTTCATTCATTGGGGGGACAAAATGGCAACGCAACTGGCAGTGGAAACACAACTGAACACGCAACTCACGCAACTGAACGAAGAGAAGCTGATCCGCGCCGGACAGCGAGGCGACCACCAAGCGGTGGAGGCGCTGTTCCGCCGTTACCAGCGGCCGTTGTTCCAGACGGCGTTGCGGGTGCTGGGAAACGCGGAAGACGCGGAAGATGCGCTGCAGGACGGAATGCTCTCGGCCTACCGCAATTTGAGGCGCTTCGAGGGCCGATCACAGTTTTCGACCTGGCTGACGCGGATCGTAATCAATGCAGCGCTGATGCGGCGGCGAAGCGCGAAGTCGCGCCCCGCAGTTTCGCTGGATGAGACGCCGCGCGAGGACGAGCTGCCCGCCGCGGAGCGATTCGCCGATGACGGACCGACTCCGGAGCAGGTATTCGCGAGCACGGAGATTCGGGAGATGATCAGCGAAAACCTCGATGAGCTTTCGCCGCTGTTGCGCACAGCTTTTGTTCTGCGCGAAGTGCAGGGGTATTCGACAGGCGAAGCCGCGAAGAAACTCGGCGTGACGGAAAACACGCTGAAGGCGCGGCTGTGGCGCGCCCGCCACCAACTGGCAGAGAGGCTTGGACGCCGTCTGCGCCGGATGAAGGACGGAATGACCGGCGGGATGGGTGATCCCGAGTGCAGCTACTGCTGAACGTGAAGCCAAGGCCTAACGAAAGAAGTTCAGGAAGCAAAGGGAAAAGGCCGGCGAGATTGCCGGCCTTTTTCTGCAATGGAATTAAAATCGAAAAGTGCCGCTCAGGCTTTCGCTTCACTTCCCGCGGTCGCGACCGCAGCCACTTCCTCGCGCGCCGCACGCTTGATGCGTGCCGCTTTGCCCTTCAAATCGCGCAGGTAATACAGCCGTGCCCGGCGGACTTTGCCCTTGCCAACCACTTCGATGGTGCTGATCGTTGGCGAATGCAGCGGGAAGATGCGCTCGATGCCCACGCCAAAACTGACGCGCCGCACGGTAAACGTCGCGCTGGAAGCCCGGCCCTTCTTGGAAATCACCACGCCCTCGAATGCCTGGAGGCGCTCCTTGACCTTCTCGCCTTCGCCTTCCTGCAGGCGTACGTTGACCCGCACGGTGTCGCCCGGGCGGAACTCCGGGAGGTCTTTGCGCAGTTGCGCTTCATGTAGTTTACGAATTACGGGATTCATGTTCCTGTTTCCTTGCAGACCCACTCAGGCGGGGCCAGCTCTTCAGAGACAATCGCTAATTATAGACAATTTGGCGCAATTTTCCTAGCGGATTTCCCTCCTTGCGACAGCAGAGCGCTGCAGTCTCAGGAGTTAAAGCCATCGGAGGGAATAGCCATCCGGCCTCCGAAGAGTGCCCCGTAACCTCCACACGCCAGTAACAACTAGCGCAATCTCGCCGGAACCGCCGCTCCCATTGCGCAGCGCTCTGTGTATTCTGCGGTTGTGACGCCGCGATCATGAAGCCCCTTCTCGCCATCTCCGCCTTCATCCTTGTCCTGGCACTGCTCTTTTTCCGTCTCCATTCGGAAACCGGCCCGATGGCATTGGAGCGCTCCAAGACCGCCGTCAGCCAAGCCAAGAGCTGGACGGCCGAGAGCACTTCCCAGCCCGAAAGCCCGAACTTCGTCACGATTACGAATCGGACCAAGGTCAACTGCCCAGACGATTACGCGTACCTCTCTAGAAGCCGCACGCCGGACGACGTGATCCGGGAGCAGTCCACCATCCACACGCATGGTATTTCCTATATCGAGACACCCGATGGCAAGTGGGAGCAGAGCGCCACCGCTGGCAATCCGCAGATTCCCATGGAGTGTGGAAATGGTCCCGCGTTGGTGCAGCAAACATTGGTCAACGGCATCATCGAATTGCCCCGCAGAAGGGCTGGTAAAATCGTCAAAGGGAAACTCCAGACCATCGATGGCCTAGCATGCCAGGAGTGGAGTCTCGATTTCGGCAACGAGTGGCCGCAGGTTCAGCCCTACACGATTTGCATCAATCCTAAGACTCACCTTCCCCGTCGTCTCACGTTTGATTATCCCGGCGCCACGTTTGACTTTACGGGTTGGAATAGCACGACCATTGATCCGCCTGGGCTCTGAGCGATGCGCGAGATTCGATCTTCGAATAATCCCGTAAAACGAAAGAATCAGTTCGTTATAGCTTGAGAGGCATCTCGCCTATTCAGCGTCCTGCGCGCAGCGAAAGCCGACCGCTGCGGAACGGTCCATGCTCGGCGACATGAGCAGCAGCTTTCCGTGTTCCGTCAGTTTGTAAGCCTGCGGAAAATACCAGATGGACCCTTGCGGCTGGTAGTAGCTGCCGCCGCGAAGAATGCCCGCGCGCGTGTGTTCGTCCGTGAATTCATCGGTCCACTGCCACACGTTGCCCACCAGGTCCATTACGCCAAACAGACTCGTTCCCGAAGGATGCGCATCAACGGCGTCCGGACCGCGCATATTGCGCGATTTGTCCGGCACCGGCGCAGCGCTCGCGTCCCAGGTATTTCCCCAGGGATAAAGGCGGCCATCCATTCCCTGCGCGGCATATTGCCACTCCCACTCGTGGGGCAGGCGCTTGCCGGCCCAGGCAGCATAGGCGCGCGCATCCTCCAGGGAAACCCAGGTCACCGGACGCTTCTCCCAGCCTGGCGGATAGGTTCCCTTCAGCCAGTCGTGTAAGAAGTTCAAATCGTCTTCGGGATGATAGTGCGTGGCGTCCACAAACTTCTTGAATTGGGCGTTGGTTACCGGATATTTGTCGATCCAAAATGCTTTCAGTTGCATCCGGTGCTGATGATAGCGGCGCGCTGAGTCTTCCCAGGGATACTGAACGTCCACTCCGATATCGTTAGAACCTTCGATCTCGATGCCGCCGATCTCGAAAAGGAAATCGCCCGCAGGAATCTTTACCATGCCGTCCGGCGCAGATAACGGCGCTTTCGTATTCGGTATTTCCACAAGTTGCTGGGGCACGGCTTTCCATTCGTGCGAAAAACTTTCCAGCGGCTTGGATGAAAGCACCGCCATTTTCTTCACGAGCTCGCTGACGCTTGCGGAAGGCGGTACGTGGGTCGCCAGAATGGCTCCATACCCTTTTGCTTCGAGCGAGAAGCTTAGAACAATGCGGCCATCGCGGCGTTCCGGCTTCAGCTCCACCCCATGATAAAGGTCGAAGTACCGCATTCCTTCTTGTATGGGAAGTTCCATCTGCGGCCCCGCGAGGTCGTATTCGTTGCGGTTCACGATCGTCCAGAGCGTCTCATTGTCCCCCGGCCAGTGGCTGGCGAAGACGCCCCAACGCTTCATCGGCGCAAACGGCTCCCAGTCTTTACTCACCAGCAGCGGAGCCATCGCGCGTTCTATCGTTGCAACGCGGCGTGTGGCTTCGGCGTCGCGCGGCGTGATTCCATTCCAGATTCCCCAAATATTTTCCCAGCTCTCCCAGCCGACCCCGTTGAAAAAGGCAAACTGGAGATTGTCCGTCTTGTCCCGCTTCCAGCGATCCGAAATATTCACCATGTGCCGCGGCTCAAGCCATTTATAGCGGTCCACCATGGGCACAAATGGATATCGATATTGGCCCCAGGTCATGACGTTGTAAGCCATGCCCTCGTCGTGCGGTCCGCCTTCCGGTTCGAACGCGAGCGGGTGCCCCAGTTTGTCCGCGGCCACTGAAAAAGCCAACGGCACGCCATCCTGCGTATCTCCGTTGACGCCATCGGCTCCAACTTCTGCCATCAACGTTGCGATCGCTTGGGGCCACGATTTGTCTTGTTCCCTTGTGCCCTGATCCCACATCATCATTGGAAACAGCACGCGCACTCCGCGCCTGTGAAAGTCAGCAATCATTTGGCGCACACCCGCCACTCCTCCGGGCATGCATCGAATCATGTCGTGCTGGTTGCGATTGTCGATTCCCATGTTTGGATACGTAGGCCAGGTCAACACCGCGTCGATGCCGCCGTATCGCTTGTCGAGATCGTCGAGGTAGCGGTCAACCGTATAGCGGCGCGTCACGGGGTCGTAGAAATAGCGGTCCTGCACCATCATCTGCGGCTGGATAAAACTGGACTGCGTCCAGCGAAGCGCTGGCAGACCGTAACGCGAGCCGTCGTAGCCAATTCGAATTCGCCGTTCCTCCCGCCAATGGCGCACATCCGCAAGCCAGGCCTGGTGCTCGTCAGTGGAGCATGCTTTTGTGCCGCCTTCCCAAAGTCCCTTGATGTTGAGACAACCGGGGCCGGGAATTTGCTGGCCCTCAGGCGCGTGCTGGGTGTCCTGCGCAGAAATGCCCGCGGCAAAACAAAAAGTGGCAAGCACTAGCGCGGTAAATCTTGACTTCACGAGGGGCTCCTGAACGGCGTGCGGGTAGCACACGGGATTCTCTTCCAATTCCTTCTTGTCGGCAATGCAGAACGGAAGATCAGTGTGGGGCTGCGACCGCGCCGATGTGCGTGGCGATTTCGTTGAAGGCGCTTTTAGAACTGGAGATGACCTCGTTGGCGCCCAGGCTTTCGAGGATTTCCGTGAATTCGTCGAGGTAGCAACGAACGATGATAGTGGCTTTCTTATTGCGGTCGCGCGCACGCTTGGTAACAAGGAGAGCAGTTTCAATGACATTCGAAGTGATAACAATAAGGCGGGCGCGATCCACGCCGGCTTCGATCAACGTGCTCTCCTGTTTGGCGTCATCCACGATGACCGGCTCGCCGGAGCGAACCAGATCGTCAACGGCCATGGAATCCTTTTCAATCAGCACGTAGGCGCGGGCGGTCTGGCGCAGATGGTCAACCCAATGGCCTCCCAGGTGGCCGTGGCCGACGACAATCACGTGGTCCTTCATTTCACTGGCGAGCATGCGGCACCCTTCCTGCGGATTGTACCGTTGTAAAGCCTGAAGAATGAAAATGGAAATGACGATTCCGAACAAGACGCATTGGCCCCAGAAAGCGTAGAGAACCCAGAGCGATCCGGGTTGGACTCGGAGATACACAGCATTCAAAAAAGCCTCACGCAGAGGCAGATGTTCGACGCGGTAAAAGATAATAGTTCCCAAAGCGAACCACAGCGCCAGCAGCGCGAGGCCCCAGCGGCTCTGGCGGAGAAAAATAGCGATGCGAATCCAGAAGAAGCGGAGCATGTTCATCCTGCTGGCGGAATGCTAGGCGGCGCAGCGAAGCAAGTCAACGCGAAGAAACAAAAATGGTTGGCAGGTTGGAGGGAAGAACAACCGCAGCCAGTAGTAGTGCGCGGCTGGATGGTCGCAAGGTAAACTGAGAGCAGAAAAAACCACGGAAGTGAGAAGAGGAAGTTTCTCACCGGAAAAGCAATTCGCTTGTCCATTGAGGGAGGCGGGCAAGAAGCGATGAAAGCGCGGCTACAGGTGATGAAATTCGGCGGTACGTCTGTCGGCGATGCGGCTTGCATCGCCAGGACAGCGCAAATCATCGCGAAGGCGGCGAAGGAAAACGGCTGCGTCGCCGTGGTTTCGGCAATGAGCGGGGTGACCAACCGGTTGATCGAGGCCGCAAAGAAGGCGCAAGCAGGAGGCACCACAGAGGCGACCATGGTTGTCGATGCGCTGCGGCAGCAACACGAGATCGCACTGACCAGCTTGATCCCACGTGAAGAGGAGCGCGTGCCGACCCGGCGGTGCATGGAAGAAGTGCTCGCGGAAGGGCGGCGTCTCTGCGAAGGTACAGCCCTGCTGCGGGAGCTCACACCGCGCACCCTCGACGCGATTTCGAGCCTGGGCGAAAGGCTCTCCGCACCGCTGGTCGCGGCAGCAGTAAGAGAGCTCGGGCAACCAAGCGAATCGATTGAAGCGACGGACTTGATCGTGACCGACGCATTTCATGGTGGCGCCGAGCCGCAAATGGAATTGACGCGAGCGAAATCGCAGGCCAGGTTGCGGCCCCTCTTGGAGAAAGGAATCGCCCCGGTCGTGACCGGCTTCATCGGCGCCACTGCGGAAGGCCAACTAACAACGCTGGGACGAGGGGGCTCGGACTATTCGGCGACGATCCTTGGCGCCGCGATGGGCGCCGATGAAGTCATCATCTGGACCGACGTTGACGGTGTGCTAACCGCCGACCCGCGCCTGGTGGCGGAGGCTCGCACGATCCCAGTAATCTCCTACCGCGAAGCCGCCGAGCTGGCTTATTTTGGCGCGAAAGTTCTGCATCCGAAAACGCTGAACCCGGTGATGCAGGCGGCCATTCCCGTGTGGATTCGCAACAGCTTCGCGCCCGAGCGTCTAGGCACCAAGATCACGCCGGAAGGCCGCAGCATTGGAGGCGGAGTAAAAGCGCTGACCGCCATCCGCGATGTAACGCTGATCAGCGTGGGCGGCCCGGGAATTGTGGGCTTGCCGGATGTCTTGGGGCGCACTTTTTCGACGACTGCCGAAGTGCGCGCCAATGTGCTGCTGATTTCGCAGTCGTCTTCGCAAAACGACATCTGCTTCATCGTTTCCACCGAAGATGCCCAGCGCACCGTGGAAGCGCTGCGCAAAGAGTTTGCCCAAGACCTCGCGCACCAGACCGTCGAGCACATCACCGTAGATTCAAACGTCGCCATCGTAGCCGTCGTCGGAGAAAACATGCGCGGGACTCCAGGGATCGCCGGTAGAACCTTCAACGCGCTGGGGCGCGAAAAAGTAAATCTAATCGCCATCGCCCAGGGCTCCTCCGAGTGCAACATTTCCTTCGTGATCGAAGAACAAGCCGTGAAAACCGCCCTGAACACCACCCACCGCGAGTTCGGCCTCGACGCAACTCCGAGCTAAGGGCAAGAAGCAAGTCCTGGTAGGCCGCGCGTAGCCAAGCTGTGCCCACGGATGTGTTCACTAATTCACCGTTCCAAATCGTCCGTTGATCCAATGGAAAATCGGCCGGTGGTTTCACTCTGCAGGATGTAAACGAAGGCCATACCAAGAAATAAGAAATGGTAGGCCCGTGGGGACTCGAACCCCAGACCTCTACCGTGTCAAGGTAGCGCTCTAACCAACTGAGCTACGGGCCTAGAATCCATAAAGTTTAGCACGGGTGGCGGATCAAACGCAGTTGCCGGAACTCATGATTTGACTTCTGTTCAACTTCCCTTCCGAGGAACTAGGCTCCCACGAGAAATCGGGCGGTGTGGTAGTGTTTCCGGTGGGAAGCCACAGAAGAGCATGCCGATCAAGACCATTATCGAGCCGTTTCGCATCAAGAGCATCGAGCCCATCCGTCGCACCTCTCGGGTAGAACGCCAGAAATTCATGGAAGCCGCTGGTTATAATCTTTTTCTGGTGCCTTCCGAAGCGATTCTCATCGATCTGTTGACGGATTCCGGGACCGCCGCGATGTCCACCGAACAGTGGGCGGCGATGATGCGCGGCGACGAATCCTACGCCGGGTCGCCGAGCTTCACGCGATTTCGCGATTCCGTGCAGGGCATTTTCGGTTTCCGCCACGTGATTCCCACGCACCAGGGCCGCGCCGCGGAGCGCATTTTGTTCAGCGTGATGTGCAAGAAAGGCGACGTGGTCCCCAACAACACGCACTTTGACACCACCCGCGCGAATTGTGAATTTGTCGGCGCTCAAGCGCTCGATCTTCCCATGCCGGAAGCCAAAGAGCCCGCGCACGTGCATCCCTTTAAAGGGAATATGGACACCGCGCGCCTGGCGGAAACGTTCGAGCGCGAGGGCAAGAAAAAAATTCCGCTGGTGATGCTGACGGTCACCAATAATTCCGGAGGTGGCCAGCCTGTCTCCATGGAAAATATCCGCGCGGTAAAATTCATCTGCAAAAAGCATGGAACGCCGCTGTATATCGATGCCTGCCGCTTCGCGGAAAATGCCTACTTCATCAAGCTGCGCGAGCCGGGTTACGCGGAAAAAAGTCCGCGCGAGATTGCGCAGGAAATGTTTTCACACGCCGATGGCTGCACCATGTCCGCGAAAAAAGACGGGATCGCCAACATCGGCGGTTTTCTTTGCACCAACGACGATTTGCTCGCGCAGCAGCAGAAAGATTTGCTGATTCTGACCGAAGGTTTTCCGACTTACGGCGGACTCGCGGGCCGCGACCTCGAGGCGATCGCCGTCGGACTGAACGAAGCGCTGGAAGAGGAATACCTGAAATACAGGATCGCTTCCACGGCGTTTCTCGGCAATCATATTGCGAGCGAAGGCGTGCCCATCGTGCAGCCGCCGGGCGGGCATGCCATATATATTGATGCGCGCGCATTTCTGCCGCACGTTCCGCTTGCGCAATTCCCCGGCGTGGCGCTGGCGAACGAACTGTATCTGGAAGGCGGCATTCGCTCGGTGGAAATTGGAACGCTGATGTTCGGCGAGCACGCCCAAATGGATCTGGTGCGGCTGGCGATTCCGCGGCGCGCGTACACGCAGAGCCACATCGAATATGTCGTGGAAGTGATTCTCGACGTTTGGCGCAAGCGCGAGCAGATTCGCGGCTACGAAATAATTGAGCAGGCGAAATTTCTGCGGCACTTCAGCGCCAAGCTCAAGCCGATTGCCCACTGATGCCCATGCAAATAACGCCCGATGAAAATCACGATTGATGCGAAATTGAAAGCGAAATGCCCGCGGACGGCGCTCGCTTGCCTGACGGCGCGCGTGCAACCGGGCCCTTCTCCAGTGGCGCTGCTCGCGGAGATGAATCAGAGAGAACTCGAAATCCAAGAACTGCCTTTTCCGCGCGGCGTCCTGGAATCGCCACAAGTTGAGACGGTCCGCAAAGCCTACAAGTCCGTGGGAAAAGACCCTGCAAGGTATCGCGGTTCCGCGGAAGCCCTTCTTCGGAGAATCGTGGCTGGCAAAGGCTTCCCCCAAATCAACGTGGTAGTGGATGTAATCAATCTCGTGTCGGTGGAAAGCCGTTTGCCGATCGGTTTGTACGACCTGGCGCATGTGACCGGCGAAATTATTTTTCGCGCGGGGCGCGCAGGAGAAACTTACAAGGGCATCGGCAAGTACGACTTGAACCTGGAAGGATTGCCGATTTTTTGCGATGCCGCCGGGCCGCACGGCAGCCCGACCAGCGATTCGGAACGAACCATGGTGACGGCCGCGACGAAGCAGGTGCTGGGAATCATCGTTTCCTTTGGCGGCGCAGAAGGACTCGAGCGCTGGGCGCAGAGAATGTCCGCGCTGCTGGCGCAGCATGCCGCGGCGCAAGACGTGGAGATTCAAATTATTCAATGATGTATCAGCGCTGATTCGCTGCGTTTCGGTGCGCCGATCCTTTCCCACCTTTTCTCGATGCTGCTTGAAGCTATGCCTCTCATCGGTTCTACTACGGGCGCTACTGTTGCCTGTTGCGCTCGATTCAAACAATTGGAAGACTAAGAACCAGTCCAGATCCTTCAGAAGAGGTGGCCGATGAGTTGCAATCCTGAAGTGTTGAAGCACGTCCCGTTGTTTGCCCTGCTTGACGAAGATGAGATGGCGGTGCTGGCGGGACAAGTGGAACTCAAGAATTTCTCGCCGCGGCAACGCATCTACAAGATGGGCGACACCAGCGGACAAGCGTACGTGATGGTCTCCGGAAAAGTCCGGGTCACGACGGTGGACGAGGATCAGCAAGAAGTCGTGGTGGACGAGCCGGCGCATGGGGAGTTTTTCGGTTTCGCTTCGATGCTGGAGCGCACGCCGCATCAAACCAACGCGACGGCCGTCGAGGAAACCGTGTGCCTGGAAGTCAGCAGGGGAGACATCGCGACGCTGCTGCAACGCAAGCCACACGCGGGAATGGATATGCTGGCGGTGCTGGGGCGGCAGTTCCACGCGTCGCAGCAACTGGTACGGTTGCGGGCGATGCGCAATGCGAACGAAGTGATCGAGGAGAAATCCACGCTTCCCGATCGTATCGCGGATTCGATGGTGCTGTTCGGCGGATCGTGGACCTTCATCATCGGGTTTTTGGTGATCAGCAGTATCTACACAGCCATCAATGTAGGCTTGCACAAGGCAGCCTGGGATCCCTATCCGTTTATCTTGCTGAACCTGATTCTGTCGTTGCTCGCTGCGATTCAGGCTCCGATCATCATGATGAGCCAGAACCGGCAGGACATGAAGGATCGCGTGCGTGGTGAATTGGACTACGCTGTCAACCGCCGTGCGGAGTCCGAAATTCAGGGCTTGGCGCGGAAGCTGAACGTGCTGGGGGAGAAGATGGGCGACCTCGAGGATCTGCTCCGAGGAAAGCCAGCGGGCGGAACGAGCGGAGTACCGCACTCCTGAATAGCGACGGAGACGGAGGGCCGACGGGCGAGTTCCAAGATGCACCCCCCGGGGGGTCTCGGATGTGTGGCAAACACAAGGGTTAGAGACACCCGTTTTTGGAAGTGTGGCAATGGTTGGACTTACGGGCGAATTTTCGGATCTGTGGCAAGGAAAGGAGTTAGGGAAAAGGAAGTGAGGAAATACGGGGCGCAAAGATATTGAAGGAGTTAGAAGGACTGCGTGGCCCATCGAGGCTCTGGGTAAACGGGCGAGCATAGTTCGCAGGGCACTGAGGATCGTGCCGACTTACGTGAGCTATGATACCGTAGGATATTTATTTTGTCAAGTAACAAATAAAGTATTTAGGTAGAACAATTTGCGATAGCTTTCGAATGATTCCGCAAGGAGAAGAAAACAAAGGGGTAGAGCTCACCGGGGTGCGGGGAACAACGTGGAGAGGGACGCGGGGCGCTTGTGAGAAGTGATTTTTCAGGTTGTGAAAATTGGGCTAGTTGCCGTTGGAAGGGTCAAAAGCCCCAGGCGCAACCCGGCGCCAGGAGCACCCGGCAAGTAAGCATCCAGCAGCAAGCCACCGATACGTGGAGAGCCAGTTGCCTGAGGGAGATCGATTTGCGATGATCACAACTCTCTTCACCGATTCATCTTTTGGGTGGCTCGCTAATGAGAAGATACTTCCTTGCGCTTTTGCTGTCTTTGGTACCGATGTTCCCCTCGACAGGCGCGTTTGGCCAACAAACGTCTTTCAAAGTTCTGGCTTTTTACTCCACGAAAGTGGAACCAGACCACGTCCTGTTTGCCGAGGGTGCGCTAAAGTTCTTTTCCGGCCTCGCGGCAA
>WNFE01003013.1_pt1 | contig 12460 bp, 11 predicted proteins | sample 5400451 | NCBI WGS metagenome assembly WNFE01 (sample SAMN13153344, study PRJNA577476) | soil metagenome | isolation source: 200 cm saprolite under Douglas fir tree site 2 hole 2 | place: USA:California | collected 2015-04-18
CGCCCACCCCACCACCGGCGGGAGCGCGCCGGGCACCGCGCCTACCAGCGTGCAGAGCGCCGTCCGCCGCTTCAGCGGCGTGTACGCGAACAGATAGAGGACCGCTGTCGCCGCGGTGACCAGAGCGGCCACCGCCCCGACCAGCGCCGCAAGGTACGCCGTGCCAAGCATCGTGAGCGCGACGCCGAACACCAGCGCCTCCAGCGGCTGGAGACGGCCGCCGGGCAGCGGCCGGGCGCGGGTGCGATCCATCCGCGCGTCGACGTCCCGCTCCCAGTACTGATTGAGGGTCAGCGTCCCGCCGGCGGCCAGCAGGGTGCCGATCAGAAGGTGAATCATACGGAGATAGTCGGGTGACCCTGTCAGCCCCGTGTGGTAGCCCACGAGCGTCGTGACGAGCACCATGACGACCACCCGCGGCTTCGTCAGCGCCACGAGATCCGACGCGACCTGGCGGCGGTCGCGGGCGATGGCGGCGACGACGACTTCGGAGGAGGTTTGCCTCATACCGTCTTCACCAAGCTCAGCGCCCGATCACGTAGACAACGGTGAGCACGACGACCCAGACCGCGTCCACGAAGTGCCAGTACCAGGAGACGAGCTCCACGCGCTCGGCGTGGGCGGGCCTCAGCGCCCGCGACCAGGCAAACACGCTGATGAGCGCCAACATGACGAGCCCGACCACCACGTGCGACGCGTGCAAACCCACCAGCGCGTAGAAGGTCGTCCCGAACAGGTTCGTGCCGATCGTCAGCCCGTCCCGCGTGATGAGCCGCAACCACTCGGCGGCCGTGCCGGTCAGGAACACGACGCCCAGGAGGACCGTCGCGAGGAGCCAGGCGCCACAGCGGCGGACGGCGCCGCGGGCGAGCGCGCGCGCAGCCAGCGCGACGGTCACGCTGCTCGAGAGCAGGCAGACGGTGCCGAGGACCGGCACCGACAGGATCTCTCTCGGGGACGGGCCGCTGAGACTCTTCCCGAGATCGTAGAGGTAGGCGACGACGAAGACGGCGAAGAGCGACGCCTCCGCGGTGATCAGGCAGACCATGCCCACGCGCGCGCGCGAGAACCGATCGACATGGGGGGCTTCGAGCGCCCCCCAATCTCCCCCGCGCTCGGAGCGCCCCCGCACAGCCGTGGCGCTCCTCGATGACGCAATCCGTGCTCGGTCGCTCATTGATCGGAGCTCCCGGCCGGCGTGGACCGTAGGTGGGCTGGTCGAGATGCCCGTGGTTTCATTCGTGTGGCCCGTCAGGATCGTCGGGGTGCTTGAGGTCCCAGAGCGGCCGGCGGCTGGCGACGACGGGAGCGGTCTCGAAGTTGTAGGGCGGCGGCGGCGAAGCGGTCGCCCACTCGAGCGTCCACGCGTCCCACGGGTCGTCGCCGGCGCGCTCGCCTCGCCGCAACGAGATCGCGACGTTGATGAGGAAGATGAGGACCGCGGCGGCCTGAAACGGCACGCCGAGTGTGGCGATGAGGTTCCACAGATCCCAGCCGCGGTCGGCGGGATACGTGTAAATCCGCCGCGGCATGCCGAGCATCCCGGCCCAGTGCATGGGCAGGAATGTCAGGTTGAACCCGACGACGAAGAGCCAGAAGTGCCACCGACCCAGCCGCTCGCTCAGGAGACGGCCGGTCACCTTCGGGAACCAGTAATAGATCGCGCCAAAGACGGTGAAGAACAGGCCTCCCACCAGCACGAAGTGGAAGTGGGCCACCACGAAGTAGGAGTCGGTGAGCTGCCAGTTGAAGGGCACCACCGAGAGCATGATGCCGGTGAGGCCGGCGCACAGGAACTGCAAGAGGAACGCGCAGGCGAAGAGCATCGGCGTCGCGAACCGTATCCGACCGCCGTACATCGTGGCCAGCCAGTTGAAGATCTTGATCCCGGTGGGGACGGAGATCAGCATGGTCGACGCCGCGAAGGCGGAGTTCAGGGGGGCGCCCATGCCGACCGAGAACATGTGGTGGGCCCAGACGGTCATCGACAGGAAGCCGATGGCGAGCGACGCCGCGACGACCATCGGGTAGCCGAAGATCACCTTCCGCGAGAACACGGGGATGATCTCGGAGACCATGGCGAAGCCGGGGACCATGAGGATGTAGACCTCGGGGTGGCCGAAGAACCAGAAGAAGTGCTGCCACATGACGGCCGAGCCCCCGGCTTGCGTGTCGAAGAAGTGGGCGCCCATGAAGCGGTCCAGGAGCAGCATGATCTGCGCGGCCGAGAGCGGGGGCAGGGCCAGCACCGTCATGACGGAGACGACCAACATCATCCAGACATAGAGCGGCATGCGGCCGAGCGTCATCCCGCGGCAGCGCATCACGAGGGTCGTGGCGATGAGGTTGATGGAGGTCGCGACCGTCCCGAATCCCATCACGAGGATGGACAGGTTCCAGTAGTCTGTGCTGTTGCCCGGAGAGAAGGCCCGCCCGGTGAGCGGGGCGTAGGCGAACCAGCCGACATCGGGAGCGGAGCCGGCGCCGTAGAGCCCGTCCCCGCCCAGAAAACTGAAGTAGAGCAGGAGCCCCCCGAACAGAAACGCCCAGAACCCGAAGGCGTTCAGCCTGGGAAAGGCCAGATCGCGGGCGCCGATCATGAGCGGCACCAAGTAGTTGGCGAACCCGAACACGATCGGGATGCCCACCATGAACACCATGGTGGTCCCGTGGACGGTGAAGAGCCGGTTGAAGACCTGCGGCGAGACGACGCTGTTGCCGGCCACGGCGAGCTGCCAGCGCAACACGCTGGCCTCGAGCCCCGCGATCACGAAGAACGCGAGGCCCGCGAGAACGTACATGACCCCGAGGCGCTTGTGGTCGACCGTGACCACCCACTCGTGGAGGCGCGTGAGTCCGCCGGTCCGGACGGTCGCCGGTGCCGGTGTCGCAATCGATGGGCTAAGAACGCTCATGGCCCTCTATCCCACTCAGCGAAGCGTCACGAGGTAGGCGACGAGCCGGTCCAGCTCGTCGCCGGAGACCTTCATCGCCGGCATGAGCGCGCCGGGCTTCAGCGAGGCGGGATCGTTCACCCAGGCGCGAAGGTTCTGGGGCGTGTTCGGCGCCACCCCTGCCCCCAGTGTCGCGCGGCTCATGAGATGTGTGAGGTCGGGGCCGAACACGCCGTTCGCGGGCGTGCCCCGGACGGTGTGGCAGTTGATGCACGCGACCGACGTGAACACGTCACGCCCGGCCCGAACCCCGGGGACGTCGACGGCCGCGGCCTGCTGCGCCGCCACCCAGCGGGCGAACTCCTCCTTCGGGTGCACCGTCACGCTGAGGAGCATGCCCGCGTGCTGCACTCCGCAGAATTCGGCGCACTGGCCGACGTAGGTCCCCGGCGTCCTCGGGTCGATCCACATCCGGTTCGTCTTCCCCGGAATGACGTCCGTCTTGCCCGCGAGCTGGGGGATCCAGAAGCTGTGGATCACGTCGGCGGACTGCAGCGTGATGAAGGTGGGCCTCGGCTCGGCGGGATCGCTGACCGGGACGTGCAGCTCATTGGCCGTCACGATCCCCAGCCCCGGGTAGCGGATCTCCCACCACCACTGGTTCCCGACAACGGTGATCTCGAGCGCGTTCACCGCCGGCGCGCGCGTCTCGATGGCGAAGATGTAGCGGGTCGTGGTGAGGAAGAGGACCACCACGATGAGGAACGGCACGAGCGTCCAGGCCAGCTCGATCTGGGTGCTCCCGTAGACCTGAGGCGGCTCGCGACCGTCGTCCCCCGGGCGGCGCCGGAAGCGAATGATCGCGTAGACCGTCAGGCCGGCGACGACGACGAAGATGAGCGTGACGATGGCGAGCACCAGAAACGACAGCTCGCGGATGGCAAACGCCGGGGTGGACGCCGGCGCAAAGATGCTGGGCGTCTGAATCGGGATCATCGCGTGGGTACCGCCAGCGATGGCGGGGTCGCGGCGTGTGCGGCGACCCAGTTCAGCCACTTGACCTCGTTGCGACTTTCATGGCGGCCTTCGGGATAGAACTTCTCGGTCACCGCCGTGAGGCCGGCGGCCCGATAGGCGTCGAGGAGCTGCTGGCTGCACAGTGGGTCGGCGAGGTACTTGTCCACCTCTGCCCGATCGCGCGACAGCCAGTCCGCAGACGTACGCTCCGGACGAAACGACTTGTTGAAGCGACCGAAGATCAACGACGGCATCGCGGGACTGGCGGCACGCGGCCCCCGGCGAGCCCGGTCGAGGCGTGCGAGCCACCGCGCGATCAGGGCGATGGCCGGCGGCCGACCGTTCGAGCCGGACAGCACCGCGCCGGCGATGGTATCGCCGTGCTCGGTGATGAATTGCTGAGTCATGAACGACCCGAGCGAGTGCCCGAACGGTGACAGGAATATCAGCATGCGGCGCGGCGATCCGGCGATGAAGCAGCCAGAGGTCGTCAATGCATTTGTTCCAGCTGTCGCGCTAAGCAGCGACACGTCGTCCGAGGTCTGAGCCTGACGGTCGTCCGCTGCACGTCGTCCCTCACGTTGCCCAAACGCAAGTGGTGTGCCGAGCCTCCAACAGGGCATCGTCGCTTCAGAAAGACTTGAGTTGAAAGGCACGCGACGTCGGTCCCAGGGTGCAAGCGACCGCGCCGCCAACGCCGTCGTGCTAATGGGCTAGCGGCTGCCAGCCGATTGGCAGCATTCTCTGAAGTGAAGAAACGCGCCCACGCGCTCTCCACGATCTCGAGACCGATCTGCACGGCACGATCCGCTCCAGTCCTGTGCGCTCATCACGTTGATCTCCATGCGGTCGAGGCGTTGCCGCTCCATCAGTGGTCCGCGTGCGGGTCGTCGGACGGCTGGCTGTGCGTCTGGCCCCAGGGGCTGGCACGCCAGTTCTCGTGTGCGGCGGCGCCGACGCGCCAGGCGGGCAGGGGCATCAGCAGGTACTCGGACAGCGCCGTAACGAAGGGCTCGTACATCCGGCGCATCTCGGCGAGCTTGTCGTCGGCGCCGGCGCCCGCGTCGACGACCACGCCCGCGGCCGCGAGCCCGGCGCGGAGCCGGGCGAGCTCGGACGCCGGAAGCCGGTCTCGCGCCGAATCGATAGGCGGGCGGCCGAGCACCTGCGCCAGGTCCACGACGGCGTGCCGCGCCATCGCGAACGTCAGCCTCGCCTGGCGCGCGCAGGCATCCTGGATGCCGACCATCACGAGCGCGCTGGCGTCGAGGATCGTGGTGAGCGCGGTCAGCCACGACTGGTTGTCGTGCTGCGAGCGGTAGTACGACAGCACCGGATAGGAGAGATGCGACTCCAGCACCTCCGCGCTCCAGCGCTCCCATTCGCGGAGCAGCGCGGCCAGCTCCTCGTGGTCGCTCCAGCTGCCGCGCAGCAGTTCCTCAGCGCTCGGCGGCGAACCAGCGCGCGCGTCGAGCAGCGTGATGTTCACCTCACGCCGCGAGAACGACTGGTACAGCACGGGCAGGTAGCCGATAACGAGAGCGAGGAATGCGAACCCGATGCCGGCCTCGATCACTATCAGTACGCGCCCCGCCCGCGAGACCGGGGTGACGTCGCCGAGGCCGAGCGTGAAGAACGTCTCGCCGCTCAGGTAGAGGTGGTCGGTGAAGGAACCGCCGCCGGGGACGTTGAGGCTGGCGCCAAGGCCGGTCTGGAGCAGGGCGAATCCGACGATGAGGCTCGCCGCCCACGCGGCCAGCAGCACGAGCAGCGACAACGGTCCGAAGAAGCTCAGGTAGGTTTCGCGGCGGCCGCCCTGGCGTATGCGGCGCGCCACCGCCGACCACACCCGCCACGTGACGCGATAGAACATCCGCGTCGGGCGTAGCCGCCGCGTCACGCGCCGGGGCAGCACGAGTGCCTCGAACGCGTCCCACATGATGACAACCACCCAGAGGGCGCCGGCGACTGCGATCAGCGAGCCCATTTTGTTATTTAGATGCGGCGACGTCCCTGAGACAACCTTTCGTACGCTGCGTCTTTGTGCGCCCGTTGCGAACACTTACATCGTGAGGACGACGCGAAACTCCGCCTTCCCGCTCATCATCCGCGCGTACGCTTCTCCCGCTTTCGCCAGCGGATACTTCTCGATCATCGGCCGCACGCCCGTCAACTCTGCAAACCGCAGCGTATCCTCCGAATCGGTCGGGATTCCCGACGCCCAGCCCTGAATGCTCCGCATGCCGAAAATCAACTGAACAGGCGTCACCTCGATCGGGTCCCTCGTCGCTCCCACCACCATCATCTTGCCGTTCATCCCCAGTCCGTCTACCAGCGACGACATCGCTTTCGAGCTGGGCGCCGTCGCCAGGATCACGCGTGCCCCGCCGAGTTTCTGCAACTCTGCCGCTGCGTTCGCCCCGGCGCTGTCGATGTATACGCTCGCTCCCAGCTTCTTCGCGAGCGCAGCATTCTCTGGCCCGCGCCCAATTGCGGCTACCTGGTAGCCAAACTTCTGCGCGAACTGAATTCCCAGATGGCCGAGCCCGCCGATCCCCTGGACGGCCACCAGGTCACTCGGCAGCGCGCCGCTGTGGCGCAGCGCGTTGAACGTCGTAATTCCCGCACACAGCAGCGGCGCGGCTTCCGCCGCATCGAGCGACTCCGGCATCCGCGCGACCGCTTCCACCGGGGCGATCATGTACTCCTGATATCCGCCGTCGTAACTGAGTCCTGTAATCTTCAAATTCGCACAGTTCGCAAAGTCGCCCCGCCGGCACGCGAGGCAGGTCCCGTCCTGACCGCCGTGCCAGCCCACGCCGACTCTTTGACCTTTCTTCCACTGCGTCACACCCGAGCCCGCTTCGTCGATCACACCAGCTACTTCGTGCCCCGGCACGCGCGGGTAAACAAGGCCCGGCCAGCCGCCTTCCTTGGTGAGTACATCGCTGTGACAGACTCCGCAAGCCTGCACGCGAATCCTCACTTGCCCCGGTCCCGGCTGCGGGATTTCCCGCTCAACAATCTCGAAGTCGGCGCCTGCCTTCGCTACCTGCGCCACTTTCATCTTCGCCATCGCCTCTCTCCTCGAACGGTTCCCTCCCGTTCGCACTTTAACTTAACTAAATGGTGTCCGGGACCATCCGGCGCAGCCAGGTATTAATCGACATCGACGGTCCGATCGAGGCCGCTGACTTTGATCGTGGTGGCCATGGCCCTCTCCGGGCTATTCGCGGGGATCGGGTATGCGAAGGACAGCGATCGCGGCTGTTCGCATCCTGGTTGTTTCGAGTGGACGCGACGGTGCAGATGGCGCCCTCATAGGGTCAGCACGACTCTGCCGAACGGCCTGTCTTCGATGAGATAGCGCAGCGCCTCGGGCGCCTCCTTGAGGGCGAAGGAGCGGGCGACCAACGGCTTGATCCGCCCGTCGCCCAGCGCGGGCAGGATGGAGGCCCAGGCCGCGGATACCGCGTCTGCGGATTGGACGGCGAGCGCGAATCCTTCCATTCGGGCGCGCTTCCAGATCAGGTCCGTGACATTGATCGTCGTCTCGCGGCCGGCGGAGTAGCCGAGCGTGATAAAGGCGCCGTTCATCGCGAGCGTGCCGAGCATTTGACCCGTCAGGTTGCCCCCGACGCTGTCGATCACAACATCAGCTCCCTTGTCGCCGGTGACGCGGCGCATGCCATCGACAACATTCTCGACCGACAGATCGATGACGTCGGTAAAACCAAGATGCCGCGCCCGCCGCACCTTGGCCGCGCTCGTCGAGGTCGAAATCGCCTTTGCCGCGCCCAGCGCCGTGGCCAGCTGGGTGACGGCATTGCCGACCGACCCGCCGATTGCCGGCGCAAGCACACTCATGCCCGGCCGGAATCCGGCCTGCCGCAAGCTGAGCGCCGCTGTCAGATAGGCTACGGGCAACCCGGCAGCGGTCACGTCGTCGATGTTGTCGGGGACCAGGCAGAGATCCTCGGGCCGCACCGCCAGCCACTCTTGCCAGGCGCCGGCCTCCATGAAGCCATATGGCCCGGCGAACATCACCCGCGCTCCGGCGGGAAAGCCAGACGCACCCGGCTCTTCGACGATGCCCGCGCCCTCTCCGCCGAGCACGAGCGGCGGCTTGGGCCGCGGGTGACCGCCTGAAAGGATCGTGTGATCCAGCGGCGTGACGCCGGCCGCCGTCACGCGAACAAGGACCCGTTCATTGGCCACATTGGGCTTTGGAAGGTCGACCAATTGCAGGCCGCCGTACCCGGTGAACGTTTCGGCTCGCATCGCACGCATGGTCGCTCTCCTAGCGGGCCGGGCCTCGTTCAGCGCCGTTTTGGTCGTCGCTGAGGCCGATTTGGAAAGCCCGCTTTGTAGTCTCCCGGGGCGATCGATTCGAAGTGGTCGAGGAGCAGGAAGGGGTCGAGGTGGTCGAGCTTCGAGTCCCGATGCTGCGCCGGAGGCGGCGGCTTCCGGGGGCGATGCTCACACCCGCGGGACCGACGTGCTCCACGACCGCGACGACCGCTCGCGAGTAGGAGTCCAGGAGCTCGCGATCGTCGATGCCGCGGGCTCGATCAGCCTCGAGCGCCCCAACGGCCCCCGACGGCTCGCCGACCTCGGCACTCGCAAGGGGAGCGTCGATCATCATTCTCGCCTCAGCACTGGGAAGATACCGGGGTAGGCTTCGCGGATTCACCCGACGAGTCGGCGCCGCAGAGTGCTCGATTCAGCTGTTGCACCACGATCAGGCCGTGTATCCCTCGACGGTCTTCTCGTCTCTGACGCGTGCTTCGTCCGGGTTGAGTCCCGCCGCCCGCCGCGCCCGTCTCTGGCGAAGCAAGTCCCAGCACTGGTCCAGCGTGACCTCGAGCCGCCGGAGCCGCTCACGGTCGGCGTCGGTCACCTTCCCGTGAGATTCACGCTCGAACAGCTCGTGCTCCTCGCGTGCAAGCTCGTTGATCCGGCCGAGGACCTCGTGATCGTCCATAACGCCTCCTTGCTCCGTCTTCCCGGAATCATCGTTCCCCGACCTCTTTGTGCCCATATTCAACGCGGCCGCAGAGCGAGCCTGCCGAGGAAATGGGTGCACTGATCGCCTTCGTCGGCTCAGCCTCTCCGCCGCTGCGATACACACTCGGCGTGATGCCGGTCACGCGCCGAAATGTCGTCGTGAAGTGACTCGGCGTGCGAAATCCCACTGACCGTGCGATCTCGGCGATCGGCAGCGTCCGAGCCTCCAGCAACGCCCTCGCCTGCTCGATCCGCCGCTGAACCAGGAATCGGTGGGGGGACACTCCGGTGCTTTGCTTGAACAGCCGCGCGAAATGATATGGGCTCATGTGCACGAGGCCACTGAGCTCCGCGAGCCGGAGCTCCCGGTGCAGATTGTCGTGGACGTACTGTGCCACACGTCGGAGCCTGCACTCGGGCAGGCCCCCGGTGGTCTGATCGGCGACGACTGTCATCGCAAGCGGTTCCACGTTCACCTCGCCGTTACCCTGCGTCGGTTCCACGTTTGCCTGCATCTCCTTCGCCGAGTCACTCCTCGCCCGTCGAGCGTGGCTGGGCCGGCTTGTTTATGACGCTCCCCGAGTGGCGGTCGTCGCATCCCAAGTCGACATGGATGTCGGCCAGCCGCTTCCGGAGAAACAACCGGGCGCGGTGCACGCGAGACTTCACGTTGGGGACGCCGAGGCCAAGGGTCTCCGCCACTGCGACATTCGACAGACCTTCAACATCGTGAAGGATGAGGGCGGTGCGGTAATGCAGCGGCAACTCGGCGAGCGCCGCGGTCAGCGCCATGCGCAGTTCGGTCTGGCGGGATGGGTCATCCACGCTCGGAGACCAGTCGGCGATCGGCGCGGCGTGCTGGCCGTTCTCGTGGAACAGCGGCAGCACCTCATCGAGCGGGATTTCGCTGCGTCGGCCTGGCCAGCGGCGGAGCCTCTGGTAGGCGGCATTGGCGACGATCCGGTAGAACCAGGAGCCGAAGGCCGACTCACCCCTGAACGTGTCGATCTTCCGGACCACGGTCCAGAACGCGTCCTGCACGACTTCCTCGGCGTCCTGCGAGTTTCCCGCGATGCCGGTCGCCAGGCGATACGCGCGGTCGCCGTACTTGGCGACGAGACACTCCGCGGCGGCCGGCTCGCGGCGCCGCAGCGCCTCGACGAGCTGACGGTCGCGATCGACCTTCGTCGGGACAGCCGTCTGGTCGCTCCTTTTGGGCCGGATGCACGAAGCCGCTGCAACGCTCATCTCCTCGCCCTCCCATCGAGACCTCGCCAACAATCGCCAGGCCTGTCAGAGGGAAGAGCAACGATCGTGCCGCGGCCAAGGTCACCGAAGCCTGAGTCCAGGTGTGTGTTTTCCCGTGCGAGAAGACACTTCGGGACGGATGATGGGAACGCCGGTCAGGCGTGCGATATTCGCACGCCGGCCGAAATTCGGACGCCGGTAAGGGTTGAGAGAACGACCCGGTCGGCCCGGAGGAGCGTTGGAGGGTTTCCCCGGCCTCACCTATCGGCCGTGCACCCTGGCCTCGAGGAGGGTCTTGTCCAACCCGTGCTTCCGGACTTTCACGTAGAGCGTACTCTTCGAGATGCTCAGTTCCTTGGCGACCAGGGTGAGGTTACCGTGACAACTCGTGATCGCCGTGCTAATGGCGTCGCGCTCGACCGCTTCCAGATTGGCAACCGCCGCGGAGTGTGTCGGAACGGGAGGCTGTGGGTTCGCCTGAGTGGTCGAGGAAGCGATCTCCGGTGGGAGGTCTGCAAGCGTCACGGCGTCGCCTGTGGCCAACGTCACCATGCCTTCCACGACGTTGCGCAGTTCCCTGACGTTTCCCGGCCAAGCGTATCGTTCAAATGCGTCGAGAACCTCCGGCTCAAACCGTTTCATCGGGGCACCGTAGCGCCGCGCCACCTCACCGCTGAAATGCTCGACGAGCGTCGAGATGTCCTCCTTGCGCTCGCGTAACGATGGGATGCGCAGCGCCGTCACTGACACACGGTAAAACAGGTCCTCACGGAAACGGCCGGCGGTCACCTCTGCACGGAGGTCCTTGTTGGTCGCCGCCACCAGCCTGAACCGGACCTTTCGCGGCTTGCTGTCTCCGAGGGGATACAACTCCCCTCCGTCCAGGACACGCAGGAAGTAGGGTTGGAGGTCGAGCGGCATCTCTCCGATTTCATCGAGGAACAGGGTTCCCCCGGCGGCCGCTTCGATCTTGCCAATCATGCCGGAGCGCCTGGCCCCCGTGAAAGCGCCCTCGACATAGCCAAAGAGCTCGCTCGCGAGAATGTCCCGCGGCAGGCCACCGCAGTTCAGCGCCACGAAGCGGCCATTCTTGCGGTGTCCGCCCTCGTGGATCATCCGGGCGAACATTTCCTTGCCGACCCCGGTCTCCCCCTGCAAGAGCACGGCGACATCGAGGTTCGCCAGCTGCCTCGCCTTCTCGACGGCCAGTCGCAAGGCCGCGCTGCCACCGATGATCTGGCCAAGGCCCCCATTCGCCGCGTCACCAGTCCCCAGCGTTGCGACTTGCGAATGAGCGACGCGCTGGCCGGTTCTCCGTTGGAACGGGTCCGCGAGCACGACGATCGTCCCCACCCGCTCTCCACCGCGGAACACCGGTTCCACCCACTCGGGGCGCAGCCATGCCGGCAGCGCCGCCCGGCCCGCTCGCGTCGCGGAGTCCGCGTCGAAGGCGTCGACTCTCTTGTCTTCTCTCGAGTCGAGCTTGATGCCCATGGCCGCCAGGGAACGATCGCCGGCCGCGTCGATCTTGACGAGACGGCCCTTACGGTCGAAGAAGATCAACCCGCCCGGCGCGGTCTTCGAGAGACGTCGCAGGCCCGCTTCCAGCAGGTGGTGCTGGAGTCCGATCTCCCGCGCAGCCAAGTTCGCCTGGATGCGGCCTGCCGCCACCACGGCCAGGGCCAGCCACTGGCGGTGGAACGTGCCGCTCAGTCCGGATACGTCCAACGCGCCCAGAACCTCGCCGGAAGCGGGATCTTGCACAACAGTCGCGGAGCAGGTCCACGGTTTGATTCCAGCGCAGAAGTGCTCGGCCGCGTGGACCTGCACTGGCTGCCGGGCGGATAGGGCGGTGCCAATGGCGTTCGTGCCGCAGGCGAGCTCGTTCCAGTTCGCCCCGCTCACAAGGCGGACGTCCTGGGCTGCGTCCAGGGCGGACTGATCCCCCTCTGTTTCGAGGATCACCCCGGTCGGATCGGTAAGGATCATCATGGTCCCCGACTCCGACAGGAAGTCGCGGGCCTGTTGCATGACCGGCACGCTGGCATCGATCAAGTCGCGATGCCCGTGCTGCAGTCTCCTGAGGTCCTCTTCCGGCGCCGGCGCTTGAGCGCGCGAGCGTTCCGGGTCGACACGGGCTGAAAGACAGCGTGACCATGAGGTCTCGATCACGCTGCGGACGGCATCCGGCGGCAGCTCGGTTCCTCGCAGGAACCGATCCCACGCCGCCATGACCTGTCTTTCTTGATCTGGATGCGGGGAACCCGAGAAAGTCGCATTCGGTTCCATGTGGG
>WNFE01003016.1_pt1 | contig 12456 bp, 11 predicted proteins | sample 5400451 | NCBI WGS metagenome assembly WNFE01 (sample SAMN13153344, study PRJNA577476) | soil metagenome | isolation source: 200 cm saprolite under Douglas fir tree site 2 hole 2 | place: USA:California | collected 2015-04-18
AAAAACGAGCGTCATCATCATTACTTCGCCGCAGCACACCAGACGCGTCAGGGCGCTCTGGAAGCACGTCGTGGGCAACAACCTCAAAATGACGGTTCGCGCCGCGTGGGAAGATCCATTTGACGCCGATCACTGGTGGCGCAACACGCGGGATGCACTTTCGGTCGTGCGGGAATATCTGGGATTGACGAATGCCTGGGCTGGGCTTCCGGTGCGCCCGCATTCCCCCTGAGCGCGAGAGCGTCTCTCAACCGAGCCTGACGCTATTCAGTGCCGGCGCGAACTGGAGCGGACTCCGGAATCTTCCATTGCTCCCACCCCGCCTTCTTTTCCAAATCGCGAAGCGTACCGCTTTGTAATTGTCGCCGCATTTTACTACCAAACTTACTCTCGCCCGATGGCGAACTCGTCAGAACTCTTGGAGATTTAGCTTGGCACCCGGCTGGCCATGTAAGAAAATTAGACAGCCATCCGGACAGGGTTTCACTGGGTATAACTCTCCAGGAGTTTTCATTGAAGATTTCTGTGATTGGGGCGGGCTACGTGGGCCTGGTGACGGGCGGATGTCTCGCGGAAATCGGGCACGAAGTGGTCTGCACCGATAGCGACGTTGCCAAATTGCGGACGCTGGAATCCGGCCGCCTGCCCATCTACGAGCCAGGTCTGGATGCCGTGATCGCCAAGGCGCGCAAAGAGGGCCGCCTGACCTTCCGCGAAAATCTCGCAGATGCCGTTGAGTTTGGCGACGCGATATTCATCTGCGTCGGAACGCCTCCGTTGCCCAATGGAGACGCGGATCTCAGTGCGATCGACAATGTCGCGCGACTGGTGGCGACGGTGGCGCGCGGCCCAAAGCTGGTAATCGAGAAAAGCACGGTCCCCGCGCAAACGGGCCAGGAGCTGAAGCGCGCCCTTTCCGTTTATGGCCGCAAAAGCGGCGTGACTTTTCGTGTGGCTTCGAACCCCGAATTCCTGCGTGAAGGCACGGCCGTCGAAGATTTTCTTCACCCGGATCGCATTGTAGTCGGAGTGGAGGACGAGACAGCCGAGCGCCAGCTGAAGGAAATTTATCGCCCGGTGCTGGAACAGAAATTTAATTGCCCCGTCCATGCTCCCGGCTGCCCTGCCGCTCCAGCTCCCGCCTGGCTGGTAACCACCATCAACAGCGCCGAGCTGATCAAGCACGCTTCGAACTCTTTTCTCGCACTGAAGATCTCCTACGCCAACATGGTGGCCGATCTCGCCGAGCGCCTCGGTGCCAATATTGGAGAGGTCACACGAGCCATGGGCATGGACCCGCGCATCGGGCCGAGTTTTTTGCATGCCGGGCTGGGCTTCGGTGGATTCTGCCTCCCGAAAGACCTGCAGGCGTTCGTTCATCTTGCCGAGCGCTCCGGTGTGGATTTCTCCTTGCTCAAGGAAGCCGAAAAGATCAACCGCCGGCGCATTGATCATTTCGTTTCAAAAATTCGCCGCGCGCTTTGGGTGATCAAAGGCAAAAAAATCGGCGTTCTGGGCCTCGCGTTCAAACCCAACACCGACGACATCCGCTTTGCGCCCGCCATCGACCTGATCCAAGTTCTCGTGGCGGATGGAGCGCTGGTTCGCGTCTATGATCCCGAGGCCATGGAAAAGGCGCGATCAATTCTGCCCAATGTGGAGTTCGCAACCTCCGCCTACGAAGCTGCGCAAGACGCCGAGGCTCTTCTAATCGCCACGGAATGGGAACAATTCCGCGGGCTTGATTGGCAGCGCATTCGCGAAACCATGGCCCGGCCGCTGGTCCTCGACGGCCGCAACCTTCTCTCTCCCACCGAAATGAAATCCCGCGGATTTGAGTACTTTTCTGTCGGCCGCCCGGATTGATTTTTTTGTTGCCTGGATTGATTCCAGTATAAGAGGACTCGTTCAGCGGCCCCGTTCTGCGTGGGCGACCTTCTGGCGGAAATACTCGTAGGTCGGTTTCAGCCCTTCTTCCAAATTCACTTTCGGTTCCCAGTGCAAAATGCGCCGCGCCTTGGTGATGTCAGGGCAGCGCTGCTTGGGATCGTCCTGTGGAAGAGGGCGGAAGACAATTGGCGTGGTGGCGCCGACCAGTCTGCGCACACGCTCCGCAAATTCGAGGATCGTGATCTCGTGCGGGTTGCCGATATTCACCGGCTCGTGCTCGTCCGATTCGAGCAGTCGGTGAATCCCGTCGAGCAAATCCGAGACGTAACAGAAACTGCGCGTCTGCTTGCCGTCGCCGTACACGGTGATCGGGTCGCCGCTGAGCGCCTGGTAAAGAAAATTTGGCAGGGCGCGGCCATCATTCAGGCGCATGCGCGGCCCGTAGGTGTTAAAGATGCGCACGATGCGCGTGTCCAGGCCGTGCGAGCGGTGATACGCCATCGTCAATGCTTCCGCAAATCGCTTGGCCTCGTCATACACGCCGCGCGGCCCGATCGGATTCACACGGCCCCAGTACGATTCCGGCTGCGGGCTCACTTCCGGATCGCCGTAGCATTCTGATGTCGAGGCCTGCATGAATTTTGCTTTCTTCGCCAGCGCCAGCCCGAGCGCGTTATGTGTCCCCAGGGCGCCTACTTTCAGCGTCTGGATGGGAAGCTTCAGATAGTCCGGGGGGCTGGCCGGAGACGCAAAATGCAGCACCGCGTCCACCGGGCCCGGGACTTCGATGTAGCGCGTTACATCCTGCCGCACAAACCGGAATCGCGGGTGCGAGAGCAAGTGTGAGACATTCGCATCGCTGCCGGTGACCAGGTTGTCCAGGCACAGGACTTCCCAGCCCTTTTCTATTAGCAGGTCACAAAGATGCGAACCCAGAAAACCAGCGCCACCTGTCACAACTGCGCGCAATTTCGATTTCTCCCTTTGCCGCAAAGCTGGAGTCATTTCCAGCCGCCGCCATTATCTATGAATTTGGGCGGAGGCAGTAGAAGCATGAATCGGGAGTTGCGCCGTCAGCGGCACTCCGTACTACGAGCCTCGCTTCGGCAGTACGGTAGTCCCATTGCCCGCGGCGCTGCCCAAAGGCACACTAGGGTCGGTCAAGAAGATGCTAATTGCAGCCTTTATTCTCGTGATCTCAGTCGCGGCCCTGATTCAGTTCGCCGTGTTTACCTGGCGTGCTGGTCTGCTCTGCGTGGCCTCGCAACCGCTTCCCAATCAGGTGGATATGGGCTATGCAACTTGTAACGCGCTGCAATCAAAGGACTTTGGGGACATTTCGGCTTACCAGGAGCTGTGCCCTGAAATTGGTGCAGATGCCCGTCAGAACCTCCGCTCCGTCCGCCTGTATTACCGGTTTCTGCAGTTTGTGAGCACGCTGGGCAGCTCATTCCTGGAAGCCGCAATGCCGACGAATTGGACCCAGCGGGAAATGGCCCTCTGCACCCGCTACGCCACTGTGGTGTTATCTCAGCGCATGGAACGCAACCATGCCCTAGCCACTGAAGTCCGCTCCTACTAGTTTCCCCCTGGCCCTTCTATCCTGCTCCGGTCTCAGTCCCTTGCTTGACTGCATTGTTCGAGGCACAATCCGCGCAACCCCTTGAAGGGAGCCCCCTAACATGCCGCAACTTGTCTTAACTCTCGAACACAACGTGCGCTCGATGCGAATCGTACATGCCGTGCTTCTGTTTTCTATGATTTTGTACATTCTGATGGCCGAGAAGCTTAGCCATCAGGAACCTCACGATATCCACATGATATGGATCGGATTTCAGGTGAGCGGTCTGATGATACTCGCCATCGCACTCTTCTTTCGAATCAAGATGCTGCAACCGGCCGCAGTAACCCTGCAGGAGAAACCCGCTGACCAAACTGCTCTCGCTCGTTGGAGAGCAGGAAATATTCTTTCGTTTGTACTGGCAGAAACCGTTGTGCTTTTCGGCTTCGCCCTGCGATTCATAGGTGGCACGACGCGGCAATCTCTTCCGTTTTACATTGTCGGGATCGCTCTCATGCTGGTCTGGTGGCCGCACCGACCCTGAAGTAAAGTCCCTAATACGCCCAGCGCATCAGAATGCCGCCGGTGGTGTAGCCTGCGCCGACGGAGATCAGTAGGACGAGGTCGCCCTTCCGCAACCGCTTTTGGTCAAGCGCGTCCATCAGCGCCAGTGGAATCGTGCCGGCGGTGGTGTTGCCGAAACGGTCGATATTCACCATTACTTTCGAATCGTCCACACCGAGCCGCTCTTGCATGGCGCGAATGATCCGCAGATTCGCCTGATGCGGAACGACGAGAGCAAGGTCGCGGCTGGAGAGTCCATTGCGCTCAAGCAATTGAACTGCGAGTTCGCTCATGCGCCGCACAGCGTACTTGAACACCTGTTGGCCCTCTTGGTGGACATAGTGCATGCGCTTCTCGACCGTCTCCTGCGTGGATGGATTAAGCGACCCGCCCGCAGGCATACAGAGGTTGCAGCCGCCGGAGCCATCCACGTCGTTCGCGAAATCGAGGATGCCTTCGCTGTCCGATACCGCCGGCTCGACAAGCACCGCGCCGGCGCCGTCGCCAAACAATACGCACGTGGCACGGTCGTTGAAATCGAGTATGGAGGTCATCACGTCGCTGCCTATCACCAGAACTTTCTTGTGCGTTCCCGCGCCCACAAATTGCGCCCCCACCGTCAGCGCATACACAAATCCCGAGCAGGCGGCCGAAAGATCGAATCCCCACGCATTTTTCGCGCCCAGGCGGTCTTGAATCAGGCACGCCGTCGCCGGAAACAACATGTCCGGGGTCACCGATGCGAGCACGATTAACTCGATTTCTTCCGGCCGAACTCCCGTGGCAGCCAAAAGCTTTTTCGCGGCTTCCGTCGCCAGGTGAGATGTCGCTACGCCCGGGGCCGCAAAGTGCCGCTCGCGAATGCCAGTGCGCGTTCGGATCCATTCGTCGTTCGTGTCCACCATCTTTTCCATGTCCAGATTGGTGACCACGCGCGGCGGAACGTATCCGGCCACTCCGGTAATTTTCGCGGCAATGCGTTTGCCCATTACTCACTCCATCTTGTCGGGAATAGTTCGCGATTGTATGCAATCCCGCCGCAGGGTGACAAGCAAAACAGTCTGCGCCGCCCCGCAACGACTTTTACCCAGCGGACGGCACGATTTCGTAGCGGTGGGTGATCTTCGCGGTCTTCCCGAGCATCGCCGCCACGGAGCAATACTTGTTCTGGCTCAGCTCGATTGCGTCACGCACTGCTTTTTCCTCCAGCGTTCCGGAGAGGCGGTACACCATTTCAATCCTTGTCCAAACCTCGGGCGGCTCCTTCGCGCGCTCGCCCGAAACGCTCACCTCGAGCCACGTGAGTTTCTGGCGTTTCTTCTCCAGTATCAATTTTACGTCCACGGAGGTGCATGCACCCAGCGCACCCAGCAGCATCTCCATCGGCCCGGGGCCACCGTCGTGTGTGCTGCCGGCGTCGAATTGGACGACGTTGCCCGAAGGCATGGTGGCCACAAATTTTTCGTTGCCCACCCATTTTACGATTGCTGTCTGCATGGCTGCCTCCGGCACAAGGGAGAATAGAAATACCCTGGAGAACTCTACTGAGGTTGGGATGATACGTCTAATTTGAGGAGATGTCGTCCTGCCGGGCAGCGCCGACACTGGCCTCGGCCGTCGGGCGCGGGGCGCGCCGCATCGTCCGAATAAACACGCGAACGAGTTCCGGGTCAAACTGGTTCGCGGCACACCGCTCGAGCTCGCCGAAAGCATCTTCCGGTGTGCGCGCCTTCTTGTACGTGCGCGCTGACGTAATCGTATCGTAGGCGTCTGCAATCGCGATCAAGCGCGCGCCATGCGGAATCTGCTCGCCTTCGAGGCGGTCCGGATAACCCGTCCCATCGTAGAATTCATGATGGTGGCGCACCATCAGCCGGATCCTGTTCATGGCTTCGAGCGGCTCGAGAATTTTCGCGCCCAGTTCCGCGTGAGTCTTCATCGTTTCCCACTCGGAGGCGTCCAGCGGGCCGGACTTGTTCAGGATCGGCTCCGGGATGCCCACCTTGCCGATGTCGTGCAGCAGTCCCGCCAACCGGACTTCCTCGATCTCGGACTGCTCCATTTCAAGCGCCTGCGCGATCATCACCGCGTAAGCGGAAACCTTCTGCGAATGACCCTGCGTGTAATGATCTTTCGCGTCGATCGCCAGCGCGAGTGATGTCACCGTCTCGACTACCGCCGCCGGCAAGCCGTCCGCCGAGCCCCCCCCGCCCTGCTCGGTCAATGAGCGTGTAAATTGTTCGAGGCGGCGATAAATTTCTTCGAACGCCTCCGGCCCCGTTGAGAAGAGCCGCTTCAAAGTCACGCCGAGATATGCTTCGAGAACGTCCTTCTTCCACCGCTTGGTATCGTTTGGATCGCCCTGCTCGGCGCTCGAGACCGAATTTCCGCCCTGATGCTTCGACAAGTACATCGAAGAATCCGCCACCTGGATCAACTCCTGCGGCGTTGACCCATGGACCGGGAAGCCGGCGATGCCGAAGCTCGCGGTGATGTTCTTGTCGCGCAGCAGCGGGTCGGATGCCACCCAGCCGCGCAGTTTGCTCGCGAGTTGGCGCGCCTGCTCGACACTCGTCTCCGGCATCAGGATCACGAATTCATCGCCGCCATACCGCGCCACCACGTCCGACCTGCGGCAATTCTGTTCCAGGATGTGCCCGACGCGCTGGAGGACCACGTCGCCTTCGAGGTGCCCGTAAAAATCATTCACGAATTTGAAGCGGTCGAGGTCCATCAACACCAGCGAGAACGGGCGGTTCGCGCGTGTGGAGCGCTTCCATTCAGACGAGAGCGCTTCCATCAGGAAACGGTGCGTCTTGACGCCCGTGAGCCCGTCGGTGATGGCTTGCTCCTGCGCTTTCTGGAATGTTAGCGCGTTGTGCAGCGCCCCTGCGAACAGGTCGGCGAGAGTGCGCATAAGCAGAACTTCTTGCTCGTTGAACTCACATTTTTCGGAGGACTCGACGTACAGCACGCCGAGCAACTGCTCACCGTATGAGACGGGCAACGCGATAGAGGAAACCGACTCGGGCAGCACGGTTCTTGGCGTCGTGCTGCTCACCTCGCGCACGATGGCCATCTGGCCGCTGCGCGCCACTTGTCCCACCAGGCCCTCGCCCAACAGGAGGTGGCGTCCGACGGCGTCGCGCCGGTGTCCGGCTTCGGCCTGAATCACCAGCTCTTTCGTCGAGTAGTCGAGTATGGCGATGCCGATGTGGTCGTAGGTCAGCCCGTTCTCGATTTCCGCGGCGATCTTCGCGAGCATCTCTTCGGGGTTCAGCGTAGTGATGGCGTGGCCGGAGATATTGTTGAGCAGCGTAAGCTGGCGCGATTTCTTCTGCTCTTCGGCGAAGAGGCGCGCGTTCTCGATGGCGATGCCCGCTTCGCTCGCCAGCACGCGCAGCAGCTCCACATGGCCTTCGTCAAATGCACGTTCCTGCGGGCTGTGCACCGCCATGACGCCGATAGCGCGGTCATACAGAATCAGCGGCACGGCGCAGATGGAGCCGGCCTTCTGTGTCGGCTCGAAACCCAAGCGCTTTGTCTCTTCCTCGAAATGGTCGCGGATCAATAGTGGCTGGCGCGTGTGCCCCAGATACTCGACGAGATGGTTTCCGATCGGGCGGGTGCGCTTCGGCCGGCGCTCGCCGTCAATCACCTCGAGCTCGAACCGCACCTGCTCGGGGCTGCGGTCGAGAAACGCGATAAAGAAGCTGTTAACGTCGAGCAGCCGGCGCATCTCGGAATAAATCCGCTCGAATAGAATGTCTGGCTCGAGCGTCGAGCTGAGCGCCCGCCCAATTTCGTTCAGGATATGCAGCTCTTCGCTGCGCCGTGAAGTTTGCTGAATCAGATAGCTATTTTCCACCGCCACGCCAATCTGATGGCCCAGCGCCAGCAACAGGCGCCTCTCCGCCGGCGTGAAACTGCGGTTGTCCGGTGTGCCCAGTAGCAGTACGCCGAAGACGCGCTCTTTGGCTTGCAGGCTGATTCCCACCACCGTGCGCAATTCCTGCCCCAGTAGCAACTGGCGCAGATGCCGGAACGATTCTTCCTTGTCCAGCGCCTCCCACAGGGAATCGCGCCACAGGTCGCGCAGCACTACGATGCCGCCAAGCCGTGCCACCAGCTTTACAATGTACTTGTCGAGGTCGTTTTCCTGAATGGTCGAGCAGAAAGAATCCCCCAGGCCGGTGACCACGATGGACGTGGGGCCGTCCGCTTCGCCGTAGTGCAAGCACAGCGCGCCGGCCGGGATGCGCACCACATTCAGGACGCGGTCGAGCGCCTGCGCCAGCATTTTCTGAATCTCGCCGCCGACAAAACTCGATGTCGCCAGGTTCAGATTCGTGAGCGCCACCATGTTGCGCTCAACGCGACGCCGCTCCTCCTCATACACCGCCATCAGCATCAGCACGCCGGAGAAGAGTTCCGGCAGAAGAACCAGCGGAATCAAATCGGTCCTGGCCAGCGGACCCAGACGCTCCTGAAACACGGTGGCGATCCGCAGCATTCCCCAGACGACAAACACAATGGAGAGCAGTATGTCAGCCCGGGATTCTTGTTTGCGCCCTTCTTCCCAGAATGTTCGAGCAATCAGGAAGAAAAGCAGCGTGACGCCCAATCCCAGCGGAGCGCCAATCCAGTGTTGCGCGAATGCCAGCGCCCACACGGCCGCGGCCGCGACCGCCACGATCAGCCAGCGAACCTGGAGACTCAGCCGGGCATACAGGCGCGCGGAAGCATAAAAAGCCAGCGCTGCAAGCGCAAGCAGCCATTCATTCAGTATGTCGAACCATTTTGCAGCAGATACCGATGGCCGCGCGAAATTGCTGACGGAGTGGAGAGCAATCAGCAGCCATCCGGCCGCCCAGACAAGCAGGTACTCCTGCCGCTTCTGCAGATAGACGTATGCAAAAAACGTCGCGAGCAGAAAAGCGCTTGCCAGGAGCACGACCGGGCTCATGTTCACATGGCTCAACAACTCAACGCTCCACGTCCATGACATTGCGGACTTCTCCAGAGAATAGCAGAAAATCTTGGAACGTCCTGCGGCGTGTCCAGCCGAGTTTCTTGGAGGTCAACGTCGGGTGAACTCACTGTGGCTGCCGAATTCCTGCCATGGGCCTCGCCCGGCTAGCCTGCCGGGCCTGCGAAGAATATGACTGGCCCGCCCCGCAGGGTCAAGAGTACCCGAGTACCAACTCCCGCCATTTCATGGCCTTCCGCATTCTCGCGGCTCGATTTTGGCCGCTCGTTTCGCTACTATTGATAATTTCCATGATCACAAAGAGACCGAACTGAATGACTCTTTCGCAAAAGCCGCGCGTCCGCTTTGCGCCCTCGCCGACAGGCTTCCTCCACGTTGGTGGCGCGCGCACCGCCCTCTTCAATTGGTTGTTCGCCCGGCATGAGGGCGGCACTTTGCTCCTGCGCATTGAGGACACGGACGTCGAGCGCAACAAGCCCGAGCTTGTGGACGGAATTCTGGCAGCTTTGAAGTGGCTGGGAATCGAGTGGGACGAGGGCCCGTTCTTCCAGTCGCAGCGCCTGGATATGTATCGCGCCGCAGCCGAACGCATCCTCACTAGTGGCGCAGCATACGCCTGCTACTGCAAGCCCGCGGCATACGCCGGCGGTGACGCAGCCGAAGAGCATGAGGGTGAAGGCGACGATGAGGGCGCCAAAGCCACAAAAAGCATCGCCTGCCCCTGCCGCGACCTCACCGCTGCGGAGCGCGCCGCCAAGGAAAAAGAGGGAATTCCTCGCGCCATTCGCTTTCGCACTCCTCGCACCGGCGCCACGAAATTCGAAGATGCCGTCTTCGGTTCGCGCGAAGTGCAGAACGCCGATATAGAGGACTTTGTCCTGCTGCGTTCAAACGGCCTGCCCACCTATCAGCTCAGCGTCGTGGTGGACGACATCGACATGCGCATCACGCACATCATCCGCGGCGCCGATCATCTCTCCAACACGCCGAAGCAGGTGCTGATTTATCAAGCGCTCGGTGCAGCCCCGCCGATCTTCGCGCACGTCCCGCTCATCCTCGGGCCGGATCGCACGCGCCTCTCGAAGCGTCATGGCGCCACGAGCGTCGGGTCGTACGCCGAGGAGGGGTTCCTCCCCGAAGCATTCCGCAATTTCCTGGCGTTGCTCGGTTGGTCGCCAGGCGAGGACTTGCAATTCTTACGCACCAATGAATTGATCCAGCGGTTTACGCTGTCAGGCATCAGCCGCACGAACGCAATTTTCGATCGCGCCAAGCTCGAATGGTTCAACACACAATACCTGCAGCGCCCGCCGGTCGAGGAGCTGCTTCCATACGTCGAAGCGGAATTGAAGCGCGCGGGATTGTGGGAGGGTTCTCAGGCAAGCCGCGATCCCGCCTGGTTTGCCCGCGCTGTGGACTTGATCCGTCCGCGCACGCGCTTGCTGACGGACTTCAGCGGCTGGGCGCGCGCGTTTTTTACCGATGATTTCGAGTATGACCCCGAAGCGCGCGAGAAATTCTGGAAGGACGAAAAGTTGCCCGCGCTGCTTGCAAAGTTGACGGAAGCTCTCGCCGCGCTCCCTGATTGGAACCATGATGCTTGCGACGCTGCGCTCCGTGGCGTTGCAGCCGCCGAAGGAGTCAAAGCCGGCCTGCTCATCAACGCGACGCGCGTCGCCATCGTGGGCCGCGCGGTTGCGCCGCCTCTGTTCGAAACGATGGTTGTCCTCGGCAGGGATCGCGTGATCGCACGCCTGCGTCGCGCGCTACAGTCCTTATCCTCGCGTTGATCCAATCGCCTGCGTAGAGCTAGTGGGGGGAGTTCGCTGCAGAGAAAACTTCCGGATGAACCGCGCGCGATTTTGCCCAGCTGCCGGCCACCTCTAATTTCACCTCGACGGGAACTTTCACCGGCTGCAAGCAGGTTGTGTCGTTGCAAGCCTGATATCGCAGCGTAATCGGAATCGTCGTAGCGCCCAGCGCCGCATCGGCGCCCGCGGCCAGGCGAAGCCGAATCGTCACCGTGCCGGTGTACACATCCAGCGGCTTGTTCGGCGAAAAGGAAAATTTCTCGAGCCGCCCGTCAGGATAGATCGTATCGCGAAGTTGAAAGCCCGCCGGAAGTTGTGCCGTCGCCGTCGTGGGAATCAGGTATTGGTCGCTGGGCTTGTGCGAATTCATATGAAAGCCCTTCGCGATTTCCACCACCACCGCAACTTGAAACTCTTTTCCGCGCGGCACCGGTTGGAGCGAAACATACGTGGCGGGTTTCACGACTGCGGACGGACTCGGAAGCGCGGAAGCGTCCTGCGGCGGTCTAGTCGCCCGACTCGTGGCATCGAATGGCACCCTGCCGATGAACAGCAAAATTGCACAGAGGATGGGCGCGCTGTGGAATCGCATTCGCAACTAAACCTGTACCGCAAGCCCGAGTTTTTCGCTGAGGATTCGGCTCATCACCTGATTCATCGTTTCGCCCGTCTTCTCCAGCACAAATGCCTGCGCCGCATCCGACCAGGCCAGCTTGAAGCTCGTCGACAGCGCCGAAATCCAAATCTGCCGCACCGGTGTGTTGGGGCTGATGACGAACCTCGTCTCGTCTTCATCCTCAAATTCGATTTCCAGTTTGCCGCTCCCGCCCTCGACTTCGAATTCGTGCTCGTCTCCCAACTCGGCCAGGCGTTTGCGCAAACTCTCAAACACCGCGCTGCATTTTTTGTTGAATTCCTGTTCGTCCATCATGGCTTTGGCAAGTTACCGCAGTTGCGCGAGCCGGAGCAAGAAAACCACTGCCGTCAACGCGCTTCAGTTGGCCACTCAGAGTAGCTCTTTGATTTCCTTCTCCAGCTCGTCGTGGCTCACCAGCCCCAGAAATCGCTTGTGAATTTTTCCGTCGCGGCCCACCACCATCGTCGTCGGCAGCCCGATCAATCCTCCAAATTTCGAGGAGAGGTCGTCATTCCCAATTACAATCGGGTAATTCATGGCCATCTTCTTGCCGTCCACGTCGAACTGCATCTTTTCTACAAATGGGCCCACGACGCTCTTGCCCTCGTCGTCCATCGCCACGCCGAGCAGCGTGAATCCCTTATCCGCATACTTCTCCTGGAATCCGATCATCCAGGGAATTTCGATCTGGCACGGCTCGCACCAGGTAGCCCAAAAATTCACCACCACAACTTTGCCCTTCAGGTCCGCGAGCCTCACGTCCTTGCCCTGCAGATCTTTGAATGTAACGTCCGGCGCGTCCTGCAAGGTCTTCTTTGACGAATCATTCGACGCCTTGCCATTCTCCTGCGCCGAGGCTTTGAATAGACCAGAAGAGCCGCATCCGGAAAAGTCTGTTGCAGCGATCGTCAGCATGGCCAGGAACAGAAAAACATTCGCAGACTTCTTCATTCGCAGCGCTCCCATTACATGGAAAACTTGTTCAAGAACGTAAGCTTACCCG
>WNFE01003017.1_pt1 | contig 12455 bp, 13 predicted proteins | sample 5400451 | NCBI WGS metagenome assembly WNFE01 (sample SAMN13153344, study PRJNA577476) | soil metagenome | isolation source: 200 cm saprolite under Douglas fir tree site 2 hole 2 | place: USA:California | collected 2015-04-18
AGTCCCATTTTCCGACTATGTTACTGCACCGGGTAATGGAGAAGCCGGACGTCCTCAAACAATTCCAACACATGAAAACATGTATCATTGTAATTCGCGCTACTCACACCGGTCAACGGTACTCCGTACCCAGCCGGATAGAATCACCGTTCTTTTCTTCTAGAAAAGGTGATGAGAGATAATCTCGGCAGGACCACCCGGATCAGACGGTATGACCTTGTCAGCTAGCGTCCTGATTCTCCTCTCAACCTTCGAGGCCGCCTCGGGTGTCGTGTTGATGAATACTGAGGGCCCTGTGTCGAGAGAATACCAGACCGGGACCATTTCTTCCTCCCGGAGCCTGCAGACCTCGTCCATGATTTTGATCGACAATGGGCTCACGAGAATCATCTCCATTTTTCCCGTCATAGTGATCGCATGCAAGTTCAGCGTGTCCACCTCGGCCAGTCTGCACATCTCCGACACATCCTTCCTCGCTATCGCGCGCATCATCCTCTGAAGAACCCCTCTGAGATACACCAGCCTGGCCTTGAAGAACGGAGACGTCAAGACATCCGCGTGAGCCCTGTCAGTCTTTATCGCAGATGGAATAGGAACAATCAGTGTCCTCAACCTGATAGAACTCGCAGACGCAAGCTGCTCCGCATACGAGCGTCCCTTCCGGTTCGCATACCAAATCGAGAATCCGCCTACGAGACTCCGCGCGGCAGACCCGGCTCCAAGCCTGACGACCTCGGACAATTCCCGAGGCTCGAGGCTGAGCCCTAGAGCCTTTGACGCTGCAAGACCCAAGGCCGCGAAACCAGACGCGGAGAAACCCAGACCCTTTCCTTTGACATTCGCGTTCCTCGACTCTACCCTGACCCGAGTCTTTTCGCCTGCGACTTCTCTGAGCTTATCGATAACAACACGCGCCCTCGCCTCTTCGCCAGTCGTCGGAACAATCCCATTGATCCGGATGCTGTCTCTACGTAGGCTGTTCCCTGCCTCGACGGTCGTAACAGTGTCCAAGGATTTCATGCAGACAGAAATACTGTCATGGAAGGGTATCCGCAGCTTCGCGTTCTTCAAGCCATGATACTTGACCAGTCCTTGGATGGCGTACGCGCGTGCTGAAGCCTTCAACGCCGGCTATCCTATGACGCCAGTCGCTCTGGCAACCTTCTCCGCTGCTCCCTCAGCAACCCCAGTCTCGCCGAGGATCGTGTACCTCTCGGGCCTCAGACTGTGAGCCATCGTCAACGCCTTGACTATCTGTTCGGGTGAAACCTTCAACTCCTTGGCAGTCGAGGGCGCGCCAATCTCCTGAAGAAACTCCCTGATGGATTCCCAGTTGGACCCGTGAAGATACGCACACATTATCGCTCCCACCCCGGTCCTCCCACCGTGCAGACTCGTTTCACCAGCCACAATATCCAGCGCGTGGCTGAAGAGATGCTCGGCACCACTACATGGTCTGGAGCTACCCGCAATACTCATCGCAACGCCACAACTGATCAACGCCTCCACCACTGTGCGGACTCCTTCCTTGCTACGCTCAATAATCTCCTTCGAGTTCTTCGTGACCAGTTCTGCGCTCATCAACGCCAGCTCCGCCGCATAGTCGCCATAGTATTCGTTCTTCAGCTTGTGAGCAAGCTGCCAGTCCTTCACAGCGCTAAACTTCGCAACAATATCCCCGCACCCAGCCGCCAGGAGATCATACGGCGAATCGGCAATCACGCCAATATCGCCTATGATAGCTATCGGAGCCTGCGCCCTGATCGAGTAAGGCTTGGGACCACCCTTGATAGAAGCATAGGGGCTAGCGATACCGTCATGGCTCGCGGCCGTTGGAATACTCATGAACGGAATGGAAGCTTTCGCGGAGGCTAGCTTGCCCAGATCGATATCTTTCCCGCCTCCAACCGCCAGCACGACAGACGGCTTGGTCTTCTTGATCATCTCTATGATTTGGTTGAGAGAGGCTTCGGTCGATTCCTTGACAATGATGTGATCAACACGAAGTCCGGCCTTCGTGGCCGACTTCGCGACGCCAACCCCTGCGAGAGGATAGGTCACAGGTCCAGAGACTACCAGAGCCGTACCCTGAAACCCTTGCTTGGTACAGATCTCCCCTACTCGGTCGAGAATGTTAACGCCAACAATAACCTCTCTCGGAAGCTGCATGTAATGGATCGATTCTTGAGACTCCACTTCTCGATCACGATACAAACAGAATTACGAGCGCGAGAATCAGCGACGATACCTCCAGCCAGAGGAATGATCTCCCAATCTGCCGCGCGATCCGTCCTATGAAGCCAGTTATCGACTGGAAAGTCTCCGAGCCCAACACTTGAAGCTGCAAAGAGAACTTGGAAAAACCAGCCGATGAGTCATCCAGATTAGTCATGGCCCTTTGGACTGTCCTAGTAATCTGTGTCACAAAAGTAGCGGTCGGCAAGGCCGCTCCCACCGGATAGTATCCCAGAGGCGATCTCACAAGACCAGTAACAAGGTGAGTGTCAGTCGTCATGACCTCAGCATCGCTGACTCCCGCTTCTCTGATCGATCCAAGGATCTGGTCTCGAAGACCTTGCTGCATATTGTTACCATCGATCGTGATGTAGGATGCGATGTCTCTCCCGGTCTTCACAACCATCACGGACAAGCCGCCCGGGCCGATCCCTTCCTTGAGCGTGTAGGTGTCCAGCGCGTCGTATGCTGACCCGACGCTGAAAGGTCCCTGTGACAAAGCCTTCAACCTGCCAAGCACTCTAACCGCGGCCGCGACGATTCGGTCAGCCTGGACGGGTGTTATAGAAGTTTGACCCACAATGCTGTTATGGGCGTCAACAATGAGCACGTCGAAGCCCAGTCTCGACGCTTCCCTCTCGATTTCTGTAGATACTAAGGTCGGCAGGTCCTCCATCTCGTTAGGAGCCAGCGTAATCGTCAGAAGTACGATGTTCCCAAAGGCCTGGCCTGAAGCGATAGCCTCTCCCTCTTTCTCTCGAATCATGGAAGAGGCTTTGCTGATCAGATGATCCGAGGGATATTTCTCCCTCGCCGCTGAAAGAAGCCTGTCGATGTCCCGGTGGGAGACGATGTTCAGCTTATGGTTCGAGATGCCATGCGGCACCTGGACGACACCATGTTGCGATTCTTCCAGTGACTGTTTCAGCTCGGAAGGGAGACCCCCGCTCCCCATGTCCCGATACGGCCCGGGATGAAAGTTGGACACGACAAACGAGGCTTTCGGCCTCGAGCCCTCTCCAGAGAAGCTCAGAATCTTCGTCTCAATAGACCCTTCGGTCGAGAGAGTCAAGAGTCTCTCCTCAAGAGCGGTCGGAGTCTTACGCAACCAGTGATGAAGGAACGATCTGAATAGCTGTATAGGAGAAGAACCGATCTCTGATCTTCCGGACACCTCCACTCGATGGATGATGAAAGAGACTCCTAGGGCAGACACGACTGAGCAGGTGACTAGCAAGACCAGGACTTTTGGAAGCAGCGTCTGAAGTGGGGTAGCTGGTGAAACAAAGTAGCCTACGGCAAGAAACGACGCCGTAGTCAGAATCGGTGTTGTAAGAGCGGCCGAGAGTTTCCTCCAAGCATCAAGAGAAGACATCGCATCGGTCGACAAGAATCGGACGGGAAGGGAGACCACCAAACCGACCAGAAACCCATACTCCCAGAGAGTCTTCTGCCCGACGAGTAGACCGACCCAGGAAAATAGGGGAAGAAGCACAGCAACTGGGAATAGTGAAATGATCTCTAGTCCCATCAGCCGCCTGAAATCGAGGATCTTCTCTTTGTGAAGAATCAAAGTTGCGTTCAGAAATTCGCCCAGAACCGCCGGCCATACTAGTATCGCCCCCACGAACACCAGTGTCTGGGCTAGACTCTCGTTTGACGGTAGTAGCGAGATTGATGCCGATAGAAGCGCAATTCCTGCGAAGATCTCGATGACTCTGGGGGTCGTGGGGAAGCCTACGCGTCTGATGAAGTTGAAGGCGTCAACTGTCCCGCCCACGCCAGTCTTCGGAGCAGTCGCCATCGGGCTAGGCACGCTTTAACGCTGCGAGAATCTGCTTGACCCGTCCGGGTCCTTCCTGTTCTATGACTGTTCCGGTAACGATCGCGGAGGCCCCCGCCCGGGCTAGTCGCTCTGCCTGGCTCGGGGTTCTAATTCCTCCCCCAACTATCAGCGGAACGTTGATCCTTTCGCTGACTTTGCTCACCATTCGAGGGTCGACCATGCGCTCTGCCCCGCTTCCAGCCTCCAGGTAAACGAACCTCATTCCCAGATACTGGGCCGCCAGAGCGTAGTCTGTCGCGAGATCGACCTTTGAGAAGGGTATGTGTTTCGCCCTTCCAACTGCCCTTACGGCTGTCTCAGATTGGCCAACAACCATGTAACCTAATGGGATAGGCTCGAGGTTGAACCGTCTGACAACGGAAGCACCGATCACCTGTGACTCAATCAGATATCGAGTGCTTGACGAGTTTAGCAGGGACATGAAGAATATCGCATGGGCGAATCTGCTGATTCCCACCGGTCCGTTAGGGAATAGTATTGTTGGGAGTGAGCACGAGTCGCGTATAGTTTTGACTGTCCTGTCGAGAAGAGTCGGGGATTTGAGAGTCGATCCTCCGACCATTATCGCCGAGGTGCCGTGTTCTTCGAGATCATTTACGATCTCGGGCAGATTGTTGGAGAACTTTTCGGGATCAATGAGGGCAAGGTGTATGCAGCCTTTCTCCCGTATGCCATCGACTAGAGTTGATTCTACAGTTCCGGTCATGAGTAAGCTTGCCTAGCTAATCAACTGGTGAGCGACTTTCATCGCGAGGATAGGGTGTCGGACCATCAGGCCCACCGCTTTTGATGGGCGAAATCCATGGGCCATGTCAACCAGGTCCTGTCCGTCGAGAAAGTCAGTTATTATGTTGAGTTCGTCGTCTGAGAAGCGTTCGAACGATTCCAGTGCTTTGAGACTGTTTGAGATTTTTTCGCCCCATAGCGCCTCGAATCTTTCCCGGTATGCCGAGAGCCGCTTTGACCCTACTTCTCCCTCTTTTGCGGCGGCGCCTGCTACGTCGCCAGCGATCTTCCCCGCTACAATGCTCGTGTGAATCCCAGCTCCTGTTAGAGGAATCACTTGTCCAGCCGCGTCTCCGCACAGCATCATGTTGTCCGTGACGTAGTCTTCAACTTCTCCCCCGACGGGGACGGGAGCGGCCTGTGACCGCTCAATCTTTGAATGGTTGAAAACGTTTGGATGATCTTGAATGAACTTGTCAAGGAGTGATTTGGCCCCGGATCCCTTTAGCCCGATTCCCACGTTAGCTGTACCCTTCCCCTTCGGGAAGATCCAGATGTAGCCGGCAGGTGCCTTCTTGTGACCTATGAAGATCTCGAGTTTTGACTCATCTTCAAGCTGGCACTCTGTCATGTCATATTGAAACGCGGCTATGACTGGGTAGTTTCTTCTCGGGAAGAACTGGCGTGCAAGGATTGATCCAGTACCGTCGCATCCTATGACAGCTCTCGTCTTAAGGGAATATGGCTGAGAGTCCTTCCTCCCTTCAATTAGGACGGCCCCGTCCTGTCGTGATACACTATCGACTCTAGCTCCGAAGACCAGCTCTGCTCCGGAAGCGCCGGCCCTTTCCGCTAGACTCCTCAAGAATGCGGGTTTGTCCAGAATGTAGCCTTCGCCGCCTACACGAACTCTTCTCTTCTCGTCGGGGGCGTAGAGAAAAGCCCCGGTGATTCTGTTTGTTGCGAACTCATTCTGAGGCGGCATTTCGGCGTCATCCAAAACCTCTGAGAGTATTCCTTCAGCACAGGGCTTTCGGCCTGCGGCAGTCTCTCGCTCCAGGAGCACGGTGTGGGCTCCTTGCTTGGCCGCGGTCCATGCAGCCATGACCCCTGCAGGTCCAGCTCCGATGACCGCTACATCGTAAGTTCCCATTTTCGCCGCACTATTTTGACTGGGGGGATTCTGGAGGAACCTGTGCGTTCGTTGTGACGGCGAAGGAGTATGCTCGGGTCATGGGGCTCGTCTTGATTGTGTTCGCATCATAAAGGTCCTGCCGTGAAAAGGCAACTGGTGGGGTCGGATTTCGTCTTTCTATCTCCTCGTCTACCCTGTATAGGAACCAGAGAGAGTACACCGAGAGGCTGAACACGAGTATTACGACTTTTGTTACGAAGACCAGGTTGAGAGGCTTTGGTAAGGAAGGCCACCTACTGGCGATCACATCAGGACTACATGGCGATGGGCTGCAACTCTGGGTTAGGACTTCTAGCGCTGACCAGATCATGAAATTGTAGAAGATTTCGTAGAAGGCTCCAAATGCTACGAGGGCAGTTACGATGAAGAGAAACCGTCTAGTTCGCTCCGAAAAATTGAGGAAATGTATCCTCTGTGCCTCAAGTCCGGCTGACCAGTAGAGGAATGCTGCATAGATGAACCAAGTGATTGGTTTGCCATAGAACCAGGGCGATATCGAAGGAGAAGGAAACTCGGCGTCCACAAACTGTGCTCCGATGTTAGCTGGAGGGTTCCCGATAGATAGGATGCCATAGTAGCCAATGAAGGCTAGAGCAATGATGCCAGCGGTCCACGATAGAATTGACCAAGGTCGTCTCTGGATGAGATCGCGGACCTCAACGGTTCTGATCCAGTTCGGCTTCTGTACCTTCAAAGCGACTCAGAATCGCAATCAGAATTGGGTATCGCGCGGGCAGCTTTCATAAGCCTTCGCCCCACAACAGCCTACAGCTTTCAGAGGTTTTCAGCTTATCCCAGTGGAGAGGCAAAGCGCGTCGTGCTCGCGATGGCAATCATCCAGAGGAATGAATCCTTCGTAACTACGGGACGAAAAAAAGGGGACTGAGGGAGGAGAAAAATCCCTCGTTAGGTCTATTGGACGACTTCGCCGGATGCGAAGCGGTTCGAGACCCGAGTAATCTTGATCTTAATATGGTCCCCGGGCTTCGTGTTCGGCACAAAGACAACTAGACCTTCAACGCGAGCGATTCCTTCGCCGCGTCTGCTGATCTCTTTGATGTCAACGTCGTACTCCTTGCCTTCCTCGACTGGCTTAGGTCCGAATCTGTTCGCGCCGCCACCATAACCTCTCCTTTCATAACCCATAGGCATGTTCCACCTCCGCTTTTCGTCTGTTCTCGTTTCGGTTGCTACGGGAGAAAGCAGCGGTCGGTACGGTAACGGACAGCATACGTTCCTCGGCGAGCTAACCTTCAACAGGAAACGGTCAGCTTTTCCGATATAAAGTTGCCTTACGACCTTCTGACGATAGGTCGGGACAAGCAGTCCGCGACTAGCTTGAATACTACAACGAAACCGGGTTTTTCCGAAATGTCGCGCGCGCTGGAAATAATCCCGCTGAATCAGCTTCCGCTGCTGAAGGAAGGGGACGACCTCGCCCAGATAATAGTCGCAAGGACCAAGAGGATGGGCGTTGGTATCAGGAATAGGGATCTTGTAGTGATCGGACAAAAGGCAGTGTCGAAGGCAGAAGGAAGAATCATGGACATCAGTAAAGTATCACCGTCAGGGAGGGCGGCAAAGATCGCGAAGAAGACAGGAAAGAGCCCTGGGTTCGTCGAAATTGTCTTGAAGGAATCTTCGAAAGTGCTCAGAGCCGACAAGGACGCATTTATCGTGAGGACGAAGCGAGGAGCGACTTGCCTGAACGCAGGCGTGGACAAATCTAACGTTAGAGGTAACAGTACGTATGCTCTACTACCTCAAGATCCGGACTCGTCAGCCAGAAGAATGCGGAAGAGAATCCAGCAACTGACCGGGAAACAGGTGGCGGTTGTCATATGCGATACACGGAGTCGTCCCTTCCGGAAGGGTCAGGTTGAAGAGAGCATTGGGGTTGCGGGTATCAATCCCTTGATCGACTATCGTGGCCAGAAGGACTTATTCGGTTATACGCTCCGATTCAAGAACGTCGCCATAGCCGATGAACTGGCTTCTGCTGCGGAGCTTGTCATGGGACAGGGAAGAGAGAAGACCCCAGTCGCGATCATAAGGGGCCTAACAAGAGCTCGATTTCAGGATCGTGCATCAAGCAGATTCTTCGTAGTTAGCTCTGAAGAAGACTTGTTCAGAGGAACTCTATAGTTTACGACTATTGAGAATGACTCGGCCCAACCGCGGAGATTGAAAGGGTAATATGAAACCCACCCGGCTCCGCTCACAACTCCGCGCTAAGTGAGAAGCAACATGAGTTCTCTGTTGGACCCCTACATTCCGCTTCTCGAATATCTGGGAGTGTGGTTTGTGATCGTCGGCATAGGCCTACTTGTGAAGGCCGACAAATACGGAGTTATCGTCAAGCCCTGCTATCTCATGCTGCGAACGAGCGTCTTCAACAGCTGGATGCAGAGGCTGGGAAGCAAGTTCCGCAGAGCATGGCTGACCTACTTCGACATTGGAGCCGCGATGGGACTTGGGCTCCTAGCATTCATCATTTTCAGCCTAGTCTTGAACGCACTGAACCTGTTCAACCGTTCGTCCCAGGCTGGTCCGACGCTGCTGATAATCCCGGTTCCGGGCGTGACCATAAGCTGGGAAATCTTTCCCTACATTCTTATCTCAATCGCAGCGTTGCTCATCCCGCACGAAGCCGCCCATGGAATAGCGAGCGTGTTAGACAAGGTTCCAATCAAGTCTTCGGGGGTTTTTCTGGCAATATTCCTCCCTGGAGGGTTTGTAGAGATTGACGAAGAGGATCTTTCTAAGAGGAAAGCGCGGACGAAACTCCGAGTTTTCGCTGGCGGGTCGTTCACAAACGTGGTCAGCTGGTTCTTGGTGGTTCTTTTGATCACAAACTTTGCCCTAGTCATTAGTCCTCTCTACGACTCAAAATCGTCAGGGGTCCTGATTACCGGGCTAGTTAACGGTGGGGCAGCGCAGAACAACAATGTACCAAGCTGGTCAGTGCTCGTCGCCGTCAATGGCACTACCGTCAACTCTGTTGAATCGCTAAGAAACGTTCTATCACCTCTAGCACCTGGACATCATCTTCTACTCACGATCAATAACGCCGCGTCAAATACCCAGACAACCTACTCGATCATCACCCAACCGGCCCCTGAAAATAGCAGTCGAGCAACGATCGGGATCTTCACTTTCCCGTATTACAAGCCTGTAGCGTCTTTTCTGCCAATCTCTCTGCCGTACCATTTCTACAACACTCTATCCTGGATGTCTCTGATACTTCTCGGAGTGGCATTGGTAAACATGCTACCAATGTTTCCTTTTGACGGCGACAGGTACTTTGACACTATACTGACGAGTCTAGGAATGAAGAAAACGAAGAATGTTAGGACCATCGCAAGCATTGTTTCTTTGCTACTGCTTGGATCGAACCTTATCCTCTCCTTTGTTCTCTTCGGCACAATATTTCCGAAGTAGAGATGGACGTTGCAGGGGCTAACTTGCAGTACTTGCCACCGGCACACTGCCTACTATAGACGCGAAAATGAGGGCGTGAACCTCTGTAAAGGCTGCTTCAAGGACTCTATCGAGAGAAAGGTTCGGAGAACAATCAGCCATTGGAAAATGTTCTCTCCCGCGGATCACATCGCTGTCGCAGTCTCAGGCGGGAAGGACAGCCTTACGATGCTGATGATTCTCAAGAAATTATCAGCGAAATTCAAGCAGACCAGGATTACTGCGGTTACTGTCGATGAGGGAATTGCTGGTTACAGGGAGGAGGCTGTGGATCTTGCAAAAGAATACTGTGAAAAGCTCGACGTCGATCACGAGATAGTTTCTTTCAAGGAATTGTATGGCGATGGTCTGGACGATTTTCTCAGGGGAAGACCTGAACGAATGACCGCGTGTTCGTATTGCGGCGTCTTCAGAAGAAAGGCGATCAACATAGGAGCCAAGAGAGTCGGAGCGACGAAGATTGCTACCGCTCACAACTTGGACGACGTCGTCCAGACATACTTGTTGAATCTGTTTCAGGGCGATGTTGAGAGGTTTGCCCGGTTCAGCCCTGTCCTGCGGGATCCCCGTGGCGGGTTCCTACCACGGGTCAAGCCTTTGTGCGAAGTACCTGAGAAGGAGGTGGCACTGTACGGATATGCCGAGGGCCTAACCTTCCAGTCAGCATCGTGCCCCTACATGACTGAGGCTTTGAGGAATGAGCTGCGGACCATGCTCAATAGGCTTGAGCTCGCTCATCCGGGAGTATTGTTCTCGTCCTACCGTGCGATGACGAAGCTTCGAGCTCTTGCGGAACCAGGCGTTCCCGATTCAGTTCTGAGATCGTGCCGATCTTGTGGCGAGCCCACTACCCTGGAGATTTGTGAGGCTTGCAAGATGGTCGGCGTTACAATAGACAAACTTGAGGTCGCCGCATAGACCGATGATGTCGACGACCGCCGTCAACTGCTTGAAAGGAGTGAGAGCTTGATCAACTCTTCGAAGGTCATAAGAAAGGAAACGATCACAACTGCTACTCTTGAAGATGCTTGGAAGGCCTGGACTACTGTAGAAGGGGTAACGAGTTTCTTTGTGCCGAAGGCCAACATCGAACCAGTGGTCGGCAGTCGCTACGAACTATTCTCAGGTCTGAAAGCACCTAAAGGATTCCAAGGGACCGAGGGATGCAAGATCTTAGCTCTCGAACCCCAAAAGCATCTCGCGTTCGAGTTCATCGCGCCTCCCCAGTTTCCAAACGTACGAAGATTGGGTACGAGAGTCGATGTCACGTTTGGAGAAGTTGCCAAAGGAGGGGTTGTAAAATTGGACCTAGTTCACTCTGGGTTCCTGGAGGGTGAAGAGTGGGACGAGTTTTTTGAATTCTCCAACTGGAATTGGGACCTTGTGCTTGGACGTTTCCAGTACAGGTTCTCTGTCGGACCTATCGACTGGAAGAATCCATTCATTCCGCACGGGATCAGTGCTCGTCCCGAGCGGAAGCTGCGAGACCACATTTCTTCATAGGCTGAACCGCCATGACAGACTATGTTTCCTCGACGCTACCTTTATAGCGACAGAACTAGCTTTTCCGCACTCGGCGCAATTTATGAGTGAAGAAGGCTTCATGCCTGGAGCCACAACAGTGGGGCTCGTCTGTAAAGACGGCGCTATTCTAGCGTCCGAACGCAGATATTCATACGGCACCTTCGTGATGAGCAAAGTCGCCAAGAAAGTCTTCAAGATTACAGATAATATTGGAGTCGGCTGCGCCGGGATAATTGGGGACATGCAAGTTCTCGCCCGAGAGGCCAACGCCTACATGAGTATCTACCGATATGAACGGGGAAGACCGGGCACGGTCAAGAACACCGCGAAGCTATTCGCGTCAATCCTCTCCAGCAGACGTCTCTTTCCTTACCTCGCGCAGACGATAATTGCGGGCGTAGATGACGGTGTTCCTGAACTCTTCGTCTTGGACCCCATCGGGTCGGTTCTCGGCGACAAGTTTGCGGCTGTAGGCACTGGCGCAGAGATTGCCATGGGAGTTCTTGAAGCGGAATACAGAGATGGCCTGTCAGTAGAGGAAGCTAGGCCTCTGATTCTCAGAGCGATCAAGTCCGCGGTAGCACGGGACATATCGAGCGGCGATGGAGTTGACCTCTTGATCATTACACATAGCGGGATTAAGGAAGAATCCCAAAAATTCGCCTAAACACGATAACTCGAAGGCAAATTCTGTTATAGGGTCACTCACCCCAGTGGGCTCTAGGCTGAACTCGCGTGTTGAGTAAGAGAGACCTTGCTTCGATTCAGAAGCAGCTTGTTCATTATGACGAAGCCCGCGAAGCGGTACTGACCTTGTCGAGAACTGCGACGAGGCTTGCAGGATCATCGATTCTGGAGATTCATCGAGGAGACATGGACTCCGCGTCAAACACGCTTCGCAAGGTTGAACAGACTTTGAGCAAGATAGAGATCCTCGCAGACGACTTCTCTGAATTCAAGACCTCATCAGGGGTGGTCGTCGCATTCCAAGAATATGTGGAGGCTATGACCCTTCGATCCTTCGCGCAGAGCGAGCGAATTCCTACGATTTCGGAATTGAAGACGGACAATCGGAGCTATGTTCTGGGATTGCTTGATGCCGTGGGGGAGTTTCGGAGAATGGCCCTGAATTCGCTTCGAAGAGGAGAAGTAAAGAGGGCGGAAAAGCTTCTTGGAGCGATGGAAGGCATTTACGACGATCTTCAGACTCTCGAACACACATCGATCATTCCAACGTTTCGAGTCAAGATGGATGCTGACCGGCGCATCATTGAATCCACTCGAGGCGATGTGGTCACTGAGGTAAGACGCTATGCTCTTGAACAGTCGCTGGACAGGTTGGAGAAGCGGCTGAGTGCCTCTTCGAAGAATTGACAGCGGAAAAACTATTCCAGTTTGTAGACACAGATCACGCCGCATCATTACAGCGAGATCTATCAACACGCGTCA
>WNFE01006818.1_pt1 | contig 12453 bp, 8 predicted proteins | sample 5400451 | NCBI WGS metagenome assembly WNFE01 (sample SAMN13153344, study PRJNA577476) | soil metagenome | isolation source: 200 cm saprolite under Douglas fir tree site 2 hole 2 | place: USA:California | collected 2015-04-18
TGCCCGAAAGTCCCGGCAGCTTCAAATCGAGCAGCACCGCGCTGGGCGGCTGCTTGCGAAACGTCTCCAGCCCTGTGATTCCATCTGATGCAATCTGCACCTGCAGCGAATCCGCTTCCAGCAGGCGCTGCAGCGTCCTTTGCATGGCCCGGCTGTCTTCCACTACCAGTACTGTTTCCATAAGCTTTGTGTCCTTTTCTGGTTGCTTCATCGCGTTCGCCAAAATTCACCTAGTTTGATGTATCCCAGGTCCGTTTCGCAGCAAGCGCGCTCGTGCGCGCCGCAAAGCTCAGTAGTCCGTCTTCAGCGTCTCTGGATCGTAGTCCTGCCCATATTTGTTCTTGTGCTCCGCGGGCGCAGCCTTCACCGCCTTCACCGAGACGAGCGGAAGGATTTGATTGGCACTTTCTATCGTCACTTGCCGCTGCAACGCTTGCAGCGATTCCGGCGCGGCATTTTCGTACCACACATGCAGAACGTATTTCCCTGGCGTCACTCCCGCAATCGAATAGTGACCGCTCTTATCAGTAACGGCAAAAAGCTCCGAATCTATGGCCAGCACCACGCCCGTCATCTCCGGATGAATGTTGCAGAAAAGATAGGACGGCCCGATGCGGTCGAATCTCACGGACCTCTGCGCGCCGGCTTGATACAGCCCCAGATCGAATCGTTTTCCGCGGTAAAGCGAAAAAACATTGTGGAACCACGGATCGGCATTTGGAAAATCAACCACGCTGCCCACCGGCACAACCAGCAGCCCTGGCTCGAACCTCTTGTTGTGCTGCAGGAGCCGGTAACGTGGGTGCTCGGTGGCGCGAACCGGCTGCGCGACGTCCAGCGGTACTAGCCAGACGACAACCCTCGAGGCGTCTTGCTCCATCCCCCCCGCGCCCGGTGCCGTCACCACGGCTTCTCCGTTCACTCCCGCCGCTACGCCCTTAGCGCCGCCTCTAGACTTGGCTTCGCCCCAGGCAGGGGCCACCGCCGCCGATATCGTGATCAATGCCAAAGTGAGTCTAAGGATTCTCATGGGCGTTAAAACAGAAATCCTAATGCCAGCCCCACCTGTCCGGCACTGTCAGCCGCCCCGGTGATTTCGTATGTTCGTATGCGCCGGTATTCCGCGGAAAACACCAGGTCAGACCGCGGACGAAAAATGTAGTTCGCAAACATCATCTCATTGCGCGCCGGAATCAACGGAGTAGGGAAGTTGGCGCTGAGCGCCTGCCGCAGCGACGCCGAATTGCGCCCGCCCGTTCCCGCCGCGACGTTGAACTCGTGCTGAGCGTTCCATTTGAATTTGAGCTGCGACCATCCCCCGATCACTCCCACTTCGGCTAATAGACGCGCCGTAAGCGCGGTGTAAAGAAACGGATTTTGCAGTGGGTACGGATTTTCGGGTACGCCGCCAAATCCGTCTATTCCGCGCCCGGTAAAAAACTGCCCGCTCAGCTCCGTTCGTGGCAGCAACACAAACTTCCAATCCGTAGTCGCGGCCCATCCCTCCTGGTTATAGCCGCCATAGAATTCTTGCGGAGAGTACACACCGGCCACCCCAAACGATGCCGGATGCTCTTCCGATTTCCTGTTATAAGACACGCGTACCGCGTAGGTGGGAATGCGCGAGCTTTCCGACGGGCTCGGCGCACGCAAATTGTTGTTCGTGGTGTAGTTGATGTTGGAGGAAGGATCAAGCAGGCCGGCTTCGACCCTAAACGGCGAGCCAGCTCCGCCGAATCTCTGCTCCACTCGAATTGTAGGCGTCCACGTCCACAAATTCCCCGCGGACGCGAACCCCGGCACCGCCACAGACATGTACGTCGTCGGCATGTTCGGAGAAAAAAACGGCGTATCCAGCCCGGCGATCACCGACGTGCTGCTCCAATCAAAACGGATGCGCGCGATCCGCAGGTTGGCGATCCCAGAGGTGGTCGCGTTGTATCCGCTCGGCAGCCCGCCATAAAATCCCATTTGCACGTCCGCACTCGCTCGCCCGCCGAAAATCTCCGGGCCAATCCCGGTAAGACCGATGATCGATTGCCGTACCGACGCGCCAAGTCCTCCCACGGGAAATCCCGCGAATTTCGGCACGGCGATCGATGGCACGTCGAGGTTATCCACGTTGCCCGTGTTGTCGAACACGTTAAAAAGCGCGATGCCCGAAAGCTTCAGGCGAAATTTAGACCCGCTCTCCACTTTGGTCTGCCGTTGTTCCTCGACTCGTGCGTTCAGCAAGTCCCAGTCATCCTGCGAAATCTGCGCCGCCGGTTGCGCACCTTCCGGTCCGGCCGCCCACGGCGCGACGCCCGTGCCCGGGCCTGGCGCTTGCGCAGGCACCGCCGCCGCGGCGCCGTCCATGCGCTTCAGCACCTCTCCCAACATGGCGCGCAACTGCTCGATCTCGCTCCGCGACCGCGCCAGCTCCGTTTGCGTCTGCTCCAGCGACCGCGTGAGGAGCTCGATCTTCCCGTTAAGCTCCTGACTGTTCGGCGGGGCCGCGCCGGTCTGCCCATTCTGGGCGAACCCGCTGGCACAGTTGGCCAGTTCCATCACCAAGCAAAGGCCTATGACCTGGGCATTACGCAGCGGAGACATCATGCCTTTACCCTCCTCCAACCCCGCACCGCGCCCGCCTCCGCGGCATCGACGGCACTGTTATTGACGTGCCGACTGGCAGGCCAAAAGGGGACACGGAGTTTATTCTCGGTGCTCACTGAATAGACTGGCGGCGGCCTGTAAAAATTCTGCTAAAACTCTGCAAACTGCACCGTCTTGCGGCTTCAATGGCCCGATAATCGCAAAGTATGACTCTAGCGCGAAAACCCGCTGCTCGCTCGCACGAGACGAACAAATGACGGCGCGCTGACATGTTATTTACAATTGCCGGCAGTAAACAATCGGCGTATTCCCGATTTCCTTGGGGCTAGGGTCGCCAGTCATTAGCGGCGAGGCTCTCGAGGCCCTGAGCCGTGGGTCCTCAGTCAGCGGGTTCACTGATTGGCGCGGCGGCCATCCTCCGGCTCGGCACCAGGCTGCGCACCAGCACGTACAGAACAGGGATGAAGATCAAGTTCAGGGTGGTCGCCGCGATCATGCCGCCGAACACCGTCGTGCCCACGGAAACGCGGCCGGCCGCGCCAGCGCCGCGCGCGACCACCAGTGGCACCACGCCCAGGATGAACGCCAGCGAGGTCATCAGGATGGGCCGCAGCCGGATGCGCGCCGCCTCGATCGCAGCGTCCACAATGCTCATCCCTTTTTCTCGCAATTGCTCAGCGAACTCCACGATCAAAATCGCGTTCTTGCTGGAGAGCCCGATCAACATCACCAAGCCGATCTGGCAGTACACGTCATTCTGCAATCCGCGCAGCGCCTGCCCGCCAATCGCGCCCAGCAGCGCCACCGGAACCGCCAGCAGCACGATGAACGGCAACACAAAGCTTTCGTATTGCGCCGCGAGCGTCAGGTACACAAAGGTCAAGCCGAGCGCGAACAGCATGGCAGCCTTGCCTCCGGACTCCACTTCTTCCAGCGACAGGCCCGTCCACTCGTAGGTCATTCCATTAGGTAGCACTTTTTTCGCCAGTGCTTCCATTGCCGCCATGGCTTCGCCAGAGCTGCGTCCGGGCGCCGCCGAGCCATCGATTTCCGCTGCGCGGAACAAATTGTAGTGACTGATTACCTGCGGATTCGCCGTCTGCTCGATCTTCACCAGGTTGTCCAGCGGAATCATCTTTCCGGTGTCGGAGCGCAAGTAATATTGCGCGATGTCTTTGGCGGTTGAGCGAAACCTCTGATCGGCTTGCACGTAAACGCGGTATGCGCGATTGTTGAAGTCAAAGTCATTCACATACACCGAGCCCATGTACACCTGAAGGGCATCCGTAATCTGGTTCAGCGGCACCTGCAGGCTTTTCGCCTTTTCCCGGTCGATGTGCACGAGGTACTGCGGTGGTTCGCGGTGTCCGCGATCGCCTGCAGCGTGTTGCGTCCCTGGTCTTCCAGCACGAACTGGAAGCCGCCGAACTGGCCCAAGCCCTGGATGGCCGGTGGATTGAACGGGATGACCATCGCTTCCGGTATCCCCATCAGCGGCCCGCGCAGCCGGTTTAGCACTGCAGCCGCCGTGTGCTCGGCGCCCACGCGTTCTCGAAATGACTTTAAGGGAACGAAAACAATCGCGCGATTGGGCGCGGAACCGGAAAAGCTGAACCCGCCGACCGAAAAAACTCCTTCAACTTCCGGTATATTCACAGCGGCGGCTTCGACTTTGCTCACTGCCCCCAGCGTGTACTCCAAGGAGGCGCCCTGCGGCGCCTGGATCAGCACGATCAGGTATCCTTCGTCGTCCTCAGGAATAAATCCCCGCGGGACTTTCTGGTACAACCAATACGTGCCGCCCAGCGCCAGGAGAAAAGCAACAAACGCGACATATCTCCATCCGCCCAGCACGCTTCGGACAGAAGCCTGATACCAATTGGTGCCCGCGGTGACCACTCGATTGAAGCCACGGAAAAAGCGCCCCTGCACGCGCTCGCGGTGATGCCCCAGGAAAATAGCGGAAAGCGCGGGCGTGAGTGTCAGCGCGTTGAATGCGGAAATGGCCACGGAAAAAGCAATGGTCAGCGCAAATTGCCGGAACAGGATGCCGGTGGTTCCAGGGAAAAGCGCGACCGGCACGAACACCGCCACCAGCACTAATGAGGTCGCCACCACCGCTCCCGCCACTTCCTTCATAGCCACGGAAGCGGCGTTATGCGGTTCGGTGATGCCCTCCACGATGTGCCGTTCAACGTTTTCAATCACCACAATCGCGTCGTCCACCACCAATCCAGTAGCCAGCGTGATGCCGAACAGCGTCAACGTATTAATCGAAAATCCGAAGGCCTTGATGAATATAAAAGTTCCGACCAGCGACACGGGTATCGTAATCGCCGGAATAAACGTGCTGCGCCAGTCTTGCAAAAACAAAAAGATGACCGCAATCACCAGCGCGATGGCCTGCAGCAGCGTGATCAGCACGTCGCGGATGGACTCGCTCACCACATTGGTGGTGTCGAAAGCAACCGCGTACTTCAGCCCCGGCGGAAAATTCTTTGAGAGTCGCAGAAATTCCGCTTTCGCCGCCTTGTCCACGTCCAGCGCGTTCGCCCCGGGCAGTTGCGTGACGCCCATTCCCACCGCTTCGTGTCCGTTGTAGCGCAGCCGCGAACTGTAATCCTCCGCGCCAAGCTCCGCGCGGCCCACATCTTTCACGCGCACCAGCGTTCCGTCCGCGCCGGTTTTCAGAATAATGTTGTCGAATTCCGACGCCTCGCTCAGCCGTCCGATCGCGCGCACGCTGATTTGAAAAGTCTGCCCACTGGGCGTGGGCGGCTGGCCTATCTGACCGGCCGCTACCTGCACGTTCTGTTCTTGCAGCGCCGCAAGGATGTTCGTGGCCGTCAGTCCGCGCTGCGCCATTTTCGAGGGATCGAGCCACAGCCGCATGGCGTACTTGCGTTCGCCGAAGATGATGGCATCCGCGACGCCGGGCACGCGCTTGATGGCGTCGCGAACATACACGTCCATGTAATTGCTGAGGAACAGGCTGTCGTACTGGCCGCCTTCGGTGTATACCCCGGCGCCAAACACAAACCCGCTCGCCTGCTTGTTGACAAAAATTCCCGTGTTCTTGACTTCGCTCGGCAAACGCCCGAGCGCCTGGTTGACGCGGTTCTGCACATCGACCGAAGCAAGATCGACATCGCGGGAAATATCGAATGTGATGGTGATGGCGCTGGAGCCGTCGTTTCCGCTCGTCGACGTCATGTACTTCATTCCCGGAACGCCGTTGATGGCCTGCTCGAGCGGTATGGTGACCGCGGACTCCACTGTTTGCGCGTTGGCGCCGATGTAAAAACTGCTGACGAACACTTGCGGAGGCGCCAGGTTAGGGAATTGCGCGATGGGCAGCGTGGGAATGGAAATCGCGCCGCCCAAAATAATCAGCAACGCGCAAACCGTGGCAAACACCGGCCGCCGTATAAAAAAATCAACCACCGCCACCCACCTTCCGTTGGCACGCCAGATCTAAGCGCGCTGTCATCCTGAGGTTCCGGCGCTCTTTGCCGGAGCCGAAGGACCTCAACCGCTCGCCACCACAAAGCAATTGTGTGCGCAACACCTTCCGGCGCACGGGCCGTTACTTCGCGCCCTGCACCTGCTCCATCACCGGCGCGCCATCCTGCAAAAATTGCAATCCCGAAGTAATAATGTGGTCACCCGGCTTGATGCCGTCGAGCACCACATAATCGTTGCCCATCGTATCCCCAACTTTCAGCAACTTCTGCCGCGCCGCGGTGCTCTTTCCGTCGTTCACCGCCAAAAACGCAAAAAATTGTCCGCTGATGCGCGTCACCGCAAGAATCGGAATCACCGTTCCTTCATGCGTGGACCATACCACCTGCGCGCGCACCTGCTGCGCAACGCGCAGCCCCCGGGGATTTTCCAACATCGCCTTCGCCAGCACCGTTTGGGTTTCCGAGTCTACTTGCGACGAGAGGAAAGTGATCCGCGTGTCCGCTACCTTGATCCCCGCTTCGTCCACCAAATGAACGGGCAAGCCCAGCTTCAGATTTCGCGCGCGATCCGCGGGGACATAGATGTACGCCTCCAACGGGCCCTGCTCATCCACCGTAGTCAGCAGCGTGGTTACCGCGACGCGTTCTCCCTCGCGCACCGGGATATCGCCCACAATTCCCTCCATCGGCGCGGCCACGCGGTAGTAGTGCAGCTCCGCCTGCTGCTGGTTGACCTGTTCCGACAAAGCTTTGAGTTGCGCAATGGCCGCGTCGTAATTCGTCTGCGCGTTGTCCACCTCCGCCTTCGGCACCACGCCCGCCGCATACAGTTTTCGCTCGCGATCCAGTTGAATCTGCGCATAACGCAAGTTCGCTTCTTGCGCTGCCCGCCCCGCTTCCTGGCTGCTCACCGCCGCTTGCTGCTTCAGCGGATCGATTTGCACCAGCGGCGTTCCCGCTGTCACGTGGTCGCCTGACTTCACAAAAATTTTCGTAATGTACCCTTCCACGTGCGGATTAATCGTCGCCGAGTGCCGCGACTTCAGGACCGAGAGATACTCGGTCGTTTCGGGAATGCTCTGCTCTTGTGCGACCTTCACTTGCACCGGCATGGCCTGTGGCGCGCCACCTGCCGCCGGGTCGCCGGCCGAAGTCTTGCCGCACCCCGCTGCGAGCGCAAAGGTGCCGATCAGCACCAACGAGCCCACTCTCCGTCTAACTTGCGTATTTTGAATAACCTGGAAACCAAGCATGGTTGAGACCCACTCCGTGTCCCCGCAGTTTACAATACGCTGGCGCAGACGCAAAATTGCAGGACACCGACTACTGATTAGACGTCGGGAAGGGAATTGCGTTACTTCCGTTGGGGGCGCGACGCGGTGTAGGCAGCGTGAATTCTTCAACGTGACAATTTCCTAGTCGAAGACCTGTAGCTCAGGGCCGCCTTTTGGCCCTGAGGGTTTAGATCAAGACGAGCCGAAGCCGCAACCTGCACATCTGCCGGCTGAGGGGTAGGGGCGCAGCCCGCCCGACTCAGCTTCTCAATACAAATCGCGTGTATCGATCTTGTGTCCGGTAAGCCCCAGTTGCAGCACTTCCATCTGCTCCGGGCGGTCAAACACTTTGCCGGGAAGCAATCTCTTGATGAAGATGCGGAAGCCGCCAAACGCCACGCCAAAAGCCACCGCCATGACCATAAAAACGCCGGTTCCGACAAAAATCCGGTACAGCACCACCGCCCACGGCGGATCGGTGGCCGTTGCACTCGGCTCGTTCCAGGTCACCTGCGTCTCGTAATTTACCGCGCTCCGCAATTTCTCGGCGTACGCGGCCGAACTAGGGCCAAGGACGACCGACAGTAATGACCCCTTGCGCTCGATCTTGGCCTCATACCCTTTCACCACTTCCCGAAGGGCATCGTCCAGATGCCGCAGGTGCAGTTCCGCAAGCTGCGGAGTGGGATAGTCGATGAGCAACATCAGGGCACCGTCGTGGCCGCTTCGGTACTCGGCCAACATCACCTCGGCTCCGGAGCCAAAGCCAATCCGATTCACGATCGCCAGATATTTCTCGCGCTCAGTATCCGGCGTGCTCCGCGACCGAAACACCTTGCTCGTTAATGGCTCCAGGGCACTTCTCAGACCAACGGGGCCCAAGGAGTAACGCTGCGTTGCATTCACCAAATCTTCCTTCGGGAGATACTCGCGAATCGGCGGCAGAGGGGTTTTGTTGGACCGCGTCGCAATGATCGACGCCAGCTCCTGCAAGTCCTTGGTGGAGATATTGCGCGGTTGCCGCACCTCGAAGACTGTGTCGCCCACTAGAGCGATAAGTCCCCAGTCATCTACCGCCGTAAATCTACCTACCGTGGACGGCTGCATGGCGGGCCGCAGCAGGGAAGTGTAGACCTCATACGCGCCGCTGGGGTCGCGGTACTTGCCCGCCCAGATAGTTGTGCTCAGCTTGCCGGAAGTGAACTGGCATTGCCGAAATTCGCGTTCCCCCGCTTCCTGCGAGAGGGCAGGTTTCTGCAGATCCACATCGCAGCCGGTGACATGCCAGTTGCCAAAGGTGTCGGGCAGGACCTGCTGCTGTGTGGGTTTGCTTTGTTGGGCGGAGGTGTTCGCGGCGCTCAGGAGAGCGCATAGGCAGGCAAGAAGGAATTGAAAGCGCATCCCTACCATTTTCTTTGACACCACTAGATTAACGTTGGTTCCGCGATTGTTCAACTGAGGCGCTTACAGGAACGGGTTTTCCGGGGACGTTCATGGTCATGCTGTTGAGGCTTTGTAGGTAGTTGGCCATACCTTGATACAAACCTTCGGCAACGCGCTGGCGGTGCTCCGGGTTTTTTAAGAGCCGTTCGTCGGCCGGATTGCTGAGGAACGAAATCTCCGTGAGGATCGACGGCATGTCCGCGCCCACCAGCACCACGAACGGCGCCTTTCGCACGCCCCGGTCTTTCACGGTTTTGTTCAGCTTCTGGATGCGCTTGGCGAGCGATTCCTGAATGTCCGCGGCAAATTCCCGCGACTCGTCGATCTTTTCGCTGCGCGCGATCTTCTTCACGATGTCTTCCAGGTCGTGGACGCTTTCTTGCGCTGTGGCGTTTTCGCGCGCCGCTACTTCCATGGCGTCTGGAGAACCCCTCAGGTTCAAATAGTAGGTTTCGATCCCGCGGGCCGCGTGGTCATGGCTGGAATTCGCGTGAATCGAAATGAACAAGTCCGCTTTCGATTCGTTTGCCACGCGCGTGCGTTCTTCGAGGGGAATAAACGTGTCGTCCGAACGCGTGTACACCACTTCCGCGCCCGGCAAACGCTGTTGGATAATTTTGCCGAGGCGCAGCGCCACATCGAGGCACAAATCCTTTTCCATCAAGCCCGTTGGACCAATCGTTCCGGTGTCATGTCCGCCGTGCCCGGGATCGATCACGATGCGGCTAATCTTGAGCCCTAGTGTTCGGGTCAGCGTGGACTGGCCATCGCGCGTGGGCAGCGCCGCGTTCGCTGGCTGAATCAAATCCGGCCTGTCCGCCGCGGCGGGCTTGCCACCGACAGATTTCGCGTTCTTCGACCGCGACTTCCCTCCACCTCCATTCGGCACCAAGCTCGAATTGCTAGGCGCCGGTGCTGCAATGCCGCCTGGAACGGTAGGGCCAGCTTGTCCTGAGCCGCGAAGGGCATCTTGCTGGCGCGCTTGAGCACTCGGGCCGGCCACCGCCACTGATCCGCTCGCGGCTGGAGGTCCAAACGGCTCGACCCGCGTGGCTGCTGTCGAAACCGCTTGCACGCCCGGCTGCTCGAGGGGCTCTTGCGTCGCGTTGCGCTTTGCTCTTGCCGCACGCACAGCCGCGGCGCGCGTATCAGGATACAAATCAATCACCAGTTGCGGCGGATTGGTCAGCAGGGAAGCGATGTAATCCTTCACGCCGTTGACGTTCAACACCACGCGCACAACACCGGCCTGGTTTTGCGCCACGCGCACCGCGGACAGCAAATCGCCTTCCACGTGAATATTTTGCCGTGCCAGCTCCGGGGTGAGCCGCGCCGAGTGCAGATCAAAGAAAATGCGGTCTGGATTGCGAATACGCGCCGAAGCGTACTGCACCAGATCCTCGAGGTCGATGGTCACGCGCGTGGAATCCGCGGAAGCGCTGGTGCCGATGCGCCGCAAGCGCGGCACCTTGCCGGAATTCTCGGCCATGTAGACGGGCACTGCATCGGCCGGAACCCTTCGCGCCGATTCCGCCTCCTCCGCGATTTTTTCCGACTCGCCGGCAGCGGCTTGAGTCTTCGCGCTCGGCGAGCTCTCGTCGTTACGGAGCAGTGCAAGCTCCGCCATCGATTCCTGCACTTCTCGTTTGCGCGAAGAGCGCGGATACTTCTTCAAGAATTCCTCAAATGTTTTCGACGCTTCCGCCGCGTCGCCAAGCTGATCTTTCTGCAGCCGCGCCAAGCGCAGCATGGCGTCCTGCCCGTAATGGCTGGTGGGATATTCGTGCAGCAGGAATTTGTAGGAATCCGCGGCAAGCTGATAGTAGCTGCGTCCGAATTTATCGCCCATCTCGGAGTACAGCTCCGCCACGGCCAGCAGCGCGTCGGGCACTTCCGCGGCGTGCGGCGTAATCAGGTACACGCGGCGGTAACTGGAAACCACTTGCTTGTATTCGGAAAGCTTGCGTTTTTCAGCCGGCTTGCTGTTCAACCCGGCGCGCAAATCTTCGGCGTGGGCAAATTGCGTCGCGGCGGCCTGGCGGCGGTTGGATTTGTCGTGGGTTTCGGAGCCTTCGCGGGCAAGGGAAGTGTGGGAACAAGAAAAGGCGAGACCAAGCGCAAGGAAAACCGGCGAAACGCGGGCGAACATCTTGTGCAAAAAATTTTGACCTGCCAACATCCCCGCCTTACGCGCCCCGCTGTTTTGGAGCGCTCCCTCAGCCCTTGGCCCCTCAGCACTTATCGATTGACCCGCAGGCGAAAACTCAACTGTTCGTGAAGCCTTAATCGTTCGTGAAAATAATTCGGCCGCTGGGATCGGCGTCTTTGCGGATTGCGCGCGGATTGCTCCACAGCCCTTCCGTACGCCCCGAACCTGGCCGGAAATAAGCATTCTGCACTTTCTGGACGTACTCGCGAGTTTCGCGAAACGCCGGGACGCCGTGCGCGCGATCCACCGCGCCTTCTCCAGCATTGTACGCCGCCAGCGCCAAATCCAGGTTGCCATTGTATCGTTCTAGCAACGTCTTCAGATATCGAACCCCGGCGTCGACGTTCTGTTGCGGGCTGAATGCGTCATTTACGCCAAAACGCACCGCCGTGGTCGGAATCAACTGCATCAGGCCCAGCGCGCCCTTGCGCGACTTCGCCGTGGCATTCCATCCCGATTCCGTCTCGATCACCGCGCGGACCAGCGCGGGATCCATGTGGTGGCGTTCCGCGGCTTCGCGCACGAGCTTTTCGGCGCCGTCGCGGTCGACGCTCATGGCTGGGCGGCTGTTCCCTGTAAAGGAAGATTCGGCAGGCAAGTAGATGGTTGCGCGGGGCTTTACGCCGGAAGAGTTCAGTTTGCTGCGGGCGGCCGGCTCGGAGTTGATGAAGAACTGGCGGCCGCTGCTATCGTCCAGAACCTTGGCGATTTGAGCGTTTGCGGGCTGCAGGCAGAAAACTAGTGTTGCCAAACACATGCATGCCTGCCAAGGCAATCGGGCCGGGATTGTTAGGTGTCTCATATTGTTGTGGCCGATTTTGAATCGGCCAGTTTTACCGGGCTTTCGCCCGACGTCTCAGGTTTTTCAACAGCGCCTTGCGAGCCGACTATTTTCCGTCTATGTCTCGCTTCGGACACATTCCTCCGAACTGGCGGGATTATAACAATGGCTCGAGAAGGGAAGGAATAGACCGCAAGGCACTTTTTAGGGCCGATGTGTCTTTTCCGCCAGCCTCCGCCAAATCGGGTCTTCCGCCCCCGGAACCGCCCACTTGTTTAGCCAGCGCCTGTATCAGCTTGCCGGCATGGACTTTAGAAGTCAGATCCTTCGTAACCCCTGCAATTAGAGCAACTTTGCCGTTATCTGGCATACCCAAAGCGACCACCCCCGAGCCCAGCTTTTGGCGGAGGGAATCGACTAGTTGGCGGAGGCCTTCCCGGTCGACATTGGCCACCTCCGCGGCGATGACCTTGACCCCCTTGACCATTTGAACTTGGGCGGTTAGGTCATCCAATTGCCCTAGCGCGCCTTTGCGCTTTTGAGCTTCCAGCTCCTTTTCGAGGTGCTTGGCGGTTTCCGACAGCTTTTCCACAGTGGCCAGGACGGCGTCTTCGCCGACGTTGAGCTTGCTGGCGATCTGACTGAGGAGCTGAGCACGCTGTTGGTAGTGTTCCAGAGCGCCGA
>WNFE01003997.1_pt1 | contig 12447 bp, 6 predicted proteins | sample 5400451 | NCBI WGS metagenome assembly WNFE01 (sample SAMN13153344, study PRJNA577476) | soil metagenome | isolation source: 200 cm saprolite under Douglas fir tree site 2 hole 2 | place: USA:California | collected 2015-04-18
CGCAGATGGCGGCACTCGGCCACGAAATCCGACGTGTCATATCCCCGAAATGTTCGCACTCCTTGCGGGCGGACGGCGGGCAGGTTCTATTCCGGAACTCAAAGGATTGATATAGTGTTTCGCGAACGCCTGCGTGATCTGGTCATCGTGCGTTGGTCGACCGCTTACTTTCAGCTTACGAATTAGTTGCGGCTGGTCAAGTGTAAGTGTCAGAGGAAACACATGGTTGACAGATTGAATCCGCAGCCGGCGTGACTTCGCCACTTCACCAGCAAATTCTCAGGCAGCGCAACACCTGATTTCGCCAATTATCCCCATCCAGCCGTTCGTGAAACCAGCTTGCGCTCAAGTCGCAAACTTGTCCTCAAGCGCACCGTCGGATTGGAATTCACGAGGCAGAGCCCGCAGCCCTTGGTGCTGGGGGCGACACTGCTTCGCATCACCTAATTCGTTGCTAGAATACCGGTTTTCTGGTAGCATCCGCCCTGATTGGGGACGACTCTCGGGAGGCTCGACGAGCAGATCCTTGTGCCCCCTGGCGACTGCGGCATGATGCGGCGACCAGATTCCCATGGCCACTTGCAGTGTCGCAGCGTTTGCCTGACCGGGGCAGTCCGATGAGGAGAGGGATCGCAAACATGGCGTCCAAAATGCGTTTGGTTCGTGTTTTGCTTCTGGCTGTTACTTCCACGTGGTCCTTCTGCCTTCTCAGAGCGCAAGAGTTGGCGCCACGGCTGGACGATCCCGCAATCGAGCAGCGGGTCAGCGCTTTGCTCGGCCAGATGACCCTGGAAGAGAAGATCGGCCAGCTTGTGCGTTCTTCGGCGGGCGGTGCCAACGACCTAGGGAAGTCAGGTCGCGACTTTCGCGAGCAGATTGTCAGAGGCCAGTTGGCCTCGCTCGAGAACTTGACGGGGGCGGCGCAGACGAACGCATTGCAGAAGCTTGCTGTCGAGCAATCCCGTTTGCACATTCCAGTGCTGTTCGGGTTGGACGTAATCCACGGATACCGGACCGTTTTCCCTGTGCCGCTGGCCATGGCCTCGACGTGGGATCCCTCGCTGGTGGAACGGGCGTCACGTATCGCCGCCAAGGAGGCAACCAGCGAGGGCATTCGCTCGACCTATTCGCCCATGGTCGATATTGCGCGTGATGCCCGCTGGGGACGCATCGTGGAAGGAGCGGGAGAAGACCCATATCTGGGCTCCGCGATGGCGGTAGCCTACGTCCGCGGATATCAAGGCGCTCGCCTGGACGATTCGCAATCCATGCTGGCTTGCATGAAGCATTTTGTTGGCTATGGAGCCGCCGAAGGGGGTCGAGACTACAACTCGGTGGACATGTCCGAACGCATGTTGCGGCAGATATATCTGCCACCTTTCCACGCCGCCGTGAAGGCTGGCGTCGGATCGGTCATGAGCGCCTTTAACAGCCTCAACGGTGTACCCGCCACTTCCGACTGGTTTACCTTGACGCACATTCTTCGCCAAGAGTGGGGATTTCAGGGAGTGGTGATCAGCGACTACGGGTCAGTGAGGGAGACGATTGCCCACGGCATCGCCGTGGACGGCCCAATGGCAGCAAATTCGCGCTCGGATTATTCGATCATCCTTATACACCTGAGCCGGCAAGCAGCGACAAGCCGCAACTCGAACCCGCCGACGTGGAGTTTGCCCGCACCGTTGCGGAACGTTCCTTCGTGCTCCTGAAGAACGACAACGCTGGAGGGAAAGCTCTGCTCCCATTTGGCCCGGAGGTCCGGACCATTGCCCTGATCGGCCCTCTAGCCGATAGTGCCTCCGATATGCTGGGCCCGTGGCACGCCAGGGGCGATGCCGCAGACGTAGTAACGTTGCGCACGGCATTAGTGTCGCGTATGCAGCAGTCAGGGGAGCAAGTACTGTTCGCTAAAGGCACCGAGATTCTAACCGCCGCAGATAACGGCTTTGCCGCAGCGGTTACCGCGGCCAAACAAGCGGATGTGGTCCTGATGGCGCTGGGAGAGGACGCCTGGTGGATGAGTGCCGAGGCTGCTTCCCGAGCCCATCTCGGTTTTCCCGGAAATCAGCAGCAGCTCTTGCAGGCAATAACGGCGACGGGAAAACCGATCGTGTTGATCGTTTTCAGCGGCCGGCCACTGACCCTCGATTGGGCCGCGGGTCACGTACCCGCGATTTTGCAGGCTTGGTTCCCGGGAATACAAGCGGGGCCGGCGCTGGTGCGAACCCTTTTCGGCGATGTGAGTCCCAGCGGGAAGCTCACTGTTACCATGCCCCACAGCGTGGGCCAGGAACCGCTCTACTATGACGGGCTGAACACCGGCCGTCCTGCGGACGGCGTCGATCTCAGTCGTCCACCCAGCAACCCCGACGAAAAATACCACTCGCGCTATGTGGACGAACCGAATGCGGCGCTTTTTCCGTTTGGTTACGGCCTCAGTTATACCAAGTTCAGTTACTCTCCTTTGGAGCTGAGCACGTCCCAGTTGAGTGCTAGCGGGCTCAACCAGAAGACGGCGCAGGCGCTGCATGTGTCCACCACGGTGAGAAATACTGGATCGCGCGCCGGCGATGAGATTGTAGAACTTTACCTCCGCCTTCGCGGAACCAGCGTCGCTCTTCCGGTGAGACAACTGGAAGGATTTCGAAGGGTTGCTCTCGCGCCTGGGGAATCAAAGCGGGTCGAATTCACCGTGGGACGCGATGAACTTGCCTTCTGGAACATTGATATGCAGGACTTGGTTGAGCCGGCTATTGCCACCGTATGGATCGGTACCAGCTCCGCGGAGGGCGAGAGTGCAGATTTCGTCATTGCGAAGTAGCCGGCCCCTGACAACTCGACAGTTGTGCAACTGGATGCAAAATGGGAGAACCCTGAAAGTGCACAAATACTTACTCCGAAGGCTCCGCCCGGCTGCCGGTCTCGCGACTCTCGTTATTATCCTGTGGCCCGCTTACGCGCAGCGAGGCTCGGAACCGAACACCCCCCGGCGCCCTGGATGAATAGCAGCCTTTCTCCGGACGAGAGGGCGGCGCTAGTTGCGAAGGAGATGACGCTCGATGAAAAAGTTTCGCTGTTGCATTGGGACCGGCATGGCCACTCTTGGCCCCGTCAGCCTGCTGGCTGAAAAATCCAATGGCGGCGCCGGATATGTCGTGGGTATACCCCGGTTGGGGATTCCCGCCATCCAGATGTCCGACGCTGCCTACGGTGTGAGAAGTAGCGGGGAGAATGGCCGTTATTCCACGGCCCTGCCAGACGATCTCGCCGCTGCGGCAAGTTGGGACCTGGATGCGGCGTATGAATATGGTGCGCTGATTGCCCGCGAATTACGGGCCCAGGGCTACAACATGTCTTTGGGCGGGGGCGTGAATCTGGCACGTGAGCCTCGCAATGGACGCACCTTCGAATATATGGGCGAAGATCCCGTCCTGGCGGGGAAGATGGTCAGCCAGGTTATGAGGGGAGAGCAGGCGCAACACGTTATTGGCGACATAAAGCACTATGCGCTAAACGATCAGGAGAGTGGGCGCAACGCAGTCAACGTCAACATTGACAGGCGGTCGATGAGAGAAAGTGACTTGCTGGCCTTCGAGATTGGCTTGCGCGAGTCCAACATTGCGGCGGTGATGTGTTCCTACAATCGGGTGAATGGTGACTTTGCTTGTGAACACAAGTATCTGTTGACCGATGTATTGAAGAAAGACTGGAATTTCAAGGGCTTTGTTTTGTCGGACTGGCAGGGAACGCACAGTGTGGCGAAAGCGTCGTCGGCCGGATTAGATCACGAGGAGCCGGGGGAAATCTTTTATGGGGACGCCATGAAGAAGGCGGTTGAGTCCGGTACTGTACCCTTGGCGGAAGTGGATGATCATGTTCACCGGATCCTGCGGTCCATGTTTGTGACCGGCGTGATCGATGATCCTCCACGGAAGAGCGTTGTCGATGTCGTGCGCGGTTTTGAGGTAGCGCAGAAGCTCGCAGAGCAAAGCATTGTACTACTGAAGAATGGCGGAGCCCAGCTTCCTCTCGATGCGTCCAAGCTTCGAACCATCGCGGTGATCGGCGCCCACTCTGACGTTGGAATGCTCTCGGGCGGCGGTTCGGCGCAGGTAGATCCGCCGGGAGGAAATGCCATCATGCCACCCGACGAAGGGCGAACCACCTGGCAAGCTCACATTTGGTTTCCGACGTCACCGCTGAAAGCCATACGAGCCAGGGTTCCCGCTGCCAAAGTTGAATACGATCCGGGAACGGATGTCTCCTCGGCAGCAGCCCTGGCGAAAACCGCGGATGTAGCCATTGTCTTCGCAGAACAGTGGGAGAGTGAGGGGATGGACCTTGAGAGCCTGTCACTCCCGGACCGTCAGGATGATTTGATCGCGAAGGTTGCGGACGCAAATCCACATACGATTGTGGTGCTCGAGAATGGAAGTCCGGTAACCATGCCATGGGTTGGCCAGGTGGCCGGCATTCTGGAAGCTTGGTATCCAGGCACCCGGGGAGCAGATGCGGTTGCCAGCGTTCTTTTTGGCGACGTAAATCCCAGCGCAAAGCTTCCAATCACTTTTCCCAAGAGCGATGCAGACTTGCCGCATCCCACCCTGGTGAAACCGCCGAAGGAGTCGACCACCGAGGACGGAGATACTGAAGCTTGGAAGAAGATCGCAAAGGGCCTGCCCGCCTTTCAGGTTACTTATGACGAAGGACTCAAGGTTGGCTACAAGTGGTATGACGCGGAACGAAAAGATGTGCTGTTCCCCTTCGGTTATGGGCTTTCCTACACGACCTACAGCTATTCCAGTCTCAAGCTGACTTCCGGGAAGAGTGTTCGGTTGAGTTTCTGTCTGGCGAATACCGGCACCCGGGCTGGCGCGGAGATTGCAGAGGTATACGCGGTCTTGCCCGCCAGTGCAGCAGAACCACCGAAGCGTTTGGTGGGGTGGACGAAAGTCAAACTCGATCCGGGCGAGAGTAAGGACGTTACAATCGAGATTGATCCGTGGTATCTCTCCATCTTCAACGTCGACCGTGATGCCTGGCAATTTCTACCCGGACAATACACGTTCCTGGTAGGAGGCTCCTCGCGCAGTCTGCCGTTGAAGGCGTCGGTCGATCTGAAATAAGGAACCGTTGCCGCCGAATGAGTGCAGAATCATGTTTTGGCCGATTATTGGGGGCTTCCGAGACCAACCTGTTTTGTTCAGGCTCCAGGATATTCCGATGCCCCACATCCCGCTTGACAAAGTATCGGCGGGAGAACAGGAGGCGACGCAGCTCCGCAAGGATATTCAAGAAGAGGAGAAAAAGCTGGAGCAATTAAACAAATGGACTGACGACTGGGAACGCGCGGAACGGCTGCGGAGATTCATTTCCTTGGTGCGCTCATGGGAATCCTCCCGTGCCTGTACTCCCCGCCACTTACCTCCAAACCATGGTGGTCACCGAATTCACCTGCAATGGAACCGGGGCCGCCATATTCGCGAGCCGCAGTTCGATCGTCCTTGCGGGTCCCGGGTTGGTCACGACCAGCACCTGTTGGCCGTCTGGATTTTCCAGGGCAACGTGCTGCAGGTCAACGGCCGCGCTCCGGGATTCAAAGCGGCGAGCCCCGCGACGGATCACACGGGAGTAGTGAGCAAAAGCCCAGTATTGTCCGCTGCGGGTGATCTCCTTAGTCTGCGAGTTGATCGTCACCACACCGCCGCAGGGAAAGGGTCCAATGTTCGGCCGGCCCTGTTCATCGAGAGCCAGGTTCCATGCCGTGATGGAGCGGCACCAGTTGCTCAGTACCCCGCTGAAAGTTCCGGCCCACTTGCACCAATCCGTCAGATAACCGGGATCTGTGTAGTCCGGGCCGCCTTCGGTCCAATGCATCTCTGCTTCCGGATAGGCGTCATGGACCTTGCTCATCATGTCGGGAGTGCCATAGTAGCCGTGCCAGGCAACCGCATTGGCGTATTTCCGAAGCTTGTCGTCCTCCAGTGTGCACATGGCGCGTCCCCACAAATTGTAGTTATGGTCCAACAGCCAGATCTTAATCGGCATCCCTTGCCTTTCCAAAAGCGGGCCCAGATGGTCGCGCACAAATTCAATTTCGTACTCTTGCGGCCAGATGCAAGCGGGCATTCTGCCATCCTGATCGGTATCAACCTCGTTCTGGGAGGTTAGCGCTTGCACCGGCACGCCTTCGGCTGCATACCCCTGCAGAAACTTTAAGTAGTATTGCGCGTAAACCGGCAAGTAGAGCTTGCGCATTGCGCCACCCCGCATCGTGCCATTGAACTTCATCCAGCCGGGCGGGCTCCAGGGAGATGAAAAAAGAAAGATGTCGGGATTCACCTGTCGCGCCTGGCGCAGCACAGGAAGAATATATTCGCGGTCGTGCTCGATTGAAAAACGCTTCAGCTCCGGATCGGGCTCGCCCTCATCGAAGCTGTACAGCTTCGATGAGTAGTCGCTCGATCCGACGCAGATGCGGCCAACGCTCAGCCCCATCTCCGACGGATGGAATAGCTCATGGAACAGTTGCTCTCGCGCCGAAGGCGAGAGTTGATTGAACGTGTAACAGGCAGCGTCGGTAAAGGCGCCGCCAAATCCCAAAATCTGCTGAAACTTCATGCTGGGGTTCAGCCGGAGCTGATCGGTCCCGGGCGTCCCCAATGCCGGATGCCAAGTAGTGCGGGGAGCGGCGGCAAAACGTTCTTCGCCAGACGTGACCCAAATGGAAATCTCCGAGCTGCCATTCGACGTCTCGTTTCCAGGCTCGGTCATTGCGGAGGCTGGCCGAAACGCGTCAGGAGCGACCGCTGCCACTAACCCCAGAGCTGAAATTCCGAGAAAACTCCTTCGCGACGTTTGGTTTGTCATAAGCGTCTCCTGTAACTACCTCGCACGACATAGGTTGCAGAAATAAGATCACTAACCGGAAACTCAGGTAGTCTTGATAACATCAATTCTTCGAAAGCGTCGGCCTGGGGTGTTTGGTCGAAGGCGGAACCTCTCGAAGGGAATTACTAAACCCTTCGATTTTACTACTCGTGCTCTGCCCCCCGGCGCCCGCCCCGCTAGCCTCGCACGCCCCCGGCCCCCCAGCGTGCGGGCCCTTGCAGTGCGTGATTTCGGAGCCACAAAATATGGGAGGGGGGTGCACTTTTGAAACGCTCTACCTTTTATCCCCTCAACCGCATCACGGCTTGTCCGCTTCGAGGCTTTCGCGACGCTTCAAGCGGTTGGTCTCGATGAGTTTTTGATATTCGGCGAGCGCTTGCTGGGCGTCCACGATCCGGCCGACGCGGCGATAGGCCTGGCTCAACTGAAAATACGTGGCGTCACGATCGGGGACGAGTTTTTTTGCGGCTTCGAGATTTTCAATGGCGCCAGCGGCATCACCTTGCTGGAGGAGCGCGCGGCCCAGTTCTAACCGCGCCATTTCATAGTCTGGCTTGGCCTGGACAACCTTGCGCAAGATGGCCACGGCCGCTTCGACTTGGCCCTGCAATAGAAGCGTGTAGCCGAGATGATAGTTGCCGGCGGGGTCGTCGGGACGAATTTCGAGCTCGGCGCGGAATTCGGCGGCGGCGGATTCGAAATCGCTCTGACGAAGGTGAACGAGGCCCATGAAATAGTGGGCTTCGGGAAGATGGGAATCGATTTGCAAGGCGGCCCGGAATTCGGTGAGCGCGTTCGCATCGTCCTTTTGCTGGGCGTAGGCCTGGCCGAGAAAAAAATGGACGGCGGGATTATGGGCGTTTTGCTTAAGCAAGACGCGGAAGATTTGCGCGGCCTGCTCGGACTGCCGCGTTCGAACGAGGGCGGTGCCCCAGGCAAGGAGCAGGCCCGGATCGTCCGGCGGCGCCTTGAGAAAGGGCTGGAGGACTTCGCCGGTCTTCGCAAAATTGTCGGTCAGAAAATAGCTCAGGCCGAGAAGCTGGCGGACAAAGTTGTCGTCCGGGGAAGCAGTGAGTTGGCGCTCGAGCGGCGGGATGGCTTCGGAATAGAGTTCGGCGCGATAGGCAGCGAGACCCCAGTTGCGGTCGATGCCGGGGAGTGCAGGCTTCCAGGCGGAGGCTTGTTTGAAAAATTCCGCGGCTTCCGCGAAATTCGAAGCTTTGGCGCGCATGACGCCGAGGTCGTTGTAAGAGCTGGCGAGAATTTCCGAAGCGAAGGAGCGGTACTCTTTCGCGGCTTTGGATTCCGCGGCTTGTCGAGGAGCGGGCGGGCGCTGGGCGGCGGGATTTTCTTGGACGCCGCCCTGCACCATCGCTTCGGTGGATTTCTGCTGGTCGCTGGCGCCGGATTCGAGAAGACCGGCGATGCGGTCGGAAGTGTGGCTGTCGCCGTCGGAAGGGGCTGCGGGTTCGTCGAAAATGTGCTGGGCGTCGTAACGGAATTTTGCCTCGCGATAACGCTGGGAATTTGCGAGCGCTTTTTGGGCTTCGTCGAGGCGGCCCAGACGGCGCAAGTCCTGGCCTAGCAAGTAGTAGGCGCGGCTGACGTCGCGCGGGACTTCCCCGGGATCGGGGACGAGACGGATGTATTTCTCGAGGGTTTCGACGGCCTGGGGGAGACGCTTCGTTTCGCTATAGATTTCGCCAAGATAGAGATAAGGGAAGAATTCATCGGGACGGAGGCGCTTGGCGTGCAGGAGAGCGGCTTCGGCAGCGGGAATATCGCGGAGCGCGACGGCGGAGATGCCTAGGAGGAGGAGCGCGTTGTAATCCTCGGGATGGAGCTTCAGCTCGCGTTCGAATTCCATGCGGGCTTGCGGATAGGCATCCTCGCCGCGGAATTCGAGAATGGAGTAACCGAGCAAGGCGTGAGCGCGGGGATATTTCGGATCGAGCTGAACGGCCTTGCGAAATTCGGCGACGGCGGGTTCAGGAAAGTGGCTGAGAGAATACGCGCGGCCGAAAAGCACGTGCAAAGCGGCGGAGTCTCCCATGGCGTCCTGCAAGTGCTGGAACCATTGCTGGGCGTCGGAGAAGCGCTTTGCTTTCAGGTAGGCAATGCCGAGAAAGTAGGACGTTTCAAAGTCGTCGTCAATGGCGATGGCAGCCTGGAGTTCGCGAATGGAGGCGGGAAAATCGCCGCGGTAGAGATCGATGCGGCCGAGGACATTTTGGCCGCGGGCATGACGCGGATTCTCGGCGACGACGGCCTGGGCAAGCTGGCGGGCTTTCTTGACGTCGCCGGTGCGGAACCAAGCGATGGCAGCATCGACAGCGATATCCGGATCGGCGGGAGCGAATTTGAGAGCTTGATCCAATTCGCGAGTGGCTTCGTCGAAACGGGATTCGGAGATGGCAAGATTGGCGACCTGGCGGAGGCCGAGAGCGATGGTCTGGTCGTAGTGGCGTTCGGCTTCGGGGAGGTCACCGGCAGCGAGAGCGGATTTGGCGGAATCGAAATTGTGCTTGAGGAGAGTGGCGGGGTCGTCGACGGGACGAGATGATGAAGCCAGGAACGCGGAAAACACAAAGGGGAGCAGCGCTCTCGAACAACCATGCGACAACGGAAAGAATCGCAAAAACAAATTGGAGCGATAGGAGGTACGACCACCAACGAGCAGGCAAGAAGAATTCCCGTGGGCAACGGGAGAGCTGGAGTGGGGCTTAGTGAGCACCGTTCGTTGCTCCACCCGCGGGCGGCGGGAGAGGTGTGGTGGTGCGGATGCCCGAGCCCTCGACGATCGTGTATATCGCATCGGCCGCGACGTTTTCCAGGGTTTCGACCTTGCCGCTGGGCCAGCGAATTTCCACAGATTCCATTTTCCTGGCGGTGCCAAGGCCGAAGTGGAGGCGCAGATCGTTTTGCGAGAGGTAACTTCCACCGCCGCGGACTTCGCTGAATTGCTTTACGCCCGCGGAGCGAATGGTCACGCGCGCGCCGATCGCAGCGCGATTGCTTTTGGTGCCGATCAGCTTGAAGAGGACGCGGTGATAGCCGTCGGCGTTCATGTTTTTCAGGAGCGAGGGAGGCTCGTTCACGTTCAGAAGGAGGACGTCGATGTTGCCGGTGTTGAAGACGTCGCCGAAGGCGGCGCCGCGGCGCGAATGCAGAGGCAGCGCGGCGAGACCGGATTCCTTGGAGACTTCGTCGAAGGTGCCATCGCGATTGTTGCGATGGAGGAGGAGCGGCTCGCGATAGCGAGGGCCCGTGTCCAGAGTGTCGATCTGCGGATAGACGTGGCCGTTAGCGACGAGAATGTCGAGCCAGGTGTCATTGTCCATGTCGAAGAAAGCGGTGCCCCAGCCGACGTAAGGATAGCTGGGCTGGCCGACGCCGGAAGTCCAACTGACATCGTCAAAACGCTGCTGGCCCATGTTGCGATAGAGTGAGTTGGGCTGTTCCTCAAAGTGCGTGACGAAGAAGCTGAGGCGGCCGCTGTGGTCGTAATCGCCCCAATCGACACCCATGTTGCCGAGCTCCATGCCTTCGCCGCTGAGCGCCACGCCGGTAAGCATGCCCATGTCGGTGAACGTGCCGTTGTGATTGTTGTGGTAGAGATAACTGGGAACTGAATCGTTGGCGACGAGCAGATCGGGCCAGCCATCGTCGTCGTAATCCACCCACATGACGCCGAGCCCATAGTAGCCGATTTCATCGTGGACGCCGGCTTTAACGGAAATTTCCTCGAAGGTGCCGTCGCCACGATTGTGATAGAGAAAATCGCTTTCGCCTTCGAGGCCCCAGGGGCCGCATTGCACCAGAATGCCTTTGAAGCGGCAGAATTTGTTGCTGCCGAATTGAGGAAGATTGTTCATGTCGAGATGGGAGTAGCGGGAGACGAATAGATCGACAAAGCCGTCGCGGTCATAGTCGCCCCAGGCGGCGCCGGTCATGAAGCCGCTGCCGCCGACACCGGCTTTCTCGGTGACGTCTTCGAATTTGCAACTGCCCAAGCCGTGATAGAGCGCGCTGCCGCCAAAGCCGGTAACGAAAAGATCGAGCTTGCCGTCATTGTCGTAATCGGCGACGGCTACGCCCATGCCCCATCCGCGGCGCGTGAGGCCAGCCTCCTTGGTGATGTCTTTGAAGGTGCCGTCGGGCTCCTGATGATAGAGGGTGACCAGAGGGTCGCCGCCGGCGCGGTAGCGCTCGACGGTGGAACCGTTCACGAGGACGACGTCGAGGCGACTGTCATCGTCGCAATCGAAGAGGCCGACTCCGCCGCTGGTGGAGTCGATGACGTAGCGGGCTTCGGGAGCGGCGATGTGGGAAGCGGTGAGGCCGACTTCCTTGGCGATGTCTTTGAAGCTGGGGATGGGCGGAAGGCCGCTGCGGTCTTTTTTGGCGGCTGTGGGTAGCTTTGGGAGCGGGACGCGGGTGCTGCCAGCTTGCTGGCTAGGGGCCTGGGAGCGCGAGGTAGAAGCGATGGCAAGAATGAGGATAAGAGCTGAAAGGATGAAGAAAAAACCGCGCGGAGGAGTCCGGAACATATCTTGAGTGTATCCCAATGAGATTTGATGTCTAAGCGAGGGGCGCACAGCCAGAGCTATTCGAAAAGGGCAGGAATGAAGCGTCCCGCCAGGCCCCTCGACGGGCTTGGCGGGAAGGCGAAGGAGCAGGTTGTGCCTGTACGATCAGAAGGTGAACCTTATTGAGTATTGCAGTTGCCGGTCTCTTTGATTGTCGGCAGTCACCGTGCCTACAACCGAATTGGGGGTTGAGTTGGCAACGGAAACGGCGCTTGCAAGGGTTGTTGTCGGAACTCCCGTCGCGTCCAGAAACGCCGGGCTTGCGGCGGTGTTCGCTGAACTGAAGCCTATATTTACGTAGCCGTTCGTGTTCCCGTTGTTGGGGTTGTTATATTGCGGGTGGTTGAATAAGTTAAACGCATCAACCCGAAATTGCATTTGTATGCGCTCGGTGATGTGGATATTCTTTGCCATAGACAAGTCCGCCCTGGCCACTCCCGGCCCCAGGCAACCGCCGACGGGGGCGGTCCCGATCGTTCCCAACTGGAAGCCGTTCAAGGTATAGCGCTTGGGGTTAACCCATTGGAAGCCAGCGAAGCTGGAGTTCTTGCAGGGTTGTCCGGGCACAATGTTCGGCCGGTACGCGCCATTTCCCAGACCTATGCCGGAAAGGTCATTCACGCCCGACCCAGCCGCACTGAAACTATTGATGACCGCCGTATAGGGGGTCCCGCTTGAAACGTTGACAATCGTGCTGATTTCCCAATCTCCCAGGCCGGTCCGGGCGATCCGATTCAAGTTGTGCAAGGCAGGGGTATCGTAGATCGCGTTGGCCGCGAAAACGTGCGGTCGGTGAATGGTCGCCAGTCCGTACATAGCGCCCGGATCGAAGGGATCCAAAATGAGGTTGCCGTTTCCATTGTTGGACCTGAGCGCCACATCGGAAAGGGTTTTGGAGTACGTGTAAACCAGCGCCAACCTCAGACTGCGCAGTAAGCGTGTGTCAAACGCTGCTTGCAGCGAGTCG